>ERZ842401.26-NODE-26-length-168486-cov-12.347537_pt1 | contig 168486 bp, 155 predicted proteins | sample MGYA00521270_ERZ842401 | MGnify/ENA primary metagenome ERZ842401 (study PRJEB31892, sample SAMEA3878208) | bioreactor metagenome | biome: Moose rumen | place: Sweden | collected 2011-10 | study: EMG produced TPA metagenomics assembly of the PRJEB12797 data set... | reverse complement strand
GTAGACGCTGTGAGCCAAACGGAAAAATTGATAATTGAATATCAAAACTCGCTCCAGTGGCGGAATCGGTAGACGCGTTGGACTTAAAATCCAATCGGGCGTATAACTCGGTGCCAGTTCAAGTCTGGCCTGGAGCATTTTAAAAGCCTCAACAGTTGTTGAGGCTTTTTTAAGTATAAAAACAGTTAGGAGTGTGAAATGAGTATAAAATCAGAGAAAGCAAAATTGCTTTTCAAATCCGGATATAATTGTTCACAGGCAGTTTTGGGTGTGTTTTGTGAAGAATTAGGGCTTGATATGGATACAGCGATGAAAATATCATCTTCTTTTGGCGGAGGTATGGGCAGAATGCGTGAGGTCTGTGGCGCGGTCAGCGGAATGTTTATGGCTGCGGGGCTTGCGTTTGCAACATCATCAGATTCTCCTGCCGATAAAGCCGAACACTATAAAAGAATACAGGAGCTTGCAAAAAGATTTAAAGAACAAAACGGAAGTATTATTTGCAGAGAGCTTTTGCAAGGGGTAGAAAGCTCTACCGACCCTACTCCGTCACAAAGAACTCAGACATATTACAAAAAACGTCCTTGTGTTGATTTGGTCGGGGATGCGGTGGAAATATTCGAACTGTATATCAATGAAGTATCAGAACAAAAAGTTTAATTACAATTATTCTCTACATTTGAGCAAAGCGCATGCCTAAGTCGTATGCGCTTTCAAGGTCTTTAGGAAATTGATTTTCTCTGACTTGTGCTTTGTGTTTTTCATCAAACAAATCGCAGTCGTATTTTGAGTAGTCAGTAAATTGGTATGTGTCGCAAACCCACAAACTTTCTGAGTATCCCATTACTTTCCGTAGTGTATTTATGTTTTCATTTAAGATGGTCGGATAGTTTATATCTTTAACCCAATCTTGCGGACAATTCATTGTAAAAATTACTCCTGTCGGGATGACTCTGTCAAGAATACGTTTCGTTCCGCCATGTTCAGGGTCTATCATATATGTATATGCAGCAAAAACAAATCTTTCAAAAAAGCTGCGAAACATGCCCGTCGGATATGAAAAGTACACAGGAGTTCCAAAAATCAGGGCATCTGCGTTAATACATTTTTCAAGTATCGGTTGTAATTCGTCTTTAATTTCGCAAAGTCCGTTAGTCGTAGAGTCTTTTCTTTTGCAAGCAAAACAACTCATGCAGCCTTTGAAATTATAATCGTACAAATTAATGTATTCAACTTCCGCCCCTGCGGCTTGAGCGCCTTCTTCAGCTTTTTTTAGCAGTTGTGCCGTATTAAAATTCTTTCTCGGGCTTGCATTTATAATTACAATCTTTTTCATACTCTCTCCTCTTACTTTGTAACAATTGACAAAACATATTTGTCATTGAAATATTTGTTCGCAACCTCTATTATATCAGAATCTGTGATATTGTTAATAAGTTCAATATATTTATCTTTAAATTCGTACCCTGCCCCAAGAGCTTCATATCCTCCAAGTGCAGAAGCTTTATCAAGATTTGTTTCAAAACCTATTATGTAGTTTCCGATAAGTTTTTCTTTAGCATCTTTAAGCTCCTTATCTCCGACGTATTCATTTTTTAGTTTGTTAATTTGTGCAAAGAGTCCTTCTTTTGCCTTTTCCAGAGTTTGCGGATTTGTACCTATATACAGAACAAAACTGCCGGCAAGAGCGTGTGCGCTATACCCTGAACCAAGCTGATATGCAAGACCTTCTTTTTCTCTTAAATCTCTGAACATTCTTGAACTCATTCCGCTGCCCAGAAGTGTGTCTATAATTTCTAGTACTGTATAGTCTTTAGGATTATTTATTCCGGCGACTTGCCAGCCGAGCATAATCCATGCCGTATCTGTTGATGGCATTTTCTGAATGACTTCCTGAGATTTGGTATTTTTCCCGACCGCATTTTCGTAATCTTTATATTCAAAAGGTCTTTGGGAATTTGTTTCATTGAATATTTGATTTAATTTTTTGACGGTTTTGTCTTTATCGACATTCCCGTTTAGAGATATTACAATATTCTGCGGTTCAAAGATGTTATTATAATATTTCAGCATTTCATCTCTTGAAATATTAGGAATATTTTTTTCTAAAATATTTGCGGATATTGAATATTTACTGTTCGGGAATATCAATTCTCTGTATTTTTCGAGTGCAACGGTAAGCGCAATATCTTTATTGGCTTTTATTGTATTAAGCTTGTCGGATTTAATTTTTCCTGTTTCAACTTCATCAAAAACCGCATTATTTACTATTTCATTAAGGATTTCAAGCGTTATGTCATATTCGTCTTTTGTTGTCAGGACAGTAACAGTGAAAGCATCACTTCCCGATGATGGAACAATTTTTATTCCGTGGTCTTCAAGCACTTGCGACAATTCAACAGGGGAGTAATTTTTTGTTCCTTTCATTAAAGCAGAAGCAACAAGGTTTGATACTCCGTTTTTAGAATCCAAAAGCTGACCGCCTTTTGCATAAATACTTATTGCAATAATGTCATTTACGCTGTTGGGGGTGTATAAGAAAGTTGCACCGTTATCGAGAATATATTTTTGTGTTTGAGAATTTTGAGAAATAAGTTTTGCACTGTCTGTATAAACTGTTTTTTGTCCGAATGCAACAGGAACATCTTTCGAATCCTTTGGCAATAAAATAGAAATTGCACTGCGGTTTTCCCCGAGATATTTTATTGCAACACGTTTAATATCTTCTTTTGTGACATTTTTAATGTTTGTTAAATAGTTATCGTAGAATTTTATATCTCCCGTAAGAGCAATAGTATATCCGATTTCGTTGGATATATTTGAAACTGATTCTCTTGAATAGTATGTATTTCTCTCAATGATATTTTTAGCAAGTCTTAATTGGTCGTCAGTTACACCGTTATTCTGAATCTTTTTTATTTCCTCAAATATACTTTCCTGTACTGCTTTGCATTTATCGGGTTCAAACTTTGCGCTGATATAAAAGATTCCGTCATCTCTCATTGTGGAGTTCCCTGCTCCGACAGAAAAAGCAAGACGCTTTTTATCTTTGAGAGTTTGATAAAGTACTGATGAGCGTCCATCGCCAAGGATTGTAGACAAAACATCCATAGCATAAGCATCTTTATCGGTTATTGAAGTACCTTTAAAACCGATTAGCATGTATCCTGATTTAGTATCAATATAATCAACTTTTTTCTTTTGTTGGGTTAGTGCGTTGTCTTTCGGATAAACAGTTTTTTCTGATTTTTTTGCAGCTGAATTAAAATTTTCTTTGATTTTATCAAGAGCATGGTTTGTATCAACATCACCTACGACAATTGTAACCATATTAGCAGGGGAATAATGTTCATTATAAAATTCAAGTATCTTTTCTCTTGTAATTGTCTCTATAACTTCACTTTTGCCTATTACACGTCTTTTGTACGGGTGATTGTTATATAGCATGGAATCCACCGTTTCGTACATAATTTTTGTCGGAGAATTTGAATCTTTATTTATTTCTTCAAGAACGACTTTTCTTTCCTTTTCCATTTCATTTCTTGGAATCATCGGATGCAAAAGCATATCTGCGTGTAATTCCATCGCAAGATCAAAATCTTTTGAAGGAAGTGTTATGTAATAATGTGTAAAATCTTTGCTTGTAGCGGCGTTTGTAATTGCGCCTTTAGTTTCAAGAATTTTGTCAAATTCTCCCGGAGCATGAGTTTTTGTCCCTTTAAAAAACAAATGTTCAAGAAAATGTGCAACTCCGTTGTTTGAATCATTTTCATCTATTGAACCTGTTTTTATCCATGTATCTATTGTTACAATAGGATTGTTCCTTACCTCTTGTATTATTACGGTTTGTCCGTTATCAAGTTTGAAGGTTTGTACCCCTGCACCCAAAACAAAATTTCCAAGCAGCAATATAATTGTTGTTAATACAAATTTTTTCATTTTTATCCTCGTTTTTATTTTTTACATTTTATAAAGATAAATCTATAAGCCTGTTGTATAACCTGATTAACAATTTATTCAATAATCAGATTATGTGTTGGAATGTATGGCTTGAATTTTTGAACGTCATACATATCGACCTTTGAATGCACAAAGTCGGAATCCGCACCAAGTTTGTCGTTTAGCATTCGTTTTGCATATCCTCTTTCAATATACAATTTTTGCAAATCCTGCGCAAATTCTTTATAATTTTCTGTTGCGAACGGAATAAGTGAGTTATAAATATTTATCGCCCCTTTAAAATCTCCTATAAGATAGAGCATGTATGCTTTATCGGCAAGTATGTAAAATTTATTCTTTTTGTCATTTTCTTTTAGCGAAAGAAGCAAATCATCATAATCCTGAAGAATAAAATCAGGGATGTTATTTTCTATACTGAATATGGATTTTATCCACAACATTTTTGTTTGCTGGGGTACTGTCATTTTTTTTGCCGTTATGTATTCGTTAAAAATATCAATCGCATTTTGTGAGCCGCTTGATTTTTTAAGAAGCAGTAAAAGGTTTGAAAATCTTATAAAATCTTTGTCCGTAAATCTTTTACTCTCTGATTTCAAAGCTTTTAAGAAGTTTTCGGAAGCTTTGACAAAATCACCTTCAACATATTTTGTGTATGCCTTAACTTCATAAATATACTGATCTTCAGGGTATAAGAACGAATAAATATCAGTAAGTCTTTCGATTTTTTTGTATTCTTTTGTTATGTTTTTAATATTTGCCCTAATGCCTCTTTTTATAAATAATGCGGGAAGAATAAATAAACCAACCAAAATAATAAGTATAATCAACTTATTTACAAACCTTAAATCAAATGATTTTAGTTTTTCTTCGCTAATTGACGGTGAAAAATCTCCAATGGTATATTCGCCAAATTGGGATTTCATCTTTTTTGAATATAATTCTCCACATATAAATTTTGCTCCAAAATACAACAGTATGTAGAGAATTTCGACTTTTAATATATTATACAAAGTTACACTCGAATGTATTAATGCAAAGTAAAATATTAAAAACAAAAGAATGGCAAACAATCTGAGATATTTTCCGAGTTTTATTCTGTATTCCAAAACATTTCCCGCATCTTTTGCCGTTATGGTGTTTTCATAAAACATTCCGTCGTTTTGATATATGCAAAAATTTTTGAAAACAGAATCCCCGTTTTTGTTTATATAAAAAATTAACGGATTTGAGATTTTATGAATTATTTTTTTTAATATTTCTTTCACAAATTAAACCTCGAAAGTCATTTTCTCAAAATTATAAACATCTGATGAAATTCTCAAACTCCTATTCAAATCTATTACATCAAATTCTTTGAATTTGTATAGAGTTCTTATGTTTTCGGGGTGATGGTGTTTTTCTTTTGCAAGCACAGCCCCCAAAATTGCTTCCATGTGTGACATGGGCATCATATTAGCAGGTAAATTATCAAATCCCCATTCATATTTAAGTGCTTGCTGAAGGAATTTGCAATCGGCAGGTGAACGGTCTTTATAACACGAATTTAAGTGCATGCTCTGTCTTGTAATATAAATATCAAAACGTGAAACTTCAATTCCACGCCCGATTAGTTCTCTGAAATAATCACAACCCCTTGAGGAATGTCTTTGAGTCCAATTATCACGGTTTGGAATATTTTTATTTGTAGCTACCGGCAAATAAGGTTTTGCAAGTATTCTCCATTTCCCTTCAAGCATTGTTCTGTCATAAGGCACGGATGCGCATATTTTTGAAGCGTTAAGTGAATTGTAATTCTCAAAAAAATGTATAACATCCGTCATTTTATAGAGTTTATCAAGGGTTATAAGTTTATTATTTTCATCTATAACCGCTACGCCTGAATCCATCCCCGAACTTGAAGCAAGTGATAAACCGATATAATAATTCATTGTTTATTCTCCGTAAAAATTATAATTTTGTAGTTATCAAAGGTCCGTCATCTGTTGCAATAACGGTGTGTTCAAAGTGAGCGGAAGGTTTTCCGTCTACCGTTGAAACAAGCCATTCATCTTCCCCGACAAATACATCATCTCCTCCAAGATTTAACATCGGCTCTATGGCAATAGCCATATTTGATTTGATTAAAGTTTTGTCGCCTACACTGTAATTATACAAAAACGGATCCTCGTGCATAACATGACCTACCCCGTGTCCGCCGTATTGTCTTACAATACCGTAGTTTTCTCTTACTGCTACCGCTTCGATAGCTTTTGAAATATCATCAAGTACATTCCCTGGACGCATCTGCTCAATACCTGCAAAAAGGGCTTCTTTTGTTGTTTCCATAAGCTTATGGACTTCAGGACTGACTTTGCCCACTTCATAAGACCATGCACTGTCTCCAACCATTCCGCCGTATGTTGCTCCGACATCTATTGCTATAATATCGCCCTCTTTTAATATGGCATTTTCAGAAGGAATCCCGTGGACAACCTGTTCGTTTATTGATGTGCAAATACTTGCAGGAAAACCGTTATATCCTAAAAATGTCGGAATAGCCCTATTCTCTTTTATAACCTGCATTGCATAGTTATCAAGCTCTTTAGTAGAAATCCCCGGTTCCAGTACTTCTTTCATTTTTTCATGCACCAAAGCCACTATATGACCGGCATGTATCATTTTTTTTATTTCGTCTCTCGATTTTCTATTAATCATTATCCCTAACCTCTTATTATAATTTATATCACGAAATCAAACTTGTGTCTATTTTGTGTATTTGACAGATGTTACCACAAAGTTGCAAATAAACTTTGATTGTGAAAAAATTTCTTTATGACTTTTTATTTGGATGCAGGCACAACATATTCAAAAATAATCGGGATAAACGAGAAAATTCCCCGACTTGAGGCTGAAAAAGTTTTAAATGGCAGGTATTATTATATTTTGCCCTCAAAAGACATTAAAAGTCTTGGGCTTAATTTTAAATGCTGCTGCGGTCACATGGGAGGAGATTTTAATCATGAAAACGAGATAATTGCGCTGGCAAAAGGTGCAAAATCATATATTGAACCTGATTCAACGGTTTTGGATTTAGGAAGTCGTGACGCAAAATGGATAAGCTTCAAAGAAGGCAAATTTCACGATATGGACTGGAATACATCTTGTGCAAGTTCAACGGGAGCAACAGTAGAAATGCTGCTTAAATTCTACAACTTGAATGTAAATGATTTGAATTTTGAAAGTGAGAAGTTTCATATTACATGCGGGATTTTTGGGCTTGAAAAAATTATGGACTCTATTTCAAACGGACAAAAGGCTTCCGTTGCAGTATCAAAATTCATTCATGGGATTGCTTTTAATGCGTGGAATTTCGCTAAAAAGCCTTCTAAATTATATTTATCGGGCGGATTTTGCGAAAACAAATGCCTTGTTGATTCGCTGAGCAATTACTGTGAAGTTATAAAACTCGGCAGATATGTTTTGTGTGAGGGGCTTATTGATGAATAACAGGGAATTTGGTTCAAAGGGTGAGGATTTAGCCTGCGAATATCTGACTAAAAACGGCTACACAATAGTTGAACGCAACAAACATTTTTCAAAGTTCTGTGAAATTGATATTATTGCAAAAATTAAATCTAAATACGTTTTTGTAGAAGTGAAAACAAGAAAAACTGATGGTTTCGGTTCTCCTCTTGAGGCTATTACAAAAACAAAATACAATAATATCAAAACGGGAGTGCTGTCTTATTTACAAGAAAATAACATCAGAGATTACCGCATAGATGTTATAGGAATTGTACTTGAGCCTGAAATTAAAATTACTCATTTACAAAATATCTGATTATGTAAATTTATATGTCAAATTTAGAAATATTTTGTCAAAAATATTTTTTTTTGATTTTTGTTTTGATATAGTAGGTGAAAATAACGCCTTATCGGCATTAAGGAATAAGAATGTTAAATTCGATAAATAAAGCGGCTGAAAGTGAAAAGCATTCAAAAGAAAGAATGTATGTTTCAGTTCCCGAACAAAAAATATCCGATATTCAAATCCGTTTAAAATATATTTTTGAAGAAGAATTAAAATCAGAAAATTCCGTATTACTGAGTTATAAACCAGAAGTTATATCAAAGCTTGCCAAATATATATCGGGACATATTCAAAGACCTGCATCAATCGGGGTCGCAGGTGAAACAGCAAGCGGAAAATCTACTATTACTCTTGATATTATTGATACTATCAACTCTTTTGCCGATGAGTACGGGCTTAGTGATATTATTACAAGGGTTAATACTGATGATTATTATTATGACCGTTCTGATATGGTCAAAGCAGCAGGAAGCTTTGCTAACTTCGCAAAACACTATGACCTTGATATCCCTGATGCACTTGAATTAGAGCTTATGAGTAAACACATAAAAGAATTACTTTCAGGCAACAGTGTTTATTTACCGAAATATGACATGTCGGGTACGGCTATACGTTATGATAATTACACTCTTGCAAAGCCGTCAAAAGTTATAATCTCGGAAGGCTTGTTTACTCTTACAAATAAAATAAAAGACGCTTTTGATTTTAAAATTTATGTCGATGTAAGACATCACGTTCAAAAGGAACGTTTTTATATAAGAGCAACAGAACGTGGTTTGGGTGACAGCGCACATACAATTTATAACAACGCATCCCAAAAAGCGGAAATATACATCCGTCCGTGCAAAGAAACAGCAGATATTGTTTTGTCGGGAGAAGCCGTAAGAGTAAGATATAAAATCTTTTTAAATAAAATAATTTCCGTCATAAAATCAGAACATTTTAACAAGGGGTAATATAAAAGTATTCCCCTCCTGACCTTCACGATTGGGGAGGAAATCTGTTTGGCATTCTGAACGAAGTGAAGAATCTCTTTATAATTTCAGTAATGTAGTGTGCAATTATTTGCAACAAAATTAAAAATGTAATATCAAAAATCGGTGCGTATAAACGCCTCCTACTGAGTAACTTACGCACTATTTGAAAAGATTCTTCGGTTAAAACCTCAGGATGACAAATTTTAATGAAATAAGTTAATCATTCAAATCAAAGAGCTTTTCAAATGGTACATTTAATGCCTTTAATATTGCAATAAGTGTTGAAAATTTTATATCATATTTGCCATTTTCAATATTACTTATGTGATGAGTTTGTAAACCTGCTTTAGATGCAAGTTGCTCTTGAGTCAGATGTAATCTGTTTCTCTCAGCTCTAATATTATTTCCCAAAACTTCTAAAACTTCCATAGAAGAATTTTAACATATTGACAAACATCAATCTATACAGTATATTATATTAAATATACAATACAGGGTATATTTAATATAATGTAGAGATAACTATAATGAATAAGAAAAAATTAAAAGCATTATCAGATGAATTATTGGAAACCATTCTAATGACTGAAGCAGTAAAAGATGCTTGTATCGCCAATGAGCAGGCAGGCTGTGAAGCAGTTCTGAATATTATTTTAGATAAACAGCAAGATTTATATGAAGAAATTGAATTTATGTATTAACTTACTTTTTATCTTTTCGCTCTCTTGCAGATAGTCTTATCGGATTGCCAAAAAAGCCGAATGCTTCTCTTAATTTGTTTTCCATATACCTTTTGTAATTATCTTTTAAAAGTTCGGTGTTATTTACAAAGAATACAAAAGTCGGCGGTTGGGCAGTAACCTGCGTTGTATAATAAATTTTAAGTTTTTTGCCCTTAAAGCTTGTAGGAGGGTTGAGTGCATACGCTTCGTTTATAACTTTGTTTAATAAGCCTGTTGAAATTCTTTTGCAGCCTTCATTATAAACTTTTATCCCCTCATCAAAAATTTGAGTAAGACGTTGTTTTGTAACTGCACTTATAAAAATTTTCGGAGCATAGCTTAAAAACGGAATATCTTTTTCAAGTTCTTTTTCAAATTTGTTTATAGTATTGGCTTTTTTATCTTCAACCAAATCCCATTTATTGATGGCAACAATTATTCCTTTTCCCGCCTCCGTTATAATTGATGAAATACGTTTATCCTGTTCGGATATCCATTCTTTTGCATCAATAACAAGGAGAGCTACATCACAATCTCTGATTGAACGTATTGCCCTGTCTACCGCAAATTTTTCTATGCCGTAATCAACTTTAGATTTTTTTCTTATTCCCGCTGTATCTATTATAGTAAAATCTGTATCATTATATTTTATATAACTGTCTATACTGTCTCTTGTAGTTCCCGAAACATCCGATACAATAACTCTTTTTGTATCAAGAAGTGCATTTACTATGGACGATTTTCCCGCATTCGGTCGCCCTACTATTGCAATTTTAATATTTTGAGATTTTTCATCATCTTCTTCGGATATTTCAAAATCTTGAGTTATAATTTCGAGCAAATCACCCACTCCGCCTGAGCCGTGAAGTGCTGATATCCCAACAGGTTCGCCCATATTAAGTTCGTAAAAATCAGCAACCATTGCTAAAGATTCAGGATTATCGCATTTGTTCACCGCAACGGTAACAGGTTTGTCCGAACGCCTGAGAATATTTGCAATATCATAATCAATAGGATTAATTCCGTCTTTGCCGTCTACAAGAAATATTATTTTGTCCGCTTCTTCACAGGCAAGCTGGGCCTGCGAAAAAATTGAGTTCATAATATCGTCATCATCTCCGGGAATTATACCGCCCGTATCGATTATGGTAAAAATCTTGTTTTGCCATTCGACATCAAAATAAATTCTGTCACGGGTAACTCCGGGGCAATCATCAACGATTGAATTTCTTGCACCGATAAGCCTGTTTACAAATGTGGATTTACCGACATTTGGTCTGCCAACTATTGCTACTGTGGGTTTTCTTTTCATATATGAAAAATATCATGAATATGCCTGTTTGTAAAATTATCAAAATTAAAGTTTAGTTTTATCAAACAAATGCAATACGTCTATGAATGACAAAACCGATGCAAATTCGTCAAAAAGCTTTGCATATTGGTGTTTGTCATCAATTCTGCCCAAAAGGTGGTTCATTTCAAATAAATCTTTGTTTGTTGAAAGTAAAATTAATATAGTTGAATCCTTTACGGAGCATTGTATTTTATTCACTTTAAAACTTGTCTGCAATTGCATAAATCTGTCTAAAAATGCTGTGTTAAAAAGATATCTTGCTTCAATTTGCCCTTTTGTTCCCGCAGGAGCATAAATTGAGAAGCGTTTGTTAAATTTCCGATATTCTGTTTTAACTTTTTCGTACCCTTGCGGCGGTTTATTCCAAAGACCGTTTGAATAAATTAACACTCTGCTTTTAATATTTTTATAAATTTTGAATTGTAACGCAACTCCATGAAACAGTTGGTGATAATAACTTTTACCGTTTTTTGATGTTTCTTTGTTGTTAAGTTCTGTTTCGCAAATATTGAATTTTACCTGATTATACTCACCGTAAAAATTATCGTCATCATTCCTGTCATTCACCTTATATTTTTGGAATAATTCACTGTCATTAAAAGTGAAATTTGTAATGGTTTCTGCTCTTTGCGTATTTAATATTTCTTCCCCAAAATCATTATTCCCGTTTTCTATACTTTCTAATATTGAATTATAAGTATAATCTCCATATTTATTTTCATATTTTATTTTATTATTGAAAACTTTAAACAAATTATTAAAAAAGGTTGATTTTACATCATTCTGATAATCTTTATTTCTGATACTTATTGCAATAATAATCGCAAATATCATAATTACAAAAGCCATTATTGTATGAGCGGGCAGATTACTAAAGTAATCCGTTTCTCTTTTGCCGGGGGTATATCCCAAAATAAACCCGAGAGCATACCATTTTAAATCAGAGGTATAGAGTTTTTTGCGATAATAACTCTGAAATTTCTTCCAGCGTGTGAGATTTTCTCCCATTGCTTTTGCAAAACTTATCACAAATTCGTTTTTGTACCTGTCCATTACGGATAGTGTCATGCTAAAGATTCCCCTTTCCCCTTAAATTATTTTTTATCTGCCGATTTCTACCGCTTTTTGAGCCATTGATTTTGAAACATTTACAAGAGCAAGGTTTGCTTCATAGGCTCTTTGAGCCATAAGCGCATCAGCAATATCAACCATTGCGTTTACGTTTGATGTTCTTATATATCCGTTTTCATCAGCATCGGGATGCCCCGGCTGATAAATCTTTTGTCCGGGGGTCGGGTCTTGTACGATACCTGAGAAATTAACACCGCCCTGTAAGTAAGGAAGCGAACCGATACCGAAAACGTCTTCTTTCATTGTATTTAATAAGCCATGGAATGATAAATCATCCGTTGCATTAAGTATAGGAATTTTTCTTATATAATTCGGGGTATCAAGGTTTGCAATATTCTTTGCGTGAATATCGATTCTTTTGCCGTGAACTCTTAATGCGTGTCCGCCTATGTCAATTGATTCAAATATACCCATATTATCACCATCCTTAATTACTTACCGACATTTATTGCTGTTTTAATTTCCGTAATTATATTTGACATTCTTCTTGTTGCCATAGAATATAAAATTGCGTTTTCTTGAATTCTTAATAATTCATTCGCAGAATTAACCTGTTCTTCGTATTGGTCGGTTGCAATACATGAAGCTCCGAGTTTTTCAGATAATTTCGTTTCCAGAGGACTGTTCATTGTGCTCAGATAGTGGCTGAAATCAATATCTTGTCTTATATATCCCGGAGTATCAACGTTTGCGATGTTTGAACCCAATGCCCTTTGTCTTTGAGCGATAAGGTCCATCATCAGTGAAACTTTACCCATACTGTCTAACGGTGTATACATTCTGCCCCCTCTTAATTATTATGATTCTCTTATGTTAATTGCTTTGTTATACATTTGGTCTGCCGCTTTAAGTATTTGCATACTTGCCAGCATAGATGCGTTTAATCTCAAAAGCTCATTTGCCGATGCGTAAACACTTACATTTGCTCTTTCAAGATTGCCTTGTTTAAAACAGTCGTGGTTTTTAACTATTTTTGCTTCACCCGCATCTTCGGTCGGTTTTAATCTGTTCATATCGGTTCTTTCCATTCCGTCAGGATTGTCAAATCTCACAAGCGGGATGTAACCGATTTTCTTTGCTTTATCTCCGTGGTAGTCGTAATATGCAACTTCTCCGTTCTTTTTGACTTCAAATCTCATGCAGTTGGCGGGAATTTTAATTCCGTCCCCGACAATCCAACCGTCGCTTGTAGTCAAATAGCCGTCTTTACTTGTGCGAAATGCACCATCTCTGGTGTATTGAACTTCGCCTGAGCTTGAAACAACAGGAATATACCCCGGACCGTCGATTGCGATATCATAAGGGTTTTCTGTTACACGGATAGAGCCTTGTTTATAGTCATTTCTGACAGCACCTGTCAGGTAGCCGTCCTCTTTTAAAATCTGTTCAAAAGACTGTCTTTTATAACCGTTTGTATCCACGTTTGAAAGGTTATGAGCAAGCATGCCGAATCTTTCAAACTGAACTAATACGTTATTTGTACCTTTGGAAATAATTGATTGAAAATTATACATATTCTACCTCTAAATTACCTTATGAAGCCGAACCTAACTGTGATATAGCCTTACCTAATACCTGATTTTGAAGCATATACATCTGCCTGTTAGCATCAAAATTTTTCATAATAGGCATCATTTTAATAAATTCTTCCTGAAGTGATACGTTGGAATTTTCGTTGTAGCCTTGTTTGATATTAGGATCCATAACAATAAGCCCGTTAGCATCTACCACACCGAGCCTTGCGACTTTTGTAAATTCATGTGTATCCTCATTAAATACACTTATTTTGCCGTTAATATCAACTTTTATGTGTCTTAAATCCTGCGGAATAAACGGTAATTTTATCGGCATACCCGCATCAGACAAAACTTGTGCATCATCTATTGTCATTAAGGAACCGTCTTTTTCAATTTTAAATCTTCCGTCACGGGTTAATTTAATCCCGTTACCCGTATCGACCTGAAAATAGCCCTTATTGGCAATGGCAATATCAAGCGGGTTATCAGATACAAGAATACGACCGACTTTATCATCAAGAGTTGTGGAAAGTGCATGCACTCCCATAAACTCGGTAAAAGATGATACAACAGGCTCTTTTCTTTGGTAGCCTATTTTGTCAAAGCCCCCGACATTTTCGTTTCTGATTTCGAGCAAAACGCTTTGCAGGTGCATTGCTCTGATTGAGTTGGTTAATCCGTTTTCGTTTAAATAAATTCCGCCGTTTATTCTCATATTTCTACCTTATAGTTACTACCTTTATTATCGGATTAATACCATTAATTAATAAGTAAATCCGACAAAAATCGTACGTTTATATGACTTTTAATGCAGATTTTTAAAAAGTCAAAATAATTGTAAATATTTATGAATTTTTTGTAATTCCTCTGACAAAAAAACTTATCCTCTGGCTTTATATGTAGTATAATAGAAGTGCGAAAGGTAAAGGTGTTTTATGCAAGTAGGTTCTGTTTCATCAAGCAATTACGCTCACAGCAATACATTCAAGGGTAGTCCCGAAGAAGAAATTTTTGCAAGATTGAAAGACAGAGATATTCGTCAGATAGCATGGAAAAAAGCATCAATTGATGTAAATGATAAAAAACACCGTAATATTGATAGAGCTATTATTTGTTCATTACCTTTGGCAGGCGGTATAGCAGCCGCAGCGGCAGAATTGCCTGCCGGTATCGGTAAATCTGCAAGAATTACACGTTTGGGTCGTTTTGGTGTTGCAACCGCTATGTATACTGCAGGTTTGCTTGCTGTTAAAGCAGTTTGGGATTCAAAAGATTTCTTAGCTAAAAAGAGTCAGACCGTTAAGAACTTTGTAACAGAAAATCCTGTTATTTCAACTCTTGCAGCTTTGGCTGTCGGTTTTGCCGCTATTGTCGGGGTGAACAGAGGCGGTAACAAACTTATTACAAAAGCTGCGCAAATGCTTGATAAAAAAGGTTTGAGCGGTAAAGTTATCGAACAAAGCCGTCAATTGAGCAAAGCATTAAATGAAAGCAAAATATTAAATAAAGCTTCTGAATTTTTGAAGAAAGTTCCTGCACCTATTAAAGAAGTTGGTAAAGTTGCTGCAGAATTCGCACCTTGGATTGTGATTGGCACTCAATTCTCTCACAGTTACGGTCATCAGCAGGTAAAAGCAAATGTTGCCTCTAAAAATTATGACGAATTAAAAGAAGCTCAGGCTATTATAAGACAAGATTTAGCAGCTGAAAAAGCTGTAGAGCATGCTCAAGAAGCTTAGATTCGGAGAAAGCGCAATTTGCTAACTTTATAAGATACTTCGCTATCTTGTTTAGTGAGCCTGACTTTTAATATGTTTTTACTGTTTATTGCCTAAAGTTTTTATGCGGTACTATTAAGTTTTAATACCACTGACAATTGGTGCCGTCACAAAGAATTTTATTGAGTTCTGATAGTGTGTCATGTCTTGTCATTTCGTAAGTAACGGGTGTAATTGAAATTTTATTGTTTCTTACGGCCGCCAAATCTGTCGGAGCATCAGCAGGTTCGTTTATAAGTTCACCCGCCATCCAGTAATATACTTTCCCTCTCGGGTCGGTTCTTTTTTCATAATCATCGGTAAACATTTTCCTGCCAAGTTCTGTTATCGCTATGCCCGCTATATCTTCCTCATTCAATAGCGGAATATTTACATTTAAAATGCTCTTTGGCGGGAATTTAAAATCATGCAATTTTTCTATTAAAGACAAAACAAATTCTGCGCTGAATTTAAAATCTTCATATTCGGCATGCATTGTTGCAAGTGAAACAGCAATAGACGGAAAGCCGAGCATTGCGCCTTCCATTGCACAACTTACCGTGCCTGAATACAAAATATCCGCCCCTAAATTCGGTCCGTGATTTATACCCGAAATTACTATATCAGGCTGTTCTTCTTTTGATAATATAGCATTTATGGCTATTTTTACGCAGTCCCCGGGAGTTCCCGTTGTAACCCAGACCCGTTTTGCTCCGAATTTTGAATCCAATTCCTCGACTCTTAAAGGGGTATGCAGTGTCAGAGAATGCCCTGCGGCACTTCTTTCCCTGTCAGGGGCTACAACATATACATTATGCTTTTTGGATAGTGCTTCAGTAAGTACTCTTATCCCGTTTGCCGCAATCCCGTCATCATTAGAAATAAGTATATTCATCTTTAACCTCTCATAACCCTGTAATGTAATAAATATCTGCATTTTACTAAAATGTAAAGATATATTAAGAATAATTTAATAAATATAGCAATTTTATATATCAAAAATACTTTATATATATGTAAACACGAGGATGCTTAAATCGAAAGGATTTAAAATCTGGACTTTAAGCACACACTTCACACTTCACTATTACGAGGAATGGTAAAAGTTTTTTACATTCCAAAGGGTCTTAATTATAAGACTCTTTTTTTTGTCTAAAATCCGAAAAGTTAATATAAAAATGCCATACTTTAAATAAAAGTATGGCATTTTTAATAATATTAGTCAAATACATAGCTGATAATAGCAGCTTCTCTTGCTTGTTTGATAGCTTTTGCAATCATTCTCTGGTGTTTTGCACAGTTGCCTGTGATGCGTCTTGGAATGATTTTTCCTGCTTCAGTTAAGTATCTTCTTAATTTTGCAGCATCTTTGTAGTCGATTGATTCAACTTTATCTGCACAAAGACTGCAATTTTTGTGTTTTCTTTTATCTTCTACTTTTGCCATTTTTAATTTTGCCTTTCTAGCCTTATTATTATTTATTACTACTATTTTTCAAACGTCTAAAACGGAACTTCTTCATCACTCATAAGCACATCTGTCTGGGGTGCTTCAGGTTCCATATCACCAAAACTCAGAATATCCGAGTCTGTATTTTCTGAAGCAGAACCAACGGATGAGGCTGAACCAAAAAGCTCTATTGAAGCTGCTTCAATTTCAAAAACTTTTTTTTCTGTTCCGTCATCAAGTTTACTTACTCCTGTTTGAAGTCTGCCGCCGACAAGGACTTTCTGATTTTTTGACAAGGTATCAATAATATCCGAAAGAGCCTGTCTTTTTGATATTACTCTTACTAATGTTTCCTCTCCGTTTTCACCAATGTTGATAACAAATGAAGATACGGCAACATTGTTTTGAGTATATCCTGTTTTCGGTTCTTTATATACAATGCCTGTTACTGCTGCTTTTGCTAAAGTCATAAATACTTCCTTTTATTTAAACACTTGCTTGTGCTACTTCCATAAACATTGTTCTTAAGATATTTTCGTTTAATCTTAATTGTCTTTTAAACTCGGCAACTTTGTCAGCAGGTAAAGACAAAACAGTTGTTGAAAAATATCCGTCTCTGAAGTTCTGGATATCATAAGCTAATTTTTTTCTTCCTGCTTTGTCTACACTTTCAACGCTTCCGCCGAAATCAGTAATTACAGAGCTGATTTTTTCAATCAATTTGTCAGCTTCTTCTGCATCCAAATTTGGTTTGAATATGCACATTAATTCATATTTTTTCATTTTACATTTCTCCTTTTACTATTTATATTCTGTATAAATCAATATTATCCGAAAAAAAATTTAATTACAAGATGTAGTCTGCGTAAAATGAATATTGCGCAGGTCCTGTTAAAAATACATCCTTTGCACTGTCGGATGCAGAGCCCTGCCATTCAATATTTACGGCGCCTCCGGGGAGATTAACTTTGACATTATTATCTGTTAAGTTATTTAAAACTGATGCAACAACGGTTGCACAAGCCCCTGTTCCGCAGGCTAGCGTAATTCCGCATCCTCGTTCATATACTGCCATTTCTACTTCATTTTTTGAAATTATTTTTACAAATTCTACATTCGTTTTTTCAGGGAAGTACGGATGTTTTTCAATCTCAGGTCCGTATTTTTTTGCCATATCCAAAGGACACTCTTTTGTAAAAATTATGCAGTGAGGATTACCCATTGAAACAGGATGAATATCAAAATCTTTGTCCTGAATTTTTATATTCCGTTCTCCTTTAAACGGAATAAGCTCGTCTTTAAGAATGGGATTCCCCATATTAACTCGTATCAATCCGTTATCAAGGATTTCGGGTCTGATTATGCCCGCAAGTGTTTTTACGCTGAATTGTTTCTTATTTACAAGCTTTTTATCATATACATAGCGAGAAAAACATCTCATCCCGTTTCCGCACATTTGTGCGCTTGTTCCGTCAGAGTTGTAATAATGCCATTCAATATCCGCATCATCCCCTTTGTACTCAACAGGTATTATAAGTCCGTCAGCACCGACCCCAAAGTGTCTGTCGCAGATTTTTTTTGATAATTCTTCCAATGAAAGGTTTGTTTTAAGGTATTCTTCATAATCCATAAAAACAAAATCATTCCCGCAACCGTGCATTTTAGTTATTTTTATATTTGTCATAATCTTTTCCTTTTATATGATTATAACACAGACAGGATATTTTCATACAAAATAAAAAGCCCGATATATAATATCGGGCTTTTTATTTTGTATATTGCTGATTTATATTTAGTTACTTTTTACATTAGGGCTTGTGTATTCAATCCCCATTTCTTTAAGGGTTTTGATAAAGTTTTCTGCACATAATCTCTGTGCTTCAGGGGGAACTATTCTAAGGATTTCAACTGTTTTGGATATAACAGGATCCTTGTCATACCATCTGTTGTTAGCATTGACAGGTTTAACCATTGCATAAAATTTATCAATGGTTTCTTTTGAAACCTTTTCTTCTATTTTGTGTAAAAAAATCTCTGCCTGAGCTTTCAATTCGGTTTGGTAATTTCTCAATAAATCAATTACCTCTAATAATAATGGATCATGATCATACCAACGCTTATATGTAGGACTCATTATGTGTAGCCTCCGTAATGTTTGTCGGGAAATCTTCGTTTCTTCTCTCTATTTTCCCTCCTAACAATCTTATCTTATTTTCAAAATTTTCGTATCCTCTATCTATATGATGTATTTTTTCTACGATGGTTTCGCCGTCTGCAGCCAAACCTGCAACAACTAAAGCGGCTCCTGCTCTGAGGTCACTTGCGGTTACCGTTGTACCCGAAAGTTTTTTAACACCTTTTATTATAGCATGGTTTCTGTCCTGATGTATATCTGCACCCATTCTGTTTAAATCAGGTACCTGCATAAATCTGTTTTCGTATAAACTTTCTGTTATTATGCCGACTCCGTTTGCGGTTGTTAATAAAGCCATTGCCATAGACTGCAAGTCAGTCGGGAATCCCGGATACGGCTGTGTTATAAAATTGATTGAATTTAATCGGTTTCTGCATGACACTTCCATTGATGTAGGGTCAAGAAGTTTTATATTTGCACCCATTTTGAGTAATTTATTTGTATAGAAAGTCAGGTGTGCAGGGTAGATATTTCTTATTATCACTTTCCCTTTTGTTGCAATAATTGCTGTCATATATGTTCCTGCTTCAATTCTGTCAGGAATTGTCGTATATTCAATGGAGTGTAAGTGCTCTTGTTTTACCCCATTAATAATAATTTCTGATGTCCCTGCACCGTTTACATCAGCCCCCATTGTGTTTAAGAAGTTTGCCAAATCCACAATTTCAGGTTCTTGCGCTGCATTTTGTATTCTGGTTGAACCTTCTGCAAGAACAGATGCAAGCATGATGTTTTCTGTCGCCCCTACTGACGGTATATCAAGGTAAACCTCTGCGCCCGTAAGTTTGTTTGCTTTTGCTATAACATAGCCGTTTTCAATTTTTATTTTAGCTCCTAGTGCTTCAAGACCTTTTATATGAAAATCTACACGTCTTTCACCTATTGCGCAACCACCGGGCATAGCAACTTTTGCTTCTTTGCATCTTGATACCAAAGCTCCGAGGACTACAAAAGATGCTCTCATTTTGCTTACAAGTTCGTAGCTTGCAGTTACGCCCGTAAGCTCTGTTGCATCAATAACTACGGATTTTTCAGCTCTGTTATAATCTATTTTTGCACCCAACTGCTCTACAACTCTGAGCATAATATCAACATCTGTAAGTTCGGGTACATTGTATATTTTGGTTGCACCTTTAACAAGCAGTGCTGCTGCAATAAGCTTTAATACCGAGTTTTTTGCCCCTCCGATTTGTACTTCACCTTTAAGCGGGGTTCCTCCTTTTATATAAAATCTTTCTGCCAAGTCAAGCCTCCAAAAGAAATTTTTAAATATATCTCTACTATATCATAATACAATCAGATTTATTTGATGTAAATAAATTAAATTATGTAAAGAAAATATGAATAAAAAGTATAGTATATCTAACAGTAAAAATTTAATCAGCTTCTGTCACATAAATAATATTATCTGTATGTTCATTTCTTTCTCTTTTCTTGCGATGAAAAGAGAAAGAAACGAAACCAAAGAAAGCGGATTGTGAGCTGAGTGCGCAGCTCCGGAGCGGCTTGTGAAACAAGACGGCAGGGAGCGAAGTCACGTTTATGGCGAACAACCAAGAAGAGAAAACACGCTAATTACAATATTGCCTTACGGCAATATAAGACCCTGTCGGGTAATATGTGTTTTTGTCCTTTCGGACAAAAATCTCACAGCTGCCTAAAACAACGGCAGCATAAAGCGTATGGTTCAAAACTTCCGACCTTTACGAAGTGAGCAATCATTGTTTTGCGAAACGACAACAGACCAAAATTTGTCTGAACGGGCAAGGGTAAATGATAATCAATCATAAGATACAAAGCTTAGTGAGTTATTTTGGCTGTATGTTGAGCAAATTACAAATGATTAGCGAACGTAGTGCAGGTCGGGGAGTTTCTTTGTGCCCCGTTTCTTTGCGGTCAAAGAAATGGGGCAGGTAGTTTTTTTACGAAAACTACCGATAATATTGTTTATGTTGTTAATTAACTGATATATTAAAAGTAGCTTTATATATAGCTACCAATTAATTATTATTTGTAATACAATAATTCTATGAATATTAATCAGGAATTTGATACAATAGCTGCCATATCCACCCCTATCGGTACGGGTGGGGTTGCGGTAATACGCATTTCAGGAGATAAGAGTTTTGAAATTGCACAAAATATTACCGATAAAAAATCTTTGCCCCATGGTAAAATCTGCCACGGTTGGGTTTATGACGGCGATAAGAAGATTGATGAAGTTATAATACTTCCGTTTAAAGCCCCCAAAAGTTATACGGGGGAAGATGTTATAGAAATTCAGTGTCACGGCGGAGTTCAGGTTGTCAAAAATATTCTTGAAACAGTATTGAAAAACGGCGCAAGAATGGCACAAAGAGGAGAATATACAAAACGTGCCTTTTTAAATAAAAGACTTGATTTATCTCAGGCAGAAGCAGTAGATGATTTAATTCATTCAAAAACCTCTGATTTTGCAATGCATTCCGCTAAAAATTTATCGGGTATGCTTGCAAACAAAACAAACGAAATAAAAAAAGATATCTTTGATATTGCTTCAAAAATCGTTGCGGGAATTGATTTTCCCGAGGATGTAGAAGAACCTGATTATGAATATCTTATATCCTCTTTTGAAAAATCATTAAAAGAAATTAACAAAATTCTTGCGGATGCTAAATCCTCCGATATTTTAAGGCAAGGAATAAAAGTTGCAATAGCAGGCAGACCGAATGTCGGAAAATCTTCTTTGTTTAATTCGCTTTTAAATATCGACAGAGCCATAGTAACAGATATTGCGGGAACAACAAGAGATGTTATTAAAGAATTTATAGATATAGGATTACCCGTAACTCTTATTGATACGGCAGGGATAAGAGAATCAAACGATAAAGTGGAAGAAATCGGGATAGAATATTCAAAACAATCCGTTGCAGATGCAAATTTGGTTTTGTTTTTATATGATGCATCAGTAGGATTTACAAAAGAGGATGATGATATTTATTCCGTAATAAAAGGTAAAGAACATATTGTTGTTGCAACAAAAGCAGATTTATTAAAAGAAAATTTCAAGCCGATATTCAATAATGAAATAAAACTTTCTAATATTTCAGGCGAAGGAATTGAGGAATTGAAAGAAAAAATTAAATCTGAAGTTTTAGATTTTACTGATGAAGATTTGGAATTTGTTACAAATCAAAGACAGCAGTATTGTCTGATAAAATGTAAAGAAGCATTGGAAAGAGCTTTAGAGGGCGCAAGAAATTTTGTATTACAGGATATGATTTATATAGATTTGAAATCTGCACTTCTTGCCCTTGATGAAATAACAGGAGAAGTAATTACCGAGGATATTCTGAATAATATTTTTGAACATTTTTGTATCGGCAAATAACATTCCTTTTGGGTAAATTTATAAATCAGTCTTAATAATTTAAAAATAAAACTAGCAAAAAATATTTTTCTTGTGTATTATATTCCATATCCTAAAGAATATTGGAATTAGACATGCTATCTTTACAAGAAAAAGACAATGTAAAAATATACAAGCCGGACTTTAACTCCAAATCAGGTCGTGAGTTGTTGGCGTTTTACCTGCAAACCAAGTTTAAACAGATTTTTTTGTATGATAAAAAACAGCAAACCCCTATAATAAACGCCCTTAATCCGAATTTTATCTCTAATTTTACAAAAAGAATTATCAATAAACCTTCAAAGAGATTACTAATAGGGGTAACGGGAGAATCTGCATCAGGTAAATCAACTATATGCAACGAAATAAAAAATGTTATCGGTAAATTTTCCATGCCTGTAACGGTATTGAGTACTGATAATTATTTTAACGATATATCTGAACTTATTAATAAATACGGCTCGTTTGATAATGTAAGAGACAGCGGATATGATGTTGATGCTCCGACAAGTTTTCAACTTGATATTTTAAGACGGGATCTGGAAAATCTTTCGGAGGGTACAGATGTAAAATCTCCCATGTATCTGCCGAACGGAACGGGAATTTCGGTACCTGATGCAATAGAAGTTAAATCACAGAAGATTATTGTGGTAGAAGGTATTGCAACAATGTATGATGCCGTTAAAGATGTATTTGATATAAAAATATATGTAGAAACCGATAATGCTCTGAGACGCTCAAGATTTGTGTCAAGAGCGGTTGAAGAACGCAATCAGGATGAAGAAAATGCCATGAAACACTGGAATTATATATCTATGGCAGGCGAAAAATATGTTAAACCGTTCAGAAAAGAAGCAGACCTTGTATTAAACGGAAATTCAGACCTTACTTATTTTGCTGAAATTCTTGAATATATTTATACGATTACAAATAATTTTGAACATTAGAATTTACCCTTTTTTCAATACAGTTGAAGAAAATTTATTTTTTAAGTATAATTTTTCTGTGTGAAAATTAAAAAATAGGCTATAATTATGGATATATTTTCAATATTTACCTTGATGGGAGGCTTGGCATTCTTTTTGTATGGAATGGTTGTAATGTCATCGGGGCTTGAAAAAATTGCCGGCGGAAAGATGGAAAAACTTTTAGAGCAGCTTACTTCCAATCCGTTTAAGGGCTTTTTGGTCGGGGCGGCAATGACTATTGCAATACAGAGTTCATCCGCTGTTACGGTTATGCTTGTCGGGTTTGTAAACTCCGGCATAATGAAGCTTACTCAGACTGTTGCAATAATTATCGGTTCAAATGTCGGAACAACTGTAACTTCATGGATTTTGAGTTTATCAGGAATACAGAGTACAAATTTCTTTTTACGAATGTTAAAACCTGAATCTTTTTCCCCGATATTAGCTCTTATCGGGGTTATTTTACTTATGACATCAAAGAGTAATTTTTCAAGAAGAAAACCTGTGGGGACTTTTTTAATAGGGTTTTCAATACTTATGTTCGGTATGGGTTTGATGTCCTCATCTATGGCGCCGCTTGCAAATGACCCTAATTTTAGTCATGTCCTGACGTTATTCAAAAATCCTTTGCTCGGGCTTACGGTCGGACTTGTTATAACAATGATAATACAGAGTTCTGCGGCTTCTGTCGGTATGTTGCAGGCGTTGTCACTTACGGGAAGTATTTCTTATATGATTGCGGCACCTATTATTGCAGGGCAGCATATAGGAACATGTATAACGGCAGTACTTTCAAGTATCGGGGTTAATACCAATGCAAAAAGAGTTGCTGCGGTTCATGTTGCGTTCAATGTTATCGGGGCGGTAATCTTTATTACAATATTTGAAATATGGCTGCATACATTTGAATACCCGCTTAAACAAATGGCAAATCCTTTCGGGATAGCGGTTGTTCATACAATCTTCAGTATTCTTGCCGCTGTATGCTTATTCCCGTTGAGAAATATGCTTGAAAAGATTTCTTATATGGTTGTAAAAGATTCTCAGGAAGAAAAAGAAGTTATCCTTGACGAACGTTTGCTGCATACTCCGTCTATTGCAATAGCTCAATGCTACAAAACAACAGCGCAGATGGCAAAATTGACAAGAGAAAGTCTTGTAATGTCGGTTCGCCAGTTGAAGCAGTATAATCCGAAAGTGTCTGAAATAGTCAATAAAAACGAAATTCGTATAGACAAATATCAGGATGTTTTGGAATCTTTTCTCCAAAAATTATCCGCAAAAGATTTGATTGAGGACGATTCAAACAAAATTTCTCAGTTAATTTTATCAATTTCTGATTTTGAAAAGATTGCCGATCACTCGACTCATATTTTGGAAATTGCAGATCAGATGCACAGAAAAGAATGGGTTTTAGCCTCTGAAACCGTAGAAGAACTCAAAAAAGTTGTCAATGCGGTAAAAGAAGTATTTGATATAACCGTAAGAGCGTTTGTATATAATGATATCCGTACTGCTTACGAAGTTGAACCGTTTGAACAGGTTGTTGATGATATCGCTTATATTGCAAAGAAAAACCATATCAAACGTGTAAAAAGAGAAAAAGTACATATCAGAAGAAATTTTGCCTATGCTGAAGTTTTAAATGATTTGGAAAGAATATCCGATCACTGTTCAAATATTTCAACAAATATGATTCAGTCAATGAATTCGTCCATACCAAAGCATCAGTTAAAGAGTAAATTAAAGGCGGATGATGTTGTCGGAATATCACAGCAGCTTGAAGAATTTAAAAAACAATATTCACTTACGGCTATGGAATAGATAAAAGGAATAATGAATTATGATAACAGATACAAAGAACAGTTTTTATACGCTTGAAAAGACATACCCTGTAACAATGTCGGAGCTTGATATGAATTATCGCCTTAAACCTGCGGCATTGCTAAATCTTTTGCAGGATATGGGCGCAAGAAATATTTCGGGTACTCCTTTTGGGAATAAGGAATTAAATGCACAAAATCTTGGCTGGTTTTTAGTCCGTTACAGATTGGAATTTGACAAATATCCTCAGAATTTAACCGAAATAAAGTTTTATACGGAAAACAGAGGAACACTGCGTCAGACTGCATATAGGGACTTTGAGGCATACACTCCGGATGGGGAAAGAATTTTGAGAGGCACAACATCATGGCTTATGGTGGATTTGGAAACAAAATCTCTTGTAAATATTGAACAAAAATTCCCTGATATTACAAGGTTTGAAAAACGTGAAAATGATTTGACTCTGAGTAAGCTAAAACCATTTGAAAGTGCTGATAAAGAAATATTATTCCATGTCAGATATAACGATTTGGATATGAACGGACATGTCAATAATACTGTTTATATTCTTTGGGCTATGGAAACGCTTGATTTTAATTTTAGAAATTCACATGAAATTGATACATTGGATATTTATTTCAAACACGAAGTTCGTTACGGAGAAGATGTTATATCAATGGTCAAATTCAATGATGACGGTTCAAGTGAACATATAATAAGAAACGCAGATACAAAAGAGGATTTATGCCTTATAAAGATAAGTTATAAGAATTAAGAATAGAGGAAAAAATGAAACATAACATAAAAGTTTGTATGGGAAGTTCGTGTTTTGCAAGAGGCAATATGAATAATCTCGAATACATAGAAAAATACATAAGCGACAATAATCTTGAAGCAGATATTGATTTAGTCGGTGCTCATTGTGCTAACAATTGTGAATCAGGCCCGCACATAATTATTAACGGCGAAATTCATGATGAAGTGGATGAAGAAAAATTAAAAACTCTTTTGGAAAGTTTGTCTTAGATTTATAATGAAAGATTAGGGGTATAAAATGGTATCAGAACAAAAACAGCATCCTGTTTATACATTAACAAACGAATGCAAAGACTGTTATAAATGTGTCAGGCATTGTCCTGTTAAAGCGATTAAAATAGAAAATGACCACGCTTCAGTAATTCCTGAAAGATGTATTTCCTGCGGAAATTGCGTTCAGGTTTGTCCTACAAATGCCAAGTGTGTCAGAACAGACCTTGAAAAAGTAAAAAATCTTTTTATCGCCAAAAAGGATGTCTATGTATCACTTGCCCCGTCTTGGAGATCTGTTTTTGAAAATTCCGCAAAAAAAATGATTGCGATATTGAAACGGCTCGGCTTTAAAGAGGTATCGGAAACGGCTCTTGGTGCTCAGGAGGTTTCAATTCACGATACTCAGGTTCTTAACTCTATGGAAAAAGGTTTGCTTATTTCAAGTGCCTGTCCTGTTATTGTTGATTATATAAGAATATACAAACCTGAATTTGCACAATATATAACCCCTGTTGCATCCCCTGCAAAAACTCACGCAAGAATGCTAAAAGATATTTACGGAGATGATATTGCGGTCGTATTTATCGGTCCTTGCATAGGCAAAAAGAATGAAGCCGATGAAGATGACGGCTTGATAGATGTTTCAATAACATTTGAGGAATTGAAATTTTGGATATCCGATGAGCTCGGAGATATTTCGGAAATTAAAAAAGAAAACGATTTTGAATTTGTTCCCCATAGTGCTTACGAGGGAACTCTTTATCCTATAAACGGTGGTATGAACGAAACAATAAGAAAAGTCGGAATTAAACCTGATGTTCAGTTGATGGAAATTTGCACCATACCTGCCTTGGAAAGAGCTTTGGATAATTTGGACCCTGATAAGTTATCTTCACCTGTATTTGTGGAAGCTCTGGCATGTGAATCCGGATGTATAACAGGACCTTGTATTGCTTCAAACAAAGCAAGCATAAGTTCTATTTCGGATGTCATGAATAAGGTTAAAATCCGTGAAAGCGTTCCTCAGCAGGCATCTACGGTTGTGGAATGTGATTATTCCCAAAAAGCTTATATAGGTTCAAAATACACATTAGACGAAATTCAGGGAGCATTGAAAAAGATCGGTAAACATTCTGAAGAAGATGAATTAAACTGCGGCGGATGCGGTTATTCTTCATGCCGAGAGCTTGCGGTTGCACTCTTAGACGGTGTAGCAGAAACTTCCATGTGTGTATCTTATATGAGAAAAATCGCAATGAGAAAAGCTGCTGCTATGCTGCGTTGTATGCCTTCCGCTATTGTAATGGTAGATAATAACATGCACATTATTGAAGCGAACGATAGTTTTATCAAAATGTTTGCCGGTGATATGTACGAAATCTTTAAATCCAGACCTGACGGAATGACAGGAGCTGCAATTGACAGAATAGTTGATTTTTCGGATATTTTTTCAACTATTCTCAAAACTGGTAAAGATTTGCACAAAGAACATTATCTCCTCAACGGCAGAAGATATGATATAAACGCATTTACAATAGAAGAAAATGAAATCGTCGGTGCAGTTATAACAGATGTTACCCAAACAGAAACTACAAGAGAGAAAATTTCCGAAAAGGCAAGAGAAGTTATTTCAAAAAATATATCTATTGTTCAGGAAATAGCCTGTCTTTTGGGAGAACACATGGTTGAAACGGAAACGTTGTTAAATTCAATAGCGAACGATTATGATGACAAACCGGAAGGGGATAAATAATGTTTATAGACATAGATTGTCATCAAATAAAAAAATATAATCAAAATGCTTTCGGGGATTATTTTGTATCAAAAAGATATCCCGATGAGGAAAGACTTGTCGCCGTTTTATCTGACGGTTTGGGCTCAGGCATAAAGGCAAATATTTTGTCGTGTATGACTGCAACAATGCTTTTAAGATTTGTTGAGGGGGATCAAATCCCGATTAAAGATGCGGCTGAAATTGTTATGAATTCACTGCCTGTATGTCAGGTGCGTAAAATAAGTTATTCAACATTTTCCATTATAGATATAAATGATGAGGGGCATGCAAAAATAGTAGAAGAGGGAAATCCCGATTTTATATGGATAAAAGATGGTGAAGTTATGAAGCCTTCATTCGAGTCAATTCCCTCAAAAAATCATAAAAATCGCTGTATGAAATCCTATAAAATAAATCTCTGTATGGGAGACAGGTTGATATTTTGTTCTGACGGTATTACTCAGTGCGGTTTGGGGAATGAAAAATTAAAATTAGGATTAAGACGTAGCGGATTAATAGAACTTGTGACGGATAAGCTTAAAAACGACCCCGAAATTTCAAGCTCGGAATTATCTTCGTATATCGTAAAACAAGCCAGAAATATTGAAACAGACAGAAATCCCAAAGACGATATGTCTGCGCTTGTTCTATATTGCAGAGAACCTCGTAAATCACTTGTATTTACAGGGCCTCCGTTTACTCAGAATAAAGATGCCCAATATGCTCAGGAATTTAAAAATTTTAAAGGTAAAAAGGCAATTGCCGGAGGAACAACGGCAAATCTTATCTCAAGAGAATTAAATATTCCGATTACAATGGATAAAACTATCAGTATAGGCAAACTCCCGTCTTGCTCTTATATGGAGGGCGTAGATTTAGTAACGGAAGGTATTTTGACTTTAACTCAGACATTGGAATATTTGGAAAACGGGCAATGGGATATTGACAATGCGGCAGGAAAGTTGGTACAATTCTTATTGGATAGTGATTGTATCTATTTTATGGTCGGGGCAAAACTCAATCAGGCACATTACAATCCTACCCTACCGATAGAAATTGAAATCAGAAAAAATATTATCAAAAAAATCCGAAATATTTTACAGGATAAATATTATAAAAAAGTTAGTGTGCAGTATATGTAGGAGCAGAAAAATGGCAAAAGTTAATGTAAAAGTATGTTTAGGGACAACCTGTTTTGTTATGGGTTCATCAAATTTGCAGGAATTAATAGAAATCGTACCGAAAAAATACGGGGATGCAGTTGATGTAGCAGGTTCACCTTGTCTGGGGTTATGTTCAATAGACTGGGAATTTTCAAAGGCTCCTTATGTAAAAGTTAATAACGAAGTTATCAAAGAAGCTACCGTTGAAAAGGTCATAGCTGCTATTGATAAAGAGCTTTCTCTCGTAAAATAAGCCAAATAAGTGATATTACATTGTAATATTTTATGTCCATGGCATAATAGTAATAAGTAGTAAGAAGGATGAAAAATATGTCAATGAATACCCCTGCGAAGCAAACTTCGCATTTAAAACGTGAAATTCTTGTAAGATTAATAAAAGCATATTTAGGTGACAATTATAAAGAGGATGTGCGTTTAATTCCGTTTAATATGCGTCCTCAGGGCAGCGAAGTTCCGTACAGATGCTGCATACACAAAGAACGGGCCATTTTGCGTGACAGAGTAATTGCAGGCTTGGGCTTTGATATTGAAGAGGTTAAAGACTATGAATTGTTATCTGATTTGGCAGATAAAGCCTTAGAAAGAAAAACTCCTGAGGAACACCCTTTGACATTGTTACAGACAGCCTGCAACGAGTGTGTGCCGGCAAGAATACACGTTACGGATTTGTGTCAGGGTTGTGTTGCAAGACCTTGTGAGTCAGCCTGTAAATTCGGCGCAATTAAGGTTGAAAATGGTAAATCGGTTATTGACCAGTCAAAATGTAAAAGCTGCGGATTATGCGCTCAGGCTTGTCCGTTTCAGGCTATTACAAAAATTATTGTTCCTTGTGAAAATGCCTGTCCTGTCGGTGCTATTGCCAAAGATAGCGACGGTCTGACAAAAATTGATAATGACAAGTGTATTTCATGCGGGAAATGCGTTAGTGCATGTCCTTTTGGCGCAGTTCATAAAAAAAGTCAGATTATTGATATTTTAAAACACATTAAAAAAGGTGCAAAGGTTATTGCAATGCTTGCTCCTGCTATTATGGGACAGCTGCCTTGTACTCCCGCTCAGCTTAAAAAAGCTATTTTAGAATTAGGTTTTAGTGATGTTAAAGAAGTTGCTCTAGGGGCGGATATTACTACAAAAAATGAAGCACAGGAGTTTAAAGAAAGGGTAATAGAAGGCGAGGATGCCTTTATGACGACCTCTTGCTGTGCTGCATATAATGAACTTGTAGAAAAACACGTTCCGGAGATAAAAAAATATCGTTCGGAAACACATACGCCTGCTTATTATACGGCAGAACTTGTAAAAAAAGAATCTCCTGATTCAATTACGGTATTTTTAAGCCCTTGTGTTGCAAAACGTACGGAGGCACAAAAAAATCCAAATATTGATTATGTATTGAGTTTTGAAGAACTCGGTGCGTGGTTTGTTGCCCTCGGTGTTCAGGTCAGCGAATGTGAAGAATCAGAATTTGCAGTTCAGTCATCTGCGCAGGCAAGGAATTTTGCTGTAACAGGCGGGGTTGCAACTGCCGTTAATTCTTTGCTCGACGAAAAAGAAAAAGCCGTTCCTTATGTAATAAACGGACTTGATAAAGCGGCAATAAGAGATTTGAAAAAATTTGCCAAAAACGGGAAGTGTGATTTCGGCACATTAATAGAAGTTATGGCTTGTCCCGGAGGTTGTCTTGGCGGTACAAATACAATCAATGCTTACAGACATTCGGTAAAACAGCTTGGCAAATATGTTGAACAGAGTCCTGAAATAAAAGATGTAATTAAAAAATAAAGTAAAATATATCATTTCAGGTATTTATATTGAAAATTATTACAATATTGTCATCCTGAGGCGTAAGCCGAAGGGGCTGATGAAGATTTTAACAAGATGCTTCGCTTCTGCTCGGTATGACAGATTTTAAATGTGTCTTATGAAAATTGCTGTATAATTACCTGAAAAGTATAAGCTTAATAAAAAGCCTCCCGAATGCGGGAGGCTTATGTATTCCTAATTCCTTATATTGTAATCCTATTTTCTTAATTCTTATTGATTTTCCAACTGCTTTATGCAATAAAGTTTGTTCCGAATCTGTTTGCTCCTTGGAAGAATGATTGTTTCATCATTTCCGTCAAGGTCTTTTTAATACGTCTTTTACCGCTTAAATCTATTTCTTTTAAGCTATCTGAAGTATCTTTATATGATTTTAAAACTGCATCAGAAAATAATAGCACAGTTGCCATGTTTTTGTCCTCTCTTCTTTAAAAATTAAATTTAAACTATTTTCTTTATTAAGCTCTTACATATATATAAAAACCGCATATAAAAAAATATTGACTTTTTATATTCAATTTATATAACTTTTGTTACATATCTTTACAAAGTCTGAAATTTGTTAAAGTAGCGCCCTAAAATTACCGATTACATTAATAATAAGACATGTTTTGAAAGGAATACGAATATGGGAATGTCGGCATCTCAAGCCAGATTATTGACTATAACCGCGCGATTAACATCAAATGAGTATGAGTCGCAGCAGATAACCAATGCAAAAATGCGTCTTGCCACCCAAACACAGCAAGCAAGTGAGACTTATATTGCCGCATTAAATTCCGCACCATTAACATTTATAACTTATGATACGACAGGCAGTGCCGTAAATACCCCATTAACTGCCGCAGCTTTATATGAATATAATGATGGTAAGAATCAGTATTTACTTTCTAACGCAAGCGGAAAAGCCTTAGTTTCGGCTGCAGATATCAAAAATTATCATTCATCAAGAACATTAGATGAATTTTTAGAAAAATACGGTGTAGAAAAAGAATTTAAAACTGAAAAACTTAGCTCTGTTTATCATCTTTTACATTCGGGAGAATATGTAAACTTTAAAAATACTTATGATGCTGAGGTTCAGGCGCATATACCATCAAATTGGGCAGATCAAAAAATGACACGTCAAAATGCATATCTTACCGCATTGAATAATTACACCGTATATGCAAATAAACTGGCAAATGGTGATGATAATACAAACAGTGTTGAATTGAATGCAAAATTAATAGAGATGGAAACTACGAAAAATGCTTTCAGTGCTTATGTAAGTAAGCGCTCGGCAGGAGAATATGAATTGGCGAATGATGCATCAAAAGTATCTGTTGTCAATAATTATACGACTTATAAAAATGTACTTGCTCAGTATATGGATGAGTTAGACAGACTTGGTTTGAGTGAAAATAATGCTTACACATATAAAGATCAATCAAGAGCTCAATGGTACACAAACCTGTGGTACAAAATGAACGGTCAATCAACAGATAATACGGGACTTGACAATTTTATCGAAATGGATTCTAAAGCAATGAACAGTACTGATTGGATTACTGACAGCCTTACAAAAGGTTATATTACAATAGAACAGGCAACTTATAACAATGAACCTGCTCTGATTGCAGAAGAAGGCAATCCGTTTAAATTTAATCTTCAGGGTATTAAGTGGAATACAAAAACTTATACTTCATGTGCTGACATTATACAGGGAAATAATGACAAAGCAGTTGCTCAGGCTGAAGCGGAATATTCAAGAAAAACAGCAGAAATTAACGCCAAAGACGAAAAATATCAGCGTAAATTAAGTTTGTTGGATTCTGAACATCACGCAATCCAAACAGAATATGAATCTGTAAAATCGGCTATGGATAAGAATATTCAGCGTTCATTCAAAGCCTTCCAAGGTTAGGGATAAATTTTAAATATTCAATTTATATCCGCCGCCATAGATTGTTTCTATGTATTTTTTGCCGTCAGAGATTTTATCTATTTTTGAACGCAGATGACGGATATGAACTCTGATTGTTTCAATATCATCATCAGGTGAATATCCCCAGATATCTTTTAAAAGTTTTGCGGAAGAAACCATATTCCCATGATTTTGAAATAACAGGTTAAATATGTCAAATTCAATCGGGGTCAATTTTGCCTGTTTTTCACCGATACGCACGCTGTATTGCTCGGGTAATAGAGTTATTTCCCCAAGAGTTTGCAATTCTCTTGTAGAGGCTGAAACAGGAATTTGGTTAGTACGTTTTAATAATGCTCGAACTCTTACAAGTAATTCTTCAATTTCAAAAGGTTTCACAAGATAATCATCCACTCCGATATTAAAACCGTTCACCTTGTCATTCAGCTGTGAAAGTGCAGTCAGCATTATTATCGGAATGTTTTTTGTATCGGAATTTTCTCTTATGCGTTTAGCGACGGTAAATCCGTCTACTTCAGGCATCATAACATCAAGTACTATCAAAGAGGGCAGCTCCTGCTTTGCCAGCGCAAAACCCTTTATCCCGTCAAAAGCCTGAAAAACCTTGTATCCTGCAAGCTCAAGATTTACTTTAATAAGCTCATTTATAGCATTATCATCATCAATTACAAGAATTTTGTTATCCATACATAAATTTTACTATAAACAAAAATTATCTGTCCATTTCTCTTTTCATGGAAGAATCTCTGTAATGCCGCTTGATTTGTTCCTGAAGGTCGCCCGATATTTGAATATTTTGAAGTGACATATTATATTTTTTTAAATCACCGATATTTTGCGCTTCTTCAAGCAAATTTCTTTCAGGGCGGGGTTGAGAATTTTCCATAACTGTCTGAAATTCGGTTTTAACCTGTTTATCAATAATTTTAGCTATTACTTCATCCAAATCAGAACCGGAAGAATGGTATTTTGCGGCAATTTCATTAACCGTTTTGCCCTGCGGGAGTGTATAGAGCCAATTTACCGATAGTCTGTCTCCTGGGCCTACATGTAAAACTCCTTTTTGATGCGGGGTATACATAATATCATTTTTAAACGGGCTATGTCCTAAACCTATTGCATGACCTATTTCGTGAAGTATTGTATGGTAAACTTCTCCTTCATCATTATAATCAGCATGCACAAGCCCTTCGGTTAATCCGATTTCGACTTCTGCGCTGTATAATCGGTTATTTCTGTCATATTGGAATATACAATGCCCGAGAGCCTGTCTTTGAACACGTTTCCAGTCAATATTTACATTAGAAGTTAATAAATTGTCTACGATAATAAAAGAAACTTTTCCGTTTGAAACTCTGTGCCATTCATCGAGCGCACGTTTTACAAAGCCACGGTATTTCGCATCCTGCCCCTGCTTTGAATAGAATTTCATAGGTGCAATATATACCTTTAAAGGCATCATATTCCAGCGCATCAATCGACCGCCTTTTACCGATTCTTGTAAATAAGTTTTCTTCTGCATATATTTATAGTATAATAAAAATTAAATAATTGTAAAACAGACTAAGGAGAATTAATTATGGGCTTAAATTTAGGGAATTTAATGAAACAGGTTCAGAATGTTCAAAAAAGAGCTGCTGAAGCTCAAGCTGAACTTGCAGGACTAGAGGTTGTCGGCGAAAGTGCAGGCGGCGGAGTAAAAGTTATATGTGACGGTCAGGGTAAGTTTAAATCCATTAAGTTAAGTGCAGAAGTTATAAACCCTGAAAATCCCTCAGCCGTTGATCAAGAATCAATAGAAATGCTTGAAGATATAATTTCTGCCGCTATGAAAGAAGCTAGTGAAAAAGCTTCAAAAGAAATGGCTAAAAGAATGGAAAAAGTTACCGGTGGAGTAAAAATTCCGGGGTTAAATTTCTAAAATGATTTACCCAAAATCAATTGCGGCACTAATAGAGCAATTTCAAAAATTTCCGTCGGTCGGACCAAAATCTGCTCAGCGTATGGCATTTTATCTGTTAAGAATGCCTGAGTTTGAGGTGGAAAATTTTGCAAAAACAATTGTAGAAGCAAAAAAGAACACAAGAACCTGTGAGGTTTGTTTCAATTTGTCATCCTCAAGCCCTTGCGAAATATGTTCATCACTTCACAGGGATAAATCTACAATTTGCGTTGTTTCTGAATCAAAAGACCTTATTGCAATAGAAAAAACAAACGAATACAAAGGTCTTTACCACGTTTTGCAGGGGTTGATTTCGCCAATGGATGGAATCGGAGCTGATGATATAAGAATAAAAGAGCTTTTAAGCAGATTAACCAATGAAGAAGTCAAAGAAATTATTCTTGCCCTAAGTCCGTCTGTTGAGGGCGAAGCAACAAGTCTTTATTTGACAAAACTTATAAAGCCTTTCGGAATAAAAGTATCTCGTATTGCATTTGGTTTGCCTGTTGGTGCGGATTTAGAATATGCGGATGAAATCACTATTGCAAAAGCCATTGAGGGCAGGCATGAAATTTAGGATTCAAATGCAGTCATGACAGAGAAAATTTTGTTTAACAGGGATGAAATAATCGAAATCCTAAAAGACGATTCACAAAATGAATGGTTATTTTCTCTTGCGGACAAAATCAGAAAAGAAAATGTAGGGGATGATGTTCATTTACGCGGGTTAATAGAATTTTCAAATATCTGCAAATGTTCATGTAATTATTGCGGATTACGTTCATATAACAAAAATATCGAAAGATACAGACTTTTGAAAGATGAGATTGTAGCTCTTTGCAAAAACGCTTCTGATATGGGATACAAAACAATTGTACTTCAATCGGGAGAAGATGAGTATTATTCAACCGAGCGGATGGTCGAAATTATAAAAGAAATTAAGAAGCTTGATGTTGCACTGACTTTGAGTATCGGTGAAAGAAGTTATGAAGATTATAAAGCATTCAGGCAGGCAGGAGCTGACAGATATCTGATAAGAATAGAAACAACAGACAAAGAATTATACAAAAGAATGCACCCAAATATGGATTTTGATAACAGAATAAGGTGCTTAAAAGACATAAAAGAGCTCGGTTATGAAGTAGGAACGGGCTGTCTTGTCGGTTTACCCGAGCAGACTATTGAATCTTTAGCGGATGATATTTTATTTTTCAAAGAAATTGATGCCGATATGGTCGGTATAGGTCCTTTTATTCCGCACCCGCAAACTCCTCTAAAAAATTCCGAGCAAGGGAGTTTTACGCTTGCACTAAAAGTTATGGCATTGGTAAGAATACTTTTGCCCGATATAAATATTCCCGCAACAACTGCTATGGAAACACTAAACCCTAACGGAAGAATAATTGCACTTCAAAGCGGAGCGAATGTCGTTATGCCGAATGTTACATCAACACAGTATCGGGCAAAATACGAAATTTACCCGAATAAAATTTGTTTGAACGATAGCCCTGACAAATGCAGAGGTTGTATTGGCGCAAAAATAAAATCAATTGGCAGAACCGTTGCAACAAATTACGGCTTTAGTCATAACAAGGGATAAAAAAATTTACAAAAATTATGTAAAAAAGTTTGACATGTAGCCCTGTTCACTGTCATAATAGTAGAGATATCATACTTGGGATAGTTTATGTATATAAAGAAATTAGAAATAGACAATTTTAAGTCCTTTGCAAACAAAACGGACATTCCGCTGCTGGAGGGTTTTACTACCGTATCAGGGCCTAACGGTTCAGGTAAAAGTAATATAATCGACAGCGTAATGTTTGCACTTGGTTTGCGTTCGGGCAGTGCCTTGCGTATTGAAAATATTTCTGATTTTATTACCACCTTTAACAACAAAAACGAAGCAACCGTAAAGGTTACATTCGGCGGGGTTAAAGATTTAGATGAACTGTCCGTTACAAGAAGAATAAGAAAAAATTCCCAAGGTTATGCAAGTACTTACTATCTTAATGACAAGGTTGAAACGCTTACAAATATAAAAACTATACTTGAAAAATATAATATCACCCCAAACAGTTATAACGTAATCATGCAAGGTGATGTAAACAGTATTATAGGCTGTTCTTCAAAAGTCCGCAGAGGAATAATCGACGAAATTGCAGGGGTTGCGGATTTTGATCGCAGAATAGATCAGGCAAAAAGTGAACTTGAAAAGGTTGAGGACAGAGTAGAAAAGGCTTCTCTTATTCTTTCGGTTGTAGCGGAAGAACTTGAAAAATTGAAAGAAGAAAGAGAAATTGCCTTAAAATATAAAAAATTAAAAGATGAAAAATCTGCCTTGGAGGCTCAAATAGGCACGGTAAAATTCTTTGACCTGAAAAGAAACCTTGAACTTGCACATGAAAATATCTTGAAGGCAAACAAAGACCTCAAAGAAAAAGAAGCAGGTAAAAAAGATATTGAAGAAAAAATAAAGCTTGTAGAAGATAAATACAAAGAGCTTAACGATAAATTACAGGAGCAGGGAGAGGCAGAAAGAAATAAACTAAAAGACAAACAAAGTGACCTCTCATCTCAAATTCAAACAAAAAAGAATGCTATTGATTATGCCCAAACTCAAATACAAAGAGGTTTGCAATCAATTGAGAATGCTAAAAACGGTATTGAAGAATTTAAGAAAAAAATCGAAAAAGAAAGACTTAATATAAAGCTTGCTCACGATAAAATCGGCATTGTTGAAACTCAGCTAAAAGAAAAAAATGCAGAGCTTCAGAAAAAATTGCAGGATATGGCAGGACTCAGCTCTACTGCCGATAAATACATAAAAGAGCGCAACGAAACATCAAGGAATTTAGATTCTTTGAAAGACAAAGATAATGAACTGTTGAAAAAATCTCTGCCGAAAGAAAATGAACTTAAAAATCTGAAAAAAGATATTGAAGATGCTAAAACATTCATTGAAACAGCAAATAAGGATAAAACAGAATTTGCTGACAAAAAATCTCTGAAAGAACTTGAAGTATCAAATCTTAAAAAAGATATGGAAGATTTGAAAAATGCACAGTCCTCCTATCTCAAAAAGTGTGATGATATAAAATCAGCAATAGATGATTATGACCATGATGCTCGTGTTGCATACAGAAAATTTACTGAAATGGAAGCTCAAAAGAAAGCAATGTCGGGTTCGGGTTCTACCTTGCCGATAAATTCTGTTATGAATGCGAATTTTGAAGGTGTTCATGCTCCTTTGATGCAGTTGGGAAAAGTTGATGAAGAATATTCTACTGCATTAAATATTGCATTTGGCGGCAGATTGGCTCATATAGTAGTAGATGATACGCATGTAGCAAATGTTGCAATGGAGCATTTAAGAGCTACCCGTTCAGGAACGGCAACATTTATTCCTATGAATAAAATCAGAAAAGCCCCGTCAAGACTTCAGCTTCCTAAAGATAAAGGTGTTATTGATTTTGCCATAAATCTTGTTGATTTTGATGATATATATATAGATGCGTTTTTCTATGCGGTCGGAGAAACTCTTATTGTTGAAGATTCGGAAGCTGCTGAAAAACTTATCGGCAGATATCGTATGGTTACTTTAGACGGCAAGTTGTACGAAAAATCTGCTGCCATAACAGGCGGTTATATTAAAAAATCGCTTTTCGGTTTCGGAATGAATGATGATAAAGAACTTGAAAACGCAAAGAAAAAATGCGAAGAACTCCAAAACAAATACAAAGAAGCTTGTGCAAAAAAAGCCGAAATAGAAGCGAATTTAGATAAAATCAGGGCTTCTTATTCTTCAGCTTCTACCGAGTATTCAAAAGCAAATATAGAACTTAATAATATGGTTTCTCAATTTGAATCGGGACAAGGACTTTTAGATGAAAAACAAAAATTTATCGACGAGAATGAACCGAATATTGAAAAACTTAATAAAGAACTTGATAAAATTGAAGAAGAAAGAGTTACCTTATCAGAAGAAATACAAAAGGCACAAGACCGTCTGACAGAGCTTGATGAGCTTCTTGGCGATAAAGATTTGGCAGAATTAAAGGAAAAAACACAGGGTATTGAGGATGAAATAAGACATTTAAACAATGAAAAGCTCAATATCAATAATGAAATTAATGGTTACGACGGGCAGATAAAATTCAACGAACAGCTTATTAATTCCAAGAATGATGATATCAGAAATACGCTTAGCAACAATGATTCTTTGACTCAGGATCAGGAAAAATATACAAAAGAAATTGAACTGCTTGAAAAAGATTTAGAAACCTTGACGGACAAAATAACCGTTATAGATAAAAAAATCGGCGCACTTTTACAGGAAAAAGAAGATATTAACAATAATCTTATACAACTGCGAACCGACAGCAGCGTAAAGATTTCCGAAATTGAAAGAGTAAATGAGCAAATTGAATCGTACAAAACCCGCCGCAGGGAACTTGAACCTCAGTTAAAAGAAGCGCAGCAGCTTTTATCGGACGGCGGAATTGATGTCGAAAAACTTGAACCGGTCGAAATTTCAATAGACGAACTTAATGCTAAAATCCAAAGACTTGATAAAAGAATGCAGGATTTAGGGGATGTCAATATGCGAGCCATAACGTCTTTTGAAGAAAAATCTGCCCGCAAACAGGAACTTGATGAACAAATTCAGACTCTTACAACTGAAAGACAATCAATCCTTTCAAAAATGGACGGATTTGAACAACAGAAAAAAGAAGTGTTTATGACAACATACACAGCCATAAACGAGAATTTTAAAGACATCTATCATCAATTGTCGGAAGGGGAAGGACGATTGATTCTTGAAAATGAAAAAGATCCGCTTTCTGCCGGCATGACGATAGAAGCAAAACCAAGAGATAAGACAACAAACAATAAACTCGGAGCTTTATCGGGGGGAGAAAAAGCTCTTACAGCGTTGGCACTTGTATTTTCAATTCAGAAATATCTGCCTGCGCCATTCTATGCGCTTGATGAAGTCGATGCCAATTTAGACACGATGAATGTCGAGCGAATTGCGGATATGATTAAAAAACAGGCTTCTGATACTCAATTTATTGTAGTAAGTCACAGACGACCGATGATTGAAGCGGCAAGCAGAACTATCGGTGTTACGCAAAAAGAAAAAGGAAAAACAAAAGTAACAGGTGTAAAATTAAGAAATGACGATGAACAGTAATTTATTAGATATGCAGGATTTAGAATCCACCATTTATTCAAATAATTCCGAAACCATGGACGGTATAGGGATTCTTGTTGAAATGGCAAAATCCGGAAAAATCGACCCTTGGAATATTGACATAGTAGATGTTACAAACAAGTATCTGCAAAAGATGATAGAAATGAAATCATTAAATCTGAAGGTTGCAAGCAGAACGCTTTTATTTGCGGCTATACTTTGCAGAATGCAGTCAAATGTTCTTGCAGGGTTGTCAATAGAAGAATTTCGTGATGATGAAAATACTGATGCGGTATATGATGATGACGGTTTTATTGTTGAATACGGAGAAAATGATAATGATTTTATGCCTACGAATAATGTTATCAGGTGGGATGAAGCACTCCAAAGAAGAACAAGTATCAGAATGAACCGCAACAGAGTTGTAACATTGAAAGACCTCATTAAACAACTTGAATTTTATGAAAAACTTGAAAAACGTGCATCTTTAAAAAGTGCACACGAAAGAGCAAAACGCCATGTCAGAAATTATTCAAGATTAACACCTGAAGAAATTGTATCTATGGCTCACGAAGAATATATTGAAGAAGCCGTTATAAAACTAAAGGATAATCTTGAGCAAATTTTTGAGAATAACGATAAAATAGAATTAAACGATTTATTGCCGCTGGGATTGGACAAAATAAGCGCATATCTGGCATTGTTATTTTTAAGCAGAGATACCGATTATGATCTTGAGCAGGAGGAATTTTATTCGGATTTATATGTAGTAAAAGGCGGGGGTAGAGAGTCTTATGCAACAGCTTAAATCACGCATAGAGGCGGTATTGTTTGTTACTGCAAAAGCTTTATCTCTTGAAGAAATCGCTCTTTATCTCGATACTGAGCCGGAAGTTATTGAAGAAGCACTTTTAGAGCTTATTATGGATTATTCTTCCCGTGACGGAGCGTTGGAGATTGATGACGAGGATGGTTATATATTGCAGGTAAAAGAGGATTATAGCGATATTGTTGAAAAGATTTGTCCTATCGACCTTTCACCTGCGGTATTAAGAACGTTACTTGTAATAGCATTGAAAAAGTCCATTCGACAGACAGAATTGGTTAAATTACGTTCAAATGCTTATGAACATGTTGCAGAACTTGTAGAAAAAGGGTTGGTCTCAAAACATAAAGATAAAAACGGCAGGAGTATCAATATTAAACCGACTGCAAAATTTAAAGAATATTTTAAATTAAAAGGCGATATTGATATGCTTGCAAAACAGTTGGAAAGAGAGTTGGATGAAAAAAATAAAAACGATAATTGAAGTAATATTACTTATTGCTTTGTTCGGGTATTTAGCGTATTTCGGCTGGTTGCATTCTCCGTTGTGCGCTCCGTATTATTACAAAAAAGGGAAAGAGCTTTTTAATTTAAAACAGTATGATGCTGCGGTGAGGGTACTTGAGCGCTCACTTTATGCAAATCACAAAAATCCTGCGGCAAGGTATTATTATGTTTTGTCATTAATAAACGCTGCCCCGACCTACGGAAATCAGGAAAGTTTATACCTTATGGCAAAATCTGAAACAAAAGATTCTGCACAGGCTCTTGCTCAGTCTAAAATTATGGGTTTAAAACGTCAGCTTATTCAGGGGGTTGAGGATAATTATATTTACAGTGCTATTCTCAACAAAGATATTTTAAGATGGAATATGGAATCGTTTCCGCTAAGAGTATATTTTGAACCTTCGGGTAATACACCGTCTTATTACAGAGAATATATTAAAAATGCTTTCGGAGAATGGATTAGTCAAAGCGGATTTTTGCAGTTTGTAGAAGTTCAGGACCCTAAAGAAAATGATATTATAATTCAATTCAGCAATTATGACGGTGTCAGCTGTCCTGACGGAGATTGCAAATACGTTGTTGCTCTGACAAGCCATAAAAGAGATGAACGTAACAGATTGACCAAAATGACCATAAAATTTTATAATACCGACCCCAAAGGCAAACCGTTTACGCAAGCTGAAGTTTATAATACAGCTCTGCATGAAATCGGTCATGCTTTGGGTATAATGGGTCATAGTGACAATCCTGACGATATTATGTATGCAAGTAATCACAAGGTTTCCGATTACAATATGGCTTCATCAGTACGCAGATTGTCAATGAGGGATCTTAATACTGTTGCATTGCTATATAAACTTGCACCGACAATTACAAATATGAAAGGGTGGTATCATTCAAATCTTTATTATCCGCCTTTGATTATCGGAAATGAGGATGAAGTATTACAAAAAAAACTTGAAGAATACCAAAAGTATGTAAATGATTTTCCTAATTATTGCGGCGGATACATAAATATAGCAACCGTCTATTCAAGTATGGGTAATAATAAACTTGCAATGGATAATCTTGATACAGCAGAGAGTTATGCCACAAATAATGATGAAAGATATCTGATAAAATATAATAAAGCCGTTCTTTATTATAACAGTCAGAATTTTAAAACTGCGCTTGAGTTTGCTCAGGATGCAAAAAATATCAGAAATGACGAACAAATTAATAATCTTATAAACGAAATTCAGTCTGTTCTGAATGATATGGAAAAATAACTATGCAAAAAGAAGAATTAAAAGAGCTGTTTGAAAAAGACCCGCAAAGTACACCACAGAATAATATAAATTCTGAAATGCTTTCGGAAATAGATAATCTTATTTTTGAAAAATTTGACGAAAACAATGTGTCTGAAGAAGTTCTTTCCGTATATAAAAAATTCGTGCCTATGAAGCAGGAAGCTCCTGACAGCATGAAGGATGTTCTATTTATTACGATAAGAAATTTTGCAAATGATGAGCTTTCAAAAGGTAATTACTTAAATTCGCTTATATTGTTCAGGTTTTTAACAGTAAAGTCAATATTGCAGGCAGAGGATTTCCCGTCAATAGCAAAGTGTCTTGTAAGTATCGGAGAGGTTTCAGATTTTTTAACAGAGTCATTATGTTATCTTTATGAGGAAAAATCTGATAATAAACTTTTGTGTTATATAGACCTTGCTGACTTTTACAAATCAATAAAAAATAACCAAAGGGCTATTGAAAGTTATGAAAAATTCCTTGAGATAGACAAGACAAAAGTTGCTGTTTATACAATTACTGCCGATTTGTATTCAAAAGAATACGGAGATGAAAGATTAGACAGGCAAATTGAATTATATAAAGCAGCATATCAGCTTGCTCCGGATAACAGACTTGTTTTACACGGGCTTGCCTTTTGTTACGAGGGTATTGGCGATAATGAGAACGCAGAAATTTATTATAAAAAACTGCTTGAAAATAATCCGACCGAAAATGACTATTATAATTATGGCGGGTTTTTAATACACTGTGGAGATTTTATAAACGGTCATAGGTATTTTGCCCACAGGACAAATGTAGATGATATTAATCTGAAATATCCGATTGAAGATGAATCAAGACGCTGGGATTTAAAATCTGATATATCCGATAAAACGCTTGTCATCCATTATGAACAGGGTTTTGGTGACACGATAATGTATTCAAGGTTTGTTCCGATATTTGACGGAATTGCAAAGAAAGTAATTTTTGTTGTGCAGGAAGAATTATCGGATTTAATCAAAAATTCTGAAATATTTAAGGATATTACAGTTGTTACGAGTATTGAAGATGTTGAATACGATTACAGTATGGCACTTTTAGATACTCCGCTTGCATTGGGTGTCGATATAGAAGCAATGCCGTTTACAACAGAGTACTTAAATGTTTCACAGGAAAAAATACTTGAATATAAAAACAAACATTTGCCTGACAGTGCTAAAATTCGTGTCGGGATTTCGTGCAGCGGAGATATGAATGCGAATTATGCATCAAGAGATTTGGATATTTCAAGACTTTCAGTATTGAAGGATATTGAAAATACGCAGTTTTTTAATTTGCAAAAAAATGACGCAAACGCTGAATTTGTAACAAATCTGGGTGATACATTCTCGAATTTTACAGATACTGCTGCGGCGTTGAAAAATATGGATGTTATAATTTCAACAGATAATGTAATATTAAATCTTGCAGGAGCTTTGGGTATTAAAACCCTTGCAATGTTTAATAAAAAAACAAATTATCGCTGGTATTGTACTGTCGGTGAAAATGTCGGGTGGTATGAATCCGTCAAGCCTTTGCAGTGTGAAGAACAAAATAATTGGAATAATGTAATTTTGGAGCTGTTTAACGAATTAAAAAAGACAGCTTAATAAAATGCAGATAAAAAAAGAGAGCAAATGATTATATCATTTGCTCTCTTTTGCAAATATACGCAAAATACTATTCTGCATCTCCATCCGAAGTTGTTTTCTCAGATTCAATCGAGTCAAGCAAACTTGTCTGTTGTATGCTTTCTGTTTCAGTTTCAGTTGCTTGAACCGAAGATTTGATTGTTACATCATTTTCATCAGGATTGATAATTTTATTTACTGAAACAACACTGTCACCGTCATTGAGGTTTTGAGCCCTTACACCCGTTGCCGGACGTCCCTGTTGAGAAATGGAGCCTGCATTTATCCTTGTAACAACGCCGTTTGCGGTTACAAGCATAATATCGTCACTATCCTCAACTATTGTCAGAGCAACAAGACGAGATGCCGAGGATTTAAACTTGGTTGCTATAAGACCGATTCCGCCTCTGTTTTGAGTTCTGAATTCCGATAATTTTGTACGTTTTCCAAAACCGTCAGAAGTCACAACAAGCAAATCAGCATCATAATCCTGAGGAACAATATCGCATCCGACGATTTCATCTCCTGTTCTCAGTTTCATTGAAATAACGCCCTTTGCACTTCTGCCTAAAGGTCTTAAATCTTTAATCGGGAATCTGATTGCCATACCGCATGATGTTCCGATAACTATTTCATCATAAGATTTTGCAAGTTTTACCCAATTCAGGCTGTCACCGTCATCCAAACCGATAGCAATTATACCGTTTCTTCTGATATTTGAGAAATTATCAAGCTCAATGCGCTTAATGTTACCTTTTTTAGTCAGCATTATCAAATTCAATTCCTTTGAGAAAACACTTACAGGTACAACTGCAGTTATTTTTTCATCCTGTTCAATAGGAAGAACGTTAATAATCGGTAAACCTTTAGATTGTCTGCCGCCTTCAGGGAAGTCATATACATTCAGACTGTATACGGTACCCTTTGACGAGAAGAACAATACTTTGTCGTGCATCATTGCAGTGAAGAAATGCTGAATATCATCATCTTCTTTTGTTTTAATACCTGATTTGCCTCTTGTTGCACGATTTTGACGTTCAAAAGTATCTAACGGAATACGTTTCAAATATCCCTGATGAGTAATAAATACCGCCATTGGAGTGTTAGGAGTTAAATCCTCAATAGTAACTTCTCCTCTTTCGGGTATAATCTGAGTTTTTCTTTCGTCTCCGTATTTTTCTTTATCCTCAAGAAGTTCTGTTTTGATAATATCAAGAATTTTTTGACGACTTGCAAGAATTCCTTCATATTCCTCAATTTTCTTGAGTAAATCGTCGTATTCTGCTTTAACTTTATCCTGTTCAAGTCCTGTCAAACGACGTAATTGCATTTCAAGAATTGCATTTGCCTGATCCGCATCAAGACCGAATCTGCTCATCAAACCTTCTCTTGCAATATCAGTCGTTTTTGACTTCTTAATAAGTTCAATAACTTCATCAATAGAGCCCAGAGCTATAATCAAACCAGCCAAAATATGCGCTCTGATTTTAGCTTTTTTGAGATAGAAAATAGTTCTGCGTGTAACTATTTCAATTCTGTGTTCAATAAATTCAGACAATACCTGATGAAGATTCATTAAACGAGGCTGCTGACCGCATAAAGCGACCATATTAACACCGAATGTTGTTTCAAGTTGAGTAAACTTATAAAGATTATTTCTTACAACATCAGGTTTTGCATCACGTTTCAGCTCTATAACAATTCTCATACCTTCACGGTCTGATTCATCACGAATATCGGAAATACCTTTAATTTTTTCATCTTTAACAAGGTCTGCAATTTTTTCAATAAGCATAGCCTTATTAACCTGATAAGGGATTTCTGTGATAACAATAGCTGTACGGGATTGACGACCTGCTCCGCCCGAAATTTCTTCAAATCCCGAAACTGCAGACATCAAAATGGAACCTCTGCCTGTTTCATAAGCCTGTCTGATATCATTCACTCCTACAATTGTAGCTGCGGTAGGGAAATCAGGTCCCTTGATGTATTCCATAAGTTCAGGAATGGTAAGGTTAGGATTGTCAATCAGAGCGATAGTTCCGTCTACGATTTCGCATAAATTGTGAGGCGGAATGTTTGTAGCCATGCCGACTGCAATTCCGCTGACACCGTTTAATAATAACATTGGAAGTCTTACGGGCAAAACAGTAGGTTCCTGAAGTGAACCATCGAAGTTTGGTTGAAATTCTACCGTTTCACAATCTATATCCGCAAGCATTGATTGAGTAATTTTGTGCATTCTGGCTTCCGTATAACGCATTGCAGCTGCACCATCTCCATCAACCGAACCGAAGTTTCCATGCCCGTCTACCATAAGATATCTTGTAGAAAAATCCTGAGCCATACGCACTAAAGCTTCATAAACAGAGCTGTCACCGTGCGGGTGATATTTACCTAAAACTTCCCCAACAATACGGGCACATTTTCTGAACGGTTTATCCGGATACATGCCCAATTCATTCATAGAAAATAAAATACGTCTGTGTACGGGTTTTAAACCGTCACGGACATCAGGAAGTGCACGACCGACAATTACACTCATTGCATAATCTATATATGAACGCTTCATTTCTTCTCTTATATTTACGGGTATGATTTTCCCGTCCCCAAACATGTTTTGTTGAGTAGTCAATTTAATATCCTCCAAAGTCTGTACTTCATACCCATAGTATAGCATAAACACAAGCATTCAGACGAATTTCTTTACAAATAGTTAAGATAATATTTCAGTTTTTACTGATATATTTATTTTAGGGAACAAAATTTCCAAATTTTGTCATTCTCGGATTTAATTTAAAGTAATCTTTTTCTTTTCGCTTTTTGTCTTTTTTTATTAAGTGCTTTAAAAGTCTGTATTTGCGTCTTTGTTCCTTGTTTAAAGTTTTATAGTAATATTTTTCCCCGTCAAGCAGGTAATCAAATAAATTTATTTGCTCCTGTGTTATCTGTAATCCGTTATACAAAAGAGCATCTTTGTATTCATTTGCATAGCATATATCGTGGAATATTATAAAAAACATTAAAATTATAAAGATTTTTATATTCATTTCAATATTTTGGCATTTAAAAAAATCTTTTTAAATACAACAACAGGATATTTGTAGTAAAATTTTTTTATGCAGGAAATGAATTTAAGGAATTACGCATATTTTGGAGATGCTCTGTGGGAATTGTATATCAGAGAAAAAACAATATTTATGACAAACAATTCCCAAAAACTCCACAAAATTACAACCGATTTTGTAAAGACGCACTTTCAGTACGAATTGTTACTCTACCTTGAAGAATATCTGACGGATGAGGAAAAAGAAATTGTAAAAAGAGCAAGAAATCTCCCGATTCCGGTCGGCAGAAGAAATATACAGCATGAATACCGATATGCAACTGCATTTGAAACAATCTTAGGTTATACTTATATAAACAATAAATCTCGTTATGAAGAAATTATGGGCTTGTTAAAAGATAAAATTAATCTTTAAATTTTGGCAAAATAATTTATTTTCAGTTTTTTGAATTCTCAAAAGGATAATTTAAGAATGTTAGTTCAGCCTGTTTCTTTATACGGTAATTACAGAAACAATTATATAAATCATAGTAAGACTTCATTTTCAGGTCACAGCGGGATAGAAACAACTTACAATCTCGGTAAAAAAGTTGTTCTCACAACAGAAACCGCTTTTTTTAGAGAACCTGACACACTTGAATTTGTCAGGGATTATGCAAATAAAACATTTAAAAATGAACCTGTAAAAAAAATAGTTGTCGGGGCTTGTTCTTCAGGGGAAGAAGCATGGTCATATAAGATGCTTTTTAACGGTACTCCCGTAAGGATATATGCTTTTGACCCTGCCGCAAGACTTATTACCTTAGCTCGGAAAGGGTTAGTTGAAATATCAGAACCAAGAAGCCGTCTTGCTCAGGAATTTGTTAAAGATTTTAAGGTTTCTGGGTATAAAGATTCTTATTTGGCATTTGACAGGCAAAATTTAACTCCGCAAGAGTCCGAAAGACTTGGGAGCTTTAACAAAATGTTTGAATTTGTTCCGCCTTCAAAGAATTTTGTTTTAGGTATTCATCATTATGATAAAGCTTTTCCCGACAGCCCTCATGCGGAATTTGAAAAAAAAGTTTACCGATTAAAAGATGAAAATGGTACAGATTGCGTATTTTTTGTTTCTGATGTAAGAGATTTCAGAGATAAAAAAGAATACCCATTATTTAAAAATCACATATTTTCTTTCAGAAATGCTCTTTATCATTTAATGACAAAGAAAGTTTCTGTTTCAAGGGTTGAATTACCAAGGAACGAAATTGTAAAAACACTGGCACCTGTTTTTAGTGATATAAATAAGTCACTAGATAAGAAAGGGCTTCTCGTTTTCGGCGAAAACGAAAATATGCAGGGCTCAAACATGTCAATAATTAGTGAAATGCTTCCCAATTTAGGGTTTGAACCTGTTTATAATAATATCAGCAGGTCATATCAGCATATTTGGGCTAAAAACCGAGAATTATAGCATTACAGATAATTAGAAAGTATGCTTTTTACATAATTTTGAGTTTCTTTATACGGGGGAACTCCGTCATACTTATCAACCGCATTAGGACCTGCATTGTATGCCGCAAGCGCTAAAATTACGTTACCGTTATATTTGTTTAACATAGATTTTAAGTATTTTACGCCGCCTTCAACGTTTTGTCTTGCATCATACGGATTATTTACCCCTAAAGATTTTGCGGTAGAAGGCATCAATTGCATCAAGCCCATAGCTCCTGCTTTTGATTTTGCATTCGGGTTAAAACCTGATTCCTGTTTAATCAATGCCTGAACGAGTTTTTCATCTACCCCCTGCTCCCTTGCCACGGTATTTACCATATCAAGAATTTGGCTTTTATTTGCCTGCAAATTCGGTTTTGAATAATCCCTGCGTGCATCATTTACTTCCTGTATGGCTCTTTTCAGAATATCGTTTGTTATATTACTTGTATCAATATCATCGGATGATTTGTTGTAAATATTTGCATTTACATTCAGTGCCGCAGGGTTTAAAAGAAGTGTTCCAAAGTTAGACTGAGTAGTTTTTGACAAAACTTTTTCAAAATCAGAAACATTTTCACCCGCAGGCGGATAAATAGTATCAAGAGGACTGGATGCAGTTTTGTTTGGGTTTATGGTTTTTGTCATGTTATTCACATAACTGTTTAACTGTGCAGCACGCTGCATAGCCGCAGTTTTACCGCCCGAATTTAACAAATTCTGTATCATTTGTGAAAACATACCTGCCTCCCGTATATGCTACCATTCTACTAAAATTTTTAAATAAATGTATCCACCAAATGATTTAATGATAATCAAAAAAAAGTCAAATTTTTATTATTTTTAATGAAAAAGCGCAAAAAATTTATTCACAGTTTTTAGTAATACTGTTATGAAAATCGGATTATCTTTAATAAAATACCCCATTGCTGCAGCTGCCCTGACAGGACTTGTTATGACAACTACACCTGCACACAGCGCAACTTTAGAAAGAACTCCTGTCACTGATGTTTATGAAACAAACAGTGTGCCACCAAAAGGTACAGATGCCCCTGCAATATTAGCGAATGCCCCGTCTGCAGATGTTACGGTAAAAGGAGAGCATAAAAAAGCAACCATTGTTGTTGATTTGACTAAAAATATTTTATACAAGTATGACAAAGACGGAAATGCGCAAAAAGCATACTTAATTTGCAGCGGGAAAAAGTCATCCCCGACAGATCCTGGGTTAAGAGTAGTTTCTCATGTTGAAGTTTCTCCGTTTAAAGCTGCTCCAAAAACAACAAAGCGTTCAAGAAACCCTGCGCCATACGGTAAAAGAGCAATTATATTAAACATATTAGATCCCGTAACGGGAGAACAATTCCAAACAGGTAAATTTATACACGGAAACAATGCACCTGCCTCATTAGGCTTTTATGAGTCACTCGGTTGCATGAGAATGGATAATGATGCGGTAATTGAGCTTTCTCAAATGGTTAAAAGAGGGGATATTGTAAATATTCTCCCTAATAAAAACTTATAATTTCCCTGTGATTCTGTCCTCGCCAAACATACTCTTCATAGTCTTATAACTTGAATCCATACGCTTTTCTATATCATCAAGAAGTTTTAAAATCCCTTCGTCTTTTAATTCTTCATTGCCATAAACGGAAATTTGCTTGTAATAAGGTGTTTTTAGAGCCGTCGGAACATCGTTTGATTTTACAATAAAATTATCTTTTACAAGAAAGATATTTTTCAATTTGTCATCATTCCATACTTCCACTTTAACTGCTTTTTTACCAATTACCGAATGAATACTGAGTAAAACGGAATCGCCCTGTTCGTTGATATCATTAAGCTGCATAATTGAAGTTCCTTTTGATATTCTGAACTTGCATTCGGATGCAATCATTCTTTTTGTACTCGGGTGCTTAATTCCTATATTTTCAAGACTGTTTTTTAACTGTTGAAATTTCTTGTCAAAAGTTGTTATCATCACCGAATAATTCTGATTTTGATTTTTATTTGCCATTCTCAGTAAATTTTCTGCCGCAGGGTCAATCTGGTCAAGATTGTTTATGTGTTCGTTAAATTTCTCAAGTTCGGTATTAAAAAGTGTAAGTTCTTTGTTAATCCCCAAATTATTTATTTCCGACTGACTGTAATATTCAGGTTCATCATATTTGTGAATGGCTGCATCTTTTGCATAATGAACGGCGGGTCTTTTCATAATCTCGCCTTCGGAATTTATAAGATATTTATTCCCGCCCGAAAAAAATCCTTTTGTCTTTAATTCAAAAAATACTTCGCCATCTCCCTGAAGTTTAACTTTTCTTCCTGATATTGAGGTAAGGTAGGGTGAATTGACCTTAAATTCCAAGGTTTTATCACTAAACGGGTCACTTAAAAGGTTTTTATAAGATGTGACCCTTTCTTTTTCTTCTTTTGTTTTAATTTTTGAAAGACGTTTATTAACAAGTGCAACACTTTCCTCGATCTTATTTACAAGTCGTAAATCAGCATCTTTCAGTACCCCTCTGTCAAGGTTAAAAATAGTACTGCGCATATATTTTGCGGATTTTTTAGTCTGGGATTTTTTTTCAACGGATGATGCGACTGCATCTTCAACCTCTGTTGCAATTTTTGAGACCTTTGAAATTCCACTGCCGAAATATATATGATTATTGTTTCTTAAATCAAAAATTCCTATCATAAATACATTTAATCACACAAAAATTTTTAAATCATAAATAAACATAAAATATTAAGATATATTTCAGATATCCCATAAGATATATTAAAAATCATCCGTTTAGTGTATTTTTCCTGTTTAAACTTCATAAAACTTAATATATTCCGTATAATTAAAACAGAGAATATTGACTTTAGAAAAAAAAATATTAAAACTAAGCCAAGGTAGAATTATATCAGAAAAGAGGTAGTGACATGGGCATGGCAGCTTCACAGGCAAGATGGATATCACTTGCTGCAAGAAAAACCAACGTTGAATATGAAGGACAACAGATTAACCAGGCAAGAACAGCTCTTTCAAATCAAAGTTCGGAATTATGGAACAGGCTTTATCAGATGGATGTTCCTGTACCGCCAAGTACTACCGATTTTACAAAAACAAAATATACGTTTGATATAGGTGACAGTACAAAAACAATCACCGAAATTCAGTCGGCAAATTATACAGATCCTGAAGACGGAATTAACTATAATTCTTATGTTACATATACTGCTGACGTAATTCAGTATAAGGGTATAAGAATTACAAATTCAAATCCTCAGGTTCAGTTCGTTCCTGCTGTCGGGGATACTCCTGAATATTATATGGTAGGGACAAGAAAACTAACCTGTTTAAAAGATTGTGACCCGACAAGTGACGATTGGGCAACTTATACGGTTGCATTAGACCAAATCATGGAAGATTGGCCTGAAAGTAATATAGGTAAAGAATGGAAAAATGTTCGTTCTGATTCTTATCCTTCAGATACGGACATGAATACATTTGCAAATATTTATTTCTGGAAAGACGGTCAAAATAATATCAACTTTGCGGTTAAAGGTGATGCAACTCAGGTAGATACCCTTGAATACTGCCGTGCTAATCAGAGTGAAGCACTTCATTCATACTATGCAGAAAATGAATTTGTAAAACAAACGTTGTCAAAATATGCAGTTGTAGAATATGATGCAAGCGGTCGTGCAACAACAATTCAGCTTGAAAAATCAAGTGCTGTCTATACTCTTACGACATCTACAACAACAGATGATGCGGCTTATGTAGATGCAATGAATGAATATAACTACTACAAACAGGTCTATGAACAAAGAGTTCAGGAAATCAACGCAAAAACAGAACAAATTCAGACAGAGGACAGAACTCTTGAATTGCGTCTGAAACAGCTTGATACGGAACAAAACGCTCTACAAACAGAAATGGATGCCGTTCACAAAGTTATTTCCAAAAACATCGAAGGTACTTTCAAGACATTCGAAAGTTAATAAAGTTTTACCGTTGCCTGTTTTCAGGCAACGGGCAGATATTTTTAAATTAATAAGAGGTTTAATATGTCCTACAAATATGATAGCGAATTAGTAATAGCAAACAGATTGAGTTCGGCAAGCGGAGATGCAAAAGCCGTCTTGTGGGAAACTTATGACAGATTGAGAGATTTAACGGTTTCAGGCAGCGGAACAGGTTCAGGCTTTGAAGCCGCAGGTAATCTTTTGTATAATATGGCAAGCTTACTTGCGCCGTCATCATTCGCAACAGTTTTTGGGGCTTCTGAAACAATGAATGTTCCTGGAACGGCATATTATTCAAAATCAAACACAGGTACTGCTTACGGGGTAGATTCACTTTACAATTTTTCCGGATTCCCTAACGGAGCAGCATCAATTTCATCGGTCTACGGTCTTGCAACAGGCGGAGCTTCAGGGATCTTAAACGGCTTTGGCAGCGGATATTCAACTTCGGGAGTCGCAACAGGTTATGCCTCAAATGTCGCAAGTATCGGGGATATTGCAAGTGCGGCAGCCTATGGTATAGGTACGGGCAGCGGTTTGGGCAAAATTGCATCAAATATTGTCATGCCGTTTGCAAGTTGCATTTCAGGGTTCGGCGGTATTTTAACGGCTATTTCACCTTATTTGGGTGTATATGGTGCAGGTACTACTGTTTTGGGTAACTTAATGCAGGGTACTACTTCCGCAGCTCTTGCTGCATATCAGAATATTACGGGTAATATTACTACTAATGCTGATGTTATACTTTCGACAAAAGTCAGAAACATTGAAACTGTATGTAAAATGCTTGATACTCAAGGGGATATCGTTAAAAAAATGCTTAAAGAAAGTATGGAAAGCAGCAAAAACGCACTTCAAAACTTATAGAATATCTAAAGGATCAACATCAATGGTCATTCTTATATCTTTGGGCGAATTTATCTTTGCTAAAAAGCCTGATATAAACTGATGTCCTTTTTCTTCAAGTTTATTTTTTATAATAATTTGAAATCTCCATTGACTGTTAATTCTTTCGATAACGCAAGGGGTCGGCCCCAAGACATCAAGCCTTTCTCCGAATCCGAATTTGTCAATCATTGTATGGAGTCTGAGAGCAATTTCCTGCGCTGATTTTTCGGCACGAAATTTATTTTCGCAACTTGTAACAACCCTTATAATCTGACTGAAAGGCGGATAATCAAATTCTTCTCTTGATACAATCTCTTTTTTGTAGAAATCGGCATAATTTTGGGATTTTGCGCTTTCTAATGCGTAGTACTCGGGATTATATGTCTGAAAATAGACTCTCCCCCTAAATTCTCCTCTGCCTGCTCTGCCGGCAACCTGAGTCAAAAGCTGAAATCCTCTTTCCGAAGCTCTGTAATCAGGCAGATTAAAACTTGCATCCGCTGATATTACGCCTACAAGGGTAACATTCGGATTATCAAGTCCTTTTGCTATCATTTGAGTTCCGACAAGAATATCAATTTCGCCTTTTTGAAATTTATCAAGAAGTTTTATATGTTCACCCTTGCGGACTAATACGTCACTGTCTATTCTTGCAATATTGTATCCCTGAAATATTTCGCCTATGTATTCTTCTATTTTTTGAGTGCCTGTTCCAGAATTTTTCAGACTTTGGCATCCGCAATTAGGACAAGTATCGGGGAAATACTGAGCGTGGTTACAATAATGGCATTTGAGCATATTGTCTTTTGAGTGCCATATCATAGGAATTGCGCAGTTCGGGCATTCTATTACATGCCCGCAGCCCTGACATTGTGTGTAGGTAGAATATCCACGACGATTTATCAGCAGTATAACCTGTTGTTTATTGTCTAAAGTTTCTTTTATAGCGTGTATTAAAGGTTGTGAAATTAAATGCTTATACGCAGCCTGACCGTATTCCTGCATATTGATAACCGTAACCGGAGCAACTTTTGCATTATTATACCGTTTTAGCATTTGGAATAAATGATTTGAATTAACTGCATAATAGTAACTTGAAATATCAGGAGTGGCAGACCCCAAAATAAGCGGACAGTTATTTAGTTTTGACAGTTGTTTTGCTACTAACCTTGCATCATATCTCGGTGCAGGGGAAGTCTGTTTATAGGCACTTTCATGTTCCTCGTCAATAATAATCAGCCCGATATTTTGTAAAGGTGCAAAAACGGCACTTCTTGCCCCCGCAAGAATTTTTATCTCATTTTTATAAAGTTTTTGCCAAACATCATATCTTTCCCCTTCTGAAATACTTGAATGCCAGATTGCAACATCTTTTGTCCCGAATTTACGGGCAAGACGTTTGGTTAATTGAGATGCAAGCGCAATTTCAGGAGCAAGGAAAAGAACATTCTTACCTGATTTAATCGTATCATCAATGAGTTTGAAATAAACTTCCGTTTTACCGCTTGCAGTAACTCCATGCAAAAGTATGGTCGGATTTTTCTCTGCTTCAATTTGGTTTGAAATTCCATTATAAATATCTGTCTGAATTTCTGACAATTGGTTTAACGGTTCAATTTCATTTATATTTAAAATATCAAGCGGATTACGGTAAATTTCTTCTTCGCAAATTCTCACACAACCCAATGCTTCAAGTTTTTTTATTGTTGCTCTTGTGGTTTTTGCAAGTTTTTCAAAACTGACTAAAGGCATTTTGCCCTTTTCTTTCAACAATTCCAATACCTGAAGTTGTCTTTTCGTAGCCCCGAAATCTCTTACATACTCTATTGATAACTCGGTTTTTAAAGATTTTTCAATCAGTTTCAGAGGAATTGCAGCGTTCAAGACCGTAATTAAATCAGTGCAGTAATAATTTGCAATCCATTCAAGAAGTTTAAGATATTGCGCTGAAAACAGCGGGGTTTCATCAAGAATTTTTGTTATCGGTTTTGCTTTAATCTCCGGCGGTAAATAATTACTGAACCCTACGCAGAAAGCGTTTATCATTCCCTGTCTGCCAAAAGGAACCAAAAGTGCCTGACCGATTTTTATTTTATTATGAAAATGCGCAGGAATTTCGTAACTGAAAGTTCTTACTCCCATAGCTTTTATATTTACAAGACAAACCGCATATTTATGAAGTGACGGAGAATTCTCTCCGTCACTTTCATCTTTAGTATGTTTTTTAAGCGTCAATTTTTGCTCAAATAATTTGTTTTGTATAATATCTGTCATATATTACTTTAAAAATTATCCCTCAGCTTCAGCCATAAATTCTTCTCTTGCTGCTTCAATTGCTTCTGTAAGCAGGTCAAGCTGGTCAGGAGAGAATGTAACCCCTTTTTTGGTCGGAAGCCAAGTAGCTCCTTCATCTGTTGTGTAGAAAATTCTCATATTAAGGTAACTTCTGCCTTTGTATTCACTTACGGATATTTGTAACTGTTCCGTATCGGATCTTTCAATTGTAGCCAAAATCTTTGCATCTGCCATTTTATTTCCCTCCTTAAACTAACGTATGAGTTTATTATAAAATCAACATGTTGTTAAGGCAATAGGATAAAATTATCAGAGATAGAAGCAAATAAAAACAGATGAATCATAATTCATCTGTTTTTATGGAGCGGGTGACCGGGCTCGAACCGGCGATCTTCTCCTTGGGAAGGAGACATTCTACCACTGAACTACACCCGCAATATATTTGTGTAATTACTATAACACAAACAAAATATTTTTGGGTGTAAATTCTTTTAGGTATCAATATACAATGTTACAGTAAATAAAACCTGAAACTGTCATGCTGAACTCGTTTCAGCATCTTTTATTTATGAGTCCTTAATTAGATTCCGAAACAAGTTCGGAATGACAATATGACTTAATTTTCGTTATAATTACTGTAAAATAATATATAATTACCTTCTTTTATATATTTTAGGGGTATGTAAAGATTTATTTACAAAATAGCAAAATCATTCTTTCAGGTGAGTTAATATCTTGTCATGTATTTTATAATACATTCGGCATGATATAAACACGGATATTCGGGATTATAAATCTCGGGTGAAGAAACAGAAGGTATAATCTATGGTCGATAACAGGTCTGCCGGATATTTCGGCATCGGCGGTGCTTTCAATTTTAAAAGTGGTGATATTTCGGGAACAGCGGCAAAATTGTCTGATGATAAGATGGGTCAGGGCGGAGAGTATTTTGCACAGCAAAAAGAAGAAGAAGAGAATAAAGATAATATCCAAACCAACAAATATATGGACCAAAGTGCCGTATTGAGAGCTTCTTTAAACTCTTTGGCTATGATGAATATTGCAAATGTAATCAATGCCAACAAAAGAAAACCTGCACTTGAGGCTCAGGAACAAAAAATGAAGCAGGATTTGGATGCTCTGCTGCGTGTTCAGGCAATCAACAATAATGAACAAAAAGATAAAGAAGAAAATTCTTAGGGTATAAGTAGCAAAATATATTTTTATGCTGTTTATCTAAGATATGAATATTTCATTTACAGGTGTAAATAATATCATTTATAGCAGGTCTTATAATTCAAGAAACGGATTATATGCGGATAATAACGGTAATCTGGTTGAGGGGAAGAAGAACTATACAACAGCCTTGGTTTCTGCAGATTTAACGGATGATGTTACGGGTTCAGATTTATCAGACTTTAGAAAAGCAATAAATTCCTCTGAACCTTTATATCAGGCAAATTGTATAAATTATAAAAATCCAAATAAAATTAAATTTGAAGTAAAATCTTTTATTGCCGATGATAAAAGCGGGCTTTGTTCAAAGGCAATGTTTAAGCTAAACGATTATTATATTTTTATAAAAGACAGGCAAAATATCCCGCTTTTTGAGTATTTAGCAAAATTTACCAAAAAGCTTTCATCTCAGGTAAAAAATGAACGTCAAAAATCTATTCTTGAGTTTATTAATAGTGATATTGCAAGAGAAGTCTCACGATTTATTGAACATATTTAATTAAAATTTAAAGAAATTTGCAAAACGATTTTGTTTTGGTGCCGGTGAAGTTGCAGGGTCATAAAGCAAATTACCTTGTGTATCATATACTTTTACAGGTTTGCCGCTTCTATATACTGCATTAATAATATCATTAGGATTAGTTCTGCCTGTTGTTCTGACAATGATTCTGTCAATAGTATTTGCAGGTAAACCTACCGGAACGGCTCTATGAGTTGTATAATCGAAATGTCCCCCCATGTTGCCATCTTCAAACATAATGCTGTTCTTTTGGCTTATATTGAAAGAATTGTCTATTAATCTTGGATCTGCGCATTTTTTATCAAATACAACTACAACATCCCCACCTGTTTTGTATGAAGGACTATAATCTCTTGGCAAGAAAGATGACTCTCCTGGATTTGCCCAGTGAGCTGCTCTGTTGTCAAAATATTCTCCGATTGTTTGAGAACCGTGAACATCCCATAAGTCGGAACATAACGGAGTCATAGAGCCGGGGTCATACCCACTTTCTGTTTTTGCACCAATTTTGCCGCTGTACTCACGGCTCATTAAACCATCGTTTAATATACTTTCTATATTGTCAGCACTTGACACATGTAATAAATTATCTTCAGTTAGCATATTACCTGCGTTGTGCTGTATATGTTTACCCTTGCTTGCTTCAAAAGCGTTGTATGATTCTTCTATCATCCTTTTTTGACTAGGAGTAAGATGCTCAGACATTTTAGCTTTTTCATTTACTGTTGAGAGTACTGCACATCTTTCGGCATCATTTCTGCCTATGTCGTCCATTTTACCGTATATTCTGGAAGATGCCGAAATATCATCAAATGTTTTTCCGCCTATATTGTAAGTTGTTCTAGGAGTTTGTTGTGCCATTCTGTTTACATACTGTTCCATTGTTTCTCCCGGTTTCATCGGGCTGCTTGCACAATTTTGTTCAAATCTGCGCATATAATCACGGCGTTCAATTAACATTTCTTCTATAAAGTGTGATTGTTGCATTCCGTTTTGTTCTGCCTTTTTAACAAGTCCTTTAATAGTTTCATCAGAAATGTTTGTTACATGGCTTAATGACCCCATAAGTTCATCTCTTGTCATTCCTGTCAAATATTTCTTTGACAATGAGTTAGAACCAAAGAATGAAGTTAATTCATCAACATTTTCACCGAATGCACTGCCTTTTCTTTGTCCCCTTGCTCTGTAACATAATGAACCGCCAACGTCTGTTCTGACTGCTTTTCCGTTCATCATCATTACGTTACCGTCTTTGCAAGCATCCCAGTTTGCAAGCCAGCAATCTGTTGCAAAACCTTCTCTTATGGCTGATACATCTCCTGCTTTTGGAGCTTCTAATCCTGACATAAATTTGGATGAAACTCCGACTTCGCCATTAACATTTACGGTAGAAAGTTGTGGTGATTCAAGTCCTGCTGCTCTGTATAAATCTGCTGAAAGAACTTCCTGATGAGCTTGGGCTCCTTTGCCGTATAATGATGCTTCTATGGTTTCATTTAATTCATTCGGGTTCATTCCGAAAGTCTCTGCTACATCATATAATTTTTGATTTCTTTGAAGTGCCATACCCTTTCTTGGATATTTAACATAGGACAATTCACCCGTTGCATTGTTTTTAACCCAATACCCCGCATTTGAACCTGCTTGAGAACCACCATATATTGTTACATTCTGATGTTTCCCATCTACCATAATTCTTGTTTCTACTTTATTTCTTCCGAAGTTGCTTTCCAATTCATTAGATTTATTTTGTTGAGCAACCTGATGATTTTGTCTTTGGTTAGCCTGAGCTTTGCGTTGAGCTTCTGCTGCTTCTTGTGCAGCTCTTGCTTCAGCTTGCTGCTGAAGTTCAATAGCTTTCAAATCTTTTTTCTTTGCAGCTATTGTTTTCTGTAAAGCAGTTTTTTCTGCACATTCAGGGATATTTGCCAATTGTTTTTCCATGCTTTCCAATTCGCCTAATGTAATCTGGTTCTTTTGAGCGAATGTACTCTGCATCTTAGTCATTGTCATTTGTTGAGCATCACTTGGCTTAGGTGCTGTTTGTCTTTGAGGTTTAGGTGCTTCAGCAGCAGGAGTTTCAACATTCGGAGATGATGCTTCAGCCTGTAAAGGTTTACCGTTTCCATCCAAATTATATTTTTCTTTTAAAACTTTACAAATTTGAGATTTTTGGCTTGATGCATCATGAGAATTTATTTCATAAGCGGCATTTTCATTTTGTCCGCCTGCACGTCGTCTTGTCCCTGAAGCTTCATAATCTCTTAATTTTTGATATTCTTGTAATAATTCGTCAGAACTCATGTTTGAATAGTTTTCCGGCAAAATATTTCCGTTTACATCTGTTGAATATTTCGGTGCAGGTGTTTCAACTTTCGGTGCAGGTGTTTCAACTTTCGGCGCAGGTGTTTCAACTTTCGGCGCAGGTGTTTCAACAGGAGCAGCAGTTGGTTTTGGCTCTGGTGCAACAGTCGGTTTAGGTTCAGGTGCAACAGTAGGTTTTGGCTCAGGAGTGCCTTTTACTTCTGCTCCTGCGTTTTCTACTGCGGATGCACCGCCTGTTGGAGAAGTTGGAGCAGATTTTTTAGCTTTCATTAAAGCAATTTTATCTTCCATTTCAGAAATAAGCTTTTTAGCTCCGCCAAATTTTTTAACTGACGGATTTGCTCTCATCTGGTCTACAAGTGATTGAAGTTCTGCTTCTGTTACGTTGGGTTTGTTGCTGTATTGGCGAACCTGAGCGAGTTGTTCTGATGTCATGCCGCCTTCTTTTGGTATAAACGACTGTGCTTGTGCGAAATCTGCTTCTTGTCCCTGTAATTTAGCTTTTTTAGCTTTTGCTTTTTCGTATAAAGCAGCTGCATTGTCTTGACCCTGAACCTGATAAGATTGTAAGCTACCGTCAGCTTTAGTGCCTACACGTTTTTCAAGTTGTTTCATAAAGTCATCAACTTCTGCTGATGTGTGTAAGTTATTTACCAAATGGTCTTCTAATATTGAAACATCGTGAGGAGGAATTACACCCTGTTTACCGTTAAGTATAGAAGATGCATTTTTGCTGACTCCGCTGTTTATTTCATCAATAACAGCCTGACTGCCGTCTGCATAAGCGTGTCTTTCTTTACCGATTTGATAGAAACCTGATTCATCAGATACAACTCTTTGAAGCTCTCTTCCTTGCTGCCTGTTTACTGCTTGAACCTGTCTGCCTTCCTGATGAAGTTGAGCTGCACGTTGAGGGGTGGCACCTGCTTGTAATTCTTGTCTTGTTGCATCTACTATTTCATCAAATTTATCTGCTCCAAATTTACCTCCCGGGGTAGTTGTTCCAAATCCCGTTGCTTGGTCAAGTTTTGTCGCAGGTTTTGGTGTTTGTGTATTTGTTCTGTGTGATGATGCAGGTATAGGTTCATGACCTGAATGTGCTGCTCTCGCACCTGCAAGATAACCGACTAATGATAAAATTTGTTCCTGTTCTGTCATTTCGTGGTCATATACAAGCTGGTTAAGTATTTCATCACCCATTAAACCTAGAATGCCTTCGCTTGTAACACCGAGAGCCTTTGCTGCACCATCAACAACTTTAGCTGTTCTGTGTGCATCCTGAGCAATTTGTACCGCTCTTGATGAACCTGCTTCTACTCCTGATTCCTCAGCTCTGACGAGTGCCTTTTGCAGTACTTCTTCTGTTTTTGCAAGTTTTGAACCTGTTTTTGAAAGTAAAGGAGCGACTAATTCTCCTGTGCCCATACCAAGCATTACTGAACCGCCTGTATAGATTGCAACTCCTTTTGCTTTTTCCCAGTCCTCAGCTCTGGTTACAATATTATCACCTGTTACACTAGACATGTGATTTGTTCTGTCTTTTGTATATTGCGCTCCGCCTGTTAATAAGCCTGCACCTGTCCCTGCGGCAACTACTCTGGTTGTTTTTGTTGCAAGATTGCCCATTCTAACAACAGTACCAAGACCATCTGCAAGTTTCAAACCAATTTGAGCTCCTTTACCAACAGGAACCAAAGTTAATGCAATATCAAGAACTGTGTTTGCCGTTTGCTGGTCACTTTGGTAATCATCCATTGAAACATATATTTTATCTAATTTTGCATTTTCTCCCAGATATTTTTCTGCAAAATTTTCAAATTTGTATTCAAAACTTTGTGGTTGCCCTATGTAGTTATACAGTCTTCCTTCTGATGCCATTTGAAGTTGGTTAAAATCTTCACGCATTTGAAGAAGTTGTTTTCTTACTGCAGCTCTTGTAGTGCCCCAAGAACCGTTTGGTCCGCCCCAACCTGCAGTTCTGAATTCATTTAATATTGCATCAACATAACCTTCATCATTTACTACTCTGTCCCAGTCAATTTGTGCTCCGTCCATCATTTCTCTGACTTGTGACATTGTATTGTTTATATGAATTTTTTCTTCATCTGAAAGATTTGTATATTCTTCTGATGGCCTTCCGATTAAAGTATAACCGCTTTTATACATATCCATCAGAGATACACCCATTTTACCGGCTTTATTTCTGAGGTCTCCGTCACTTTTTTCAATGCCTTTATAGCCTTCTAATGCTCCTTCAGTTCTTAATACTCCTTTAACAAGTTGTAAGTTGTAATCGTAGTGTAATGGTCCGGTATAATAATTATTATTCCCGTGCTCTTTAATATATGTAGTGGCAGTGCTTACCAATTCATTATCTGTGTATGGTATGTATCCTGTATTGATTACTTTTGTCATTCTGTAAACATTCATGTGATCACTACCGTCAGGTGGAATTAAGTCGTGTATTGTTGCCTGACCTGCGTTCTTGCGGAATGTATCGGCAAGTGCAACCTGTGTACCTGTGCCCATATTGAGTGCATTGTCAAAATCTTTATGTTCAAAGAATTGTGCTATTTCCATAGCTCTTGATTTATCAATTGCTTCTTGAGAGAAAATAGTTTTTCCCTGATATAAGGCGTTGTTTGCTGCTCTTATTTTTTCAGGATCCCCGCCTGTTTTTGCGAATGTTAATCTGTCAAAATCTGATACGTCATATCCTTTAGGTTCTGTATTACCACTTGTCAGATTTTCTTTTCTTGCAGCAAGCATAATATTTGCAACATCTCTTTCTGTCGTAATTGCGCTGCATCCTGCATTATAATTTTCAGTATTATCGCCATAAGTTATACAGTTTTTTTCAATAATATCGTTGCGTCTTTGCTGATTTATAACTGAACCGTTTGCGACCAAATCTGCTTCTAATACATAAGCTTCTTTATCATTAAATTTATCAGCCAGAAATGCGTGATATGAACCGAATTCCGTACTTGCGAAATGATTGTCAATTTCTTGTAATATACCTGCGTTTACAATACCTGAGTTTGCTTGAATTGCATCAGTCTTACCTTTACCAAGGTCTACAACAATGGCTGCTGCATCTTGTTTATACATAGTTTGTGCATCAACAGAACCGCCGGTTGGAGGAATTAAATCTATATAGTTCCCTTCTGCATCTGTACGACGAGGGTCATTTGCAGGAACAACACCTTTAAATGCAAATCCGTTAGCCCCATAGCTTACGCTCTTATCGGAGTATGATGTACTTACGACAATACCTCTGTCAGCTGCGTCCGAATCTGCAACATAAGCTTCATTTAAAACCATTCTTTTATTTAACTGGCTTAAATCTTCCTGACCGTTTTGGTTTCTTGTAACTCCGCCAATAGTCTGTCCGTTAGGAAGTTTTACGGCTCCTGAAATAACAACTTCCTGTCCGTTTGGTAGTATGCCGATATATCTTCCGTTAGGATCTCTTACTTTTTTGCCGTTTACTGTTTGATATCTGGGACCTTTTACAACGACTGTCGGACCTGCACCTTCGGTGTATGTCCTTGCTGCTCCTACATTAGAAGCTAATGTAATTTTTGAACCTCTGGCATAAGTAACTTTGTTTATATAAGAAGAAAGCTCAACAGGTTTTTTGGTATTTTTATCAATTACTGTTGCAACATTTTTACTGTCCATTACAATTTGGGTGCCAAACATGCCATCTCCGACAACAGTACACTGTTTACCGTTTACTGAAACTTTGGACCCCATACCTTTAAGATTTTGAATACCGTATGGAGCTAATTGTTTTTTAATCTTTGCTTGTTGGGCCAAATCACGTTTGTGTTCTGCTTTTGCCTGCTCTGAGGTGTGGCGGTCTTTAATTCTTGCATCGTCTGCTTCCAATTCTGATGGGACTATTACTGTATCGCCGACAGCAAATGTTTTCTTATTATTGAGTTTTTGTAAATCTTCAACACTGCAATTGAAATTTTTAGCCAATTGTTGTATTGATTCTCTGTTTTGCAAAACAACTTTTGTATTGCCTTTTCCATCATATTCTACTGCATAAGTGCGATTTGCATCTTTTTTTATTTGAGATGTTTTATTACCGTCTTCATTGTATAAGTTTTGAGCTGCGGTTTTATTTTGGTAATCAGTAACGATTTCTCTTGATATTTTCCCGTCTTTAAATTCTCTGTCTGTTTTTGTATTAATTAAAGCGTTGATTTCAGTTTCGGTTGTCTTTTTATTTTCTTTATCGAAATTTGAAACAATTTTGATTTTAGCGGCATCATTTGTCAGTGTTTCGGTGTGTGTACCGTCATTGTTGTATGAATATTCCGTTAATGTTTCACGCCCGTCTAAACCTATATTTGAACGTTTTGATGAAATATGTTCTTTACCGTTTTCATCATAAGTATACTGTTCAAGTGTAGTTCCTTTTTCAATTTGTTTAGAAACGGGTTTCCCGTTGTCTCCGTAAGTGATAATAGTTGTTTCTGAACCGTCATCTTTTGTGATTACAACTTCTTGAATGGTGTTTGTTCCTGGTGCGAAAGTCGTAACGCTAGTTGTTTGATTTTGTGCATCTTTTTCGACTTTTGAAAGCTGATTGCCATCTTTGTCAAAATTTGTGTAATCAGTGTATTCGCCTGCTTCTGATTCTTGGTTAATTACTTTGTAAGAACCTGTTTGAGTATCAAATACTTTTTTAGGCTGGTTTTTGTAATTAACTTCTAAAGTCCCGTCAGACAATACTTTAGAATTTTCTATACCTTCTGATTCAATCCCTGCCTTATTCAAAAAGGCGATGACATCTTTTTTATTGATGTCAAGTTCTTGTAATTCTTGATTATTTTTTAAAAATTTCTTTGCTTCACGTCTTGTAACGGTTTGATTGCCGTTTTTGTCTATTCCTGTTTCTCCGTTTGCCCCGTTTAAAAATGCGTCTATTTCATCCTGAGTAACAATGCCGTTTTTATCCTTATCCATAGCATTGAATAAAGATTCCATTTTTTTGTCATCTTTAAACTGCTGAGCTTGTAAACCGCTCTTGAGAGGTGTAATATCAGCTTTTTTGTTACCTATACCATTAATAGACATGACTTTCCCTTTCAAGTAATTACCAATCACTTTAACGGGATTTTTTCGTCTAAACTTTAGATATTATATGTCTTTACGGGTAAATTTTTACACTTCTTAACAATATAATTTTAGTTATCAATTTTCTAAAATATCAACTGATGTTTTGTCTATAAAACCTTGAAGTACATTGCGTTTTAGCTGTATTTTTGTATATTTTGGCGGGGTAATTTCTTTTCCGTAAAAATCTAAAACTCCGTAAAGTTTATTTTTTCTTACCAAAATATATTCTCCGAATTTTTTAATTTTATCGTATTCAATGTTAAAAATAATATTTCCGTCTGTGTCACAAAGCCCGTATTTACCGTACCGTTTCAGAACAATTACATCATGAACTTTCTTTATTTTTTCGCAGTTGTTTTTTACTGATACGTTGTTGTTGATATCCACTATTCCGTAATAATGATTGAGTTTGGTTATAAAAATATTTTTTCCGACCTGTTGCATATTTTGATATTTCAACGGTACAATAATATTTTCATTAAGGTCAATTATTCCGTATCTTTTTTCGTATCGGACAAGTATCCTGTTTGGTTCTATTTTAGTCATTCTTGAATATTTGCGTTTTGTTATGACATTGCCTTGAGCATCTATAATCTGATATCCTTTTTTGTTTATCAAAAAATAATGAATATCATTGAAAATAATATGTTCAACACTTCTGCAGTCTGATTCAAGTACAGTCCCGTCGGTATTGTAGATGGTGTTATTTTCAAATATTCGCTTTGAGCCGTCAGAATAGTAATTTGTAGTGGTTTCCGTTATTACATAGTGGTCTTTGCAATTTGGAAATTTGCGTTCGCTTTTGCGAAATTCAGTATTTACTAAGTGTACGCTTTCGGAGGATGAACTCTCATGAGAAGAATGGTGTGAATGCGAAGCTGAATGAGTGCAGTTTGAATGATTTGCACAGCTGCAAGCCCCGTAAGAAACACCGCTCAAATACAAAACCGAAATAAGGCACAACAATAATTTCTTCATAACACTTCCTTTAAAAAATTTCCAAACACTATTCTTATTATAAACTACATTTGTAGTTTTTGTAAGCCTCTTATTAAATTATTTTTATATTTTAGAATTTCTTAAGTTTGGCATAAGCCGCATCCATCGCCTTTTTGCCTGATGTTCCAAAATCTACGGTATACATAACACTTTCGCCAAGTTCTGTTACGTTGGTAATGTGTCCTATTCCCATTTGAGGATGGAATACCCTCTGACCGACTTCAAAAACTTCCGTCACATATTGGGATTTAATTCTTTCTTCTTCCCGTTTTTTTGCTTCTTCCTGTTCTCTGGCAAGTCTTTGCCTGCGTTCATCAGCCATTCGCTTAATTTTGTTGTCTTCAAAAAACGCTTTTAATTTTTCTTCTTCTTTTTGTTTATTTAGTGCTGATTTTACGACTATGCGTTTTTGCGGGGTTCTGTTTGAATGTGAAACATTTGTAGTTGTTGAAAGACCTCTTTTTGAGGGTGCAACAAAATTTGCTCCAAAGCCTGTTGTCGGTCTTACATATCCGTCAGTGTCGTAAGAAACAGATGGCTTTGAATAAGATTTTGCTTTTGATACGGCACTTCTAAAGGTTGAATATGATAAATTGCCGCTGTCTTCGGATTCAAAAGACTCAATCAAATTGCGAGGAATTTCTTCAGTAAATCTTGACGGGTTGTAGTATTTGTATTCTCCCCACGTTTGGCGTCTTTTAGCGCAAACAAGATACAATTTTTCTTTTGCTCTTGTAATTCCCACATACATCAATCTGCGTTCTTCTTCAATTTCTGACGGCACATTGAGAGTTCTTTGGCTTGGAAAAATTCCCTCATCCATTCCGGCAATAAATACAACAGGAAACTCAAGCCCTTTTGCGGAGTGTAGAGTCATCAGCGTTACGTTATTTGAATCGTTTTCCATTGAATCCAAATCAGAAACGAGCGCAACTTGCTGTAAAAACTCCGACAATTTGTTTCCTTCATCTTCGGGAATAAATTCTTCCGCAACATTGACAAGCTCTTGCAGGTTTCCCTGATGGTCGCAAAATTCCTGTTCGTCTTTGTAGGTGTCATGAAGATAAGTTATATAATCTGTTTTATCAATGATAAGTGTCATAAAATCTTTCAAAGTATAAGAATTTTTGGCTTGTTGCAGTTTATATATAAAAGTTGCAAAATCTTTTAATTTTGAGCAGGTTTTTGTGTTGAGAGTTTCACATTCATCACATATTTTTATTGCTTCATAAAGACTTAAATCTCTTTCAGCGGCAAAATCCGCAAGATGTTTAACAGTAGTATCCCCGATTTGTCGTTTCGGAACATTTATAATACGTTGCAAGCATTGGGAATCCTCTGTATTGTTTACGAGTTTTAAATATGCAAGAATATCTTTAACTTCTGCCCTATCATAAAATTTTATTCCGCCATAAATTTTATATGGAACGCCGGATGCCATGCAGGCTTCTTCCAACGCTCTTGATTGATTGTTGGTTCTATAAAGGATTGCAAATTTGTTGTAATCTCCGCCTGCATTTTGTTTGATATTCCTTACAATATAATTTGCTTCATCATTTTCATCGGCAGCAATATAAAAACTTATTTTTTCTCCTTCACCTTTATTGGAATAAAGCGTTTTTTCAACTCTTTCATTATTATTTTCTATAACAGAATTAGCTGCATTCAAAATATTTGATGTAGACCGGTAGTTTTGTTCAAGTTTTATAAGCTTTACATTCTTATAATCGTTTTGGAAATTTAGTATGATTTTAAAGTCTGCACCTCTCCATGAATATATTGACTGATCGACATCGCCTACAACGCATAAAGAGCGTTCTTGCGGGATATCCGGTGTAAGGTTTGTATAGAGCATATTTACAAGCTGATATTGTGCAATATTTGTATCTTGATACTCATCTACCAAAATATGTTGGAATTTGTCGTAATATTTTTGGCGAATTTGCGGATATTGCTCTAATAATTTAACCGTAAGCATCAGCATATCATCAAAGTCAATGGCATTGTTGTTATTCAGGGTTTTTTCGTATTCCTGATAAACAGAAGCTATCCTTTGCCCTTTAAAATCTCTTGCAAGTCTGTAAAACTCATCGGCATCCTGCATTTTATTTTTTGCATTTGATATTACGGCTTTTACAAGTTTTGCGGGGTACATTTTTTCATCGAGATTAAGTTTTTTAACTGTTTGTGTAATTATGCGGTTTGTGTCAGAATCATCATAAATAGTGAAGTTTTTATTCAGTTTACCTATTTTACATTGGTCAATATTTTCTCTTAATATTCTTCCGCAGATTCCGTGGAATGTCCCGACCCACATTGATTTTACAGAGCTTTCACCGATAATTTTTCCTATGCGTTCTTTCATTTCTTTTGCCGCTTTGTTGGTGAAAGTTACGGCAAGTATATTCCACGGCTTTACTCCGTTTTGAATCATGTACGCAATTCTTGTTGTCAGGACTTTTGTTTTCCCCGAACCCGCACCGGCAAGTATAAGCAACGGCCCGCTTGTTGTTTGTACTGCCTGAGCCTGTTGCGTATTAAGATTTTCCAATAGATTTTCCATGACCTCTTCCCAAATCAAAAAAAATATGCTATACTTATAGCATATTTGAAAAATACACAAAAAGCAATTAGAAGGTAAACAAAAAATGACAGAAAGTGCGACGCAAATTTTATTAGATTCGGAAGAAAAGAAAGAAAATCAGGAGAGTTCAATAGTTGTTCCCATTGATGATGATATGGACAGAGTAAGTGCTGATTCTCCAAATACAGTTGATGAATTGGCAATGGAATTGGCTACTATCAAGCAATCTGCAAAAAAAATAGCTATTATCGGCAGCCGTAATCTTCCTATCACTCACCAGCAGATGATTGAAACTCTTGCAACCGCACTTGTTATGCAGGGAAATACAATAATAACTTCCGGCGGGTCATCAGGGACAAATGCTGCTGCTATCAGGGGTGCTATGAAGGCTAACCCTGAAAAGTTATGCGTTATACTTCCGCAGACTATCGGACAACAACCAAGTGATGTTCAGGATCAGCTTATAGGTGTTCCTAATATAATTGAACATGCCGACAGAGCAATGATGACACTTGCTGATGCTTCAAGAGTATGTAACAGAGAAATCATTGACGGCTGCAATCAGTTGATTTGCTTCCTTTCTCATACAAGTAAAACTCTATATAAAGCAGTTCAGTATGCTGAAGAAGGTCACAAGGTTATTACGGTATTTTATTTAGACTAATTTTTTTAATACTGATTGTTATTCTGTAAAATGATTTTTTAAATCATTTGTGTTTTTGTATCGAAAATTTTATTTAAAAGGATTTTATGACAGATAAATTAAAAAAACTGACGGGCAAAAATCCGAAAGATTTTGAACCTGTTGCTTATAATCTTATAAATCAGCCTGACGTTGAGCTTTTCAAAGAGCTTGTTGAAAAGGATGATTATTTGTATGATTTTATAAAGTTAAATGTGTCTAAATGCCTTTCAAATGTCTGTAATGCGGGGAATTACAAAAATTTATTAAAACTTTTATGTGCATACTCTCCTTATTATGAGGATTTCATTGTTTCAAAACTGGTTGAGTTTGCGGATGAAGATTTAACAGACGAGATACTTGAAATTTTTGAAAACGGTTCTGAGGATGAAAAGTGCTACTGCGCAAAGTATTTCAGCTATATTCTTGACCCGCTTGCGCTCGAACTTTTAAATAAGTATGCAAAATCAGAAAACTACAATCTCAGTTCAAATTGTATAAAAGCTCTTTCAAATTTTAATGATAGAACTCTTTATAATCAGGCGCTTGAAGGTCTCAAAAGCGAAGATGATTTTGAATCGCTTGAAAGTGTTCGTTTTCTTGTTTCTTATGGTGACAAATCTGCTTTACAAGAAATAATTGAAACGGCAAAAAAATCTTCCATGGCAGAAAATATCGCATCCGAGTTGCTTTATCTTTGTAATTTGGACGAACTGATAAAAAATGACAGAGATACAGGGTTGTATATTCTTAATCTTATTGTTCACGGACTGGGGGAAACGGTTGCGCTTTCTCAGTTGTATGATTTTTCTGTTTATGATGTTTTTGAAAAATTAATCAAAAATATTGATTCAAAATCGTCGGTTGTATTATTGAATGCCAAAGATAAATTTGATACCCTGACAGAAAATGATGAATATCTTTTTGACGAATCAAAAGATGTAAAAGATGATGTTTATGCAATAAAAGATTTGCTAAAGAACTTACCTCAAAATATCACCGATTTAATTCAATCCGAACTAAAATCAGAAAGCCTTTTTGTAATGACTGCAATTGATTTTACGTCAGACCTTTCAAAGCTTCGCCAACTTTTAAACTGTAATAATCAGACAGTAGTTTTAAAAGTTATAGAAAGGTTAAAATCACTGGGAGCTTTAAGACAAAGTGATAAAGATACCGCATTAGCAAATATAAGAGAAAAACACATTGAAAATATAATTAATGCTCTTTAGTTATATCATAAATTAGTGTTTTTATTTGTAAAAATACTACCGTTCTTACTCATTACATCAACATTTGCCAATGTGCCGCCGTTATAAATGCGGTTTCCTGTAACGGTTGGTCCTGCCAATTCACCGCCGTTATAAATGCGGTTTCCTGTAACGGTTGGTCCTGCCAATTCACCGCCGTTATAAATGCGTCGCCCAAAAATATTAACGTTTGGCAGTGTGCCGCCGTTATAAGTGCGTTGTCCCGTAACGGTTGTTTCTGCTAATGTACCGCCGTCGTATATACGTTGCCCGTCTACGTTTACGTTTGGTAAAGTACCACCGTTATAAATGTGGTCATTCGGAGTTTGACCTGATATAGGGGATGTCATAATCTCTCTCTTTCTATAATTATTGAACTTATATCTATATAAAGGAAAAAAAGAAGTAAGAAAATTCGGGAAATACAAAATTGTTACAATTTTTAACTTTAAAAGTGAATTTAAAAATGGTGAATATTGAAAAATAAATATTTCTGTAATAATATTAAAGTGTAATTATTACACTAAACGAATATGATTGGCAGGATTATGGATTCAGATAATAAAATCAGAAATATTGCGATAATAGCCCATGTAGACCACGGGAAAACAACGCTTGTTGATTGCTTGTTAAAGCAGGCAGGTGTTTTTAGGGAAAATCAGCACGTTGAAGAACGTGTTTTGGACAGTAATGATTTGGAAAGAGAAAGAGGAATTACAATACTTTCCAAAAATATTGCAATTAACTACAAAGACACTAAAATCAATGTAGTTGATACTCCGGGGCACGCAGATTTCGGGGGCGAAGTCGAGCGTGTATTGGGTATGGTAGACGGTGCATTATTAATTGTTGATGCAGCCGAAGGTCCTATGCCGCAAACAAGGTTTGTATTATCTAAAGCGTTAGAATTGGGTTTAAAAATTATTGTCGTCATAAATAAAATCGATAAACCTGCCGCAGAGCCTTTAACAGCTTTGGATAAGGTTTTTGATTTGTTTACGGAATTGACTGACAGAGCGGATTTAATTGACTTTCCGTTTATTTTTGCAAGCAGTTTGCAGGGTTTTGCAATAAATGAACTTGAAGACGAAAAACGTGATATGGTTCCGCTTTTGGATTGTATATTAGAAAATATATCTGCCCCGCAGGGTGATTCAGGTAAGCCATTTCAATTTAGAGCAACGACACTTGATTATAACGAATATGTAGGAAGAATTGTAATCGGAAGAATTGCTCAAGGGGTTGTTCATTCTCAGGATACCGTTTGTTGGATTCAGGCTGACGGAACTCAGTCAAAAGGGAAAATAACAAAATTATTCGGATTTCATGATTTGGGACGTGTTGAAATTCAAGAGGCAAGCGCAGGTGATATAGTCGGAATTGCGGGCTTTTCAGATATTCAGATAGGTGAAACTCTTTGCGATACGGAGAATCCTCAGGCACTTCCGTTAATAAAGGTTGATGAACCGACTTTGCAGATGAATTTTTCTGTAAACGACAGTCCGTTTGCGGGCACCGAAGGTAAATTTGTTACATCCCGTCAGTTGAGAAAAAGACTATATACGGAATTGGAAAAGAATGTAAGTCTTAGAGTTGAAGATACTGATTCTACGGATTGTTTCAAAGTTTCAGGCAGAGGGGAACTGCATTTAAGTATTCTTATCGAAACAATGCGCCGTGAAGGGTATGAATTTGCAGTATCAAAACCCGAAGTCATTTTCAAAAATATAAACGGAGAACAATGTGAACCTTATGAAAATTTGATGGTAGATGTTCCTGATGAGTATGCGGGTTCGGCGATTGAACGACTTGCAAACCGCAAAGGTGAAATGAAAGATATGAAAAGCTCAAAAGGTAGAACACATCTGACTTTCCATATACCTGCAAGGGGTTTAATCGGGTTCAGAAACGAATTTATCAGAATGACAAGAGGGGAAGGAATTATGTATCATACTTTCCTTCATTACAGACCTTATGCCGGTGATATAAGCCGTCAGAGAAACGGTTCAATCATTGCTCATGAACAGGGAGAAGCAATCCCTTACGCACTTGCTCAGTTTGAGGACAGGGGTGTATTTTTTGTAACTCCAAAAACAAAAGTTTATCGTGGAATGATTATAGGCGAGGGTAACAGACCTCAAGATATTGTTGTAAATATTTGTAAAACAAAAAAACTTACCAATATGAGAAGCTCAACCGCAGATGTTATGGTAACTTTGCAGGCACCGAAAATTTTGTCGCTAGAAGAAGCATTAGAGTATATTTCGGATGATGAACTTGTTGAAATCACTCCTGAAAATATCAGATTGCGTAAATCAGAATTGAATAAAAAAATATACAGTTAAGTTTTTATTTAATTTCTTTTATTACATTCTCTGTTATGTCTTCCCCGCCTGAAATTACCATTCCCGCAGGCAAAACAAGGTTAAAATCTGTTTTCTTTGCCTGATTTGAGATTAATGATTTTATATTAGAGGTTATCTGTACTATTTTTTTGTTATATTCATCATCTATTGCTTCTTTTTTGGTTTCAATCTGTTTTTTGTAATCAGATTCCATCTGAATAATTTTTTGCGGGTCGTGTTCATTGGCTATTTCATTCTGTGCTTTTGATATCAGTGTGTCCAAATCTTTGAGTTGTTTTTCCTGTGATATTTTTAAAGATTGCACATCAGGCGATTTTTCCATAACTTTTGTAATATCAACAACAGCTACCCTGTATCTGGGCAGTGAAATTGCAACATCATTCATTGTATATCCCGCAATAAAAAATAAAACACAAGTTCCAATAAACCAAATATTGTTTTTCATATTAAAATCCTCATTTCTTGTTAAACAAGGAAATTTTAAATAATAATATAACAAATTATATTGCTCTGTATGGCTATATTACGGTTTAATATGAAGCTTTGCGCATCAATTCCGAAAGGCGCAATTCTTTTGGTTTTGTGTTTGTAAAAATATTTTTGGCTTTTACATTTTGAATAGTTGCCGTTGTTTTTGTCTTAAATTCACTCAGACCGACTTTTGTATTATCGGCATCTGTGCCGAAGAATATTTCTTTTAAAATGGTAAACAGACTTTCCATAGTGTATCTCCCGATAGTATTATATCCGAACGGACTGTTGTCTTTATCGTACATATAAACGATTTCGGGTTAAAAAATCATTGTACTTTATGTTATATTAAAAACAGATACAGGGAGTCTGATGAATTTGAATAATGATTATTATGAAAATACGGATATAAATTTTAAAAATGCGCTTGAATTTTATCAGACGGATTACACTCATTCTGAGTTAATAGAATTACTTAAAAACGGGAATATCCCGCAAAAGCAGATAGCCGCATTAAAATTAGATTCGGTAAAATCCGAATATGATGCAAAGGTTCTGCTTTCTAATCTGACGGGACAAGATGGAAAGATAAGAGAAGCGGTATCTTTAAGGCTGAATGAATTTATGTCTGACTCTGATTGTATTCTTTATTTTGATGCGGAAAATAATTGTTCCGTCTTTTTGGATGCTATAACCGATATAAATGCAAATATTTGCAGGAATGTAATTTCTGCACTTACAAATTTGAAAAATAACGAAAATTTTTGTAATATTTTTTGCAGAGAGCTTGTGCAATTAACGTTTAATCTGTTGGATATTGTTGAAAAATTTGATTTTCAGGAGGGGAAGTATAAAGTTAATAAAGAAGCATTCAAATTGTATTGGTGTCTTGAAACTATATATGTATTTTGGGATAAAATGAATTTTGAAGATTTAAAAAATATAATTAAACGTTCAAAATCCATAGGAGAATACACCATAAGAGAAAAAGCCGCAAAAATACTTACTCATGATTTTGTAGATGATGAGCTTATAGTGGTAAGAAACGAATTAAAAAATGACAGTAATTATTATGTACGCAGATTTTAAAACAGGTAATTTAACAAATTGATTTTTCTCAAAAAAGCATTAAAATAATAATATGAAAAAGATATTGGCAATATTGATTGTGTGTATGTTTGCTCAGGCTTCGGATGCCGCTTTTTGGAACAAATCCAAAAACAACGGGACTCCGACTTCTGCTCCTGCACAGACTCAAAATCAAAGTCAGCAGACCGCTAATTCGCAAAATCAAACCTCTCAAACAGCAGAATCTCAGGAAACATCTTATCCTGAAGATGTTGATTCTATGCCTATATCAGAAGGTGAATATGTGGATGAAGATATTGACATTGAACAGATGTATAGAGATATGTCTGTTCCCGAATTTAGTTATATCCACAATATTGACCCCGGAGAATATCAGGATACAATGTATACAACATGGTCGCCCTATCCGCTTTTTAGGCTTACTGCGCCGTTGTTTTTCAAATCTATAAAAATAGATCCGGGATATTATTTGCTCACTCCAAGAGAACATGAAGGCAAATGGTATATGTTGTTTAAGGAAGCAGGCAGAGTAAAATATATTATACCTTGTTATAAAAAAGAAATGGTTCCGATGAATTTTTATCAGAACAATCTGCCGCAGATAAAATTAACACGTCCACAGAGAATAAGAGAAAAAACATTAAAATGGGTCGGAAAACATTTTGATTCTTCAAAACGTAAGCCGTTACCCGATACTTTTTTAGAAGCAAATGATTCTGAAAATAATTTTATTTCATTAATTGTTTATTGGGGAAATTACAGGTATTATTTTGTTCTGAGAACTATTCAGTTGTAGGATGAAAAATTTTATACAAGATATGAAAAATAATTTAGGAGGGAAAATGAAAAAAATAATATCAATTTTTATTATACTGCTTATGATGTTTTGCAATATGCCAAATTGTATGGCAAAAGGCGGTTTTTTAAACCCTAATCTTGATATAACCGAAGTCAGAGCAAGCCATATACTTGTTAAGAAAAGAGCAGATGCGATAAGTATTAAAAAAGATATCGAAAGCGGGAATATTACTTTTGAAGATGCGGCAAAACAGTATTCACTCTGCCCGACAGGTGCAAATGGCGGAGATTTGGGCTATTTTAACAGAAAAAGAATGGACCAGCAATTTTCTGATGCGGCTTTTGATTTAAAAATCGGTAAAGTTTCTGATCCTGTCGGTACAAAATTCGGTTGGCATTTAATCAAAGTTTATGACAAACGCTAATTGATATAAGCATCTGACATGAGTTTTATTTCGTAGGTTGTGCCTGTCGGGAGCGAAATGTTTTTGCCTTTTTGTATAAGTCCTGTCACAGGTGATGCTATCGTACACAATACAGAACCTGCTGCGCCCGTTAGCGTAGGTAAAGGTGAAAGAACTGTTCCGACAGGATTTGATGACATTTTAGACGAGATATTTCTTGCCTTTTTATAGAAATTTATTCCCTGATTGATTTTTTTATCAACTCCTGCAATATATTGTCTTGCACCTTTTATTTTGTTGAAATATATATTTTTTGAAGCTGCTTTGGTTATTTTACCATCTATGGGGATGGTTTTTCCGTTTAATTGCATGCTTGTAATTTTTATTTCAAGAAGTCCGCCGTTTCCTGTTATCTGTGCCCCTCTTGTCAGGAAAACTACCCCTTTGAATGTTGTTCCTGTCGGGATTGTAATATAGGTTTTATAAACAGGAGCGGTTGATGTAAATGTTAAGAGTGTATTTACTCCTGTCCAATTTGAAACGGAAGCGTTTGATTTAACCTGAAATTTTGTACCTGAAGGGATTTTTATCCCTTCTTTTTGAGTAACTTTTGCTACTGCAGTTTGAACTTTTGTTATCGTTGGTGTTGTATTGTCAAACACGGGGGTGCTTTTGGGTACAGCTTTAGAATAATTGGCATTATTGACTTTCATGTCTTTGTTAAGCTTGTCGGAATCATATTTTTGTTCAATTTCTTTATTAACGGATAAATCCAAATCATAAGCAAAAATCTGTCCCCAAAAAGCCGAAAAAATAAATAATGTCAATAAAACATATTTCAGATTCTTCATTCCGTAATTTTTCCTTTTGAGAGTGCAAGAGTTAAAAATACCAACAAAGTCGGTACTCCAAATGAGAATATCCCCGCAATAGTGAATACAAAAAATATAATATCCCAAATTATACCTGTACCCAATGAGCCGAAAATATCCCAAGTTCTTTTTCCGCACTGAATAAAATATAGATACAACAGCGGGATTTCAATAAATATCAGGAAAATCACAGGCAGCCAAATTATAGACTTTATTCCGAATACGTCACTTGTTAAAATAATAAATAAAATTGCTGCCACAAGCTGAAGAAAAAAAATACTTATACCCGCTTTAAAAAACTCCAATTTCCCGATGGGTCTGTCTATTTTTAGCAAGCTCTGTATATCCATTTGTTTCTCCCGTGTCTTATTTATCCTTATAAATTATAAACCTTATTTAAAATTTAGTAAATTACTTTATATTATATGTAAACTGCAAAAAATTACCCATCAGATTTTCATTCCAAACCTGCACATCTTCGGGAACTTCAAGTACTGTCGGAGTAAAATTCCAAATGTATTTAATTCCTGCATTTACAAGGTATTGTGCTGTTTTCTGCGCATGTTGTGCGGGTACCGTAAGTATTGCTATATCAATATAATGCTGCCAGACATATATTGGTAATTCTTTTATATCAAGAATTTTTTTGTTATTAACTTCTTTGCCTATTTTATTTATATCATTGTCAAAAAGGCTTATGATGTTTAATCCGTAGTTAGAAAAATTGCCGTAATTTGCAAGTGCAATTCCAAGATTCCCCGCTCCTACGATATATGCCCGTTTGTTTTTGGAAAATCCGAGAGTTGTTTCTATGGATTTTTTCAACTCTTTTACAATATATCCGACTCTTGATTTACCCGAATTATTAAGCAGATTTATATCTTTTCTCACCTGAGAATCATCTATTCTTAAAAGTGAAGCAATCTGACCGCTTGAAATATATTCTTCATCCTTTTGAAGAAAATCGTTCAGAATACAATGGTAAAGTGTGAGTCTGTTTATTACTTTATCTGAGATTTTGTTTTTCATAGAAATATTATACACGATAATTATTTTTAAGCAGTAGTGTATAATGCAAATTGTGATTGCCCCGATGTCTTTAAATTGGTATAATATTCCTATGTTTAAGATAAATGAGAACGATATACCATACCCTTATGAAAGGTTTAGAGCAAAATTAAAAAGTAAGGATTCGTTTGCCATTACGGGATTGACAACATTTCTTCGTCTGTTTTTAATAAGTAAAATAAAGGGCAAAGTCCTTTTTATTACTTCGGGAGAACAGAATGCCCTGAAATACCAAAGCGATTTGAAAACTATGTTCGATATTGATGCAAAGGTTATGCCGTTTCAGGATATATCAATGTATGAAACAGTTTCTCAAAATCTTTATAATTATGCTCAACAGATAAATATTCTGCTTGAAAAACCGCAAATAATTATTTGTCCCGTAAAGGCATTGCTTGAAAAATTTCCTAATGCCGATTTTTTCAAAAAAAATAATATAAAAATAAAAATCGGGGACACTCTTAATTTAGGGAAGTTTTCAAGAAAATTAGTCGAACTTGGTTATAAAAAGGCTACTATGGTTAATGATGCGGGAGAATTTAGTATCAGAGGCGATATTGCGGATGTTTTTTCTCTTAGCGATAACCCTGTCAGAATAGAACTTTGGGGTGATGAAGTTGTAGATATCAGATATTTTAACAACGAAACCCAAAAATCAATACAAAAAGCCAAAGAAACAACAATATACCCTGCATATAAATTTATAACTTCCGGGCAGGAAGAAATCGTTCACTCCCTTCAGAATATTATTGAAGATGAGTTACCCGAAGATAACTATTTTGAAGGAATTGAAGTTTATCAGAATTATTTTAACAAAAATCTTGTCGGGATATTGGATTATTTTGAGGAGTATACATTAGTTTTTGATGAAACTTCCGAAATATATTCAAAATATGAATTTCTTGATGATGATTGCAACAGCAAGCTTGATGATTTATTTAAGTATAATGAAAATCTAAAGACAAAAACAGATAAGCAACAAATTGTAAATCATATATCTTATGAAGAATTTTTGCGCTCAACTTCGTATTTTCAAAAAATAGGTTTAAACAATTTTGTAGACGGAAGCATGTTCGATATTATAGAGTTTAATTCTCAGCCTGTAAGAAGTTTTGAAGCAAATATTGAAGAAATTGCAAGTTACATAAATGAACATAGCGATTATAAAGTTATTATTGCAACAGATTATCCTGAGCGTGTAAAAGAAATTCTGTCGGAGTATGAAATATTTGATATTGATTATCAGGGTTCAATCATTTGCGGCGGATGTATTCTTGAGGATTTCAAGACTCTTGTCATAACAGACAGAGAGTTGTTTAACAAACGTGCAAAAGAAGTAAGTTCGTCAAAAAAATCTTATTACAAAGAAAAACCGGAGTATATTGAAAATATAAATGATATACGCCCCGGAGAATTTGTAGTTCATACAATTCACGGGCTTGGTATATACAAAGGGCTTTCAAAACAGGAAATAGACGGTCAGCTGAAAGATTATCTGACTATTGAATATGCAAACAAAGACAGGCTTCACATACCTGCCGAGCAAATAAATTTGCTTTGTCGTTACAGAGGTTCTGGAAACACAAAGCCAAAGCTTTCAAAAATGGGCGGCAGAGATTGGGAAAGCACTAAAACAAAAGTTAAAAAAGCCGTTGAAACCGTTGCTTATGACCTGTTAAAACTTTATGCTCGCAGAAAAATGCAGGAGGGTATTTCATTCCTGCCTGATACAAATTGGCAGATAGAAATGGAAGAAGCATTTGAGTATGTTGAAACACCCGACCAATTAAAAGCAATAAAGGAGGTTAAATCTGATATGGAATCTTCTCTGCCTATGGACAGACTTATTTGCGGAGATGTTGGATTTGGCAAAACAGAAGTTGCAATGAGAGCGATATTCAAGGCTATAAATTCAGGTAAACAGGCTGCGGTTATTGTTCCGACAACAATTCTTGCACTTCAACATTTTCAGACTTTATCAGACAGGTTCAGACCATTCGGGGTAAAAGTTGAGCTATTGTCCCGTTTCAGAAGCCAGAAAGAACAAAAAGAAACCATTAAACACCTTGCAACGGGTGAATGTGATGTTGTGGTCGGCACTCACAGATTATTGCAGGACGGAATAATCTTTAAGGATTTGGGATTTTTAGTCATAGATGAAGAACATAGGTTTGGAGTACGTCACAAAGAACGACTTAAACAACTCAGAGAAAATATAGATATACTCTCAATGTCAGCAACTCCTATCCCGAGGACTTTGTATATGTCGCTTTCGGGAATTAAAGATATTTCTTTAATAAATACTCCCCCCAAAAATCGTTTGCCTGTCAAGACTTATGTTGGTGAGTGGAACGAAACAATGGTGAAAAATGCCATTAATCACGAAATCGACAGAGAAGGTCAGGTGTTTTATCTCTATAATCGAGTAGAAACAATAATGGAAATGAAAACACTTTTGCAGCGAATTGTTCCGAATGCAAGAATAGCTGTCGGGCATGGGCAAATGGACGAAAAACTGCTTGAAGAAATAATTGTGGATTTTGAAAACCATGAATACGATATATTGCTTGCAACAACAATAATAGAAAACGGTATTGATATTCCGAATGCAAATACCATGATAATTCATGATGCCGATAAATTCGGGCTTGCGCAGCTATATCAGTTAAGAGGGCGTGTCGGACGCTGTGAAAGACAGGCCTATTGCTATTGTTTTTATAAACGCAGCAAAGAGCTTTCAAAAGATTCAACAGACAGATTAAAAGCAATAAAAGAATTTACTACTTTAGGCAGCGGATACAGAATTGCAATGCGGGATATTGAAATTCGCGGGGTAGGAAATATTTTAGGTACAAAGCAGCACGGCCACATGGTAAATGTCGGATTTGATACATATTGCGATTTGTTGGAAGAAACGGTTAAAGAGCTTCAGGGTGAAAAAGTTAATAAGCAATCTCCTGCGATAGTTGATATTAATACTACGGCTTATATCCCTGATGAATGGGTCGGTTCTTCAGAACAAAAAATTATAGAATATAAACGTCTGGCGGATGTAAAGAATTCTGCCGAGCTTGATTATATAGTAGAAGAATGGAAAGACCGTTTTTCAAAACCGCCGGAATCTGTCGAACATCTTATAAAACTTATAAGGCTAAGACTTTCGGCAACAGAAATCAGAATAAGTGCGATAAGAGAGGTTCAGGATAATATAAGAATTTATACGCCATATTCTAAAGCGGAATGGAATCTTATTCAAAGAGTTCTGCCGCCGAATATTTCAAGAAAGGTGAAATTTACTCAAGCTCCGAAATCCTGCACTGAGGGTACATCTATCCTTATTCTGAATACCGCTTATGTAAATTTTGATGAAATATTTAACATTTTGAATGATTTGTTCTATTATATACATAAAGTCAGTTACGAATATTAAAAGAAAAGAGGGATTTATTAATGAAAGCGGCAAAATTAGTTGCAACATTACTTGTTGCGGGGATGTTATTTACCGGTTGCGGTCTGAAAAATTCTCAGGCTATCATAAAAATTAATGATGCAACAATAACTCAGGCAGAGTTTGATAAATTATTAGATAAACAAATTGCAATGTCACCGTTTGCAAAAATGGGACTTGGGGACATAAAAGAACAAAAAGACGGAATTATGTATCTTATGACTTCCCGTGCAGTTGTAACTCAGCTTATTATATCAGAGCTTTTAAATCAGGAAGCTAAAGCAAGAGGAATAAAAGTTACAAACAAAGATGTAGATGAAGCTATTGCCAAAATTATCGAAAAACTTGGCGGAAAAGACCAATTAAGCGCAATCTTAAAAGAAAACAAAGTTACAACAGCTCAATTTAAAAAAGATATTAAAACACAGGTTATGTTACAGAAGTTGGCACGTTCGGCAGGGAATGTAAAAGTTTCGGATAAAGAAGTAAAAGAATTTTATGACAAAAATATCAAAAAATTCACACATGGAGAACAGGTCAGAGCAAAACACATACTTATCAGCGCAAACCCTTTCCAATTACAGCAGGAAATAGAACAGGCTGCCAAAAAAGATATGTCTGACGAAGAAATGAAAGCTGCAATTCAGGCAAGAATGCAGGAGAAAAAAGCTTTGGCAGAAAAAGTTTCAAAAGAATTACAGGCTGACAGCTCTAAATTCAATGCTTATGCAAAAAAATATTCTGATGACCAAGGTTCTGCCGTGAGAGGCGGAGATTTGGGCTTTTTCAGTAAAGAAATGATGGTTCCTGAATTTTCAAAAGCATCCTTCTCTGCAAAACCCAATACCGTATCAAAACCTGTTCAGTCACAGTTCGGATATCATATTATTATGGTAACGGACAGACGTGCAGCCGGTGTTGAACCGTTTGAAAAAGTAAAGACAAATCTCAAAGAAAGTATGTCTAATGAAAAAGAACTTCAGGCTATCGATAAAATTACTAAGGCTGCAAGAAAAAAAGCAAATATTGAGTTTATTGACAAACAATATGACCCTGAAGAAATCAGTAATAAATTAATGGAACAGTTGGAAAAGGCAAAAGAGACTTCTGAAAAAGCAGATAAAGCCGGTAAAACTCAATATGTTCACAAATAAAAATTTAGCCTCAAAGCTTTTGCTTTGAGGCTTTTTATATTCATCTTATCCGATTACATCAAGTTTTTTATTAGTGTATTTATTCATCAAATCGTCTATTCTTAAATCCTTTGTTTCGGGAGTCATTTTTTCTTTTTCAATTTTAGAAAAGGTCTTAAAGATAGAGTTTTCAAGTGCTTTTGTAAGACTGATTGATGCCGAAACAGGGTCGATATTTTCTCCTGAAATGTCTTTTTGAACTTTATAAGCATCATATTCATTAGCAAAATTTAGTATTTCTTTTTGGTCTTCCCCTGCCATATACGGATAAATATCTTCTATTCTTTTACCCGTAACTTCTAAGGTATCTGCATTTCTTTTCACATTGAAAGGCGGTACAAATTCTACGTTATGCCATTCCATTGCAACTTTTGGTGTGCCGTTTTCATTTATAGACATATTTGAATATCTGAAACTTTGAAATTCTTCTCCCGCTTTTTCTAATTTTACAATAACATCATTAGACATTTTTGATATAGCGTTTTTTGCTTTAGGATGAATGTTAAGAGCCGTAAAATTCTGTGAACTTCCGTTGTTTTGAATCAACATGTAAATACCTCCGTTTTTATTAATTATTTATACTCGTTTTATTTAAAACTCATAAAAATATATTTTGCTAAAAAGGGAGACTTAAATCAATCTCCCTTTACAAATCTTTATCTAAATTTCATTATTAAGTTTTGCTTTTAGTCTTGCTTTAGCTCTTGCAATAGATGCTTCAACTCTTTTTGCATCTATTTTTGCACCTGATTCTTTTAATAATCTCCGACCTCTTTCAAGAGATGCTCTTGCCCGCATTTCATCTATTTCGTCCCCCGGTTCGGCAAGGGTCGTTAAAATAAGACATTCTTCGTCTTTGAACTGCAAAACCCCGCCGATTGTCGTAAAACATTTTGTATCTTTGCCGATTTTAGCCTTTGTGACTCCTATATCAAGAGCCGACATCATCGGAACATGACCTTTTAATATCCCGAATTCTCCGTCTACCCCTCTTGTGTAGATTTCATCAACGTCTCCGTCAAATACTACTCTTTCTTGTGTTATTATTTTCAATTTCATAAAAGACTCCTGAATATACGAAAAATTATTCTTCCATTCCTTTAGCTTTTTCAACGGCTTCTTCAATGGTGCCGACCATATAGAATGCCTGTTCAGGAAGTTCGTCGTATTTGCCTTCGACTATCTCTTTGAAACCTTTAACGGTATCTGTAATTTTTACATATTTACCCTGATTACCCGTAAACTGTTCTGCAACAAAGAACGGCTGGGATAAAAATCTCTGAATTTTTCTTGCTCTGTTTACGGTTTCTTTATCTTCTTCTGATAATTCATCCATACCTAAAATTGCAATCAAATCCTGCAAATCTTTGTATTTTTGCAGAATTTCAAGAACTTTTCTTGTAACTTCGTAATGTTCATCACCGACAATATTAGGATCTAAGGCTCTTGAATTTGATTCAAGCGGATCAACAGCAGGATAAATACCCAAAGATGCAACCTCTCTTGATAGAACGGTGGAAGCATCAAGGTGCGAGAATGTTGTTGCAGGTGCAGGGTCTGTCAAGTCATCCGCCGGAACATAAATTGCCTGAACTGAAGTAATTGAGCCGTCTTTTGTAGATGTAATTCTTTCCTGTAATTCACCCATTTCTGTTGCAAGTGTCGGTTGATATCCGACCGCTGACGGCATACGTCCTAACAGTGCCGAAACTTCAGAACCCGCCTGAGTAAATCTGAAAATATTATCAATAAATAAAAGTACGTCTTGTTTTGAATAATCTCTGAAATATTCGGCAGCCGTAAGTGCGGATAAACCTACTCTCATTCTTGCTCCCGGCGGTTCGTTCATTTGACCGTAAATCAAACCGACTTTATTTATAACACCGCTTTCTTTAAATTCGTTCCAAAGGTCATTCCCTTCTCGGGTTCTTTCTCCGACTCCGCCAAAAACAGAAACCCCGTCATGAGCCATAGCGATGTTATGAATTAATTCTTGTATAAGAACTGTTTTACCGACACCGGCGCCTCCAAAAAGACCGATTTTACCGCCTTTTTGATATGGCTGCAAAAGGTCAATAGCTTTAATTCCCGTTTCAAGAATTTCAATATCAGTATTCTGATCCACAAGCTGTGGTGCCTGTCTGTGAATAGGTAAATATGTATCTGTTTCGATATTCCCCGCATTATCAACAGGGTCGCCCGTAACATTCAATATTCTGCCCAAAATAGCGTTTCCGACAGGAATTTTGATAGGTTCATTTGTATTAACTACTTTCATTCCTCTTTTCAATCCGTCTGTTGAGGACATTGCAACTGTTCTGACTTTATTTGACCCAAGCATTTGTTCAACTTCGCAGACTATTTTGCTGCCGTCGTCTTTAAATATATTCAGTGCCGTATAAATCCCCGGTAAATCTCCATTTGGAAATTCAACGTCTACAACCGGTCCGATTATTTTAGTAATTATTCCTTCACCTGTGAGTACGGATGTTTCCATATCAAAACTCTCCCCTGTTATCTTTTACTCTGTTATTATACTATAATCAAAAGCATTTTGCACTTTTATTACAAAATATTTTCCAGTACATCTTCTTCTTTTTTATAATTCTTTTTGCGGGCAGAATTTCTTACTTTATCATTTTTCTTTTTAGTTTTTTTAGCAACTTTTTTATACGCATTATCGACAGAAATTTTTGTTATGGGGTCACGGGTTCTGCGGTCATAAAAAGTAAGCCAGAAATTTCTGTTAATATTATCAACCGAAAATGAAACATCAGAAATTAGCCTGTCGCCCGGTTTTATTTGTTTAAACATAAGCTTTGTATCCCCAAAAATTGACGGACTGAATTTTACTCCGTAATCGTTTTCCAAAGCCATGTCAAATCCCGAAAGTGTTTTATCGGACATATTTGAAATCATAACCGATAATGTGATTGTATTAGCGTTTCCGAATGGGTCTTTTTCGTGTTTTACGTTATTTATTGCAATTTTTAATCCGTCATATAACAGTTCTTCCTGTTTTAGTGCTTCTTCTTTATATACAGGCAAATCGACGGCAGTATTGATTTTAACTTTAATCTGGTCTCCGGGGGCGATTAAAACTTCACTTCCTTTCCTGATTAGAGCTGCACCAAGTCCTATTGCACCTCCGACTGCAGCCCCGCCTGCAAGTGTGTATCCTTGAGAGGCAATTGCCGCTTCCCAACCAAGCCACTGCAGTGCAAGTAAGCCTCCTACTGCCCCGCCTGCAACCGTATAACCTACATCTTGAGCTATTATTTTTGCACTTTCAGCAACGGGATGGAGCTTTGTGGTCATTCTTCCCTCTATCGAAATTTCTCTGCCGTCAGGGGTTACAAGATAATCAAAAGAAAGATTTAATGTTGCAGCCCTGCCAAGCCTTTTTGCTTCTGTCATTCCGTCAAGTCTGCCGTGAGCAATCGTTCCTTTTGGAATAATGATACCCTTATTACCATAAACATCTGATGTGACTTCCGCAAAAAACTCATCCCCCTCCATTGATACTGAGGAATCCAAAACCTGTGAAACAGTCATATTTATAACATCTTTTCTGTCTAAGGTTTCAATTTTACCTGTAAAAAGTTCACTTTGTTCGGGTTTGTAGTTGTCAGTTTCTGTAACCGAACCGTGCAAAACATCCTGAGCAAATGCACAGTTAAAAGATAAAAAAGATAAAAGTAATAATGACGTGATAAACTTTTTCATACCTGAATTATACTCTATATTCTTGTTTTAGGGCAAATTATTTTGTTCTTCTCCGACAACTTTTTGCGCAAGTTCTTCAATAAAACTGTTTATTTGAGCCGGCTCAAAGCAGTTGCAGGTATTCCAAATAAGAGTTGTTGCAGGTTCTGCTATCAAAGGACTCGGGTATTCATTGTTACAAATACCTTTTAACATGTTTGTTGAACCATCAGGCTGAGAGGAATATTTTGCGCAGCAGCAGCAAATTTTCAAAGTCAGACCGTAATCCTGCATTTTCGATTTTAACTGCTGAACGGCATCAATCATTCTTAAATGTGTTTCTGTTGTATATTTTTTGTTTTTATAAATAAATCTTACTTTTGCAAGTCCCGCTTCCGTGGAAATAAATTCGAGTTTGCAAGGTCTGTCCCCGTGTTTTGTAAGTACTGTTGCCCCGACTATAAGCTTGTCAGAATCCTTATCTGATTCCGCACCGATTTTTTTAAGTATATATCTTACAGGCGGTAAATTCTTTATAATATGACATATTGAATAAAGCGGATGGAAAATCAATAAAGCGATTTCACCTTTTGTCATTTTAGAATTTACAAGGCTGAGCGCAAATACTGCAACAAGGAATATCGCACTGAAAATTACCGTTTTGCATTTAACAAAAAACGGATAATTGTATGAATACATAATTATAAGCAAATAAGAAACAAAAATCATCCAGAAATTAGGATTTAAAAGTGAAAATACCTGTTCAATAAATGGCAGATTAATTGTTTTAAGATTAGAAAAATTATCCTTTATCAGTTTAAATCTTTTTGAGAGTCTAGGGTATTTAAAAGTGCAGTCCTGACCGTAAACATAAGACTGTATATTCGGGTTGTAAGCACATTTATACCCCTCTTTTGCGAGTTTAAGACTAAATTCAAGTTCTGAATTTTTGTCTTTGAATTGCACTTCTTCAAAATTATCAATAACTTCTTTTCTTACGATAAATAGTCCAGAATCAAGTATTGTTGCAAGTCCGCATAATGTTCTTGCCTGTTTAAAGAAATTTGCAAGATATTTTTTATATACGGCTTTAATTTTATCAATTATATCAAGGGTATCACGGTTGATATTGACTTCGCCCGTTACGGCATCATATTTCTCAATTGCGACATTTGCAAGTGTCAAAAAATTCGGTTCTATCCGTCTTATAGCATCGATAAATACATAAGCATCAATATTTTCATCTGTTTTAATAGTGTTTATCAGCATAGAAACGGCTTTGGTTTTACCCAAAGTTCCTACATCCTGAATGTTGAGGGCATGGACAAACCTGTCATTTTCAAACATCTTTTCAGAACCGTCGTTGCAATTATCTAAGATTGCATATACTTTAAAGTTTGCAAGCGGGTAATCCTGCATTTTTAATTGGTTTATGAGTTCTTCCAGTCCGATTTTATTATTGTGAGAATAAATAACAACGGCAATATTATTCTTCACTTCGTCATACATAGAGTATTTTTTTTCAAGTACGAACGGTTTATCCTTAAGGTTTCTTATTGCAAGAACAAGCATATAAACCGTATAAATAATCAGATAAAAATATAAAATACTTAAAATTATTTGCATAATAATACCCTCTTACTGATATTTTATTAAAAACAATATAAAATTTCAAATTTGCAATAATTTAAGTTGCTTAAGGGGGTAAAAATTAATAAGATTTCAGATATCAGAAATTTTTATTTCGCCCTGTCTGAAAATTCTGGGCTCATCTCCCATAACTCCGACTACTGTTGATTCAAGTCCTTTTGCGCAATAACCGTAATCGGGTATAATCATATCCGCAAGTCCTGACATATTTTCAAGTGCCTGAGTGTAAGTTTTGGCAGACGGTTGATGAGAAAGGTTTGCGCTCGTTGTTGCAAGAACGTGATTTGGAATAGCAGAGCATATTTGTGCAAATACTTCGTTGTCAGGTACTCTTATGCCAACGGTTTTCATTCCTGAGGTTATGTAATCGGGTGTTTTTGCTGATTTTTCCGTAACGATGGTTAAAGCTCCGGGGAAATATTTTTTTATAAGAAGTTGTCCTGTTTTTGGAATGGGCAAAACGTAATCAAGAAGGTTATAAACTTCATTTGACATCAATATCAAAGGTTTTTGGGCTTCTCTTTTCTTTATTTCATAGATTTTTTTTACCGCTTTTTCGTTTTCGGGCAGACAGCCAAGCCCCCAAACGGTATCCGTTACATAGGCTATAACTCCGCCATTTATAAGACAATTTACGATTTCTTCTTTATTCTTAAGCATAATTAACCTTTATTTCCTATTGTAATTTTATCATAAAATTACAAGTTTATTTACCCTCTTTTTCAAAATCAACATTATCAAATTCGTTAGAAATATTTTTACCTATGGATTTTTCTAATGCGGCTTTTGCGCTGTTATAACGGTACAGTGCGTTATAAAATGACAATTGCGATTGAGCAAGGGTGTTTTGAGCTTCTTTCATTTCAATCGGAGATGCTTCTCCGACTTTATATCTGCCTTTTGACAAATCATAGTTTTCCTGAGCCTGTTTAAGCTGAATTTCTGCAACAGGCAATTGAGTTTCACGTTCGTGCAGATTCAGGTATGCGGTTTGTATTTCAAGATAAATATCGTTTTGTACCTTTCTTGCGGTGGCAAGTTCTCTGTCATAAAGCAATTTTGCTTCTTTTATACTGTAATTTGTATACATTATATTAAGGTTCGGGAAATTAAAATACAGTCCTACATTCCAGCCGTCATTTGAAGTCCAGTGCCGTCCTCCTCGTTGGTATTGCGCTTCTCCGGTAATTGCAGGGAAATATCCTTTTATTGCGAGTTTTACATTTTGTCTTGCTTTTTCGACTTCAAACTGAACTCGTTTCAGCTCAGGTCTAGCCTCAATTGCGGTTGTAATAACCTGTTCAAAATTGAGATTCATCGGGGTATATTTCAGTTCATCAGGTATAGTGTATTTTACAATGTATGGAACACCCATAGCGTTATTCAATTCTGCAAGAGAGGTATTTACCAAATTTTTTGCCGCAATCAAATCCATTTTTGCCTGACTGAGATTTGCCTGTGCAATCGTAACATCGACTTTTGGGTTTAAACCAACACTATACAAAGCCTTTGCCTGATTATAAAAAGTCTGAAAATTATTTACATTGTTCTGTGCAACTTTTTCTGCTTCATACGCATACAAAACTTTATAATAAGCATCCTTTGTTCTGAAGATAATATCATTTACTATCGAAGCAAATGTTTTTTTGCTTGCTTCGTAGCCCAGCCGCTGAATGGTTGCCTGATTTTGGGTAACTCCGAAATCGTAAAGCATTTGTTCTAAGCTTATTTGTCCGAGAAGATAGTATTCGTATTCAAGATTTCTATTAAATACATCTGACAATTGAAGTTGTTTAATATGTGACCATGATGTTTGCCAGCTTATAACAGGGAAAAAGTTTGTCCATATTTGTTTAAGTTTGTTGTCATTTATTAAAATGTCCTGAAAAGCTGCACTTATTTCGGGGTTGTTCCCGAGTGCAATCTTTATGCAGTTTTCTAAATTCATATCTATGTTTTTTGAAATTGAACCTGAGATAACTTTATCCATCTCAAATTGGCTTTCGGGTATAATTTTGTCTATTTCATAAGCATTGCAGCATACAGGAATAATGCAAAGCAAAGTAATTAAAAATATTTTTTTCATACTTTTGTCCTCTTTAATTTTAACGAAATACTTTCCTTTAGATTTTCAATTAAAACAAAAAATGACGGAACAAGAATTATTCCTATTACAGCGGTAAAAATCATACCTCCAAAAACAGTCATCCCGACAGAATGTCTTGAAGCCGATCCTGCACCTTTGGCAAAAATTAACGGTAAAAGTCCGAGGATAAAAGATATATTTGTCATCATTACCGCACGAAACCTCAAAGTTGCCGCTTGAATTGCCGCTTCTTTTATCCCGAGTCCTTTATTATGAGCATATTTTGCAAATTCAATAATTAATATAGCCTGTTTTGCACTCAAACCAATTAACATTACGAGTCCGATTTGTGAATAAATGTCAAAATCATATCCTGATACATATTGAAAAATTAAACCTCCCGAAGCTGCAACAGGGGTAATCATAAGTACCGAAAGCGGTAAAAACCAGCTCTCGTACAGTCCGACCAAAAACAGATATACAAAAATTAAAGACATAACCAGAACAGGTCCGATTTGTCCCGAAACCTCTTTTTCCTGAAAAGCTGTACCAGACCATTCATAAGTCATATCTTCGGGCAGAATTTTATCGGAAATCTTTTCGATTTCTTTTATTGCATCTCCTGAACTTACTCCGCTTCTTGCGCTTCCGTTTATTGTAATTGACGGATACATATTAAATCTTGTTCTCGTATATGGTCCTGTAATATTTTTTGTCCGAATAACATCATTTAACGGAACCATTTTGCCGTTATTATTTTTAATATAAATTTTTGATAAATCGTTGATATTTTCTCTGTATTCGGAGTCCCCTTCCATATAAACACGATAAACTCTGCCGTGTTTATTGAAATCATTGATATAACTTTTTCCGAAATATGCACCTATGGAATTTTGAATTTCGGAAATATCAATATTTTGAGCCATAGCTTTTTCGATATCTATATCCAGCAATAATTGAGGTAAATTAGCGCTGTATGATGTGTAAACAGTAGATAATTTCGGGTTTTGGCGCAATTGTGAAATCAGGTTAAGAGCCTGAGTATAAAGCTCTGAAGCACTACGATTACCTTTATCAAGTAATTGATATTCAAACCCGCCAAACATTCCCAAACCTGATATTGCAGGGGGAGAGAATGTTGCAACCGTAGCGTATGGGTATTGTTTGAATTTTGTATTGATCTGTCGGATTATTGAGGCAGAGGATAATTTTTTATTTTTTCTTTTATTCCAATTATCAAGAACCGCAACAATAAATGCAGTATTTTCACCATTCATCCCCACCATTGTTATAGTGTTTTTCACCCCTTTTATTTTAAGAATTTCCGATTCGATTTCCGTTGCAATTTTGTTTGTTTCTGATGCCGAACTTCCTTCTAATAATTGTATCTGGCTGAAAATTGCTCCTCTGTCTTCGGATGGTAAAAATCCTCCGGGAATTAACTTAAAAATTATTGCAATAATAAGTATCATTCCTATAAAAGCCGTCAGAGTTAATACTTTTGAATTTATAAATGTATCAACCGCAACAAGGTATTTATCTTTAATTTTTTCAAAATATTCATTAAATATATTTATAAATCGGGGGTAATTTTCTCTGTTATTAAGAATTGTAGAGCATAAAGCGGGAGAAAGCGTCAGAGCAACAAGTGTTGAAAGCCCTATTGATGCGGTTATACAGAGTGCAAATTGCTTATACATTTTCCCTGTAATTCCTCCAAGCATTGATACAGGTACAAATACCGCCATTAAAACCAGTGAAGTTGCAACAACTGCCCCAAAAACCTCTTTTATAGTTATATCTGTCGCATTTTCAGGGTTTTGTCCTTCTTTTATGTGTCTTTGAGTATTTTCCAATACTACTATGGCATCGTCTACTACAAGTCCGACAGACAAAACAAGTCCAAACAAGATTAAAAGATTTATCGAAAATCCTAAAAGCTTCATAAATATAAACACCCCGACAAGGGATACCGGAATTGCGCAAAAGGGTATAAATGCAGCGCTTACCGACCCTAAAAACAAATAAGTTACGGCAGATACAAGTATAATTGCAAGAAATACTGCACCTATAACTTCTTTTATTGATTCTCTGACAAATTCTGTCTCATCGTGCTGAATATTATAAACCAAATCTTTAGGAAAACTTCTGCTAAGCTCTTTTATTCTCTTTTTTATTTTATCAGATAAGTCTATTGCATTAGCTTCAGGTAATTGATTAACAGAAATAATAGCCGCATTTTTGCCGCTTATTCGTGAAAAAAACGAATAACTTTCCGAACCGAGTTCTACTCTTGCAACATTTTTTAATCTTACCTGCCCTCCTGTAACAGTCGATTTAATAATTATATTTTCAAATTCCTCAGCATTTGTAAGTCGTCCTTTTGAGCGCATTGTCAATTTTATTATTTGTTTGTTTTTCATAGGTTCTACACCTAAATCCCCTGCGGGGAATTGGGTATTTTGCTCCTGTACTGCTTTTAAAATATCAGAAACAGACAATTTATAATGACTCATTTTTTCTGCATCAAGCCATATCCTCATTGAATAATTTGAAGAACCGAATACTCCGACTTCCCCAACCCCTTTTATTCTTGCAAGTTCATCTTCTACATAAATATCAGAATAGTTTGCAATAAAAAGATTGTTATAAGAATTGTTCGGGGAAGTCATAGATATAAGCAAAATCCCGGGACCTCCGGTTGATTTTTTTACGGTTAATCCGTACCTGCGGACTTCTTCAGGTAATCTTGGGGTAACTAGTTGTAATTCATTCTGAACATTTACCAAATTCATATCAGGGTCGGAATCAACATCAAAATATAAAGTTAATTTATAACTGCCGTTTTGAGAGGTTGAATTCATATAAATCATATCTTCTATTCCGTTTAATTGAGATTCAACGGGGGCTGCGATTGTAGATTCAATAACATCAGAGCTTGCTCCGGAGTAAGTTGCGCTGACTATAACTTGAGGCGGAGTGACTGACGGATATTCTTCAAGCGGAAGATTAATCATCATTAGTATTCCCGCAAAAACTATTGCCAATGATATTACAATAGCAAGTTTTGGACGCCTTATAAATATATTTATATTATTATTTTCACTCATAGGCTTATTTTGTTATGTGTATTTTAGCTCCCGGAGTAACCTTTATTGTTCCTTCGGTTATTATTCTGTCCCCCTGTTTGAGTCCTGATTTAACAATCCAATTCCCGTCGTACTGGTCACCGGTTTTAATATAAACAATTTGTGGTATGTTATTTTTTTCAAGCTTATACACATATTGTCCCTCTTGATTTTGCATCACTGCCGTAACAGGAATTACAGGTATGTCGCTCGGATTATTTGCATAAATTTTAACGGTTACAAATTCCCCGTGAAGCAGTTCTTCTTCAGGATTTGGAAATGTTGCTCTGAACATGACCGTTCCTGTTGTTTCTTCAATTTTGTTATCCGTAAAATCTTGAACTCCTTCAAATTTGTATTTTTTACCGTCACTAAAGTAAATTTCTGTTTTTCTTGTTGTGTTTTTATTTTCGTCATTGAAGTTGAGAATATTGTAATCTTGCGCTGAAAGTGAGAAGGTTACATAAACGGGATCTATGCTGTTTATTGTTGTAAGGTTGCCTGTGGATGCATCAACATAATTTCCGACAGAAACATCTATAACCCCAACTTTACCGTCTATTGGAGATTTTATATTAGTGTATGACAAATTTCTTTGGGTATCTTTGTGCTGTGAATATGCCGCATTGAGTTTTGCAACAAGAGAATCTCTTTGAGCAAGCAGTTCATCATAGCGAGATTTAGCAATGTAATCCTGCTTTACAAGTTCTTTAGCCCTTGTAAGCTGTTTATTTGCATAACTTAATTGTGCCTGTATTTCTTTTATGTCAGCATTTGAAACAGATGCGGCATTTTGGTATTGCGCAGGTTCTATAAGGAATAATGTATCACCTTTTTTTACCTTGCTGCCCTCTTTGAAATAACTTTTTTGTAAGTAACCCGAAACTCTTGCAATTATATTTACCTGATATTGCGCTTCGACTCGCCCTGAAGCTTCAAAAACAGGTGTTATTTTTTTTGTTTCTACTTTCTGAACTTTTACATCAGCAACCTGCGCAACCGACATTTTTTTACCTATAAGATAGCCTGTTATTACTGAGTATAAAAAGCGCAGCAAAATAGCTGATAATATAATTATCGTGACAATAATTAAACTTTTTTTCATTGTAAACTCCAAAAAGAAGTATTATATCTGTTGAGATAAATTTTGGATAAATTTAATCATTTCGGATAGTGCTTTTGCTCTGTGAGATATTTTGTTTTTTAAATCTTCAGACATATCAGCCATAGTCATATCGTATCCGTCTACCAAAAATACAGGGTCATAACCGAATCCGTTCGTGCCAGACTGTACTTTTGCAATTTGACCGTGACACTCTCCGATTTGCTGATTTAAAATATTCCCGTCTTTATCTACAAGTGTCATAGCACAAACAAATTTTGCTTTTCTATTATCTGCCTGTCTAAGGTTATATAACAATTTGTCTATTCTCCTTTGGGGGGTTGTATCGTAACGTGCCGAAAATATTCCTGGTTCTCCGTTTAAAAATTCCACGCACAGTCCTGAATCATCAGCCAATGCCATATGATTTGAAACTCTTGCCGCCTCTTTTGCTTTTATAATAGAATTTTGTTCAAATGTTGTACCGTTTTCAACAGGATTAAAGTCTTTTGGCGGCAGAATAAATTCTATTCCCGAACTTTTTGTTATTTCGTTTATTTCTTGTAATTTATGTGCATTACTTGTTGCAAGAACAATTTTTATATTATTTGCCATATCTTCTTTGCCTTTTGTTATACTCGTCTATACATTTTATAAGTAAATTTTTATCAAATTCAGGCCAATATTCATCTGTTATAATCACTTCCGAATATGCAATCTGCCATAACAGGTAGTTTGATACTCTTTTTTCACCTCCTGTACGGATAAGAATATCAGGATCGGGAATATTTTTTGTATAAAGATATTCACTGATAATTTCAGGAGTTATTTTTTCTGCGCTTATTCCGGAATTGACAATATTTCTTACGGCATTTGTTATTTCATCTCTTGCTCCGTAATTTAGTGCTATCTGAAGATTTACACCATGATTATTTTTGGTTTTTTCCTGCGCATTATGAGTAACTTGTTGTAATTTGTCCGAAAGTCGGGATAAATCGCCTATAAAAGAAATTTTTACCCCCTCTTTATCCATTTCGTCCAAATCATTTTTCAATGTAACCGCAACTAAATCCATTAAAAAATCGACTTCTTCCGGGCTTCGCTTCCAATTCTCCGTAGAAAACGCATAAACGGTTAAGTATTTTATTCTTAGTTCATCGCAGGCTCTTACAATTGAACGAAGTGAATTTACCCCCTTTTTATGCCCCGCAGCGGATGGAAGATTATGTTCTTTTGCCCAGCGGCGGTTCCCATCCATGATTATTGCTATATGTTTAATTTTACTTTCGGTAATTGTTGTCATTGAATATCTCTTTTTTTATACAATTGCTCCATGTGAGGCATCCTGAACGGTTCTTGAATATTTTGAAAGATAGCCTGATTTGCATTTACTTTCAAACGGCTTTAAGTTTTTGCGTCTATCTTCAAGTTCTTTGTCAGATATCATTACATTAATTTTTCTGTTATTTATATCAATTTTTATTTTGTCGCCATCTTGTAACAGTGCAATATTCCCTCCGTTTGCGGCTTCAGGACAGACGTGTCCTATACATATACCTCTTGTTCCTCCGCTAAAGCGCCCGTCAGTAATCAATGCAACTGTTTTGCCAAGCCCTTTTCCTACAAGTAAAGATGTTGGTGCAAGCATTTCTCTCATTCCGGGACCGCCTTTTGGTCCTTCATAACGAATAATTATTATATCTCCGTCTTTAATCTTATCATTTTCAAGTGCACTCATTGCATCTTCTTCGCAGTCAAAGCATTTGGCACATCCTTCAAATTCATAGCAGCTTTCGTCTATCCCCGAAATCTTTGTAACACAGCCGTCAGGCGCAATATTACCGTATAAAATGCCTAAACCCGGTTTTGTATTTACAGGGTTGTTATATGTCTTTATAAGCTCTTTATTAACAAAAGCATCTTTTGAAATTTCAAATGTCGAAAGTCCGCAAACGGTAGTTTTATCTTTTATTCCTATATTTGCATCAATAAGATTTTTCATTAATGCAGGTACTCCGCCCGCATTGTGAAATTCTGTCATTGTCGGATTAGCAGCAGGATCAAGTTTTAATATCTGATGAACTTTTTTACCCCATTTGTCAAAATCATCAATATTAAGATTAATTCCTCCCGCATTTGCAATCGCCAGCAGGTGTATAATCGAATTTGTACTTCCTCCAAGTGCCAAATCAGCGATTATGACATTTTCAAGAGTTTCTTTGTCTATAATATCAGACGGCTTAATATTATTTTTTACAAGCTCTGCAATCACAAGCCCCGATTCAAATGCTATTCTTTTCTTTTTGGAGGATACTGCCGCACTTGTGGCGCATAAAGGCAAACTCATACCCATAACTTCTGTCAGACATGCCATTGTATTTGCGGTATACATTCCCTGACAAGAGCCTATTGTCGGGCATGATTCTTCTTCAAGTTCAAGAAGTCTTTGCTCATCAATCAAACCGTTTCGGTACTGCCCGACCGCTTCAAAAGACCCTTTTATCATTGTTAATTTTTGACATCTGCTTTCACCCTCAAGCATAGGTCCTGCCGTAACAATAATACATGGTATATCAAGCCTCATTGCAGCAATAAGCATTGCGGGAGTAACTTTGTCACAATTTGTAAGCAGTACAAGTCCGTCAAGCTGATGAGCCTGAGCCATTGTTTCAACGCAATCCGCAATCAAATCTCTTGACGGTAAGGAATACCTCATTCCGTTATGCCCCATTGCAATTCCATCACATACCGCCGGAACTCCAAATATAAAAGAATGCCCTCCGCCGGAATGAACTCCTTTTTCAATTTGCCGTTCCAAGTCTCTCATTCCGCAATGCCCCGGAACTAAATCGGTAAATGAACTCGCAATCCCGATAAATGGCATATCCATGCTCTTGCGGCTTACACCCGCAGCCATTAAAAGCCCTCTGTGTGGAGTATGAGCAATTCCCTTTTTTATATTATCGCTTTTCATAAATTTCCTTTATCTTGACGGTTTATATATTATTTTGCAGTTTTCCACATAATTTTTAAGAGTTTTCACACCCGATTCTGGTTCAATATTGCCGTAAACCGTAATTCCTCGTTTGCGAAATTCATTTATCCATTCGGGTTTGTACCCTTCATCAAATCCCGTAATTTGTTCAACCGTTTCAGAAGGTACACCGAAATAAACATTTTTAATCCCTGACCATAAGATTGCGCCAATGCACATTACACAAGGCTCTGACGTGATATAGATACTAAGATTATATTTTGATAAATCGTAAGTGTTTAATTTTTTTTCTGCAATTTTAATGGCATTTATTTCTGCATGGTTGTTAGAACTTTTGTCATTTACAACAGAATTTGCTTCTTTTGCTATTAAATTGCCGTTGTCATCATAAATTGCCGCCATAAAAGGGCCATAGCCCTTTTGACAGTAATCGCACAATTCCTCCTGTAACCCTTTTATGATTTTTTTGGCTGCTTTGAGTTTATCAATATTTATTGTTTCGTTTGATATAACTTGTGTATTCATATTATTTCCGTTATTTATAGTGCTTTTGCTTCTTTCGTAAGTACAGATTTTAAGCTGAAACTTTCGTTCAGAAGATAATTCCTTTTTACTCCTGCGTTTTCTGCCGCTATAATATCCCTTTCCGAATCTCCGATAGAAAATGATTGACTCATATCAATATTATATTTTGCTCTTGCTTTTTCAAACATCCCGGAATTAGGTTTTCGGTCGTTTGAATTTAAAAGCGGACAGCAGTAAATATCTGTTATCTCAACTCCGTTTATTTTAAATTGCTCTTTAATATAGTTATTGAAATTATTCATCTGCTCGATTGTAAAATATCCTCTTTCAACACCTGACTGATTGCTTATTATTATAATTTTATACCCGTCATTTTGTGCTTTTTGACAAACTTCAACGATGCCCTCAACAAATTCAAAATCTTCAGTTTTATAAGTGTAATGTTTATCAATATTTACAACCCCATCCCTGTCAAGGAATAAAGCTTTTGATTTCGGCTCAATATTCTGTTCAATTATTTCACAAATGGAATGTCCTATTGCAATGTGCATTTCCTGAATATTGTTTGTGTTTGCAGATGGAACATTTATAAGATAATCTGCAATTTCGCCCATTTTACTTGGAGTTTCGCCCGTAAATGCAACGGTTATAATTCCCATTTCTTTTGCCTTGTTAAATGCCAGTACAATATTCTTGCTGTTTCCGCTTGTGGATATCCCTATTAAAACATCCCCTTTTTTACCTATGCCTTCAACCTGACGTTCAAAAACAGTGTCATAGCCAAAATCATTTCCGACAGCGGTTAAAATTGATGTATCGGTAGTAAGTGCCACCGAATTGTATGCTTTTCTGTTAATTTTGTATCTGCCGACAAGTTCAGCAGCCAAGTGTTGGGAGTCTGACGCAGAGCCTCCGTTACCGCAAAACATAACTTTATTACCGCTAAGTATTGCCTGAGTGCAGATGTTTGCAACTTCGTTTATAGTCGGTATAAGTTTTTTTAGATTGATAAAATTATTTGCGATTGTTTCAAAATTGTATTCAAGAAAATCAGACATGTACTTCTCCTTTGAGTTTTTCTATAAAGTTTGTTGTCGATACTCCTTCAAGACGAGGCAGAGTTACTGCTTTCCCGCCATAGCTTTCAACATATTGAGCTTCCGGCCAGTTTTGTGCGGTATAGCCTTCTTTAGCTATTACATCAGGTTTCAGTTCTTTTACAAGCGGTAATGCTGTATCATCATCAAAAAGTACAACATAATCAACATAATCAAGTGATGCAACAATATTGCTTCTTGTAATTTCATCCTGATAAGGGCGTGAATCACCTTTTAATCGCCTTACGGAAGCATCTGTATTTATACCGACGAACAGATAATCACAATTCTTTTTTGCCTGTGCAAATGAATTTAAGTGACCAAGATGTAAAATATCAAAACATCCGTTTGTAAAACCGACGGTTTTACCTCTTTCCCTGATGGATTTTGCTATTTCTTTTGCATCTTTCAATGATAATATTTTGCTAAGATGCGTAAAATTGTTCGGAGAGTTTTCTTTTGTAATAGCCTGTTTAAATTCATTTATTGTAACACAGGCTGTACCGACCTTTCCGACAACAATTCCTGCCGCAATATTTGCCATTTTCATAGCTTCAACAGTACTTAACCCCAAAGCCAGTGAAAGAGTAAATACGGCTATTGTTGTATCTCCTGCACCCGAAACATCAAATACCTCTTTTGCTTCTGTCGGCAGCTTTATAACCTGTTTTGGATTTTGTGACGAAATACTCATTATGCCATGTTCGCTCATTGTAACGAGCAGATTTTCTATTTTACATTCTTTGAATAATTTTTCTGCTCCCAGTTGAATTTTCTTGTCAAAATCTTTGCTTTTTGGTGAAAGTTCTATCCCCGTAGCTTCCTGAAATTCTTTCAGATTCGGTTTTACAAATGTTGCATTTGCATATTTTTTATAATTGTTTCCTTTAGGGTCTACAATTACTTTTTTGCCGTATTGCTTGCAGATATCTATTATCATTGGGGTTGTTTCTTCCGTAAAAACCCCCTTGTTGTAATCAGAAAGAATTACTATATCGGCTTTTTTGATTGCACGATGAAGAATACGTTCATATTTTGGCAGAAGATTTTTTATAATAGGTAATTTTTCTTCTTCATCAAGTCTTAAAATATGGTTATTCCCTGCAATAAATCTTGTTTTAACAATGGTTGAATAATCATCAAGCTTTAAAAGATGACTGTGAGAACCGACTTTTTTAAGAAGTTCTGCTATTTTTGTCCCATGTTCGTCGTTCCCGACAATTCCGATGTAATCGGTTTTGCATCCCAAAGTTGCCAGATTTGCAACTACGTTTCCGCAACCGCCAAGCATTTCTTTAGTATTTTTAAGGTTGAGAATCTGAACGGGTGCTTCGGGTGAAATTCTGTTTACTTTTCCGTAAACAAATTTATCAAGCATTATATCTCCGATACAGAGAATTGTTATGTCTTTTATGTTTTCAAAAGGATTATCAATCATTTTATACTCCAATTATCAATTTTGAACTTACTCTTGTAATTTCTTTTAAAGCAAAATCTTTATTACTTTCTAAAGCTTTTTTGTTTATTATAAATAAATCGCAGTAATCATCCGTTTCAGGGATATTGAAAATATCTCCGTATTCAACAAGAACCCCGTAGTCCTGTGCTTTTTTAATTTTTGAATTTTCAAGTTTTTGGTCATACAAAGTTACATAGTTGTTTGGAGTTTTTACCTTTAGTGCTGTATCGTAAAAATCTTTACCGAAGAATATAATTTTTTTGTTATTAACATCATTTTGTGCAAAATAGCCGTTAATATCATTTGTTTCAATTACTTCAATAGTTTTTTGAGGTTTGTTCAAAACGCTGTCTATGTAAGGAGTTATGTTTTCAAAGACATATTCGGGTTTCAATTCCGTCATGCAAGGCGGATTTTTGTATCCCCTAATGCAGTTATTCTGCCAATCATCAGCTATCCATTCACACCAGTGATTGCAGGCATCACTTTTTAAATTAATATTATTATCGTATCCTAAATATTCAATAGCCGTTTGTCCGAAAATTACCGCCGATTTACCATAAAGAAAGTGTTTAAGATGTACCATTCCGCATTCTCCGTCAATATGAAGAAGTGAATGTTTAACAACAACCTTTAGCTGTTCTAAATTTGTTTTTCCTCTCAAATCTATGTCTATATCGGGTAAGACTTCACATCTTGGGACTCCGAGTTGAACAATTTTTATATCAGGATACTTGTTTTTTAGCATATTGATAAGTGATTTATAATAATCTATTGACCAAAGTCGGATATTATCTGCATGATTTTGTTTTAGCTCAACACTGCGGGTAATTGTAATATATTTTGAATCTTTTAAACCGTATTCGTCAAGAATGCCAAAAGCTTGCGGATCTATGGCACAATACATTTTGGTTTTATTCTCGGTTATGCCCAAAAGGTTATCAATATCAGGCTGCTGGATTCTTTTTTCTCCTCTGCATATTGAGTACAAATCAATCAATGTATCTAATGATGCAGAATATACAAAGAATTTAATGTATCTGTTTTTGAATTCCTGATAGTGCTGAATAAAAGATATCAGTTCAGGGGCGAGTTGTTTGATTTTTTTCTTGTTGATATGAACAAAATAAGGAAATCGTCTGAAAGAAATCGCCATGTCATAATGGCAATAATTATCATCAAACAATCCAAATTCATAAACATTATGGATAAATGAGTCTTTCTGATAAGTTGCATTTGCAATTCCCAAGTTTTTGCTCGGAAAAACATCTATCATAAAATCACAGTTCAGCATTTTTGAAAACTCTTTAGCCCATACCGAATATACAAGAATATCCCCCAAACCGCCATCAAAACGGATGGCTATGCGCAGATATTTTTGGGGGAGTTTTTGTATTTTCCCTTTCCCAAAATGGGAAGGAAGTGAAAGGCATTGTGTAAACAGATAAAACATCATTTTAAAGAATATAACAAATACGTTATCATATATTTTTGTGTATTTATTTAGTTTCGCTATAAAATTTAATTTTAAATTTTCGGAATTATGCACGTTACATCCTTTCAAAATCTGTTTTAAAATGTGTATATTACGCCATTATCGGACAGAAAGACAAATCCTTGCTGCATCTGAAATATCATTTCTGTCATGAAATATATTCCCTCTAACTATCTGAAATCTTAAATCACTTACTTTTCAATACTAGCATGAATATACATATTAAAATACTATTATTAAATTTTGTGATGATGATTTTGCCCTAATAACTTACTAATTTTATTCGGACTATTCTTCTTTTGTAACAATAAAATCGATAACCTGCTCCCACAGTTTTTTGATTTCATCTGATATTTTTGTAATAAAATCCAGCAGTAAGTAGAATGGCTGTAACCCATCATTATTTATTTGTTGGGTTTCACCTAACCTACAAGTTGCTAGGATTGTTCTAACTCCAAAATTGTAAAATCACATTCAGTTTGATTATCCATCACACTTAGTTTGAGATTTACACTTTCAAATTTTATTATAACCGTTGATATAAATGAATTATTATTATTTTATTCTTTTAATAAAATCTTCCATACGAGGTGGTTTTGTTGCAGGTGTATGTGGCATTGAAAAAGTGTTTACTTTATTTGCTTGAACATCTTTTTCAACATCATGTCTAATCATTTTGTTAAGTGCTTTTGGAATTGCTACACCTACAATACCAAACAGAGTGAGCATATTTACCCAAAACAGTCCTGTTGCTATTGCTTTATTTGAACCTTTTAAATCTCTTATAGGTTTTATCGGCGGAATAATTTTATTTACCCAATTTTTCTTGCAGTTTTTATCAAGCAATTCCGTCTTGAATAATTTATCTGACATAGTCGCTAACACACTTCCGATTACAATATCACCGCCAAAAAATGCTGCCTGTGTTGAAGATAACCTAACAGCATTATCTTTTACTTCAGTTTGATTTCGTGATGACATAAGAATACCAATATCCGCAACTATTGTCATTAATAAAAACGGTAATCTTTTCATAAAAACACCGTCATTATAATCAAATTTTGATGCATGTTGTTTTACAAAATCAGAGAATTTCCCACTATTTTGTAAAAGTCCTTTTCTTAATAACAAAGGAGAACACGCAAGCAATAAAAGAGAGGTTGCAAATATATTATCTCTTAATTTTTCAGTTTTTTTGAATTTTTCGGTCCTTTTTTCTACTAAATTTTTATCAGCCATATTAAATTCTGCCGAAAATCCGTCTTGTCCTGTTTTTTTACGAGTTTTATATCTGTTGATAAATCCGGCACTGCCTAATGTTGCAGAGGTAAATAAAAAGTCAAATGTTAATACAGCCATTTTTGAATTAATCAATTTTTTGCGAATTTTTTCGTAGTCATAATTATTCTTTTGTAATACTTCCGAAAAATCGTATTTTTTAGATAATTCCTCTATGCCCTGCTTTGTTTTATCGGCAGAAGATAAGTATTTGTTAGAAAGTTTAATTAAATTATTATCTTTTGAGAAATAATTTTTTGTTAATTTGCCAATATGTTTTAGGGCAAGTTCATTGGTTATTGGCAGAGTAATAAGAGGTGTAAGAAACGCTACACCCCAAGCAATACAAGAGCGACGAAATCTTTCTTGGATAAGTTAGACGGCTTTATAACATTGGAAGATTGGGCAGAAAAAAATCAGAAATGGAAACATGACTTAAACGATAAAAGAATACAACTTGAAGCATTACAAAACACAGAACAAAAATATTACGAAGAAGGTGTGCGAATTATCGAAACTCTGAAAAATGCCTATGAGCTTTACATTCAGCAACCTGTATCCGAAAAAAGAAAAATGCTTGATTATCTACTTTCGAACGTTACATTAGAAGACGAAAAGGTAAGCTATGATTATAACTTACCCTTCTCGTATTTCGTTAATTTTAGTAAATCTAATAAGAAATACCCCAGCCTTGAAGATGTTAGAAACTTTTTTATTGAACTTTTACTTCATAATCCTAAGACTGAGAACATAGCTGATTTTAATATGAAAAAATTATTAAAGCAATGTTTGTGTGCTTAATTTTTACATAAATACAAACTGTTTTATAATTTTTGATTACTTAAAAGCTATATCCCATTGGTATTATAAGCAGTTTTAAAATAAACAAAAACTTTAAAGACTTAATAAGTCATTAAAAAAGAGGGTTTAAATTACCCTCTATACTATTCTTTACACTTATTAAAAAGCCAAATACCTATGTCAGTATGCGTAAAATTAGGCTTAGCAAGAATTGTCTTTAAATCTTGCCAAATATTAGGTAAGTCAAGAAATTTGGAACCGTCGCTTTCAAATAGTGATATTATGTAATTGGCATACGCATACAAAACGAGCGGTAACTGTTTTGAGGTAGTAAGTTTAATGAATTTTTGAATTTCCTTAACAGGGGTTATAAAATCTGCCAGTCGGTTTGTCGGATTTTGGCATTTTAACAAACCTGCATTCCAATCATCGTACATGTTTTCTTGCTCTATTTGTTCCTTAAATTCAATGATTGATGTTTCATTAACCGAAATCAAGTAAATGTCCTTAATATCAGCATAACTAAACCAAAGCAAATTTAATTCTTCAAGCTCGGTTATTTCTGTTAAAAGCTCATTTATATCAAGTCCTAAGTAATTTGCCATACGGTTTAAATCTGATAAAAAGCATTTTCCAAGATTAAGCTGATTATTATTTGCGTGATTATATTCTGCCAAGATTTGACACAGTACAGTTGCTTTAATGGCTCCTAAACTGCGTATAAATGTATAAGGGGTCATTACAAAACCATATTTTTTTAAATCATTCCATATTCTAATTGTCATTTTTAATTACCCCCAATTTGCTTAGAAACTCCTGCATTCTTGCACTACCATTAGCTTGTTTTGCTGAAGTTTCAAGTATTTCTTTAAATTCAACCATGTATTTTGAAAGGTCATAGCCTTTTTTAAGTCCACATTCCCGCATTAGATGATGTTTAACATCTGTTAAGTCATTACTGCATTCTTCTAAAATTTTTTGCATTCCTTTATATTTAATGTATTCTGAAATTTTCATATTTGTTATTCCTTTATGCTGCAAGTAGTTTTCTGTATTGTTCTTCTATAATATCAGGTCTGTATTCAAAAATATCAGCTACCGCAGGTTTTTTATTTTTAGGGAGTTTTAATACTTTCCTCATATCATCAAAGCTTAACGACTGATATTCACATCTTACGGTACGGCTTATATCATCTAAAAATACGCATACAAACTTGTCGTAATATTCAGAGTTTTTGTACCTGTTTTTCTTAACTTCCGTTCCTTTGTCATACATAGAATATCTGTGTTTCGTTGATTTTGCTTTAGGTATCAATGTAAGACCTTCCTCGTAGTTAAGGGCTCCGTAACGATGAATTGTGTATTTGTCCGTGTTTCTGTTTAAACTTTCACGCATTTCAGAAAGATAAACTGACGGTTTATCGGTTAATAACAAATCTTTTTTTATATCAAACCTGCATAATGTAGCGTGTTCCATAAAATAACCGATATCTATTTCCATTCCTGTTCGTTCCTTAATAATTTCAGGGATTTGTTCTATATTTTCTTTTGTAATTGAGCCTAAATCAGTAGGGGTAGAAAATATTTTTCCTGAAAGTTCAATGACAATTTTATCCTGAACTAATCTGCATACGCCGCCTGTGAATGGTGCATACGCACAGAAATCAACATAGCCCTTAACATATTCACGGGGAAGTGTAATTTTTAATTTGTCGCATTCATTTATATATGTAATCATTTGATTACTCCTTTCTTATGCTGAATGTTTTGTATATTTTTGCGGGGATTTACCCCGTGTTTTTTGCAATTAGGCAAAAAACAGATTATATCATCATTCCCGAAAATTTGCGGAAATTTTAACAATGAAATATATATAAATTAACTTGTGCAAAATTTCATTTCTTCGTCTTGTTCGCTCCAAGTCAAAAGTAATTCAAAGAACCTGACAAGGTTATTTTTAATATTTTCAGCCAGTTCATCACTGATTTTCATATCTGTAAATCTTTGAAATTCTTGTCTTGTTAGTTCTTCAATGTTGGTGTTTTTAAGTCTTTTCATATTCTTTTCCTTATTTTTTCTACACTCACCTTTCAAACTTTTGTTTGATTAGTGGTAGTATATTATACTAATATTTTTCTCAAGTTTAACGAAAACTAAAAAATGTGCCTTAAAGCATTGATATATTTATAATTGAGAAAACTAAACAAGCTAAAGTAGCCATGCCTTATACTATTTTCGAGGGGTTGATTTTATAAAAAAATTACTGCTCGCGGTTATTTCCAAGTTTTAAACATTTCTGCGTATGCTTAATAGCCTCTAAATAACAGGCTTTTTCTTGTTTGCTTTGGGCAGAATTTAGTATATTTAGCGATTGAATTTGTATATTGTCGGGTTGTTCAATCTTGCAAACGGCAGAATTTTCTATTAGGTCTAAGAAATTGAAATTAAAAAAGTTTATAAGCTGACTTGTAAGAATTATATTTGGCAAACTTATGCCGGTTTCAATTCTTGATAAATGTTTACTGTCAATTCTCATTTTTTCGGATAGCTGTTCTTGAGTTAAACCTTGAGAATTTCTCAGTTGCTTTATCTTTGCACCGATAATTTTAGCTATTTCTTTGTCTTTATTCTCTTTAACCATAAAATTCCTTTCATCAATTTTGACTAAAATAAACCGAATATTAAACTCCAATATTAAGAGTTGTATTATTTATAATTCTCATTTATTGAGAATTTATTTTGTTTGTGAAAGAATTTGATTGTAGAAAATTAAAACAGGGTTTTGATATGAAAGAGATTGAAAAGTTGCTGGATGATTTTTATCAGGAACAAAAAATCAGAGAACATAACAGATATTTTTCTTGGGAGTATTGCTATTCGTTTTTTAAAGAGAATGGCAAAAATATAGTTAAGCAAGAGAATTTGCTTGATTTGGCTTGCTTAAATTTGGCTGTTTACCTTGCAAGCTGGGGAATGTATCGTGGTTCATCAAAGTTATTGCAAATGGATTACAAGGTGCATAAATGCACTATTAAAGAACTAATAAGCGAATGCGATTGTTTGTGGGGTAATGATTTTGATTGGCAAGATATAGAAAAAGCCAAGAATATCTTAGAACGGAATTATAAAAAATATGGTGTCAGTTGCACTCCAACATTAATCACAAAAATTTTAATGGGGATGTTTGGCTGTACTCCTGCTTATGACAGGTTCTTTATTTCGGGTTTGAGTGTATGGAATAATACGAATAAAATACCTAAGACATTCAATAAAGACAGTTTCAATGCCTTGAAAAAATTGTCAGAAGGTCTAAAACCATACACTTTATTAACTAAAAACATTCCTTACCCGCCAATGAAACTGATAGATACATATTTTTGGTGCGTAGGCAACAAAAATCAAGAAAATGAGGAGTAAAATAAATGAAAAAATTTTTATTATTTTGCATTTTACTAGTTACAAATCCCGTATATGCGAGTTACTTCCCCGCTATGCAAATTACAGATGGTGGGCTTACTCTAAAAACGCCAGCAACTAGTATTACATATAAGACAATCATGCTTATAAATAAACAGGATTATAATCATGCACTCGCAGAAGCAAATAGTGTAGTATACGCATATCCCAATGACCCACAAGCATATTTTTTAAGAAGTCAAATAAATTTTGCGTTAAATAATATTCCAGCTGCAATGGATGATATAAACAAATCAATAGAATTAAAAAATGATGGTAAATTATATGCTTGGAGAGCATATTTATACATGAAAAAAAATGATGAAAAATTTATTAAGAATATTATAGATGATATTGATAATGTACTACATTCAGATTCAATCAAAGCTTACTTGGCTCATTTTGTATGTGGAAAATATAATAGATTGTTTTGGGCTGTACTGGAAGATGACAGTATTTTATCTGATATAAAAATAATGTCCTATAAATATGTAATTTCATCACTAAATGACACATATGGTAATATTTATTCTGTTCCGTTAATAGCAAGTTATATTCAATATATTTTCAGTTTAGATGACAATAATAATTTCTTTAAAAAGAGTAATAAAAAAAAGGTTCAAATACTAGAGTCCTTTATTGATGCGTTTGAAAAACAACAAGGAATATATAGCGAATTAATTAAGGGAATATTAACTCTTGCAAGTGGGGAAATTGCAACGGGTTCAGACATAATTAATAACAGTTTTATAAATATAGATTATAAAGACGAGGTAGAATATGGTTTAAATATGCTTGATAACTCTAGAAGAATATTGAAACCAAAGCTAAGAGTTACAAATTATTATGGTTTAGGAATGAGAATAAACAATCATTGTATAGCAGAGATAAGAAATAAAGAATTAACTACAAAGTATGGGATAAAAGTTGGAGATGAAGTTATAGAAATTGATGGGATTTCAGTTAAATATCTTGGCGAAAATGATATAATAGAAAAGTTAAGAGGAGAAAAAGATTCAACAGTAAAAATTAAATTTCAGCGTTGTGGAGTACTTTCATGCAGTAATTACACAAAAACAATTCAAAGAACATATCCTATTACAGTGCGGGAAAAAGAATTATATAATCTACCTGCGAAAATAAAATTAAAAAACGGGTTTTATGATTATTATCGTACATCAGACTGGTCATTTAAATTAGGAGCTAAAAGAGGTGAATAAATGAGCGATTTAAAGCATATGCTTTTGGGAATAGGTTTTATAATTATTATCATTACTACAATGCTTTTGATAAAAAATGTATCGGATACTAGCAATATAAATTCGTTGTCAAATTCGTATATTGTAGGCAGAGCAAAAAATTGTGAGAATACAGAAGTAAAAAATCTAGTTATAAGTATTTTTAAAGAATATAACGAGTATTATAGAGATATAAACAAAAATTCTATTACGGAAATTGCACTGATATATCCTGCAATTTCAAGTTATGATAAAGATATAGATAAATATTATTGTACAGGAACTATTGTTATGAAATCTATACCAAGTGGTTTTAAACCTGTATTATATGATTACTCTAATGAATATTATCGCAGAAGCAGATCTGATGACTATAAAAAATTATACAAATTTGATACATATGAACTTAATATTGAGTATGAATCACAAATCTCAGAAGGAGAAACTTTAGTTCGTGCAAATGTATACGGAAGTAATAACTTTTCTTGTTCATATGGCATTTGTGATAAAATTCCAGACCAACATTATATAGATGAAGAAAAAGCAAAAATACAAAAACAACTTGAGATACAGGCAAAGGAACAAAGAGATAAACATGTAGTTTTGCCGGACTAAGAAAAATTAGTATTCAGTAATTTCTTTTAACTGTTGCAAGGTATTATCGACAAATAGGGCAACACTGTCTAAATATTCAGTATAAGACCTAATTTGTTGCCTGTTTAACAGGCTTTGTTCTTTGTCTTTTAATCTTTGTATATTATTTTGATGTCTTTGATTTTCAGATGTTTTATGCTGTTCTAATGCGAGTTTTTCTCTTGCATGTCTGTCTTCTTCCTGTTCTTTTTGTTTACGGACAACATCTAAATTCTGTTCCATTGTCATTTTTTCTTGCTCCTTGATTTAATAAATATTTCCTCCTGCCTTTATTTTAATTTAAAAAGTCTGTAATCAAGTAATAACGAACATTTAAGATTTATAAATCCATAAACCGAAAACCCTTGAGAATTTTTTGATGGGTCAATAAAATAAAAATATAAAAGTCGGGTTTTTACTTTATAGCCTGACTTTTAGTCATATTTACACATCAAAAAAGGAGGTCAAAATGACAACTTACGCATATTTAAGAGTCAGCGGAATTGAACAAAATACAGAGAAAAACAAACTTGATATTTTAAAATTTGCAAATTCCAATAAACTGGGCAATGTAGAATTTGTTGAAGAACAAATATCAGGCAGGGCAAATTTTAGAGATAGAAAGCTGGGCGGACTAATAGATAAGATGAAAGAGGGTGATATTTTAATCGTTCCTGAACTTTCTAGGCTTGCAAGGTCTATTACACAGATTTTTGAGGTTATAGATATTACAAAGCAAAGAAATATAACACTTTATGCTATAAAAGAACATTTTAATAATAACGAAAATAGCATTACTGCAACGGTTACAAGTACTGTTTTTGCCTTAATTGCACAAATAGAACGGGATTTAATAAGTTTAAGAACAAAGGAAGCCCTGCAAGCTAAAAAAGCTATGGGTATAAAATTAGGCAGACCAAAGGGCAAAGGCAAATCTAAATTAGATGTACATAGAGAAGATATTTTAAAACTAATTGATTTAAAAGTGCCAAAAACCGTTATTGCTAAGCAATACAACACGACTACGGCTAATTTATATGGATTTTTAAAATATGCTTGTTAATTTTATTCACGGACATTTGTTTTTTGGTTCGTTCGGCGGTGATGGGGCAAAGAAAAATTAAGCTATTAGCGATTTTAAGCTGATTTATGCAATTAAAACAGACTAAATTTTATTCAATAAAATGCTTAAAAACACCCATAAAACTGACATTTTTTTGACCTTAAGAAATATTGGTGCGGTAATAGAAATGTACTAAAAAAAGGAGATTATAAATGAATAAAGCTGTTATCTATGCAAGAGTATCAAGCAAGGGGCAAGAAAAAGAGGGATTTTCTATTCCTGCACAATTAGATTTACTGAGAAAATTTGCAAACGACCACGATTTTCAAGTAGTCGAAGAATATACCGAAGCAGAAAGTGCCAAATCAGCAGGCAGAACAAAATTTAATGAAATGCTTAAATATTTAAAAAAACATAAAGACGTAAAAACAATACTGGTGGAAAAAACAGATAGGTTATATAGAAATTTTGCGGATTACGTAAATTTGAGTTGTGAAGAATACAATATATACTTGGTCAAAGAAGGCAATAAGCTGACACCTGAATCTACTTGTGATGATAAATTTATGCATGGGATAAATGTCCTTATGGCAAAGCGTTTTATTGATAATTTGAGGGCTGAAACACAAAAAGGCAGAGCAAAAAAAATAGATGAGGGCTATTTTATAGGACAAGTACCTTACGGTTATAAAAAACTCGATAAACGAACAACTGTATTTGATGAACAGAAATCCAAGTTCGTGAAACGAGCCTTTGAACTGTATGCTCAAGGTGATATATCATTAGAAAAATTAAGGAGCAGACTTTATAACGAGGGTTTTATATATACTCCAAGCTCTGCTAAGATTACAACAGGTCAGCTTGAAAGAATGCTTAAAAATGAATGTTACACTGGCTTATTAAGATATCATAATAAGGTTTACCCTGGTAAACATCCTGCAATAGTTGATAAAAGTTTGTTTTTAAAGGCTCAAAATGCTTTTAAAAAAGATAACAAACCCAAAACACAGCAAGACCACCTATTTAAGTATTCAGGATTATTAAAATGTGGTGTATGCGGCAGAGGTGTTACCTGCGAGATTAAGCATAACAAATTTATATATTATCATTGCACAGGCAATTATGGTAAATGTCCGAATAAAAGTATTTATTTAAGGGAAGAAAAAATTGACGAGCAAATAGACGAAGCTATTAAGAATGTTGTTATTGATGAAAGTATAGCAAACTACCTTAACTCAATACTTGAAACGAGTTACAAGGAGTTGAATATTATGACTAAAGAAAAGCATGATTATTTAAAAACTGAAATTAAGCAAATTCAATCAAGGCAGGATAAATTACTTGATATGCACTTACTTGGTGATATTAACAAGGAAGTGTGGGAAGAAAAAAATAGCCAGTATGAAAAGCAAAAAGATAGATTGCAAAGCCAAATCAATGCATACAAAACAGTAGACGGCAAATTCTTAAACGAAGGTAAAAAAATTATAGAACTGGCAAAACATACTTATAGCTTATATTCTAAGCAAAACCTTGAAGAACAACGAAAACTGCTTAAAATAATATTTTCGAACTTTACATTGAACGGTGAAAAAGTAAGCTACGAGTATAATACGCCCTATTCATTCTTTGCAAAAATTGCTAAAAATAAGAAAAAATACCCTGGAAGCGATTCGAACGCTTGACCTACCGCTTAGAAGGCGGTTGCTCTATCCAGCTGAGCTACCAGGGCATGGTATTTAACTGTTTGCCTTTACTCTAAGCTTACTTGTTTATACTAGCACGAAAATATTTTAGTGCAAGTATGAACATCTTTGTTTATTATCAAGATTTTACAAAAACCAATACCGTCATACTGAGCGTTAGCGAAGTATCTTATTTTGAATGACTCTTCAGGCTAAACCTCTCAGAATGACAAAATTTTTGCAACTCTTATTTTTCCAACTTATAACGAATAACAGAATTGCTGCCCTGTGCCGATACAAATAATAAATCTCCGTTTAAATGCATACAGTAAGGATTTTGTATATTTGTAATAATCTCTGTTATATTCCCGCCCGTATCAACTTTTAAAACGTTATTTTTGTTGTAATTTGCGATATAAATATTGCCTGACATATCACGTTCAAGTCCAATCGGGCCATCAATTTTCGGGCTCTTTATAAATACAATTTTCTGATTGTCGGGACTGATTTTGTATATAGTATTGTCCGAAAAACCTGCAACATAAAGATTGCCGACATTATCGGTTACAATTCCGGTAGGGCTTGAAATATTAGAATAAACCCCGTTTGAATCATTTTTTGGATTTGCATCCGTAAATGATTCAGGTGCCTGAGCATCCGCTTGCGCAGTCGGAACATCAAATTCCATAGTGCTTGCAAGCTCTCTTGCTCTTTGTCCGATTAAAGAATCCTGAGGAATTAAAGTAAGATACATCTTTGCTTTGTCAAGCTGGCCTAATTTTTTACTTAATTCTGCAGCCTTATACACAGCTTCATAATCGTCAGGTTTACGCAGAATTATCTGTTTAAAAGCATTAAGTGCCAAATCATCCTGTTTCAGATATTCCATAAGCGAACCCAGATTAAAATACGCATCTATATAATTCGGGTCAAGCTCTGTTGCTTTTTTGAAACATTCCGCAGCCTGATCATATTGTCCTGTCTGATAATATTCTATCCCCTGATTATACTGAATTTTTGCCTGTGATGCCAAATCGGCATTTGCAGGTATTGATATCGCCAACAAAACTGCTACGGATAATACAGTTTTCAATATTCTATTTAATTTCATCCAATTCCTCTATTATTTTTTTATTATCTTGTGCAAATTTACTTCCTCTGGCTATTATAGCTTTTTTTAGAATTTCTGGCAAATTAATTGTTTCCATCTTTTCAAAATTGTCAGGGAGTCTTAAACTCCAGTTTTTATCCCCTGAAGTCCCCGGAGTATTGTAGGTTTCAGACATGTTGAAAAAGTCTGTGAAAAACATCTGAATATTTTCTGCTTTACATGCAAATAATTCCACAAGTTTTGTTTCTTTCAAAAATTCAAAATCGTTTGTCATTCTGACAATAATTGAATCCTTGTCAGGTTCTTCCGTAAACAAATCATCTACAAGATTTTTAACATGTAAATATCCTGTATGGGTGTTGATTAAAGATTTTGCCCAAAGATTAACAGGTTTGTTATCGTGAGTGCCGACCATAGCCCAGCATTTCTCCGTTATATTTTTGCATCTGTAAGGATCTTCAGGCTCTGTCGGAACAGTAAATTGCGTCAATCTCATCCCCAAAAGCTCATATTTTTTCATTACGGCTGCAACAGGGTTTGTTAAAGTCCCCAAATCTTCACATACGATTGAATCTTTTGTCAAACCTTCTTCTTTGGCTGCGGCAATAACTATTTTTTCTATAAGACGACCGTATAATTTTATATGTTCATCCGTAAGATTCTTTACTCTTTTTTCGTTGTCGGGAGTAAATTCTTCGTTTAAATCTTCTACTGACGGAATTGCAAATTTTTTCAAAAACGGATGTTCGGGAGATGAATACAATCTGCCTGCACCAAATTCAGGCATTGGCTTTGAACCTTTTTTATAAACCCATGGGTCGATAAGCCCGACAATATGGTCAATTCTTACACCGCCGGGGTTTTCTTTGAACATCTTTTTGAAAAGATTTTTCATCAAAATTCCCGCTTCACCCAATGAACCGTCACCGTTGTATAATTTTTCGGGATTTATGACAGGGAAACCCCATGCCTGACCGTCTTTTGAAAAATAATCAGGCGGGCAGCCCAAACACCAGCCCTCTAAAAACAATGACTGATATGCCCATTCATCTCTGTCTGAAAATGCAACTTGTCTGTCGGCTATCATTTTTATGTCTTTTGATTTTGCATATTCTCTTGTTGCCTCGTTTTGAGTATTGAGTACAAATTGAATAAATTTATATTTATCAATATCTTTGGCATATTTTTTGGAAATTTCTTCAATTCTTTTTGCGTATTCAAATTTTTGTTCGTTAGATTTAGGATTCAGTAAATTTTTATCTGTTTCGGATTTCCAATTGTGCCAGTAATCACAGTCATGCTCAATAGACAAAGCTTCGTATAAACTGTCATTATCGAGCCATGATTTATTTTGGATTTTGTATGATTCAAATTCTTTGTTCAGTTTTTTGTTATTTAGTTTGACAAAATTGTCATAAGCTTCTGACAGGGCAGCTTCCTGTCTTTTTGTAATATATGAATAGCTTGTTCTGTTTTTATCTTTATTTGGGTTGTTTTTTACAATATCGTTAAATGTTTCTTTAGAAAGGATTTCGCCCCATTTTTTTGTTGTAAGTTCTTTTAAATCAATAAACAAAGGGTTGTTGGAAAAAATTGTTCCTGTATAAGGGGAAGCATCAGAGTATTTTGTTTTTCCTGCAGGCCCCATCTGAACCGCATCAAACAAATCTTCGCAATAATCGAGAAGTTTTTTCCCCCCGTTAGAATTTATAGTACCAAATCCCGTATTTTCGCCCTCACAGGCAGGAAAACTTGCGTTATGCATAATGAATACAAAATTCTTTTTGCCTAATGCTTTAAGTGCTTTTTTGATAGTCTTTTTAGACTTTTTGTCAATAGTGAAACTCATTTTTTACCCCTTATTTAAACTAAAAACATAAACATATACCCAAAATTCCGCCTGTGCAATCATAGATTGCTTCGCTCTCTGCACTTATGTTTCGTTCGCAACGGCGGTCATATAATGTTGCGTGCCCTGCTCGTCTTGCCTTCTAGCAAGCCGACTCCGGCACTTCACACCGGTTTGCATAAAAAATATGGACCCGGTGGGACTGTCTTGCTGCGCCTCGCAGTAAACGGCATTCCGCATTTTGCTTTTAATGGCTTTTAGCCATAAGCAAAATCTGCTTCAGCCTCTGCTCGGCTTGCGCTCGAACCGCACACAAGGCTTTCAGCCTTGTAGGGTTCTCGTCCCATTTTTCATATTTATTTGTCAATACAAAAAAAATATGGACCCGGTGGGACTCGAACCCACGACCAATTGATTAAGAGTCAACTGCTCTACCAACTGAGCTACAAGTCCATTTTCTTTGATATTTCTATGGTAACACTTAAAGATTAAATTGCAAGTAAACAAAAGCGGTAAATATATTTCTACCGCTTTTGTTGTTTTTTATACTTTTAATAAATTTTCAGATAATTATATTAAATGTTATGGTATAAATGTTTAAAACTTTGTCATTTTGAAAGCTTTAGCCTGAAAAATCTTCTGACTTTAAAAATTTGAAAGATACTTCGCCTAAAGGCTCAGTATGACAGTATGTTATTATTTTTACCGTAAATAATATATAATAATCTTTATTTATTCTTCATCGTCGTCATCTGTTTTGATTTTATCAACAACCATTTTTGCCATTTCTTTTGCAATGACCTTTTGGGTATCTTCAGGACAATTCTGAAGCATATTCATTGCGGTTCTGAGTGTGGTGTCTATATCGTACCATCTGCCTCTGCGGTTATCATCAAGCCCTGAACCAACAGCATTTATAATATCATCTACCGCTTCAAACTGTTCATCTTCAATATTGTGTTCAATAATAATTTTAATTAAATTCAGCGCAACTCTGATTTGAGTCTGGTCATCCGTTTCTTCAAGGGTTCTGACGGCTTCTGATAAAACCGGATCTTTATCATACCAGCGTCTGTGTTGATTTGAGTATTCTTCTTTCATAATTCCGTTCTCCTTATATTTAATCTCTCTTTTATGTTCTTCTGTTGAGGATACGCTACCAACTTACTTATTAACGTTTATCCCCTAGCCCTGCTTAAATGTTACCCCTTTTGTTCCTGACGGATATTGCCATTCGATACATTTCTTCTCGCAGGCAATTCTGCATGCGCCGCATTCAAGGCAGTTTTCATAGTTTACAATTATTTCCTGTTTTTCTACGTTCCATTCATAAACACATGCAGGACAAATATGAGTACAGTTTTTTGAAACACACGTTCTGCATTGGTCATTATCAGGCTTTAAGTGTGATTTTGTGTCAGGTGAATATTTTAGTGTATATAATTTTTTATCTATATTCATACCAGAATGCTCCATACCAATTTTATCAATGCCCACAGGTCTTTAAATAATTCAAAAATTTTTCTGTCCGTAAAAATACTTTTTATAAATTTGTGATAATTATCTTTTTTGGGTGAACTATCAACTGTTGTAAACATTTCGAAAAACGCATTGATTTTGCGCAGATAATAACCCATAAAAGCAAGTTTTCTTTGGTGCGCAATATCCATAAGATTTCTGTATGTTTTTAAATCCTTCATTACAAAAGAATTTTTGAGTTTCTTTTCATAGGTTGAAAGGGTTTTGCGTGAAAAATTACATTTGTCAAAAGCTTCAATAATACTTTCAGCCGCAAGTTTAGCACTAATCATTGCAAGGTTTGTACCCTCCCAGTGTAGGTTATTTACAAGCATTGCCGCATCCCCTACAATGACAACTCCGTTGTCACATAATTTCGGAATTTTTTTGTAGCCGCCTTCAGGAATCAAATGTGCGCTGTATTCTTTTAGCGTTCCTCCCTCAATTAACGGGGCAATCGTAGGATGCTGCTTTAACTGTTCAAGAATTTCAAACGGTCTGTAATTACTTTCAACAAGGTCATCAAGTGTTACCCCTAAACCTATTGTAACAGAATCACTGTTTGTATACATAAATCCGAGCCCTAAAATCCCCAGCATAGGCCCACCGAAAATTTCTCCGATTACGCCCTCATCATCTTTAATATTAAATCTTTGGTTGATTATATCTTTATCAAGTTTAATAACTTCTTTTACGCTGAGAGCCACATCTTTCGGTTCAATTTCTTTTCTGAGTTTGAGTTGTTTTGCAAGCAGTGAATTCACTCCATCAGCCAAAACAACGACATCAGCAAAATAATCTTCAAGTTCCGTTTTAACCCCGACAACTTTTGTACCGTTTTTTATAAGTTCTCGCACTACTGTTTGTTCAACAAGAATAACTCCGGCTTCTTTTGCTTTTTGAGCCATCCAGCGGTCGAATTTACCTCTTATAACCGAATAGCTTTCATTTCCGTCTTTTTGATATTTTATGGATGTTGAATCTTTGTCTCCAAGAATCATAAAATTATGGGCAATATTACATCTTTCAAGCGGAGCTTCCTGTTCAAAATTCGGGAAAATTTCTTTTGTAGGCTGAGTGTATATCGCACCGCCAAAAACATTTTTGCTGCCCGCAAAAAGCCCTCGTTCAATAAGTACGACTTCTTTTCCCGCACGGGCTAAAGTAATTGCGCAGCTTATACCCGCAGGACCTGCTCCGACTACAATTACATCTGTTTTATTGTTTTTATTTAACATAAAACTCCCTCATTCTTAAAAAATTATACAATAAAATTATGTCCTTGTAAAATTGTTAAACCGAGTTATATGCAATTATTAAAATATGTAAAAGATATGAAATTTATCTAGCAAAAATTCTAAAAAAAGTGTTTTAGATACAAATGTAGTTTATGTGTGTAGTATTTATTTTTTAGAAAGGAAAGAAGTTTATGATTAAAATGCCAATTAATGTTGCTTCTGAAAGTGATTTATTTAACAAAATTTCTGGTAAAGCTCCTGAAATGAGTCAGCAAATCCGTACATTAAAAAATATCGGTTTAACTCAAAAAGATGTATTAATTCGTACAATAGCCCAAAATATAGACCCTAAAAATCCAAAATTAACAGAAGCTTTCAGCGAAATGTTTAATAAATTAATGCAAGGGAAATTTGCAGAAGCAGTAGAAGGTATAAAACCGTTTTTGCCGAATACCGCAGCAATGAAAGAAACATCCCTCGGTACGGCCGTTATGGCGGAAGGTTGGTCAAAACCTGTTGTATTCCCTAATAAAGGTGCTTTCAAATGGGTTGGCTGGGCAGACAATCCTAAAGAAATTTCAACAAAGCAATTATGGGAAGGTGTCTATGGAGAAAAGCCGTCTTTAATATTAGGTGCAGTCGGTAACAGTAATATTAAACCCGATCAGGTAAAAGGCGGATGTGCAATGACCAAACAGGAATTATCCAAAAAGTATGAAGATGCGATAGTTGATTTTTATGAACCGATAGTAAAATACTTAAAGGAAAACGGTGCAAAATCTGAAGATATCGGTGCTGCGTTTGCGCACAGTGATTGCGGAGTTGATAAAGCCGCAAGAGCAGTAGCTGAAAAACATAATTTAAAAGGCTTTGCGACTACTCCTACCGAATACACACAGTATGTTAAAGGAACAGAAATGCCGCCAAATGAAGAATTTCCGAACGGTTTTGTATTGGCAGATTTCCCATATCCGACAGTCTTAACAAGGAATGTTGCACAGATTGAAGATTATGCAAAAGTTTACGGAAAGATGGTTGGAGAAGATAATCCTCTCGGAGTCTTTGGCGGAGGGGAACATGCATTCGCAAGAGATGCCAGAGAAGCCGTAATTGGTGACGGTAAGGCAACTGCAATTCCTGTTGATATTATGAAAGATAAGTTTGGAATTGTAATTCCTGCAACAAATGAAAAAGGTGTTGTAACAAATGCCGCAAGAGATATGCTCGAACGTGTAAACGGATCTCCTTATGAGCAGTATAAATATGCGTTTAAAAACTATCTCCCTAACAGTGACCTAAAATCCGATATAGCTCAATACGACCCTCAAATGGCTGTTGCAACCACTGCTTATACACAAATGGCAAAAGCAGGAAAAATCGGTAAATAAACAAATATAACTTTAAAGGCGGGATGCTAATACGCATCCCGCCTTTTTGGTACTAAAAACTTCTAAAACTTATCCTTTAATCATCTGTTCAAGAACACTGTTTTGCTGGGTGAATACAGGCTTATTTCCGTTCAGATGCGGGAAATTATTCGGGACTGCATTTGTCGATTGAAATGCCGGAGCATTCTTAGGTGCAACTTCATAAGACTTGATTGAACGTTTACCTGTCAATCTCTGCATAAAGTTATAATACTTTTTCGCAAATCCTGTTGAATTATTTTGTTTTGTTTCTATTTCTATCAATTCATCTCTGGTATGTGCTTTTACAGGGATTCCGACAGAACTTCTTGTCAGAATTTCGCCGAGTGTCGTATCCGTCAGAGTTACCCAGCTCATACCCAAAAGTGATGCGTTATACGAATTTCTGAAGGTTGAATTGAACAGGTCAATTAACAATGTCTGATAGAATAATCTTGACCCTTCCTGAACAAATCTTTCTTTAAATTTTGTATTAGCACCGTCTTTATCATTACCGTTTGATTTGAGCATAACCATATTGTAGTTGTCTGTCATTAAGAACCAGATTGTCGCTACTGATGCGGCTGTTTTGGCAAGATTTGACAATTCTGCGTTTGAAACATTTGACATTGAATCTCTGTTAAACGCATTTGTCATATTTATATTGATAAAGTCTGCAAACTGCTCCTGATTTATTTTTCCGTTTTTGAGGTCAAGTGCTTTTTTGCTGATTTTGTCTATACCCTTTGCAAGTGCATCTATACTTTTTGATGCTGCTTTCGGTGCGGATTTTCTGAAAAGATTACCTATTTTTTCATCAATCATCCAATAAGGCAGTGTTACCGTATTCCACATAAATTTAAACGGAGCAATCACAAAATTTACGGCAGGTTTAACTTTTTTGTCTTTTTGACCGAAATCAATAACTCTTTCGACCCGTTCTTTTTGTTCAGGTGTTAATCCGTCAAGGTTATCAAGCAATTTATCTCCGAGTTTATATTTCTTTGAGCCCGAAACAACTTGTTCTATTTCATCCGCAAGTTCTTTGTATTTTTCAACTTCAACAACTTTTCCGTCTTTTCTGACCTTAACTTTTATGCTTCTTAAAGTATTTAATGTATCTTCAAATTCATCAACTTTCATAAGATGTTTTTCAGATGTAAGGTTTTTATACAATTTGGTAAACGGTCTGTATATAACTTTATCTTCAAATGTTTTAACCGCATTATCCAAACTCAGTTTGTCTTTATCAATACCGAGTTTGTTTAATTTTTCGGCATCCATTTTATCAAAATACTTAAAAGCGGCATTTTTAATTGCTGGTATATGTTTAAACCCTTTTATAGCATATCCAGATGCAAGAACAACAGCCGATGCTTTCATTAAGGTATCAAATGATAACAGAGGTTTTTGCTGTTCTTTCGATTTGTCACTCTTTAATACGCCGGTTGAAGATATTTGATTACCGGTATTTTCAACAGGTTTGATTTTTGCTTCCGGCGCATTTTCTTTTTCATTAATTCTTCTTGCCTGTTCAGGAGTTAATCTTGTAATATGTTTTCCGTTTGACAAACGTGAGAACATTTCTGTTACAAGCACCGTAATACCGGTTGTTAAAACTATTCCGAATTTCGATTTATTTATAAATTTTTGGAATGCCCCCATTGTAATAAGGGTCAGATAACCGCTTGTTAAAATTCTGCTTGTTTCTTGCTTAAATCTTATTTTTCTTTCTTTTTCTGCAGCTTTTGAATCATCATCCATCATTCTTGAAAGGTTGTAAGCATCATTTGCCAAAAAGATTGCAGGCGGCAAACCCGAAACTAATCTGTTCAAAGCTCTTTCGTGTTTTGTATCATAATTCCCTTTTGCATAATCAAAAGGCTTCATTACAGTTTGGAATACTCCCGCTTTAAAATCTTTGTCTATGTTTGCTTTGATTTCTTCCAAAGCTTTTTCATCAGGTTGTTTGCCATGAGTTTTGACATATTTTGCGACCGCATCATTTATCTTTTCTTCTTTGTAAGTAATCATACCTACAAGTGAATTTACTTTTTTATCAATTTTTGAACGTTGTCTGATATTTTTGAAAATTTTATGAGATAAAACAGATTCTGACCATTTTTTAAGTGGCGGGATTTTGCCAAGTAACTCAACAACTCCGTTTACCAAATCAAACGGAAGTATTTTGAACGGATACAAAATACCATCCCATGCTAAATGAGGGATGGTCTTTTTGTAGACAGTTATCTTATCTCCGTCTAAATTTATGAGTTTGTTTGTTCTTTTCTTCTGAACGATGGTTATATTGTTGAGAAGTTCTTCTCCCAAATCAAAATAATGATTTTTTGAAAGTTCAAGAAATTCCTTCTTGCTGTATGTGCCGACTTTTTTATACATCTTCGGCATAAAAGAAAGACCTTTAAAACTTAAATCAGAATGATTAGTGTTTAAAGGTCTCTCAATATCTCGATAAGTATTTTGTGAAAAGATAGCATGTCCGCTGACTGGAGCTTCAGTTTTAGGGGATAGATACCCCTGCTTTTCTCGTTGCTTGTCTATTCGGAATTTTGCTACACTATCCACTAACATTTTTCTACTTCCACCTTTTGGTATTTTCTTTCATTTAAAAACAAAAGGCAATATTTTTTTGCTAAAGTTTTACATCTTTTTACATTTAACCAAAAAAGCCCGATTAACGGGCTTTTCAAATATTATATATCCATTGTTTTCAAAATATCGGTTAAATCAGAGGAGGTCTTTTTGACATCCGCATTTGAATATTTAATCGCATTATCAGGATCTTTTAAGCCGTTACCCGTAAGTATGCAAACTATTTTTGACCCCTCTTTTACCTGAGATTTAACTTTGATAAGTCCTGCAACCGAAGCAGCAGAAGCAGGTTCGGCTAAAATACCTTCACATGAGGCTATCAGTTTATATGCTTTTACAATTTCATTATCCGTAACAAAATTTATCATTCCGTTGCTTTCGTCTCTTGCGGCTTCTGCCTTCTCCCAGCTTGCAGGATTGCCTATTCTTATAGCGGTTGCAAGTGTTTCAGGATTTAAAATTCTTTCGCCTTTTACAATGGCGGCAGCACCTTCAGCCTCAAATCCCATCATCTTTGGCAGGGATTTAATAAACCCGTTTTCATGCCATTCTTTGTATCCTTTCCAGTATGCGGTAATATTTCCCGCATTTCCGACAGGGATAAAATGATAATCGGGAGCCTGCCCTAATGCTTCACATATTTCAAACGCTCCTGTTTTTTGTCCTTCAATTCTGTACGGATTAACCGAATTTACAAGGGTTATCGGATATTTATCGGAGATTTCTCTTACTACTTCAAGGGCTCTGTCAAAATTACCCTGAATTGCAATAATTTCTGCTCCGTACATCATAGCCTGAGAAAGTTTGCCAAGTGCAATATAGCCATCGGGAATAAGAACAAATGTTTTCAGCCCTGCTTTTGCTCCGTATGCTGCGGCAGAAGCGGAAGTGTTACCTGTTGAAGCACAAATAATCGCACCCGAACCGGCTTCTTTTGCTTTTGTAACAGCCATTGTCATACCACGGTCTTTAAAACTTCCTGTCGGATTACATCCCTCAAATTTTAAATAAATTTCAGCTTCAAGCCCTAATTTTTTTGCCAAATTATCTGCTTTTATAAGCGGGGTATTACCCTCATTCAAAGTTACAACAGGTGTTGAATCATCAACAGGCAAATATTTTCTGTATTTATTAATTAATCCTTCGTACATAATTCCCTCATTTCCTTAATAATTTTATAACAAAAATTATTAAAAAGGAAATTACGAAGATTAAATAAAATTATCTTGCGGTCATCAGGTTATTTTGAGTATTATTTTTGTTTGAGCTTCCTATAATTCCGTCAATTAATGAACCGACTGCCCAGCCAGCAACTGCAAGAACAGGAAGTTTTACCGCTAATTCTTTAAATTTGAATACGTTTGCGAATTTTGCCCCTTTGAGCATTTTAGAAATTCCTGAAATCAGTGGAATTGATACTCCTGCGGTTATTCCGAGTTTTTTAAATGTATTTAATTTCGGAGCCATATTATCTAAAGTTGTCGGAGTCCCTAATTCATTTCCGTTGTTTTGCGGATATGCTGTTTGTGGATTATTGGCAGCAGGTTGCCCATACGCTGACGGATTCATAACATCTTCCTGATTGTCAGCTATTGAGTAAGGGTTTGCTCCCGTAAATGATGTCTGAGGATTTTGCATATTGTAATTCTGATATGGGAAAATACTTCCCGTTTGCGCATACATAGGATTTGAATTTACATACTGAGAAAAACATATATCATCAGCATAGCTGTTTACCCCTGTCATCTGACCCATATTCTGAGTGAATAAACTGCCGTTCATTCCCATCATATTCGGCATCATAGGCATTGTGAAATTTTGATATCCCATATTTTGAAAATTATTATAATAAGTGCTGTCTGCCCCATTAAATCCTGCTACTGAATTTGCAACCATAACATTAACCTTTCTAAAAAAAAACTAACCCTGTATTTATATAAAGTAATTTTGTTATTAAAAATTGCTTATTATTACAAAAAGTTAATATAAAACTATATATTCAAATACATGTTATAAAAGTTATATGAACAAAAGTTTTTTTGAAATATTTATAACTTTTTTCAAAGTCGGAACGCTGCTTTTAGGCGGAGGATATGTCATATTGCCGTTATTAACCTCCGAGCTTGTTGAAAAGAAAAAATGGATATCGTCTGATGAATTGTGTGAATATTATGCTCTGAGTTCAAGCCTTCCGGGGATTATAGCTGCAAATACGGCAATATTTACGGGTAAAAAACTTGCGGGAACAAAAGGGGCATTAGCAGCAATTACCGGAGTGGTCATGCCTGCATTTCTTGCAATCGTACTTCTTGCATCCATATTAAGCGAAATAATACACTTTAAATCAACACAATACATATTTTGGGGTGTAGGAATTGCGGTTATTGCATTATTGTTTTTTGCGGTAAAAGAAATGTGGAAAAACTGTATAACAGACAGATATACGGCTATTATTTACACTATATGTTTCTGCTGTGCGCTTTTTACAAAAATTTCTCCTGCGATAATAATTATTGCAGCTGTTTTGACAGGAATTACCGTTCAGAAAATTAAAAACATGAAAGGAGAAGAAAATGGGAATTAAGCTTCTTTTCATGCTATTTTTACAATTTTTCCATACGGGGTTATTCTCTTTTGGGGGAGGATATGCCACATTACCGTTTTTGTACGATATTGCGGATAAATTTCACTGGTATTCGACTTCTCAATTGACTGATATGCTTGCAATTTCTTCAATTACTCCTGGACCTGTCGGGGTCAATATGGCTACATTTGCAGGCTTTTCAACCTGCGGAATTGCGGGCGCATTAATTGCGACAACTGCGGTTATACTGCCGTCTTTTATTATTGTTTCGGTTGTATACAACATTCTTGATAGATTCAAAAATAACCTATACATAAAAAGTATCGTAAAAACGTTAAAGCCTGCGGGGTGTGCATTGCTTTCCGCTGTCGGAATCAGACTCATTTTTACATCTCATTTGCATTTGATTGGAATTATAATACTCACCCTTCTTATAATAAGCGGTTTGCGTAAAAAACAGGAACCGGTATTTTATCTTGGTTTGTGTGCGGTTTTGGGTTTTATAATCGGGCATCTAAACTGGATTGGAGTATAAATTACCCTTTTTTATTGCCCGTAAGAGTCTTATATAAATTTTACCTTTTAAAAAATAATTTTTTAAAAGGAGAAAATTATGAACGTAAAATTCAGAGGTTCAAAAACAGAACAACTTCTTATAAATGCTTTTGCGGGGGAATCTCAGGCAAGAAACCGCTACACTATATATTCAAAAACCGCAAAAAAAGAAGGTTATGAGCAAATCTCGGAAATCTTTCAGCTGACGGCAGATAACGAATATGAACACGCAAAATTGTTTTATACAAAAATAGGAAATACTCAAAATGCGCATGTAGACTCTTTTTATCCGTTTGAATTCGGCACAACTAAGGAAAATCTTTTAAGTGCGATAAAAGGGGAAGAAGAGGAAGCACATGTTCTATACCTAAATGCTCAGGAAGTCGCTCTAAACGAAGGCTTTGACGATGTTGCATCAGTATTCAAAAATATAATAAATTCAGAACTTCACCACGCAAGACGATTTAAAAAATTATACGAAGAACTCAAAAACAACACCCTTTTTGAAAAAGAAACGGAAGTGGAATGGGTTTGCAGAAAATGCGGGTTTATCCATACTGGTAAAAGTGCACCTGATTACTGCCCGAATTGTTATCATAAAAAAGCATATTTTCAGATTTTATGCGAAAAATACTAGATTTGGAGGATATTTTTTGTTGCCTGAAAAGGGTGAATTATATTATAATAATTAAGATATGAACGCAAAGTGGAAAATTATATCTGTCGTCGGTTTAACGGCATTTTTAACCTGCGCTTACGAGTGGGGTATTCCTGCTGCTATAAATCTGCCTGCAAGAAAAACCGATATTGAAACTCAAATCTTTCAGAAAACAGGATATAATTTAAAATTAGGAAAAGCTAAGCTTTCCATGGGTTCATTCCCGTCAGTATGGATAAAAAGTAACAATATTACCCTTTTAAATAAAGACAACTCTAAAGCCTTGTCAATAGACAATCCCAGAGTCAAACTCCGATTATTCCCGCTGTTGTTTAAGAAAATTGAAGTTGCGCACGTTTATTCTTCAAATGAACTTGTAAACTTTGTATTTACAAAAGACAAAAAATTTCTGCTTGGCGATTATCCTTTAAATTTTGAAAAAAACGGCAAGTTTACTCTGGCGAAACTCAGCTTTGATTTGGACGAATACAATATAAATATTGATGATAAATTTAACAATAAAAAAATATCTCTTAAAGGGGATTATTTGAAAGATGCCGTTTATATAAAAGACGATAAATTTCAGTTTGCAACAAACGGCAAGTTTTTTGTAAATGACAAATTTACACCATATTTTATGGATGTTGCAATTGATTTGCCGCTTAAAGATTTTAACGACCACAAGTTAAAAATAAAATCGGATATTAAAGATTTTGATCTGTCTGCCATATCTGATTATATGCCGTATTTTACAAACGGCCTTATTCAATCAACTAAAGGGATTTTAAATTTAAAATCTGATACAAAAATGGCAAAATACGGTCATAAGTTTGTTGCAGCAAAATTAACGACGAAAGATTTGGGGATATATGGTAAAGACAAGCCGTCATCAATAGTTTATCCCGAACTTATCACCCTTAAGGCAAATTTTGAAACAATAGAAAGAGGGATTAATTTTAAAAACACTTTACTTGAAACTGATGACGTTCATATCAAATTAGACGGCAAACTATCAGCTTCAGGCAAAAAAGTACCTAAAATGAATTTTACGGTAGATATAAAACCGTCGAAATTGGAAAAAGCCTGTAAACTTATGCCTTGGCTAAGGAAAGTCCCGAGAGAAATGGATTTTTATAAATTCAAAGAATACGGAGTTTACGGCAAAGGGGAAGGAAATCTTCATTTTATCGGTCACGGTGACAGACCTGAAGTATACGGGTTTGTAAAACTTTACGAGGCATATATTTTACAAAAAGGTCTTATTGCTCCGCAGGGTGCAAAGATTGATTTGAAGTTTCTGGGCAAAATAATGAATATTGATGTATTTGTTCCTGTTGATGCAAAACAGAATGTAACTGTAAAAGGGACTGCAAAAATTGACGGTTCAAGATATTCTGAATTAGATATAAAAAGCACGGATGCAATAAATATGGAGCCTGCTCAAAAAGTGCTTAACCCTTTGCATGAAATGCTAAAATTCAAGATAGGACCTGTTCCTATTATGAAACTTAAAGGATTTGGAGCAATAGACGTAAAATCAAGAGGTAAAAAAATTGATCCGCATCTGTTTGGAAAAATGACATTCAGAAATGCAACGGCAGAGTTTAATGACATACATAATCTCACATTGTATAACGGTTCGGGTGAAATACTCTTTCAGGACAGAGATGTACCTTTCAAAACTTTCAGTGCAACAATAAACGGTCAGGACGCTTCTATCTACGGAAAATGTAATGTATTCGGAGATTTAGATGTCTATGCCGTTACAAAAAATCAGGACATCCCCAAAATGATTAAGGTTATAAATACTTCTAAAGATATGGCTGAAGTTCAGGAAGTTATAAAGCCTTTTACAAAGCCTGACGGAAAAGGTGATTTGTATCTGAATATTTACGGGAATGCTCAGGATGTCACTAAAGTGGTATTTAATGAAGATTTATTTGCCAAAGGAAAAGTTGTTTTTCACAATGCAACAACCTTATTGCAAGACACTTTCATCCCTTTTGAAAACATTAACGGATATGTCAATTTTGATAAGAAAGATGCGAATTATGATGTCACAGGATATATAAAAGATGCAAAAATAAACGTAAAAGGTACTGCACACGATAAAGACATAGATTTGGCAGCAATTTCTGACAAAATGGCAATTATAAATATACTGGATATGATGTATCCTGATATGGTGCTTCCGCTGAAAAAAGAAATCGGGAAGTTATATGTATCTTTTGTCGGGAAATACAAAGGGATTGCTAAAGACGGAAAACTTGATTATGACAAAGTAATTGTAGACGGAAAAATTTTACCGAACATGAGTTCAAATTATCCTATAAGGATAAAAAATACTCCTGATTTTAATATCAGGCATTCTGCGCTCAGCGCAAACAATATAGTCGGATACTTCGGGTCAAATCCTTTTACATTGTCATTTACCGGTACGGATATATATGACAAAATGAAGATAAAAGATGCTGTTTTTGATTTCAGTAATTTTGATATAGCATCCGTAAACGAAATTAAAAATCAAATCGAGCTGCCTTATGAATACAAAGCAATTCTTGATGATATTGATAATATAAAAGGCTCTGTTGATATCAAAGGCGAAATTAAAAACGGAGGAATATATTCCGATACAGACCTTAGAGATATAAATTTTACATATAAACCGCTTGATGCTCCTGTCAGCATTCTGTCAGGCAAAGCCAATATGCGAGGGGACAGTATTTATTTAAGTAAAATAAATACCAAAGCAAGCTCTATGCCTGTTTTCCTAAACGGTTCCATTTCAAATATTTTTAAAAATCCGTATATAAATATGTATCTTACGGGAAAATTCAATCAGGAGTTTTTTGACAGATTTGTAAATGCAAAATCTGTTTATCCTGTCAAATTGAAAGGGGATTCTAATTTTACATCAAAAGTTACGGGCAGATTAAATAATCTAAGAACCGTTTCAAGCTTGAAGGTTAAAGAAAATTCTTCAATTTATTATATGGGTGCAACTCTTGCGGGCGCACCGTCAGGAATGACAACGGCAGACGGTGCTATTGCCACAAATCCCGTGGAAATAAATCTTGATGCAAATATATCTCCCGACAGAATAAAAATAAACGAACTAAATTATAATCAGACAATATCTTCCCAAAACAAAAAGGCTTCCGTACAAAAGCAGCTTGCGATGTCGGGTGCTGTTACATTGCTTAAAAACAATATATTAAAATTTGATAATTTAAGAATTAAAACATTTGAGCCGACGGATGCAAAAATATTTAATATTCTGCTCAAAAAACCTACAATTAAACAGGGTATTTTTACAACGGATTTACTTATAAACGGCACTTCTCTCAAGCCGCATCCTCAGGGAAATTTAAACATTACAAGCGTGGATGTTCCTTTATTTGATGCAACAATAAGGGATATTGATATCAATTTCAGTCCTGAATATATTGATTTGATTTCAAAAGGTGTTATTCTTACAAATGATATAAATTTAACGGCAAAAATTTTAAACAATCCTGTTGTCCCATATGTTATAGAGGACTTTAAACTTCAAACGGATGTTCTTGATTTAAACGTAATAGCAGGACGATTTAACGATTATGATACGGACAAACTCAGAGGTAAAAAATCCGATTCGGATTTAATAATAACTCCTGATCAGATTATCATAAAGAACGGTGAAATTATTGCAGACAAAATTCTTATTAAAAAAGCTCAGGCAACTGATTTTAATGCCCATGTATTTATATCTGATGACCATATACTTCACATTGATAAATATACTTTCAACCTTGCAAACGGCACTATTGACGGAAATATAGAATCAAATCTTTCCACAATGGAATCTAAAGCAAATATGAATATAAATGATGCCGATGCCGAAATTATAAGTGAAAATTTCTTTGATATGCCGGGACAAATGTATGGCAGAGTAACAGGTAATCTTTCAACATCTTTTAAAGGTTCAAACAGTATTGAATGTCTGAAAACACTTTCAGGTGAAGGACAATTTAATGTAACAGACGGAAGAATGCCCAAATTGGGTTCTTTGGAATATCTTTTAAAAGCCGCAAACCTTGTAACAGGTGGCTTAACAGGGGTATCAATTAACGGTATTATTGACCTGATTACCCCACTGAAAACAGGTAACTTTGACAAAATCAGCGGAAACGTCATAGTTAAAAACGGCGTAGCCAATGATATCAAAGTTTATTCAAGCGGGAAAGAACTCAATATGTATTTGACAGGGAAATATGACCTGACAAATCTCAATGCGGATATGGAAATTTACGGAAGCTTATCAAAGAACTTTTCAACACTTCTCGGCCGAATAGGCAATATGTCATTAAACAGATTACTTAACAGTATTCCGGGAATAAGCATAAATGATATCAATCCTGAATCTACAAGTAATATAAATAAAATTCCGAATTTCAATAAAGACAATACTCTAAGAGTATTTAAGGCTGAAATTTTTGGCGATATCAACGGAAGTAACTACGTTAAAAGCTTCCGCTGGATAAAGCATTAATGGGGTTTATTTATTATTACGGAAAGTTTTAATATAATTACGCAATTCCTTTTCAACTTCGTCAAATACGCTGTCCCAATCTCCGTTTATGGGCTGACGGAAAAGTTTTACCGAATCGTACCAATCTGATTTTGATAAATCGTTGTGCCAACGCCAATTATAAACATGAGGAAGTAAAATCCAGCAAGGTTTACACATTGCGCCTGCAAGATGCGCAAGCGAAGTATCGTTACAAATAATTAAATCAAGATTTTCAACAGCTGCGGCAGTATATGCAAAATCCCTAAAATCAGGAGCTAAATCAATTACGTTATATTTATCTTTGATTTGAGAAAATTTCTCCGAACCGTCAAAAGTCTGGCAGGAATAAAATTGAGTATCATTCAATTCAAACAATCTGAAAAAATCCTCGACTCTTAAAATTCTTGCTTTATCGTAGTAAGTATTCCCCTGCCACTTTATTCCTATTTTAAATTTGTCGTTATTAAAATATTTTTCCCTAAAATATTTTACTCTGTCAGGATTTGCCTTCAGATATCCGTCATCGTGATGGATAAACATATCTTCTCCTGATTTATTCAAAACATAAGGCAGACTCAAAAACGGCAGATGATAATCGAAATTTATTTCGTTTTCATAAATATACATCCCCATAATTTCTGCCCCGTATGAATTTTCATCAAACAACGGTTTTAATTCTTTTTGAGGTTTAAATATAACCTTTTTACATTTAGAAACCAATTCGGGCATAAAACGGTAGAGCATTATTAAATCTCCAAAACCTGCTTCATAATATGTATATAGGGTTTTATCCGATAAATCTTCTTTGCCTGTCCACAGGGGTTTTACCTTCATCAAATTCGGATACGTTTTTTCTTGAGATACAATTGCACTTTGTTTACAAAGTCTTTGTTCAAAGCATTCAAGACCGTCTTTATAATTCTTACACTGCATATATGCCAAAGACAAAAAATAAGTTGTTTCCCAATCATCCGGATTTATTTCAAGTACTTTTTTATAACATTCTATTGCTCCGTATGGGTCGTTATCGTTAAAACATAAATATGCAAGATTAAAATAAGAATCCGTACTTTTTGGATTTATTTCAATCGCTTTGTAATACGCAGATTTTGCTTTTTCGCAATCTTCGTTATTTTTATACGACATCGCAAGATTGAACCAGTGTTCATAATTATCAGGATTTGATTTTGTTAAAACTTCATACAATTCAATCGCATTTTCATAATCTTCCTTTTCAAAATACATCTTTGCCAAGTTGCTTATGTAAAAGGTCAAAGGTTTTAAATCAATAGCTTTTTTAAAGCATTCAAGTGCCTTATCAAATTCTTTGACTTGGGTATAAAGAACCCCGAGCAAATCCCAAACTTCATGATTTTTGTCATCTTCATTGAGTATTTCTTCATACAAATCTCTGGCGGTAGTGAGTTTCCCCGTCTGATGCAATTCTATTGCTCTGTTAAATTTTTCAGATTGATTAGACAGAATACTCTCCTAACTTTTACAATTTAATACCTGCCAACTCAAATAATCCGTTTATGTTGAATACATTATACTGAAATATAAGTCCGACAATAGTACCGACTAAAACTAAAGTTGCAAGAATTATTAAAGTATCTTTTCTGTCGCCGTTCTTTTTTAACAGAACAAGAATACCCAACCCCCCAGAAGTACACAACCCTGCAACAAGAGAACCAAAACTTATTGTATTTTTGACAAACAACATTGTTAAAATAACTGATATAGCACAATTTGGGATTAATCCGATTATTGATACCAAAAGCGGCTGCAGCGGCGAATTTATAAGACAATACTTTGCAAACGCATCTTCAGAGCCTGCACGGGAAAGAAGAAATGCTAAAACTACCGATATTAAAAATATAAACACGAAAATATTTAGGGTATGTTTAAGCGGATGCAGCCAAAAATCTCTTTTTCGTGCGGCTTTAATAATATGATGATGACAGCATCCCTCAATATTATCTTCTTCAGATTTTGGCAATACAGGGTCTTTTGCCTGATACTTAATGAGTAAATCTACAACATACCCTACTGCGATTGCCACAAAAATCTTTATAAGTATTATCGGAACAATAATATGCATCTGTTTAGGATAAGAGAATAATACGGGAATGGCCTCGTCGGAAGTCGCAATATAAACAGCAACCAAAGTCCCTCTGCTAAGCAGCCTGCGTGCGTACACCGTACTTGCAATAACAGAAAATCCGCACTGCGGCAGAGATGCAAATAAACTTCCGAATAACGGTCCTACTTTTTTTATCCAAAATACAAATAAATGTCTTTTTTTAGTATAGTATCTTTCAACGACTTCTATTAAGACAAAAATTATAAACAGAAATGGTATAAGTCCCAAACTGTCTATCATAGCATCTTTTAAGAAATCAGGAATAAACTCGACAGGTTCAATAAGATTTTCGGGTAAATTCCATATATAGCTCAAAATATTTAAAATTGTATTCATATTTATTCCTTTTTTGTTTAAAGTTTAAAATTATTTTGTGCGCAGAACTGCATCAGTCTTTCTTTTTGTGTCATCAACATATTTCTTACGCATGTGTTTTTTGTTTCTTTTGTGACTGTTTCTAAACCTCGTTCTATCATGATTGCCGCTCCTCGCAAATATTCAAGCTGCTCCGGTACAGCACCCTCTCCTAACATGAAATAATATTGCCCGTAAAGAGCATATATTCTTGATAGCATATCCTCCATACGGTATTTTTTTGCTGTTTTTAGAGCTTCTTCAATGTTTATTTTTGCGGTTGTAAAATCAGCAAGATTCATATACGCTTTTGCAAGAACAATTCTCAGGCATACCGCAAAGAAATAATTGTCAATATTGGGGTTATGAGATATTTCCAACGCTTGAGAGGCAACATCAACCGCACTTTTTGAATTTTCGGTTACAATAGTCGCATCCGCAATTAAATACCATGATAAAAGAGCCCCTAATGCCATTTTCTCTTTTGCAAAATATGTAACCTGTTCATTATATATTCCAAGCGCCTGTTGTGCTTTGTTTTCATCCTTAAATAATTTTCCCAAAAGAGTTTTTAAAATATGTTTTGTAAAATTATCCCCGTTATTATTTGCAAAGGTTACTGCATTAAATAAATCATTGCGTAAATTGTCGTATTCTTTCTTGAAAAATTTGTTTATAAGATATATCAAATTCCAGCGTGATAACGTATCAGCATCCATAACATCTTTTTTGTAATTAGTATTCAAATCTTCTAAAATACTAAACGACGAAATAAAATCGCCCTTCATTGTATTTGCATAAGCCTGAACAAGTTTTGCACGACAAATAAGAAGTTTATCGTTAATTTTATGCTTGTCGATAATCATAAATAAATTTTTCAAAACATCAAACGCTCTGCAATTTCCCTGTCTTGCAAGTGCATCTGCAAGTATGAGATAAACCTTTAACCAACTGTCAAATAATAAACCTAACGGGAATAATTTACTCAATTTCGGTTTTGAAAGATGTTTATTTAAAACAGGCAAAACATCATTATCAATAAGGTTTATAACCTCCCCGCAATTCCCGATATCAAGGAGTGCAGATAATTTTGCGCTTATTATCATTGCACGTTCAAGTTCTTGTCCTTCACCAAGTTTTTTCAAAACATTATCAACGCATTCGACATTCCCAAAATAATTCCCCGTAGAATTACAACATCTTGCAAGATACCCAAGAAGCTCAATTTCCTTTACTTCATTATGATTTTCTCTGGCATTTGCAATCGCATCAGGCAGAAAATCAAGTGCTTCCTCAGGGTCATACTCTGATAATAATTTGCCTAATTTTTCGCTGATATTATATCTTATATTTAAAGTTTCTGTTTCTTTAAACTCATTTATCAAAGCCAAACACTGCTTTTGAGCAATTACATACAAATTTATATCACCTACATAAGCTGCCAGTCTTGTAGTTTTGGTCCATATATCAAAAGCCATTCTGTTTTCTTTGAGATTATGGGCTATCATTGCCATAGTGGCATTTGTATTCAGATTAAATATACTGATTGCTTTACCGACTTTTACGTTTATATCGTCAAATTCAGAATCTCTTGTTATATTTTTAAGGATTGTTTCCCACAGCAAAAGGTTGTTAAATTCATAATAACCGTCACCGCAAGGAACAATATAATTTGCTATTTCCAAATATTGCAGAATATCAGAAAATTCCACATTTTTAAACCCGAAAATTTCACGAATTAAATTTGTATTGATTTTATCGCCCAAGACTGCGGCAGCGCAAAGTACCTTGTGGGCAATTTTATTGCTTTTTTTGAGCAATTCAAGTCTTGCAACAATTAAATCCGCAAATTTGTCGGGCAATATAAAAGCTTTATCGTTTATCTGGCAGTCAAAAGCATAGCTGTATGCCTGAGCAATAAAAGCAGGATTGCCTTCAGCACGGGAAAGTATAACTTCTTTTTCTCTTTCGGAAACATAATTGTCCCCGTTTTTTGTAAACTTCATATTCCCGATATTTTCTATCGGTTTTAAATTTATATCCTGATAGGCTTTTAAGCTTTTGTCCTCAAATCCGAAAAATCCGCCGATAGGTCTGTATTCATTGTAAATAGCGATAAATTTCATATTATCCCAATTTTGATCTTTACGAATAAAATTGGTAAAAAATTCCGCACTAAATCCGTCAATAAAATCAAAGTTATCAACAACAAAAATAAACTTACCCGTTGCAGCAAAAGCATCAAAAATTTTGTTTAGAATATTGTATGTTTTTTTCTTATTAATAATAATGTCTTCATAATTCCCGTCATTAAAATTGTAGATAAAATTAAGGAAATCTGCAATTTCCGGTGCTTTCAGGAACGGAAATTCTTTTGAAAAGAAATCAGAAGCCTTTTTTTTAAAATCATCATTATTAATGCTAAAATTCGGGAGGCTGAAAAGATTCAAAAGCATGTCCTGAACCACACCCCCGGGGCTCAGCTGTGTTAATTGGGTACATTTTCCTATGCACCACTGATAATTTTCATCCCCAATTCTTTGTTTTGCATCTTTGAAAACTGTACTTTTCCCAAGTCCTTTTTTACCTGTAATTGAAATAACCTTTTTTTCATCAGAAAGTATAGCTCCGACAAGTAAATCAGCGGATTCTGTTATGGATGTTAATTCGGGTTTATAAACAAGTTCTTCATCCTCTTTTATTTCAACAGGCTTGAATCCTGAGCCGCATTTTCTGCATTTTACGGCAGTCGGGAAATTAACGCAGTTACATTTAGGACAAATTTTTAACAAATCCTGACCGCAGTTTGAACACTTAACATTTCCTAAAGGATTAACTGTTTCGCAATGACCGCATAACAACCCTGTACGGGTCTTGCAATACGGACATTTTATGGAGCTATTGGAAATATTTTTTTTACATACGGGACACTTCATAACTGTAATTTACTGCTCATCAAGAATCTTTTTAACTTTATCAATCAATTCATATAAACGTTTGCAGACTTCAGATTGTGAAATACCAAAATCATTAGCAATTTGAGCCTGAGTCATGCCTCTGTCATATCTGTATACAAAAAGACGCATATAACTTTTTTCAGGTTCATCATGGTCAATTCTTGAAACCGTATCCGCAACAAAATCCAAAATTTCACGCTGAATGGCATTTTCTTCAGGAGTTTTAGGAATTTCAACACTTCCGTAGCTGACCTTGTAGCTGCTATAATCAATATTTTCAGTTACCGGAGCCACTGTTACAGCTTCGAGAACTGCAGGTTCCAACGGAGCTTCCGTTGTAGACATGTAACCTGTTTTTGTACGTCTTAGGCGTCCTGAATCTTTTAATACTGCAATAATTGAAGAAGTTACAACTTTTTTCAAATACGCTTCAAGAGTAGCCGCATTATCTACGGCATCAAAAATAGCCGCAGATCTTTGGCATGCTTCGTTTAAAAAATCCTCGTATAAATCCTCATTATTCGGATATTTACGGTCATTTTTTATGATTTTTGCTATTAAATCTATATTTTGTTGTGTAATTCCCACAAACGTATCCCTCGTTTAAGGAAATTATATCATATTTAGAGATAAATTTTAAGTATTACGGTTGTGCTTTCGTCATTTCTCAAGCTATTAGGCGCTTTGAGGACTTTAAGAGTTTGGTTAAGAGATTGTAACACAATTTTATCCACCTGAGCCGAACCGCTTGATGAAACCATCCTTGATTGCTTGAATGCACCTGATTTATCAAATACTATCGCAACTTTTATCAAATTAGAATATGTGTAATCGGTAGCCAAAAGCAAATCACTTGAAAGTGAAGATTTAATACTTTTACCCGCAGACTGGAAGTATTGTCTGAAATTAGGGTCAAATGACACATAATCAGGAACTTCCCATGTAAGCTTTTTAATCGACAGATACGACGTTGCAGGTATCTGCTTAGGCTGAATTTGAGGCTGAGCCTGCGGCTGTTGTGCTGTCTGATTGCCAGCATTTGGTACGGGAGCGTTAGGAACAGCGTTTGAATTGTCATTCATAATAACATTGTCGTTATTGGCAACAGGTTCAGGGTTTTGGTTTTCATAATTATTATCCTGAGGTGCAGGCTCTCCTGTTATCGGTTCAGAAGTCTGTTGTTCTGGATTTTGTGATTTTGTCATTGCAAACATTATAATACCTGCTATTGCAACTAAAAGTGCAATACCGCCTAAGCCTGCAGCCAGAGGGAAACTCTTTGGTTTTTCCTGATTCGCAATTCTGACGGAATTGTTAAGCCCAGAATCATCAGCTATTTCTTCACTCGGATTATACAAATTATCGATATGATTATCTTCAAGAATAAGATCTTCCTGAGCTTTGTTATTAATATCAATATGAATTTCACCCGCCTTAATTGATTTATTAGAAATAATCGTTGAATTTTCGACAACAACAGAATTATTTAAAAATTCATCAGTGATTATTATCTCATTTGGAGCAAAACCGATTTCCTGATTAGAAAAATCTGCGAATTCAGGCATGTCCGTAACTATGCTGAAATCATCCGTAACTTCAAAATTTACTTCTTCGTTTTCGTTTACAAAATCTGAAGCAGAATTGTCAAAATCCATCAATTCGTAATCTTCTGATTTTTCAACTTCCTGTTCCGGAGCAACGGAAACATCCTCAAGCGATACTAAATCTCCCTGTACTTCATTTTCAAAGTTTTCAGGAATGACCGAAGAATTTATACTATCCTGATTGTCTTCCGATTCAAGACTTGATAAATCGACAAGTTCTTCATCAACAGGCTCGTCTGTTTCATCAGAAACTTCATTATAATCTGCTTCAGAAAAATCTATCATTTGTGATTCTTCCGATTGTTCGTCAGCATCAATGTTATCAAATTCATCCTCTGTATCATCTGTTAATTCGGAAGTATCATTACTTTGGGTATCTTGTTCTACATCTGAATCTTCTAAATCATTATTCTCAGTAATTTCATTATTTTCTAAATTTGTATTGTCTGTTTCTTCAATTTTCTCTGCTTCTATATTTTCAATATCTGAATCGTCAAAATCCAAATCGGAAATATCATCACTCAAATCTGAAGATATTGTTTCTGTTTCATCATCCTGAGAAATGTCTTCAAAGTCTGATAAGTCATCATGTTCAGACTCTTTTGCGTTATTGTCAATATCATCCTCAAAATTATTTTCGTCAGAAAGTAAATCTTCATCTTCGGCATCCAATGTTTCAGCATTCTCATTTTCATTTTCGTTTTCTGTTTCCGAAATCTCATCGAAATCAGAAAAATCATCCTGCTCGGAAGTAATATTTTCGGTATTATCTTCACTATCGACTGGAACATCTGTTATATCTTCTTCAATATCAGTGATATCATCTAAAGAGCTGTCAGAATCTCCGAAATCAAAATCCATGTCATTTGTTTCAAAATCATCTGTTGTAATGCCTAATTCATCAAAAGATTCAAAACCATCGCCATCTTTATCATTACTTATATCGATATCAGAATTGGAATCGGTTTCCTGATGTTCTAAATCTGAAACAGAAATATTTTGGGTGTTTTCAGGTTCTTTTGGTTCTTCTGATAAAAGATCGTCTCCAAGCCCGAAATCTGTTAAATCTTCATCTTGAATTTCAGTATTATCAAATTCATCAACTGTTAAATTATCGTCAATTTCTGTGTTATCAGCCTCAATTCCCTTAGCAGCTCCTGTTATTGCGTTTGCAATATTGCCCGCTGTTTCAGCAACTCCGCCCGCAACATCTTTTACAACTTCACCGGCAACTCCTGCAAGTTCAATAGCCTGTTTTGAAGCTGCGCCCGCGGCAATTGTTTTTGTTCCCGCAACTAATGCTGCACCTCCAAGAACCGCACCGCCGATTTTTATTCCCGCATCAATAACATTATCAAGCATGCTGTCACCGTTTGCATCTTCTTCTGTCATATATTTATCTTCGTCAAGAGTTAAATTCTCTTCTTTAAGCTCTAAAGATAAATTATCTTCATTGATTTCCAAATTCCCAAACTGGGTTAAATCATCAATTTCTAATTCATTTTCATCTGTTACGGTATCTTTGACTTCACCCGCAGGAATTTCGCTAATTTCTAAATCTTCCGATTCTTCAAGGAAATCATCTATTGTTAAATCATCCTGAGGCATATCACTTGGCTGTTCGTCTTCTTCAAGCATTCTTAAAAATTCTTCTTCATCCTGAGAATTATCTTCAGGGGTTTCAAAAGAAGTAAGCAAGTCATCAAGATTATCAACTAATTTCGGTGCATCCTCCGCAAACTTAACTTCACTCATATCAATGCTTGTTACTACATTACTTGCAAGAGTTTCAAAATTATCAAACTCTAAAACCGCATCTCTTAATACGTCACTGCGTAACAACATGTTTAAAAATTCTTTATATTCTTCGTTGGTAAAATCATGGTCTGCAACTTTAACCGCAAGTTCACGTCCTTTTAAAATTTCATCATCAGTTAATGGTTCAGGGGTATTTTTTTCAAAATTCCTTATAAAATCAATAATCAATTCGGACGGTTCTAACTGATCAGGGGTAACGAAATAATATTCATCATTTTCTTTTGTTTTATCTATGACTTTAGGTTCAAAATATCCCAGATAATCCATACTCTTTAGGTATTTATTGTATTTAAGAACAACATAAGCATCAGGAACAATACCTGTTTCGTAATGAGATTTCGGAACGAAAATCATTTTTTCATCAAATACAACCCTGACATCAAGATGAATGTTAGGTAAGATAATATCCGCAATATTGGAAAACGGTAAAACCTTCTTTATGGAATGAATATTTCTTAAATTGTCGGTTATTATACCGCACGCATTCAAATATGAAATAAAGGTATCAACGCCGACGGTATTTATATAAACTCTGTTTTTTATTTCCGTATCTACAAACCCTGCGGACATAAATTCCGCTTCAATAAGATTATCTTCGCTAACTTCAATAATAGTTGGTGTCATAGTCATAATTTTCTCTCCCCTTACATCTATATAGAGAGCAATAAAAAATAAATTATTCCAAAATTTATGTAAATTTTTGTAACAATTCTGGTAAAAGAAATTTTAATTTGTCAAAATTGACTTGTCAGTTGTTTTAATATTTCTGTAATTGAAGTGTGTAAGGAGGTCATCTCATGTCATTATCCGTAGGTCCTGTATCAAGAAACATTTATTTCAGAGGGGAAAACTCTCAAAGCGTAGAAGATTTTTTAAGCCGTCCGGGGGCTTATTCCAGTCCTGCTCCTGCTCAAGCACCGGCAAAAGCAGAAAAAAAACATACCGCTCTTAAAGTTATAGGCGGAGTTGTATTGGCAGCCGCAGTTATAGCAGGCGGTTTGTACGGTCTTAAAAAAGGTTTCCCTAATACGTTTAAAACGATAGAAAATCTTAAAGATTTGAAAGGTATGGAAAAATTCAAAGGATACCTGAAACACGGTGTTGCAAAAGGCGGCGAATTTGTTGAAACATATGCGCTTAAAGCTGTTGATTTAGGTAAGACATTACTTAGAAAATGTCATATAATGAAACCTGCAACTCCTCCTGCAGCATAAAATATATTTATAAATAAACGATAAAAAGCTTCCGCAATATTGTGGAAGCTTTTTGTGATTTGGAGATATAAGCAAAATATGGTATAATATTATTACGAAATCATTTCAATATACTCGTCAAATCCTGTCAGAAAGGATTATATGAGTTACAGTATACCATATTCGTTTATTCCGGGAACAAAAGCAAGGGCGCAGGAATTAAACGAGAATTTTTCATCTGTTGTTCAGGCAATAGATAATTTTGATGCCCAAAAAGCCGATATTGACTTGTCTAATTTATCTGCAAGCGGTATAGACGTTTTAAAAGATAATTCAGTTACAAGAAATATCGGAGAGGTTGTAATGTCTGCGTTTCCGCTTAATGATGCGGGACTTCATTTGCTTGACGGAAGTTTGCTTGACGGCAGTGGAATTTACTCTGAATTTATTGATTATATCAATGATTTGTATGAAAACAATAATACTTTTAACATTAGTGTGTTTAATGTTACCGGAGCTTTGTCAATTACGGAAGATGGAATAGCCTCCGGGTTCGGTTCCTCGAATGACATAACAACAGTCTATAATTTCAAACCGACAGGAACATGGGTTATAGAAGGCAGTTTCACAACCCCAACAAATTTAGCATCTTGCACTATATGTGCTGTAAGCAGTACTAATCACACTACCCGAATACATATAAGGGCAAATTCATCGAATTATTATTTGGGCTGGTCTTTATCTGCCAATAATACATCTTATTTTAGTACTTTGACAGGTTCAGTTGTATTGACACCTGAAACAAAATACTACTTTGAATGGAGTTTTAGCGGAGAAAAATATCTGTTAAAAGTTTCAACTGACGGAGAGAACTGGCAAACAAGTGCCGAATTTATATCTTCAGATAGCATATATGCGGCAACGAATTCAACAATTCGTTTAGGCAAAGTAAATACAAACAATGAGATATTTACAGGTTCCATTGATCTTAAGGATTTTATGATTAAAGAAAACGGCATTACAGTTTTTAGCGGAACGAAATCATCAAATTTCTTTACGAACGAAACAACATGGCAAGATACTGTATCAGCTTATGGGGAATGTGCAAAGTTTGTCTATGACAAAACGAATAATACTGTAAGATTACCTAAAATATCGGGTCTTATTGAGGGTACATCAAACAGTCTGGCTGTCGGTGATTTAACAGAGGCAGGATTGCCAGATATAAGCGGTTATTTAACTTATATGAACTCCAACCCTGAAATACAATCAGGCGGGGCTTTTTCTCACGAATATATAAACGGATTTAATATGACCGGAGGAAGCGGTAATCATTTGATTGAAACCATAAGGTTTAATGCCTCATCCTCAAACGGTATATATGGAAGTTCAACAACTGTTCAGCCTCAAACGGTTAAGTATCTGGTCTATATAGTAGTTGCAACAACACCAAAAACAGATATTCAGGTTAATCTTGATAATATTGCGTCTGACTTAAACAATAAAGCCGATGCGGATTTGACCAACTGCACAAGACCTTATATAACAGAAACCTACAAAAACGGGGCTTCGTGGTATCGTGTATATTCAGACGGTTGGTGCGAACAAGGCGGAATAGTCAGTGTTGTCCAAACAAGCAGTGGAACAACTGTCACCCTGTTAAAAAGCTATATTGATACAAATTATTCAAAACATGTAACACTCAACGACTTTGCGGCAACATGGTCTGCTGAACTTGCACCAAGAATTGTCGCAAATTCAACATCACAAATTACTATTCAGTCAGGTGCGACAAAAAGCCCGTCGCTAATGTGTTGGTACACCTGCGGTAAAATAAGATAAGGAGATTAAAATTATGGAAATTAAAGCAGAATTAAATAAGCCATATAATGAAAATGAAAAAATGGATTTCATAGTCGAATATAACCACATAAACGGTTATGAAATCACAGAAAATGATGAAAAACTCGAAGCTTGGGGCTATACACAGGAAGAAATTCAGGCTATGGAGCGTGAAAGGCTTGATGCTTTAAGCCTTACTCCGTCTGATATTGAACGGGCTTTGTATAAGGCAAAAGGTATGGATTTTGAGGACTTAAAAACTCTCATAGCCGAAAAAGCTCCCCAACTTGATATGAAAGCTTTGTCTATTGAATTTAGGGCAAATAATTTCTATCGAGGGGTAACACTGCCATCTTCCCCCTCTAAGGGGGAAGTGTCCGAAGGACAAAGGGGCTCAATTCGCTTAATCGATACTGTCGGGGCATTGTTGGGCTATACTCCTGAGGATATGGATTATTTGTTTGAACACAAACAACTTCCTGAAAAAACTGAATAACATTAAAAAATCGGGCGGTATTTTATCGCCCGATTTTGTTAAACTCTTCCGTATATATCTTTATACCTTACTATGTCGTTTTCAGAAAGAATATCCCCCATCTGAACCTCTACAACTTCCAAATCAACGTCTGTATTATTTTTTAGCGAGTGAATTGCTTTAAGAGGAATATCAATGCTTTCACCTTTATTTAAAATATACTCCTTCCCGTCAAGTAAAATTCCTGCCTGTCCTTTCACAACAGTCCAATGCTCGCTTCTGTGGTTATGAGATTGAACAGACAATTGCTGTTTTGGATTTACATGCAAGATTTTTGTTGAATATCCATCCCCCTCAAATGTCACAACATAAAAACCCCAAGGTCTAAATTCTTTCTTTTGCATATCTTTCATAATACCAACTAACTCCTAAACGTATTATATTATATCATAAATAATGTTAAGTTTTGTAAATTCAAATTTTATTAGCTGAAGCGCAGTCGTAATAAGCGTTTTGGATTTTTTAATATTCTAAAGTGCATGTTATTTAAGTATTTTCATGCAATTTTTACCGAAAGTCATACTTTATATAAGTAATATATAAAAAGTATATAATGAAATGTGTACTTAAAGATAAAGGAGATTTGATTATGGTTGAATTTAGTCACAAAATTGTCAAGGGCGATAACTTGAGTAATATCGCTAAAACTCATGGAACGAATATGCAGCAAATATTAAATGATAATCCGCAATTTCGTTCAAACCCTAATTTAATTTTTGAGGGACAGGAAGTAAAAATGGATTCTGATAAATTGTTAGAGGAAGGTTTTACTTGTCCGGGATGTCATCTTGAGCATGCGGATGAACCATGTCCGGAAGGTGCCGAAGGAACTGAAGGAGCTCCATCTCCTGAGCCGACAGCAGCTCCGGCTGCCGACGGATTTAGCGGAACAGCAATGGCTAGTGCAGGCATGGTCGCTGCAGGTGCAGGTTTGGTTGTAGGCGCTTCTTATGCGGATGAACTTAAAGCAGGGTTCAAAGGTGCTAAAGATGCAACTGTAAAATTTGGACAAAATGCTTGGACAAAAACAAAAACAGGCTTTGTTAATTCATTCAAATTAGCGGAAGAAGATGCTCAAGCTTTAGAAAAAGCTAAGGGCAAAGCAAAATATGATGCTCATCGAGCACAGGTTAATGCCGAAGGAAAAACTGTCACATATCAGGATGCTGTTCGTAAAAACGGAGAAGTTCAACGTTACAAAGTAGATATAACTGATGAAAAAGGTAATGTAATTCATAAAAAGGGTGATGTAAGAATGAGGGAACGAACAAAAGTTGTTCGTCACTCAATAGAAGAAAATAAAAACTTAGCAAAAGGTTTATCAAAAGACGGAACTCGTGCACTCCCAGGAGGCAAAAGTGCTGCACAAGTTAAAACTGCTCAAGAACAATTGAGATGGCAAAGAAATCTGCAAAGAACAGCAAGAATGAGTAAAGCAAAAACATTTACAACAGGAGCAAAAGGTATATTAAAAACCAGAGGCGGTAAAGCAGGTTTATTGATAGCTGCAGGTATTGCAACATACGAATTGCTGAAATAAATGTGATAACAGTTCAATCAAAAAGCTGCTGCCAATTTGGTCAGCAGCTTTTTGTTACAATTTTTACACATAATAGCAAAAAATTCATAAAAAATGTTTTAAAGCATAACAAGTGAAGTGTAAAGTGTGTTTTCTTCGTATCAGAAAGGTAGGTTTTTATTATGTCTATGAACGTTAGTCCGGTTAAAGCAGTAATGTCAGCCGTAAGTGCGGCAGCACCAAGAAGTACGGTTTCAAGAGTTGTGGATTTGGGTGAAAGCATAATGCCCCGTGAAAACAGAGCTCAATATACAAAAAATATTATAGTAAAAATTATTGAAACATTTGCTCAAAAATCAAAAGCAAAACCTGATGCTGAAAGAAATGTAGTAGATTATATATTCATAATAGCCGATAAATTGAAAGATATTAACCCGATGAAATATGCGGCATAAATATTTGGCAGTTTTATACATAATTTTCGCAAAATAACTAAGATATTGTCATACTGAGCGACAGCGAAGTATCTCATTAAAATGGGAAGATTTTTCGGCTTGTAACGTCATTCTGAGTGAAACGCAGAATCTCATCGTCTGGCGCCTCAGAATGACAAGTAAATATTGTGTAATGTTATCGTGATTTATTTATGCGCTCGATAATTTTTTTTATGCTCTCTTTTTCTTCGTCAGGAATATCCATGTTCATATAATCTTCAAAGTATTCAATCGCATCGTCAAAATCTTCTCTTGCCATATACAAAATTGCGGCTTTTTTATAAGCAACTGCAAGCTTGTTATTTCGTGCAATTGCCTTTAGAAAATTTGACAGGGCTTTGTCTACTTCATCATTTGCCTGATATGCTTCCCCCAGATAGTAGTAAATCCATTCATTTTCGTCTTTGTATTCAAGTATATTTTCAAAATTTTCTATTGCGCTGTCATAATTTCCCAGTTCAAAATATACCCTGCCCAAATCGTAATAAGCGTCATAATTGTCAGGCTGTCTGTCAAGGATATATTCTAATTCATCAATAGCCAAATCTCTTTTTGAATCTTCCATATAAAATCTTGCAAGATAATGTCTGAAAACCAAATCATCAGGCAGGTTGTCGATTGCGTAAGACAAAATATTTATACCTTCCGAGTATCTTTTTTGTCTGTAATAAATATCAACAAGGTTTATATAAGTCTGTGGAATACGGGAATTTAATTCGATACTTCTAAGATAATTTTTTTCCGCTTTTTCATCGTTCCCGACATTTGCATAGCAAAGCCCTAAATTGTTGTATATTTCGGCATTTGCCGTATCGGTTTCCAATTCCGCAGTGAATAAATCAATTGCACCGTTCCAATCTTTATTTTTAAAACATTCAATAGCTTTTTGTGTATTATCCATATGTATTCCTTTTGTTTAAAATACTATAAAACCGCTCTGTTTTTTGAGCGGTTTTTTATAAAAATTATAAACCTAAACTCATATTATCGTCAGTGCCCGAACCGATATTTTTAATGACGGTTCTTGTATTTCCCTGAGCATCGAAACTTTTTGGTTTCATTGTCATTTTAATTTTGTCTGCATAAATAGTTCTTACACCCTGAGTAATACTTGAACGACCGATAAAATATGCTTCATTCGGTTTGCCCGCAGAACCCGCACTCGGATACAGTGAAACCTTAGGCCCTGCCGCATAATAATCCTGATACCAAATTCTTACGTTATTGCTTGCGTTGAATACAGAACGTTTTTGGTTGTATTCCTGATAACCCGATTTAAGAACCATTTTCGATCCGTTATCCATAATAACGTTTGATGTTGTATTTCCTACGGCAACAACATTTCCTGTTGAGGCTTCATATACAAATTTGTCTGCGGTTGATTCGTTATTATTTTGTTTAATTCGGGCATTTCCGGTTAATACAAGTCTTTTTAAATCCCCGTTTTTGTCAGTTGTAATTTCTGCCGCATTGGAAAAAGTTTCAATATCTTTGTATAGCATTGTAACAGCACCGTTTGCGGTCATTACACCTGTTTTGGTATTGTATTCCTGAACGTTTGCATTTATTACAACAACAGGGGTTTTCCCATCAAAAACAATTGATTGAGTATCGCCTTCGGCTCTTACAATTTTTGTGATAAGCGAAACTTTTAAAATATTAGCTTTTACTTCTCTTTTTTTATTCTTTTTAATTTCAAAAGCATAAGGTTTATCGTAGAATGTTGCGGTATCAAGTTTCTGGTCGCCTGTCATATTTACATCCGCACTATCCCCGACAACTTTTAAATCATCAATGGTAACTTTGACATTCCCGTCAAATTTAATTTTATTTTCTTCTTCTTTATATGACTGATTTTTTGATTCAATTACCAAATCGGATGCCTGAGATGCAATACCGGTTATTAATAGCAATGCCGTAAATAACGTTAAAATCTTTTTCATATTATTTTTTATCCTCATATAATTTTGATACCGTATTCCCCATTATTTTGAAATTCTCGTAATTCGGGCTGATTATGATTTTGTCAGCGGTAGAGAGAAGTTCATTGTCTTTCTGAACCTGAATATGTCCTTCAGCAACAATCGGTTCTCTTGAATTGAGATAAGTAAGCTTGTCTGCTTTAAGGGTTATTCCTCCGTCAATTGCAATCAAAGTGTGTTCGTACAACGTTATAGCTTTTGTTTTGGAGTCATAAGTGCCTTTTGACGATTTTAAACTCATTGATACTTTATTATCTTTATAGAAATTCGCAAGAACACCGTCTAACTGAGCAACGCCGTTTAAACTGTTCCATTTGCCTGTATCTGCGTATATTTCCCAATATTTTTCTTCGTTTTTGGTTTCTGTGAGAATAATCCCGTGAATAACTGCCTGCTGCTCGTCCTGTTTCCCTGCAACCATCTGGCGGTTAAAATCATGCGTAATAACTTTTGCAGTAACAAAAGCCCATAGTAAAATTGCTGTAACTACCGCTGTTATAAGAAAATATACATGTTTCTTCTTTGATAATTTCTTAAAATCCATACTCAAAATTTTAGCACAAAATAATTCGGATGTCGATTTATAACATCTTTTTTTTAATCAGTTAATCATATAGTCTCAATGATGTATTTTTAGGGTGCTTTAATTGACTTTGAATATTGGACTAATTTAATATAAGAATGTAATATTAGGAGGTTTTATGGTTAATATCTGGCCTGAAGAATATATGCACAATCCAAACATAAACAAACCGATTGAACAAATTTGGGATGATATAGATAATTACAGCTTTGAAGACCGTTATCTTGATACGGAAAGACTTCATGCGAGTCTAAATATGGTTGTTCCTTTTCCTCCTATGAAGTATGACGGAAAATTTGTTAAAGGTGTTTTTTATTCTCAAGCTTCAAAGCTTTTGATGGAAAAATTCCCTAAAATTAAAGAGTTATTTTTTGTTATTGCAAATTCTATGTTTGCATCCTATCCCCGTAATCATCAGGCAGATTATTTCTTTACCTGCTATAAAAACGAAGCAAGAGAAATGTATTACAAAAATAAATACCCCGAAACAAAAGATATTATATGTCTGCCGCTTCAAGATGCGGATTTCTTAAATGAATATTACATAGGTCCGATACCTCATACTCCAAAAACCATTGATGTATTTTGTGTTTCAACTCCGTTCCCGGTTAAGAATCTTCCGCTTATTGCAATTGCCCTGAAAGAATATGAAAGGAAATACGGCAGGAGATTAAAAGTTGTTTATGCAATAGGCAAAAAGACCGCAAAGAAAAGAGAAGACGGTTCTCTTGATTATTCTGAGGTAGAAGATTACGGTAAAAAACAGCTTAAGTATGTTGATGAAATTTTTGATAATAAAACAAAGGATTACATTGATTTTTATCCGTTTATAGATTACAAAGATTTATCAAAATTTTATTCGGCATCAAAATGCTGTGTATTAGGTTCGTTAATTGAAGGTAAAAACAGATTTATCAGTGAATCTTTAAGTTGCAATACTCCGATAATTGTTTTCAAAGATTTTAATAAATACGTAAGAGGGGATTTTCCTGTATTTTTCGGGAACAGCGGAGAGTATGTTCCTGAATTTACTCCGGAATCTCTTGCAGATACCATTCATAAGGTTATAAATAATATTCAGGATTATTCCCCAAGAAAAAATTATTTAAAGCACTATGGCAGAAAGAATTTTGTAAATCAAATTATCGATTCAAACCCGTATTATGCGCAGAATATTCCTGATTATGAAAAAGGTAAGGTATATTCAAATTTCTGGGTTGATTTGGCTTGTTATCATAATTATCAGGTATGTTATCATGACTTTTTATATGATAAGAAAACTAATCTTTCGCATGTTGTGGGTTTAGAGAATATAGAAAGACTTGTAAAATACTATTTCCAGAAATTCGGAATTGCGGAATAACTATTTGCCCAAATCCGTAAATTTACCAATATTTTTTATGACATCAGATTTTAACAATATTGAACGATAAAGTCCTATAATCGGTAATGTCAGTGCATATACTTTGTTATGGTACAATTGAATAGCGTCATCTATAATTTGTTCATTTGAAAATTCAGTTGTATTTTTTGCACTATCTATAAATAAGTGTCCCCACATAGAAAGAAATTTCTTTTGTACTTCCTTATCTTTTTCTTCCATTTTTTTCTGAATTCTGATAGCTTTTAAAAAATGCTCTTTAGCATCTGTCCGATTACGGTTTTTGGGCATGTAAACAAACTTATGACCGTTTGAATCTATAACATAAGCTTTTCGATTTTGTATGGTTGCACCCAAAATGTCTTTGCCTGAATGCGGAACTTTACATGAAAATATATTAGGGCTAAGAATTTGATATGTTTGCAATTCTGCAGGAGTAGAATTTTTTAAAATAACTCCAACTGGATGATTGTGAACATCAGCGTCTGCGAAATATTTTTCCGTGGTTACGGATGTTTTGTTTCCGTGAGAATAGTTGATAATATCACCACGATAAAGAGAGTAGCTGTGTTCTGTTGTTTCATCTTTGATTTTATTCATTATTTTGTTAGCAACAAGAGAGGAATATCTTTCCCGAACAATATAATTTGCTTTTTCTTGTTCGGACATTTTTTCCCATTTGTCAGGCAAAAATTCTTCTTCGGTGTTTTTTTTGAATTTATCAATAAACCATTTGTTATCGGAAAGGTTTGAACCTTTTTCCGATAGTCGTCTGAACGGAGTGATTTCTTCAAGAATTTCAGGGGTAACAGTTTTATACCTTGGTATAAATTTTTCTCCGTATTGTGCAATATCTTTTTTTTGTTTACTGATATATCTTGGAGAAAGAAGTGTTGATATATTTTGAGTAATTATTTTCATAAAAATCCTTTATAAAAGTTTTTAAAACCCATAAAAATAAAATTTGCACAAAAAAAGAACCACATTTGGGTGGTTCTTTTTTTTTAATTTGCTTTTTGCTTAAATATCTGCAAGTTTTGTATAAAAATCGTTTGCCTGTTCAAACTGATATGCAAAGTTAAACAATCTTCCTTCTTCAAACTGAGGTGCAAGAATTTGTAATCCGATAGGCATGCCGCTGTTGTCAAAACCGGCAGGAACACTTATTCCCGGAATACCTGCAAGGTTACATCCTATTGTTGCAATATCCGTCAAATACATTGCAAGCGGGTCGGACGATTTTGCCCCTAATTCAAATGCCGTATTAGGGCAAGTCGGTGAAATCAAAACATCAACTTCTTTGAATGCGTTTGCAAAATCTTGAGTGACCAACGCTCTCATTTGTTGAGCTTTTTTATAATAAGCATCATAATATCCCGCAGACAAAGCGTAAGTTCCGAGCATTATACGACGTTTAACTTCTGCACCGAAGCCTTCTGCTCTTGTTCTTGTATACATATCCATAAGATTTTCAGGATTAGAGCATCTGTAACCGTATTTTACGCCGTCAAATCTTGCAAGATTTGATGAACATTCCGCAGTTGCAAGGATGTAATAAATTCCGATTGAATATTTTAAATTCTTCAGTGAAATTTCTTTTATTTCGCATCCGAGTTTTTTGTAGGTTTCAATTGCGTTTTCAACAGCTTTCTGTACTTCGGGGATATTTCCTTCTGTCATAAGCTCTTTTATTACCCCTACTTTCTTGCCTTTAATATCATTTTTCAAAAAATCAGCATAATGCTCAACAGGCATATTTAAAGATGTGGAATCTTTAGGGTCATGACCTGATATGACTTCCAAAAGATTTGCAGCATCTTCAACGCTTCTTGCAAAAGGTCCGATTTGGTCTAAGGATGAAGCAAATGCTATTAAACCGTAGCGGGAAACTCTGCCATAAGTCGGTTTCATACCTACAATTCCGCAGAATGATGCAGGAAGTCTTATAGAACCGCCCGTATCAGAGCCAAGAGCTAATGTCGCCTCGCATGAAGATACGCTTGCAGCGCTTCCGCCTGATGAACCGCCGGGAACTTTTTTCAAATCCCAAGGATTGTGAACCTTTTTGAATGCAGAGTTTTCATTTGATGAACCCATTGCAAATTCATCAAGATTTGCTTTCCCTACTATCGGAACAAGGTTATTTAACAGTTTTTCCGTAACGGTAGCATTAAAAGGTGAAACAAAATTTTCCAAAATCTTTGAGGATGCGGTTGTTTTTGAACCGACCAAATTCATATTATCTTTTAATGCAAGCGGAATACCTGCAAGAAGCGGTAATTCTTCTCCTTTTGAAATTTTTTCATCAACTTTTTTTGCGGTTTCAAGTGCTGTATTTTCTGTTAAAGAATTAAACGCACCTAATTTATCTTCCAGATTATTTATTCTTTCAAATGCTGCTTTGGTAAGTTCAACAGCAGAAACTTCTTTATTTTTTAACGCTTTGCTTTGCTCTGAGGCAGTCTTTTTTAACAGCTCAATCATAACTTCTCCTTAAAAACTAATCTCTGCTATATTTTAAGACAAACAAAATTCATAAGCAAGTTTAAGGGTTGTTACATTATTACCTTATGTAGCAAATTATTTTTTGTTCTGATTTAAAATATAAAAGGTAAAAAATGAATGACAATCTTAAAACAGAAATATCATCTTCGGCAGCAGGATTCACAGCAGGTGCAGCAGCTTATGCGGCGAGTAGTTATACGGCTTTAAAAGTATTAAATAAAGGTGTAAAAGCAATTCAGCCGACTGTTATACCCCAAGAAATTCATAACCGACTAAATAAAGGCTGCAAGGATATGTTTATAAAAGAGGGTTTTAAGGCTGAAGGTATTGAAGTTGCAGATATTTCGACCAAAGCAGGAAAAAACATTATTGATGAACAAAATTATAAAAAATTGCATGCTATCAAAGAACGTATGGCAAAAGCAGGATATTTTGAACGTGCATATCTTGCACGAAGATTAAAATATACCCTCTTGGGGATGCAAAGAAGCAACAAAGAGGTCAGATGCGGCAAAAATGCGTCTTTTAATTGGGGTATCGGGAATAAAAAAGTCTATATAAACACCAAAAACGGTATGCACATGTTTCCTCATGAACTGGGGCATGCAATGAATCATAGAATACTTGGAGAAGACGGGCAAAGAATAGTTTATGGAGTACTTCGCAACCGCAAAGTTTCACGATATATGATCAGAACTGCTCTGCTTGCTTCTTTGCTTATAAATAACAAAAAAGAACGCAAAAATAATGATAGCGACAACATTATAATACGAGGTGTCAATTTTATAAAAGACAATAGTGCAAAACTTGCATTCCTTGCGCTTACACCGCTTGTAATAGAAGAAGGTATGGCAAGTGTTCACGGTCAGAGAATGGCGAAAAAATATTTTAATAAAGATGTAATGAAATATATTACAAAATCACATTTGCATTCTTTTACATCTTATCTGAAACTTCCTGTAACAGCATGTATTGCAATGTATAGTGCAAAAAAAGCAAGAGATTATGTTTGCCAAAAACTAAAAGACAATTAACCGAAATAATTTCTGATGCACTGTTCAATTTGTATTGCAGAATCTCCTGAACCGTATGGGTTTTGAGCTTTTATCCTTGAGTCTGATATATTTTTGTCAAGAATTTCAGATGACAGATTAACTATTTTGTCATAGTCTGCTCCGACTAAAACTGAAACCCCTGCATCTATTCCTTCCTGTCTTTCTGTTTCATAACGCATAACAAGGGTAGGACACCCAAAACTCGGGGCTTCTTCCTGTATTCCTCCAGAATCGGTCAAAATCAGTTTTGCATTTTTCATTAAATAAACAAGATTTGGGTAATCAAGCGGTTCTAAGAGCGAAACGTTTTCATATTTCTCAAGTCTTTCATAAACTTTTCCTCTTACATTAGGGTTCGGATGAACAGGCAGAACAAATGTATGGTCTGAATATTTTTTCACAAGAGCTTCAATAGCTTCAAGTATTCTGTTTATTCTTTCCCCGTGGTTTTCTCTGCGGTGAACGGTTATTAAAACGAGCCTGTCATTGATTTTTATGTTTTCATTATTAAAGAAACTTTCTGCATTTTTCATTGTTTGATCGCTGAGGCAAAACAGCGCATCAATTACAGTGTTTCCTGTTACGAATATTGATTTTTCATTTATCCCTTCATCTAAAAGTGCCTGTTTATTTTTGTTTGTAGGGGCAAAGTTCAAATCAGTAACTCTTGAAGTCATTTGACGCATAATTTCTTCGGGGAACGGTTCAAAAATATCGTAAGAGCGCAAACCTGCTTCAACGTGAAATACGGGAATTTTTCTGTAAAAACTTGCTAATGCTCCGCAAAGTACTGTCATTGTATCACCCTGAACAACTGTTGCATCAATTTTATATTTTGAATAAACTTCGTGTTCAAGAGAAGTTAAAATTCTTGACTGAATATCTGCGAGGTTTTGGTTTTCTCTCATACAATCGAGATTTATATCGGCTTTTAAATTAAAATATTGTAGTGTTTGGTTGGATAATTCCTTTTGTTGTTCTGTGTTACAGATAACAACATTGTATCTGTCATTATGTTTTTTTAGCTCTATTATGACAGGTGCAAGTTTTATAACTTCGGGTCTTGTGCCAAAAACAAATAAAATATTCTTTTTATCCATAAATTGATAATATTATAAAAATTAAACTTTTTCAAATCTGTCGAGTAGCCTTTCTTTTTAGTACCATGCGTAATTTCTAAATCGAAGAATTGTGTCAGATTTAATAAAAAGGAGATAAACTATGTTTGATTTATATGTAACGTCAGGCTGCCCGTATTGTAAAAAAGTTATAGATTTTATGAATGAAAATAATATCAGTTTTAATATTATAGATACAGTTTCGGATGAAAACGCAATGCGTCTTTTGTCTGTCGGGGGCAAGGATCAGGTTCCGTTTTTGCATGACAGTGAAAACGATATCAGATTGTATGAATCAGACGATATTATTGAATACCTGAATAACAGGATAAAAAATTATGATGAACAATAGTGATTATTCCCGTTTACCTTTTGATACAGACGAATGTACTTCCCGAGGAGCATGCACTATTTCCCCCACAAACGCCGCACTTCAGGAGCTTGTTATGTATATTTTAAGGCTTTGTGTTTATTACGTTTTACGGCTTGAAGATTTCAATCTTGAAAATAACAATATAACTTCCGAAATAATAAATGCAATTTCATGTCTTGTTACGGTAAATGAATACGGTGATAAGCAGATGTATGAACTTGCCCAAAGATGTATTCATATACTTTATAATACTAAAGGCAGATACATCAAAGCGTGTGATGATTCAAATATTACGCCGTTAATTGCGGATGAAGATTTTTTACCGAATGAAAACTCAACCCTGACAGAATTTATTCTCCAAGGTGAAAACCTCAGAAAAGTAAAATACATTAAAAATTCTAACCGTTATTTGAGTGAAATTCTGTTTATTATACAAAAAAGTGTTTGCCTTGATTTATCTAAACTATTAAATTTTGATATTTTTGATAATAAAAGTATATCTATTCTTTTTAACAGCTTGAATATTTTTAACGGAAATGATTTTTCAAACGATGATATAAATTCTTTCATAAACCGTCTGAGTGAAATAGATAATCAACTTCATATTAAAATATGTGAGGTTTTGTCAGAGAGATACGGCAAAATTTCAAAAGTAAACGTATCTCATTCATCAAGAAAAGGGAAATGTATTCTTGTTTCAGGAAATGATTTTACTGACCTTATAAATGTTCTTGAAATTACAAAAGATAAAAACATTGATATTTATACTCATTCAAATTTGCTTATATCGCATGCTTTCCCAAAGTTTCGTCAATATAAGAATTTGAAAGGGCACTATGGAAATTCAAGCGAAAATTGTATAGTAGATTTTGCAACATTCCCCGGTGCAATTTTGCTGACCAAAAACACCAAAAATAATACGGAATATTTATACAGAGGCAAAATATTTTCAAAAGATTATATAACCGCTCAAGGGGTTACTAAAATAACGAATAATGACTACTCAGAATTGATTGAAGCCTCTTTAAGCAAAAAAGGTTTTGGTAAAGGTAAAATCTTATCTGAAACTGTCATTGGCTACAACGAAAATGAAATAATCAAAAAATTTTCAAAAATAAAAAATAATGCGGGTAAAATATCCCATATCTATATTACTGGAATAAATGCTTTTTCCGAAGCTCAGAAAAATTATTACTCTTTATTTTATAAAAAGCTTAAAGCCCATGAATATGTTCTGAGTTTTTATTATGGTGAAAACGCACAAAATATAATAAAAGCAGATATTGGTAATTATATCCCGCTTGCAGCCGGTTTGTTATCCAAAATACTAACTAATAGTGATTTAAAACATAAAATTACATTTATGTTTACAAATTGTGATGTTAATACTTTTTCGGGGATTGTATATCTTTATAATAAGGGTTACAGAAATTTTTACATGGTAGCCTGCCCGTCAAGAATTGTCAATCCGTCTGTATTTAAAACATTTTGCGAAAAATATGATATAAAAATTGCATCAAAGCCTGATATTGATCTGAAAAATATAAGAAAAAACAATCCCTTATCCGAATAAGATAAGGGATTGTTTTTATAACTAATTGTTGTATTAGTATCTGTAATGAGCAAAAGCTTTATTCGCTTCAGCCATTTTATGGGTGTCTTCACGCTTTTTGCATGCAGCACCCGATCCGTTAGAAGCATCGATAATTTCATTTGTTAATTTATCGATAAATGATTTCCCGCCTCTTTTCTTAGCAGATTCAATAATCCAAGATGAAGAAAGTGCAAAACCCCTGTCTGCTTTAACTTCAATAGGAACCTGATATGTTGAACCGCCGATTCTGCGGGCTTTTACTTCTAATAAAGGTGTAGCGTTAGTCATAGCCTTTTGGAATACTTCAATCGGATCTTCATTAGTTCTTTCCTTAATTTTTTCTAATGTAGCGTAGAAAATTCTTTCAGCCAATGATTTTTTGCCGCGTCTCATAATTCTGTTGATGAATTTTGAAACATCTACACTGTTGTATACCGGATCTGCTAAAGGAATTCTTTTTGCAGGTTTAGAACGTCTTGACATTACTTCTTACCTCCTTTTTTATCTCTTTTAGCACCGTATTTTGATCTGGATTTTGCTCTGTTAGCAACACCTGCGGTATCTAATGTACCACGGATAATGTGATAACGAACACCCGGTAAGTCTTTTACACGACCGCCTCTTATCATAACAACAGAGTGTTCTTGTAAGTTGTGACCGATACCAGGGATGTATGAAGTTACTTCAAATCCGTTTGTCAATCTTACTCTGGCAACTTTTCTTAATGCAGAGTTTGGTTTTTTAGGGGTTGTTGTATAAACCCTTGTGCATACTCCACGTCTTTGAGGACAATTCATCAAAGCAGGAGATTTCGTTTTTGATTTTAGTACTTTTCTTTCCTGACGTACTAATTGGTTAATGGTTGGCATAATTTCTCCTTTTACCAAATTTGCCCATACTCCAAAGCCATAATTGAAACACGCTTGGGCGTCACGCTTTCGGCCAGTATAACATAATAAAACACCAACCATAACTCATTGTCAATAGTTTTGGTGTGTTTAACGTAATTTTACTAAACAATTAATCAAGGAATTATTTCCCATCGTAATCCATATTGCCGCGAATACGGTACTTATCTTTGTATTCATCCTCAGAACCTTTAATAAGATCTGAAGCATTTTGTGCAAAATGATTAGCAAGTGCGGAAGCATTTAATACTATAATCATTGAGCAATAAAATGTGAAAACAGGGTTATTTATATCCCAATGGAAAAAGTAAAAGATATACCACATTATCCCGACGAGTATTGCATTTACAAGTAACAAAGCAGGGATAAGAAACAAAAAATGTAATAATACATCAATTGCCGAGTCTGAAATCATTTTTATATCAAAAGCATCTTTAATATTCATATTTTTGGCAAAACATAAAAAAGCCGTCAATAATACGCTCGAACATAACCCCCATACAATACATTTTATAATCAAGGGCAAATAAGGATAATCGAACGGAAAATTTATATACTTAATACACAGAGAGCCTATAATATAAAGTAATATAAACCATGGCAGAACTACTGCGGATGTCTTTGCAATAGCTTTCAACAGTTGTATAACTCTGAAAGTCAGTACATCCATATTGTTATCCCGTATATTCTTTATTCCGTTTGCCATCGCACCCATAAGAATTAAAAATGCGGGTAATCCGTAGAACCAACAAATAAACATCTGCCCTTTAATAAATGCTGCAAGCGATAAATTTACAGGTATAGCATACAGAAATAGTTTTAAAAATATTTTATCCTGCCCAAAAGTATCGTTAAAAGTATCAAATATATTTGCCATGCCTTACGCCCTTATTATCGTCTGATAAGTCTTTGAAGTTCTGACGGTCTTGAAGATTTTGTCATAGCATCTTCAACAGTTACTAGCCCTTCATTTACAAGGTTTGCCAGAGCAGATTCAAGGGTTTGCATTCCAGCTTCAGAACTTGTTTGAATTGTGGAATAAATCTGAGCGGCTTTTGATTCTCTGATAAGGTTTGCAATAGCAGGAGTTACAACCATGATTTCCTGAGCCATTACACGACCTTTTACACTCCCGTCTTCAAGTCTTTTTGGCAAAAGTGTCTGAGCAAATACTGCAACAAGAGAGTTTGCAAGCTGAACACGTATTTGCTGCTGCTGTCCTTCAGGGAATACGTCAATAATACGGTCAATAGTTTGAGATGCGGAAGATGTATGTAAAGTTCCGAATACCAAGTGACCTGTTTCTGCCGCAGTAAGAGCAAGAGCGATTGTTTCGTGGTCTCTCATCTCACCTACCAGAATAATATCAGGGTCTTCACGGAGTGCAGATTTAAGAGCGTTAGCAAATGATCTTGTATCCATTCCGAGTTCTCTTTGGTGAATTACACTGAGTTTTGATTTGTGAACAAATTCGATAGGGTCTTCAATCGTAAGAATGTGTTCTGCCCTTGTTCTGTTGATATAATCAATCATCGCCGCAAGAGTCGTTGATTTACCTGAACCGGTAGGACCTGTTACAAGAACGAGTCCTCTCGGTTTTTCTGCAACTTTTGTAACTATTTCAGGCATACCCATGTCTTCAAGTGTAGGTGCAGTGGATGTAATCGTTCTGAAAGCTGCAGCATAAGAACCTTTGTCTTTATAGAAGTTTACACGGAATCTACCAAGCCCGTTTACGCCGTATGAAAAGTCAAGTTCCCAATCCTGTTCAAGTCTTCTGCGCTGGTCGTTAGACATCATAGGAAACAGTAACGATTCTACATCATCCGATGTCAAAGGCGGATATTCCATACGAACAAGCTTGCCGTCCACACGCTTAATCGGCGGGAGTGCGCTGGATATATGTAAGTCGGAACCCCTGCTTTCAACTAATTCTTTTAGCAATTCTTCAATTATCATTTGTCTGCTCCTATTATTCCGTATAATTCATTATAGCTTCATTTTCTTTGTCTGCCAATTCTATCAGGTAATATGACATGTAAGCACCGAGAGCTATTGCTTTCGGGTCAAGTGCGGTTTTATTTGCGGCTTCTATAATTGCGGTATTTACTTCAGGATTTTCGTCCTTCATGTAATGAATCATTTTCTTACGCCATGCCGGCATATCCGCAAATATTTCTTCAAAAGCACTTTGTGATATCTCTTCTGTTATAACCGGTAACATATCATTTGCCCTCTTATATTTTCCCAACTGATTATACAATACATTTAAAATAAAGTCTATATTTAACAAAAAATACATTTTAAAGTATAATTTGTTTATGAAACTGAAAGTACTGAAACTTAAAAATTATCGAAATTGTTTGGATACCGAACTTTTTTTTGATAAAAGTAAGACTCTTATAACGGGTAAAAATGCGCAAGGAAAAACAAATATACTTGAAAGTATTTATTTTCTTTCCTGTCTTAAATCTCCCCGAACTTCAACGGCAGCCGAATTGATAAATTTTGATAAAGAGTTTATGTCGATTGAAGCCGAATTATCAAAGCTTAATACAGATATTTCACTTTTTTATTATTATACAAACGATAAAAAACGTGAGATTAAATTAAACGGGGTAAAATCAACTGTCAAAAATTTTAAAAATACCGTCAAAACAGTGCTTTTTTCAACGCCTGATTTGCTGTTGTTGAGAGGCGCGCCGCAGGACAGGCGTGATTGGCTTGATATGGCTATATCCCAAATTTATCCTGCTTATGATGACAGACTTTCAAAATACGATAAAATTCGTGTTCAGAAAAATAATTATTTAAAAGAATCTGCAAAATCAGGTAATTTTAATGATGCACTGCTGGATGTTTTTAATGAGCAATTGTCTGTAACGGGCAGTAATATAGTTTTTATAAGAAAAAAATATCTTGAAGAAATTGAAAAAATAGCTAAAGAAAAACATAATTCTATAAGTAATACCGAAACTCTTAAAATTGAATATAATTGTTCGTTTGTTCAAAATTTTGTCGCTTTAGAGGATATTAATTCCATACAATCAAGTTTTAAAAATGAGCTTGAAATTCGTAAAAATGAAGAAATAAGACGTTGTCAATGTTGTATAGGCCCGCACAGAGATGATTTGAGTTTTTATATAAACGGAGCAGATGCGTCAAAATTTGCATCTCAAGGTCAGCAAAGAACTGTTGTACTTGCGCTTAAACTCTCAGAACTTGATTTAATTACCGAAAAAACCGGAGATGAACCGATTTTACTTTTGGATGATGTACTTGCCGAGTTAGATGATTTAAGACAGAATTATTTGTTAAAATCAATTTCTGATTGCACCCAAACTATTATAACATCTGTCGATACCGTACTTTTTGAGGAGGAATTTCTTAAAGATGTTCAAATATACAAAATTGAAAACGGGATGCTTTTGTAAATATATTATAAATTTGTAAAGTATTGTAAACTTAATCTTAATCAAAAAAGCAATTTTTTGAGCTTTATATCCTTTATATATACAAGAGAGATAATAAGAGAGAGATTAAGCATTATGTTAGCTACCCAGCACAAATTTGGAACTATTGTAAAACCTACCGGTAAAAAAATACCGAAAGAATTTACTTATTTGGATAAAAAAGACAGAAGAATGAGATTTAACGCATCTAAAGACCCGATTTATTACATTTTTGACTGTCTTGAAAACAGACCTGTATCAAGACTTGCAAAAGAATTTGTGGAAGATACCATTTTTGATACAATCAATTTCATTTCAAAAGTTGTTGGATAATCAATATATAAAAAAAAATTTGGAAACAGGATAGGAAATTTAATCATAAAGCGGTCATATCGACCGCTTTTTATTTTGGATTTGAAAAATTATATAAAATGCTATAAAACATATTGAGAATTAGTCACACTGAGCGTTTAGCGAAGTATCACTAATAATACAAAGATTAGAAGGTTCTTCGGCTTACATTTTTGAGTGAAAAAAGAAATCACATTATCTGCAGTCTCAGAATGACGGCTATTCAGACAAAATTTGCGGTAACTTCTATATAATATAGTCATCTTGATTTATTTTGTTACGAGTTTTTCTTCTACTATTTTTCTGAATTTTTCCAGGTCTTCTTTTGTATCTATTCCTACGGGAACAAAATCTACCACTGTTGTTTTTATTTTCATTCCGTTTTCAAGTGCTCTGAGTTGTTCAAGGCTTTCTGTTTTTTCAAGCATTGTCTGATTGAGTTTGGTCATTGTTTCAAGTGCTTGTCTTTTGTATCCGTATATACCTAAGTGACCGTAAAATTTTGCGATACCAGTATTTCTTTCGTATGGAATTTGAGAACGTGAGAAATACAGTGCAAAGCTGTTTATGTCTTTAACGCATTTTACGAGATTAGGATTTTGAGCTTCCTGAGTGCTTATTTCACGTATAAGTGTTGAAATATCCGCACTTTCATCATCTTTCACGTTTTTTATTACTTCGTCTATGCTTTCGGGTTTTATAAGCGGTTCATCCCCTTGCAAATTACAGATGTATGCAATCTCAGGATGTCTTGATACTACTTCCATAATTCTGTCCGAGCCTGATTTATGTTCGGTTGAAGTCATTTCAACTTCTCCGCCGAAAGATTTTACGCAGTCATAAATTCTTTGGTCATCTGTTGCAACAATAATTATGTCGGCAAGTTTTGATTGCTTTGCTTTCTCATATACCCATTGGATTACCGGTTTCCCGAGCACTTCTAAAAGCGGTTTGCCTTCTAATCTTGATGAACCGTATCTTGCAGGAATTATAATTGCACTTTTACCTTCCATATATAGTCCTTTCTTTTATGAATTTGATATTACTTCTTCCAATTTTTCAAGCAGTCGGGCTTCGGGAACTCGGGCAATTATTTCTCCTTTTTTAAAAATATACCCTTCTTTTATGCCGCCTGCAATCCCAAAATCAGCATGTTTTGCTTCCCCCGGACCGTTTACTGCGCAGCCCATTACCGCTATTGTTAAATTTTTATCACAATCTCTAAATCTTTCCTCCACTTTTTTTGCAAGACTTATCAAATCTATCTGAGTACGTCCGCAGGTCGGGCATGATATAAAATTAATTCCTTTTTGTCTTAAATTAAGGCTTTTTAAGATATCATAAGCCGCATAAACTTCTTCAACAGGGTTTTCTGTCAGAGAAACCCTTATTGTATCGCCTATACCCTCAGCAAGCAGCGTACCTATTCCGATAGCTGATTTGATTACTCCGCCCTTAAGTGTTCCTGCTTCTGTAAGCCCTATATGCAACGGATAGTCAATTTTCTCGCTGATAAGTCTGTATGCCTGAATAGTTGTATAAACATCAGAAGATTTTAGAGATACTTTTATTAAATCAAAATCTAAATCTTCAAGTATTTTTATATGGTTAAGCGCACTTTCAACCATCTTTTCATGAAGCGGAATATCTTTATCCTGCAATTGTTTTTCAAGCGAACCTGCATTTACTCCTATTCTTATCGGGATATTTTGCTGTTTTGCAAGTTTTACGACAGCCTGAGTATGTTCGGGTTTCCCAATATTTCCGGGGTTGAGCCTTAATGCCGCAATCCCGTTGTTAATACATTCTATTGCCAGCCTGTAATCAAAATGTATGTCTGCAACTAACGGAACGGGAGATTTTTTGACAAGTTCTTTTACGCATTCTGCTGCATCTTTGTTTAATATTGCAAGTCTTACTATTTCGCAGCCCGCATCTGCAAGCTCTTTTATTTGGGCTGATGTTGCCTCAATATCCCTCGTATCCGTATTGCACATTGACTGAACGGATATCGGAGAATTATTACCTATTTTTACATTTCCTATCGAAATTTCTTTTGTTTTGTGTCTTTTTATCATAAAATAATTTTATCACAACAATATTTTTCAAAGGAAAATTATGAAAATTTTAGTTTTTGATACTTGTTTAGATAAGATGTATGTTACGTTGGCACAGGATTTGAATATTCTTTCGTCAAAAATTGTTATGAATAAAGACAACAAATACCATTCGGCGTTTTTAATTTCTACAATAAAAGAGGTTTTAAAAGCGAATAATTTAACACCTAAAGACATTGATGCCATAGGTACAAATATCGGTCCCGGGAGCTTTACGGGGATTAGAGCATGTACTACCGTTGCAAGAATCATGGCTCAACAACTTGATATTCCTGCTGTTGGGGTATCGTCGCTTGAAATATTGTCACATCTTGCTGCAAATGATAAAATCCCTGTTGTTGCGCTTGATGCAAGAAAAAATTGTGCATATTTCTCTGTAAATAATAAGATAAAAGGTGCAGTTTTATTGGATGATATTAAAGAATTTCTGAACAATAATTCGGATGATAAATATTTTCTTATCACGGATAATAAAATGAAAGAAAAGCTTGGCGGAATGTCTTTTCAAGATAGTGAATATCCCCTTGGAGATATTTTGGCGGAGCTTACTTATAAAAAACTTCAGGCTTCGGAATGTAAATGGCAGGAGTTAAAGCCTTTGTATATACAGCCTCCGCCAATGGGGTAAAAAAATACCACTTGAATAATCAAAGTGGCAAGGGGAAAAATAAATTATTAGGGAATGAAAGTATCTTTTATGCGTTGAAAGTTCCGAATGACTTTTCAACGTTTTTAGATATTACTCTTGCGACAGAATCATATTCTGTTGTAAGAGCTGTGTGTTCTGATTCTAATTTGGTCAATTGCATGTCAAATTGTTTGTCCTCTCGTTCAATTTGATCCATGTGGTTTTGGTAAACCTGTTCGGCAATTGCCATTTTCTTTTTATCTTCTTTGTTTACAATGGATTCATCATCATCAAGTGTTGTCTGAATAAATTGTTTGTTTGGTACATCATAATATGATATACATAATCTTTTGTTCTTGACTAAATTAACAAGCCAGTTGTCATCGTTTAGCGGGCCTGTACCGCTGTTACCTGTCGGACTCTTTGTATATTCGTTTGCATAATTGACGGCTGTGTTGATGTATTGCTCATCAATCATTTTGTCGTAGGTTGTGAATCCGTTTGTTATCATTTGGTTGTAGATATTTCTGTAATATTGTACTTTGTCTGAATCGTAAGTCAGCTGTGAACCTTTGGCAAATTTTTCAGTTACGGCCATAGCATAGTCATACAATTCTCTTTGTTCTGCGGTGCATCCTTCGTAGAAAATCGGGTGATCCCCAAGAGTACCTATTAGTGTGCATGCTGTTGTTCTCTGATTGTTAATGTCCGTAATTGTTAAACCGTTTATATTGATAAAATCAGCCGCAGGATTTACATAGTATTCTTCTGCAAATGCAGAACCGTTTATAGAGTATTCCATTTTACCTGTTGAGGTGTTTATTTGACTTTGTATATTAAATAAATCAGGCAGTAAATATGAGTATCCGCTGTCTTGCATCATATTATAGTGAACTTCTCCGCTTGCGGTTGATTTTATAATTTCATCAGACAATGAAAATTTTGCTCTTATACCTGTTGTACCATCACTCTTTTCATAAGATTCAAATTCAAGAGGTATATTGTTATAGTAGTAAGAACCATCATCTTTTTGGTGCAGATAAATCTGGTATCCTGAATCTCCCGTAACTGATGCGGTGTTATAACTTACATATCCAAGGCCGTTATCGCCTTCTCTATATGTAAAACCTAATGCGTGGTATGATGGGTCAGATGCAGTCACGGCATAGTTATACATGCCATTGTCATCACCTTTACCGATTGATACAAAGTATTTGTCCCATGCTTCGTGAACATCTGTTTCTGTTACATCTCCGGCTACTTGAGTCAAAGCTGTTAATTCCAATGTTGTGTCGCCGAGATTTTTGAGGAATGTGTTAAAATCAACGGCTGCACATTTCCATTTGCCTGTTGTAGCATCTTTGCCCTGTGAACCAAAGGCTTTTGCGATTTCATTATTAACCACAATTTGTCCTGCATTATCGGTTATAATGTATTGTTTACCTGATGCAACATTATTAAATCCGGTTAATTGGTTGTAAGTAACTGCCTGATAAGTCGGAGTATCTCCGTCATAACCAGTTATAATTTGGTACTGAGTTGCGCTCAATGCGTCAAGATATTGGTCGTTAGCAGCCTGAGAAGCATCAGCAAGTCTTTGTTTTGAATACGCAACACATTGTTGCTCGAATTCATTGTTTGAAATCCTTGCAGTCATAAATAATAATCTGCCTTGTGATGCTGCCATTCCCATAAAAGAACGTTGTACCTTTCTTGCAAATTTACTTATACATATTGTGTGTCGGCTTTTTTAGAGTAATTCTTTAGTATTTTTAATCTTTTGTTAATTTTTTGTAACAAAAAAGCAAATTTTTCATAACGAAATTTTTTATATAAATGTAGGTAGTATGTAGTTAAAATTTTTTGGTGTAGTAAATAGGTAAATAGTTATATTTACCCCAAAAAGGCAGGTTAATTTATGATTGGTAGTGTCAGTTTATTGAGTAATGTGTTTAATTATGGCAAACGAATAATTAAAGCAACTCCCGAAATGGTTTTTGGAACAGCAGCCGAGTACGTCGGACAAACTATAAGAAATACCCCCGGAGGGTTTAAGGCTAAGGCAGAAGCGGGTTTAACCGCTATGGAATATGCAGGCAGGGGGAATTTCTTTAAAACTTTCTGGGGAAACTGTAAAACATTTTTCCCTGAGATGAAAACTGCAATAACAGTGGGAACTGAAGCCGCCAAAGCGGCAGGAAAAAATACGATTTGGGGCGGGGCGAAAGGTTTATTTAAAGGTCTTGGCAAAAAGATGCCGTTTATATTTGCCGTAACAACATTGATTACAGAAGCTCCGAATATTATCACTGCTGTGAAAGACAAAGGACTCTGGCAGGGAGTTAAAGAAGTCGGGAAATCAGGTGCAAAACTTGTCGGTGCAGGTCTTGGAGCTGCAATAGGAAGTGCGGTTTGTCCGGGGATAGGCAGTTTTGTCGGATGGATTGCAGGTGAATGGTTAGCGGGAAAAATTGCAGGAAAATCATATTCCGAACAAAAAGCGCAGGCCGAAGGAGAACAGCAGCAAATGATGGAACAGCAGCAACAACAGGCTCAAAACCCGTATCAACAGTTTACCGAGCCTTATTCTCAAGCAGCTTCGCCGACTCCGAGTGCTAATCCTACATTCAACGGTGCATCTAATCCGTTCGCATATCAGCAAATGACTCCATGTGCAAATTATTCTGATGACATTATGCTTCAGGGTATGAATACCCAAGGACAAAATCAGGTTCAATATCAACCTCAGTATCAGCCGCAGTCGGCAGCGCAAAATCCGCAGCCGTATTATTACAACGGGCTTGATATGAGTATATAATAAATTCCCAACATAACTTGCAAAAGTTATTTTATCCCAAATACCTAACCCTATTAACCTAAACAGAGGCTATCGTTTTATGGTAGCCTCTTAATTTGTATAAACAGTTATTGCGCAAAAATTATTTTTAGGTGTTTTAACTGAATATAAATGTGAAAGGAAATACTTTTTATGATTAAATTTAATTCGTCTGTAAAACAACCTGTAAAACGTTTATTTACATTGGGTTTTGAACAAATGAACGCTGTAAAAAGAGATATAGACCCCAGAACTTACAGTCAACTTCAGGATAATATTGATTATTATGCTCAAAAGATTCCTGAGGTAAAAGCTTTTTCAGAGGAAATAAAAACTCTTAACCCAAAAGATTTGGGAACTATTTGTGATACTTTGGAGCTTTCTGATTATCATGCTTTTTTAACGGAAGCAGAAGCAAATCTTGATAAGGCGTACACGCAGACTCTTAAAGAAAAATTGCTTGGGCAAATGGTAAAATCATCAAAAGAAAATCCCGCAGGCATGGATTTATTGAATGCGGTAATAAATAATACTGATTCGACTACATCAAAATATGTTTTATATGCAATGTCAGGTGGAGTTTTAAACGATAAAAATTTATCACATCAAATGGTTGCAGCTTCAAAAGTAGTTCCGGAAGTTGCAAAAGAAACTTTAAAAGGTATGTATACAATGGATTTTTCAAAACAAGAATCTTTTCTTAGTTTTATAAAAGCCATGGTAAGACCTGACTCTCAGCCTGATATGATTAAATCTTTGTTTAAAGAAGTTGTGCCTTTCACGGATAAAAGACCCGAAGTATTCAATATAGATGTATTAGGATATTTAAAGTCAAAAGCGGATATTGAAGATGTCAGAGCACGATTAAAAATGCTTCCTGAACTATTGGAAAATATTGGCGATAAATTTAAAGATTTTGATTTGGTTAAATATTTAACCAAATCGGAAAAATAATAAATTATGGAGTAAATAATGAAGGTAGCACCGTTTTTTATACCGAGAAAAGTCCTGTTAAGCAGATTAGATAAACGCAATTCAAAAATAATATCAGAGCATGTCAATATTGCTCAGGATTTGCCTTTTCACAGAGCAGATTTTTTTGAACAATTCAGGCTTTCATTTGCAAAATTTGCAAGAAAAAATAATTGTAAGCTCTCTTTTGAAAATGCAGGTACTCAAATGCGTGTAGAAAGAAATAATGTAAATCTTTATCAGGGTGAAATACCTCTGATATATTCAAATTATCACGATGAAGGACGTGTTTTTCTTCCTATGGCTAGTGATCAGAAAAATATATTTTATGCGATTAAAAACGGTGTGAAATCAATATTGGAAAATTATACGCATTCTTTTCATTATACGTATCTTTCGGATAATGCAGATGTGAAAGCAGTAAATATAAAAATATAATATAAGAGAATAAAGATATGCAGGTTTATAGTGCTCAGGGCAACAATTACAATCCGCAATTTAACGGATATCTTGATACTTCAAGAATAAAGATTCAGCGTGGAATATGGAACAAGGTCGAAAAGAAGTTCTCTCAGGATAATCTATTTTCAAGAGGAGGGCTTCGTATTGAATATGATATGAACAAACGTTTGTTTGTTCGTCAAATAGGCGGGGACTGGATAGAATATTTTACCCAAAAGGGTACAGAAAAATTAATGTCGCAAAAACCTGAAGTTATTGCCGATACTTTTACAAAACTTCATCGTTTTATAGATGAAAATGATTGTGTGGATGAAGTTTATTACGAACAAAAGAATTTATGGAATAAAATGCAAAAGAAATTTCCGGCACTGCGTACAAAAGTTATGAAAGAATTTCTTACAGGGCTTATGAATGAGGGGTTACAAATCGCTATGCATGCAGAGCATCAAAAGCGTTTTTCTTTTTATAAAAAAGATCCGTTTTTAAAGGATTTGCTTACACAGGAATGTGACCCGATTCCAAATCAGGCATTTAATATTAAGAAGACTATGCTGGATTTCAGGATGAAAACCGATAAGTAGTATTTCGGGGAAAATTTATCAGAATAAGCTTTTGTGCATTGTATGTTGAAAATTATAATTCATAAATATATAATAAATTTGTTATGAAAAATATTCTGGTTGTAAGATTTGGCACAATCGGGGATACAATCTTTGCGAGTGCTTTTTTGAGAGAGTTAAGGAAAGTTTATCCAGACGCTTGTATTGATTTTTTTGCGGATAAAATCGCAAAGGGCGTTGTTAAAAATTGTCCGTATATAGACAATATTATTGACAAAAGAGAAAAACTCAAAGATATTTTTTATTATATAAAAGTATTTAAACAGTATGACAGAGTGTATTTTTTAAAAAATGATTCTTTTTTTACCAATACGGCTGCATTAGCAGGTATAAGAGAAAGAATTGGTTTTAAAATTCACAGAAACAAATTTTTAAATAAAACTGCACCTTATACAGAAAAGAAAAATGAAATTGATTGCTATCTTGAGCTGCTTGAAATTTGCGGTATAAAACCCTCAAGTAATAAAACGGAAGTATGGATAAATGAGCAGGATGAAAATATTGTAAAAGATTATTTAAAGAATATATCGAATAAAAAGGTCATAGTACAGGCATGTAGCAGATTAAGCTATAAAAACTGGATAGAGGCATATTGGGTTAGTATTATAAAATATCTTGTGAACGAACAAAATATGCAGATATTTTTTGCAGGCGGGGCTTCAGATTATTCTTATTATGATTCGATACTTAAACAGGCAGGGAATTTAAAAATTCAGCCAATAAATATTTGCGGTAAATTTTCCGTCGGAGAATCCTTTGCATTTATAAAAAATACTGATATGTTTATAGGAATTGACAGCGGATTAGTTCATGCTGCTGCAGCAATGGATATTCCGTCAATTCTGATAAACGGCCCTACATCTCTTGAAAGGTGGGCACCGAGAAGTAAAAATTGTACTGTTATATCAATGGCAGACAAGTTCCCCTGTCATCCATGTTATTTGCAAAAAGGTTCTAAGAAAAAATGCCGCCGCAGAACTCCTGACTGCATCCTTGCAATTACTCCGGAGATTGTAATAAATGCCATAGAACAAAAATTAAAGTAACAACATATAAAGTAAGGGTAGCTATCTACAATATCAGTAAATTATTTAATTCCATAAATAATATTATCGGTAGTTTTTTCGTAAAAAAAAACTACCTGCCCCATTTCTTTGACCGCAAAGAAACGGGGCGCAAAGAAACTC
>ERZ842401.25-NODE-25-length-175118-cov-6.204892_pt1 | contig 175118 bp, 161 predicted proteins | sample MGYA00521270_ERZ842401 | MGnify/ENA primary metagenome ERZ842401 (study PRJEB31892, sample SAMEA3878208) | bioreactor metagenome | biome: Moose rumen | place: Sweden | collected 2011-10 | study: EMG produced TPA metagenomics assembly of the PRJEB12797 data set... | reverse complement strand
CACTTCGTGACATCTCCCCACACTGTGGGGAGTCACCCCTCAAGGGGAAGGCTTTTTTAAGTTGAGATTCTTTGCTTCGCTCGGAATGACAATAAAATAAACTCTTTCAATTGTTATTTTACTATCAATTGATAGTATTGTCAATACTATTATTTGATAGTAATATAAAATCATTCCGAGGTGATAATTTATGTATTACTACCGTCGGATAAAGGATATGCGTGAGGACCACGATTTAAAGCAAAAGGAAATAGCCGCCTTTCTTTGCATTGACCAGCGCGTTTACAGTAATTACGAGACAGGCAAACGCGAAATTCCCGTCCATCTTCTTATTAAGCTTGCCGACTATTATAAGGTAAGCACTGATTTTCTTCTCGGGCGAAAAGAAAAATAAAAAGACAAAAGCGGTGCTGATAATCAGCACCGCTTTGGATGTTTAATTAAATTTAATCAGTTAGCTCTTGTAACCTTGCCCGAACGAAGGCAACGTGTGCAGGCGTAAACTCTCTTCGGAGAGCCGTCAACTATAGCCTTAACTCTTTTAACATTGGGTTTCCAGGTTCTGTTTGACCTTCTGTGTGAGTGAGAAACCTTAATACCGAATTTAACATCCTTGCCGCAAAACTCACATTTTGCCATTTGTGGCACCTCCTTCAAGGGTTTCTAAAGTAACAGACGATATTCTAACAGATTCTTTTTCAAATTGCAAGTGTTTTTTTAATATTTTTGAGTTTGTTTTTACTATAATTGTATGGTATAATATTTAGTGTCCGATTTTTCTACCAAATATTGATTTTTTTGAAAAAAACTGTTGCATTTTTATTTCCGATATTATATAATGACATTGTCGAACAAAAGTTCGGTTTGATATTTCGTTAAAAATTCCTTTATGGAGGTTTATGTTAAATGGCAGATAAGAAAAAAGCATTGGAAACAGCATTACTTCAACTTGAAAAGGCTTACGGTAAAGGTACTATTATGCGCCTTGGCGACAGCACTGCCCTGAACATTGAGGCTATTTCAACAGGCTCGATTTCGCTTGACGCCGCAACGGGCATCGGCGGTCTTCCCAGAGGCAGAATTATTGAAATCTACGGTCCGGAAAGCTCGGGTAAAACAACGCTTGCGCTTCACGTTGTAGCCCAGGCTCAAAAACTCGGCGGCGAAGCGGCTTTCATTGACGCAGAGCACGCTCTTGACCCCATTTACGCAAAAAACCTCGGCGTTGATACTGACTCGCTTCTTGTTTCCCAGCCCGATGACGGCGAACAGGCTCTTGAAATTACGGAAGCTCTTGCGCGTTCGGGCGCAATTGACATTATCGTTGTAGACTCGGTTGCAGCACTTGTTCCGAAGGCTGAAATTGAAGGCGATATGGGCGATAATCATGTCGGTCAGCACGCGCGACTTATGTCCCAGGCTTTAAGAAAGCTTGCAGGCGCTATTGCAAAATCAAACACTGTTGTTATCTTTATAAACCAGCTTCGTGAAAAAATCGGCGTAATCTACGGTAATCCCGAGGTCACGACGGGCGGCAGAGCGCTTAAATTCTTCTCAACAATGCGCATTGACGTTCGTAAAATCGAACAGCTCAAGGCTCCCGGAAACGAATTTATCGGTTCAAGAACGAGGGCAAAAATTGTTAAAAATAAGGTTGCTCCTCCCTTTAAAGAGGCTGAATTTGACATTATGTACGGCGAGGGTATCTCAAAGGTCGGCGAATTAGTTGACCTGGGCGTTAAGTACGGCATAGTCCAGAAGAGCGGCGCGTGGTTCTCCTACGGTGAGGAAAGACTCGGCCAGGGCAGAGACAATGTCAAAACCCTTTTCAAGGAAAATCCTGCCCTTGCGGACGAGGTTGAAAAGCAGATTCGCGAAAAGATTAAGGAAGAAGCCGAGCTTCATTCAAAGAAAAGCGCTCCGGTTGCGCCTGCTCCGGCAGAACCGCCTATTGAACCGACAACAAAGGCTGCCGCAAAGGCAAAACTTGACATTGCTGTTGACGACGAATGAAATTAAGTGTTAAAGACGGTAACCGCGGTAAGGTCCACATTTATATTGACGACGAATACCGTTATACTGTGGACGGCAACTACTGGTACTCCGAAAAATGGCACAAGTTAAAAGAAATTGACGAAGAAGAACTGGCTGCGCTTGAAAGCGCGGTCAGTTTTCGTCGTGCTTTCAACGCTGGAATGAATCTTTTAAGCTACCGCGCGCACGGTAAAAAGGAATTGGTAAACAAGCTTGTTTCAAAAAAGTACGACAGGTCTTCAGCCGAAAAGGCGGTTGAACGCCTTGAGGAATTAAAGCTCATAAACGATGCGGATTTTGCAGAAATGCTTGCAAAGCACTTAAGCGAAAGGAAAGGATATTCCGAAAAGAGGGTTATTCAGGAGCTTTTGCACCGCGGAATTGACCGACAGACAGCCGAAAATGCGGTTTTAACGCTTGACAAAAACGCCGACGAGCGTATTATAGAGTTATTGGAAAAGAAATACTGCCGTTACCTAGGCGACGAAAAAGGCAGACGCAGGACTTTTAACGCTCTCTTGCGGCTGGGATATTCGTACAGCGATATAAATTCCGCCATTCGCCGCTTTGAGGAGGATAAGGAGTAAAAAATGAGTAAAAAAGTAAGTCTTATTTCCCTTGGCTGCCCGAAAAACCAGATAGACGGTGAAATACTTCTGGGCAAATTGAAGGAAAACGGATTTGAAATACTTGAAAATGCGGATGACAGTGACGTTGTAATTGTCAACACCTGCGGCTTTATTGAAAGCGCGAAGCAGGAAGCAATTGACACAATTCTCGATATGGCGCAGCTTAAAAAGGACGGAATAGTAGGAAAAATTCTTGTCACGGGCTGCCTTGCCGAAAGGTATCAGACGCAGTTAAAGGAAGAAATTCCCGAAATAGACGGAGTATTGGGCATAGGCGCAAACGGCGACATAGTTTCGGCTGTAAATAAGCTATGCGAAAACGAAGAATATGAAAGCTTCCCCGACAAATATCAGCTTTCCCTGAACGGTGAAAGAGAGCTTCTCAATTCGCCCTACTACGCCTATCTTAAAATTGCCGAAGGGTGTTCAAATCACTGCACCTATTGCGCAATTCCGCTTATACGCGGTGAGTTCCGTTCAAGAAAAATTGAGGATATTCTTGAAGAAGCAAATGCTCTTGCCGAAAAGGGTGTTAAAGAGCTTATTGTCGTTGCGCAGGACACCACCCGTTACGGCGAGGATTTATACGGCGAACAGAAGCTGCCGCTTCTTATTGAAAAGTTAAATGAAATCGAAAAAATAAAGTGGATAAGAATTCTTTACTGCTATCCCGACAGGCTTTCGGACGAATTGCTTAATACAATTCAGAAATGCGAAAAGGCGGTTAAATATATTGACCTTCCGCTTCAGCATGCGGACGAAACAATACTCAGAAGAATGAACCGTTTCGGCAATAAGGAAAAGCTGCTTTCACTCATTAAGCACATAAGAGAAATAATCCCCGACATGGTTTTAAGAACCTCGCTTATAGTCGGCTTCCCGGGTGAGACGGAAGAAGCTTTTGAAACGCTTTCCGAATTTGTAAACGAAGCGCGCTTTGACAGACTCGGCTGCTTTACATATTCCGCCGAGGAGGATACGCCTGCAGCTTCCTTCCCCGACCAGATAGACGAGCAGGTTAAGCAGGACCGCTGTGAAATAATAATGGAACAGCAGAACAGAATTATGGATGAAATAAACGATATGCACGTCGGAAAGCAACTTGAATGCGTTGTTGAGGGCTATGACGACTACAGCGACGTTTACTACGGCAGAAGTGTTATGGACGCGCCCGAAATTGACCCGCTTGTCAGCTTCACCTGCGGCTTTGAGCTTTCGGAAGGCGAGTTTGTCACGGTTGAAATTATGGGCGTAAACGAATACGGACTTATCGGCGAGGTGGTTTAAATGAATTTACCGAACAAGCTGACCGTTGCGCGAATGGTCATAACTCCGATATTCCTTTTTGTATTCCTTTTTGAGGGAATACCTCACCATATTTTCTGGGGAACGGTTGTATTTATCATCGGCTCGGTTACAGATTTTCTTGACGGTCATATTGCAAGAAAATACGAAATGGTCACCGTTTTCGGAAAGCTTGCCGACCCGGTTGCGGACAAGATGCTTACAACCGCGGCGCTTCTTGCTTTTCTTGAAATGAATCTTTGCTCGGTATGGATAGTTATGATTATTCTCACAAGGGAATTTCTTATAACGTCGCTTCGCCTTGTCTCCTCTACCCAGGGCGTTGTCATTCCTGCAAATATTTTCGGAAAAATCAAAACGGCTTCGCAGATGGTTTTTACAATTATAATTATGCTGCTCATTGAAGCAAAGGCGGAGTTTCCGTCCGTGCTTGAGAGCATTTATCCGAAGGGCGATTTTCCTCTTGCTTTGGTTTCAAACATCCTTCTCTGGATTACGGCTGTTTTTGCGGTTATATCCGGTATAATTTACCTGAGAAAAAGCCTTAAACTCATTGATTTTACAATGTAAATTTATTGTTGACATATCACTTTTAAGTAGTATAATAATATTGAAGTGAACAATAATTCACCAAATATGGAGGTTGTATTACTATGAACGATTACATTAACAGCGTTATCGAACAGGTCAAGCAGCGTGACGGCGACAAGCCCGAGTTTCTTCAGACAGTTACCGAGGTTTTCGGCTCGCTTGAAAAGGTTGTTGAGGCTCATCCCGAATATGTCAAGAATGACATCCTCGGCAGAATGGCTAACCCCGACAGATTTATTTCTTTCAGAGTTACCTGGGTAGACGACGCAGGCGTTACACGCACAAACAGAGGTTACAGAGTTCAGTTTAACTCTGCAATAGGTCCCTATAAGGGCGGCCTTCGTTTCCAGGCAAACGTTAATCCCAGCGTTATCTGGTTCCTCGGCTTTGAGCAGGTATTCAAAAACAGCCTTACCGGTCTTCCAATGGGCGGCGGCAAGGGTGGCTCGGACTTTGAACCTGCAGGAAAGAGTGACGCTGAAATTATGCGTTTCTGCCAGGCATTTATGACCGAGCTTTACCGTCATATCGGTCCCGACGTTGACGTTCCCGCAGGTGATATGGGCGTCGGCGGAAGAGAAATCGGTTATCTTTTCGGTCAGTATAAGAGAATCCGCAACGCCTATGAAAACGGTGTTCTTACAGGTAAGGGCTTAAGCTACGGCGGTTCACTTATCCGTCCCGAGGCTACGGGCTACGGCGCTATCTATTACGCAAACGAGGTATTCGCTCACGACGGCGACTCCATTAAGGGAAAGACCTTTGCGGTTTCCGGCTTCGGCAACGTTGCATGGGGCGCAGTTAAAAAGATTGCAGAGCTCGGCGGCAAAGCAATTACCATTAGCGGTCCCGACGGATATGTTTACGACCCCGACGGTATCACAACAGATGAGAAAATCAATTATATGCTTGAGCTTCGCGCTTCGGGCAAGAACATAGTTAAGCCTTATGCAGAAAAATTCGGCGTTGAGTATTTCGAGAGTCAGAAGCCCTGGGGCGTAAAGGCTGACGTAATGCTTCCGTGCGCTACCCAGAATGAGGTAGGTATGAAGGAAGCAGAGCAGATAGTTGCCAACGGCGTTAAGTACTACATTGAGGTTTCAAATATGCCCACCACAAACGAAGCACTTGCTTACCTTATGGAAAACGGTCTTGTTGTCGCTCCCTCAAAGGCAGTTAACGCAGGCGGCGTTTGCACATCCGGTCTTGAAATGAGCCAGAACTCAATGAGACTCGGCTGGACAGCGCAAGAGGTTGACCAGAGACTTCACGACGCTATGAGAAATATCTTCAATAACTCCGTTGACGCGGCAAAGCGTTACGGTCTCGGCTACAACCTTGTTGCAGGCGCAAACATCGCAGGCTTCGAAAAGGTTGCAGAGGCTATGATGGCTGAAGGTATTTATTGATTTAGTACTACTTAAACAGCAATGATAAAAGGCAGTTCAGAACGAACTGCCTTTTTGTTTTTATTATATTTTTATTATGTTTAATTTGATACGGGTTCTGACGGCGCTTCGGTTGTAGGAGGCGCTCCCCAGACCTGAACGTAAATAAGCTCGCCCTTTGCGTACTGCTTACCCGGTTCGGGAACAAAGGATACAACCTCGCCCTCGATATGGCTTCCGTCATTACTCTTTTCAACCTTTTTGCATTCAAAGCCGAGTGACTCAAGCCTTTGTCTTACATCGTCATAGGGAAGTCCCTTCAAATCGGGAAGGTCAACGTATTCAACGCCCTTACTGACAACGATATTGATGGTCGAACCCTTTTCAACAAGAGTACCCTCCTCAATATCCTGGGAAATAATATAACCTGCTTCAACCTCGGAGCTGAATTCTTCAACAAAATTGATATTAAAGCGGTCCTTGAAAGCCGATTCACCCTCAATTCGCTGATAGCTGCTGCCGACAAAATTAGGTACCAGAATCATTTCGGCGGATTCGGAAACCGTGCTTTCGGGTTCAGGATCCTTCTTCCCTTGGGAAACAACGTAATAAATGCCTATTGCAAGCAAGCCGACCAGAATTACCGCAAGAAATGCGATTATTGCGTTCTTTTTGAAATCAGTATTGGACGAACTTGACGCGGTGGGAACATATTCACTTGAGCTTTTTGGCGGCTTATTGCGAAGCTGCTGCGCCTGATGGGAATTTGTCGCCATAGGCGAAGCGGAAAGCTCCGCGCGGAACTGTTCAACATTCTTTGTTCTGTCATCGGGTAAAATCTGCAATGCGTTAATAAGAGCATTTATGACATAAGCCGGGATTTCCTCCGCAAATTTTGCAGGGACCATAAGGCGGTCATTTGAAACCCTTGAGGTCGCTTCAAGCGGAGTTGAACCGATAAGAGTTCTGTAAAGCACCGCCGCAAAGCCGTAGATATCCGTCCAGGGTCCCTGATTTTCACCGTTTGAATACTGCTCAATAGCGGCGTAGCCGGGGAAAAGCTGGGCAGGAATTTCGCCCCTTGAGGTGCGTACGCGCCTTATACTGAAGCCCGTAATCCTTAGCTTTCCGTCCTTACAGACTATGAGATTTGACGGGGAAATGCCGCCGTGGACAACGCCTGCGGAATGAAGCGCCGCAAGAGTTGAAAGCACGGGCATAAACAGCACCCTCGCCTTTTCCCAGGAGATATAACCCGTCTGGCTTCTTAAAAGGTATTCCCGAAGGGAGACGTTTTCAATATATTGAGTAACAACGTATACGGTGTTATTGAACTCTATCATATCAAGCACCGTGAAAAGCGCGGAAACATTTCTCAGGTGCGCGATTTTACGCCACATATCCGTAAACTCGCTCTTTGCCTGGGCAAAGAGCATATCGCAACCCGTAAGCGGTGAAAGATAGGTATCGCCCACACGCCTTGTGGAAATTGCGTCGGGAAGGTACTCCCTTATAAGCACGGGAGTTTTTCTTTCAAGGTCAAAGCCCATATATGTAGCGCCGTCACCGTTATAGTCACGCAGTTTACCGATAAGATAACGGGTTCCTATAACCGTTTTTGTAGGCAGATACGGAGCCATCTGCGGCGAGTCGGTATGATAACCGCAGTAAGGGCACTGTTTTGCAGAGCCGATTTCGCTCATACAATTCATACATAAACCGTCCATCTGAACACTTCCTTAAAACGACGGATTGAAATTATTATAACCTTTAATATAATAACAAAAATCGGATATATTTGTCAATATAGTATGTTCATAAGAAACGAATTAAAAATGTTGCTTTTTGTTACGTTTTGTGTTAAATTATATGTATGGAAAATATGGAGGAATGGTATAATGAAATTTAACGAAAAGCTTAAGCTGTTCCGCTGTTCAAGTAAGCTTACCCAACAGCAGGTTGCTTCCTACCTCGGCGTAAAGCGCGTTGCTTATACCGCTTACGAAGCCGGGCGCACATACCCCTCACTTGAAAACGTTGTAAAATTGGCTCAGTTATATAATATTACAACCGACACTCTTCTCGGCTCGTTCACAAACGCGCCTATGGTTATTTCAACCTTTGAAAAGGACTATGAGAAGGACGCGGACCGTTTTAGTCCCGAGGCTCTCACAAGTGAAGAGAGAAACCTTATCGCCCTGTATCGCACAAGCGACAAAAAGGATCAGATAATCGCTTATCTCAAACGAGCCTCAAAAACCAAATAAAAATATAAAAAGAAATCGGCGGGAAAGACTTTCCTGCCGATTATTTTATTTGCCTGAACATTTCGGACGCCTGTTCCTTTGTGGCATGGTCCGAAACGGCGAGCACCTCGTATTTTGTTGTCGAAGAACCGAAGGTAATTTCGATTACATCACCCGTTTTTACGTCATAGGATGCCTTAACGCTTCTGCCGTTTACCTTGACGTGCTTCGCGTCGCACACCTCATTGGCAACGGTACGGCGTTTGATAATACGGGACACCTTAAGATATTTGTCAAGTCTCATAAATTTCACCTTTTTCAAAAAACAAAGGGAGCAAGTACTTGCTCCCTTTGTGTATGCGCTGAAAAATTATTTCTTAACAGCGGCTTTAAGAGCTGAACCAGCTTTGAATGCGGGGACCTTTGTTGCCGGAACCTTGATTACAGCGCCTGTCTGAGGGTTACGAGCCTGCTTAGCAGCTCTTTTACGAACCTCAAATGTGCCGAAACCGATAAGCTGAACCTTGTCGCCCTTCTTGAGAGCCTTTGTGATAGCTTCTACAGTAGCGTTAACTGCTGCGTCTGCATCCTTCTTGGAAAGGTTTGCGCTTTTAGCAACTGCTGCGATGAGTTCTGTCTTATTCATTCTTTTTTCCTCCATAAATTTTTTATTCCTTGAGGTCTTTCGACCTTAATTAGAACCTTGTTTAACCTCATCCCAGAGCTTATCAAGCTCTTCAAGGGATGAATTTTTCATATCAATTCCTTTGTTTAACGCCAGTTCCTCAACCTTTGAAAAGCGTGAAAGGAATTTATCGCTTGCGGCTGTGAGAGCTTCTTCCGCGTCACAGTCGATGAACCTTGAAACATTTACAACCGAGAAAAGCAAATCTCCGAGCTCTTCAAAGCACTCGTCTTTATTACCGTCAAAAACCGCTTTTTTCAGTTCAGCCGTTTCTTCCTCAATTTTATCCATAGCGCCGTCAACGCTGTCCCAGTCAAAGCCGACCTTTTTCGCTTTTTTCTGAATCTTCTGGCTGCGCATAAGCGCCGGAAGCTCTCTTGGAACGGAGAGCATACTCTGGGTAGCGGTATTACGGTTTTTGGATTTATTCTTAATATCCTCCCAGTTTTTGAGGACTTGCTCACTTGTGTCAGCCTTAACCTCACCGAAAACGTGGGGATGTCTTTCAACAAGCTTTTTGCAAACCCCGTCAACGACATCTTCAAAGGTAAATTTCCCGTCCTCCTTCGCCATCTGCGAATGAAAGACAACCTGAAGAAGAACGTCGCCGAGCTCCTCGCACATCAAATCACTGTCATTCTTATTTATAGCCTCAATAACCTCATAGGTTTCTTCAATAAGACTTGATTTAATTGAAAGGTGAGTCTGCTCTCTGTCCCAGGGGCAACCCTCCGGTGAACGGAGCAGTTTCATAATATTAAGTAAATCGTCAATTGAATAAACAGACTTAAATTCAAAATCCGTTACCACTTTTTCACGTCCCCTCTATTTTAACCTATAAATCCATATTTTTCAAGTGTTTTAGCAATTTTTTCTCCCTTTGGAAGCATAATTATGTCATCTTTTGCTATTCCTTTAATCAAAAGCAGGGAAATCAGATAAACAACAGCCGCAACGCCTATTGAAATAAAGGTTGCAAGCGTTTTTGAATTCATAATGCTGTCCGGCGAGCCGAAGGAGAGAATTTTGTTGAAAAACGAGTATGAAAGGAAAGCGGCTGCCGCGCAGACCGCCGCGCAGATAAACGGCTTTATTGCAACGGATTTTACGTTGATTTTTACACCGGTGGTTTTAATCAGCGAATAAAGACTTATTCCGAGAATGATTACATAGCAAACTACAGTTCCGACAACCGCGCCGTTGATATTTACGGACGGAATTCCGACAAGAACGTAGTTGATAATTATTTTTGAAACAGCTCCGACCGTAAGCGCCTTAAGCGGAACCATTGGCTTTCCGATAGCCTGAAGCATATTTGTCATAGGCGTTGAAAGAGCCATAATGAAAACCGTAAAGCCGTAAGCGGTCAGAATCGGCGCGGTAATGGGAATTGCCGAAGCGCTTGAGCCCCTTGAATAGAGAAGGGAAAGAATAGGCTCGGACAAAACAGCCATACCCATTCCGGCAGGGAAGGAAATGAGAAGAATAACTCTTATAACCGATTCAACGGAAATTCTGATTTCATCTCTGTTTTTTATCGCCCAAGCCGCTGAAAGCGCAGGAATTGCGCTGATTCCGAGCGCCATTGCAAGGTTCGGTACAAGATTTTTAAAGTCAAGCGAAAGCGAATACGCGCCGAAAAGGAAGGTTTTTATATCCTTATCAAGTACGTTTCCCATCTGAAGCGAGGCTCCGTACAAATCTTTTATTAGCGGCAGATCCTTGTCAATTGCGGTCTGCAGACGATTCTGAACCATTACGGAGTCTATCATATTTGTAATTGAAAAAATCAGCGAGCTTGTCGCAACGGGAATTGCAAATTTAATTAAATTTTTAGCAATAACCGAGCTTTGTTCGGGCTTCGGGGAATTGACAATTTCTTCCCTTGTAATTTCATCACCCTTGATTTTATAAAGGACAAAAAGATATATTACGCCGAGCACCGTGCCGAGCGTTACGCCGAGAGCAGCCGCTGCCGCAGCGTAAGGGTAAATGGCGGAGAGCGCTTCGGATTCATCCGCAACCTGCTTTCCGAAAACTGCCGCGCCTGCCTTAAAATCGGAAAGTCCCTTTGAAATGACTATCTTTGCAAGCACAATTCCGAAAACGAGCTTGCCAAGCGCCTCAAACACCTCCGAAAAGGCGGTGGGAGTCATCTTACGCAGTCCCTCGTAATAGCCCCTGAATATTGACATTATACAGCAGAAGAAAATCGACGGCGCAATTGCAATAATTGCAGGAATAGTCGGAAGATTCTTTGAGAGCGCCGCATAGGGGTATGCGAGAATGAGCAAAACGATAAGTCCGAGAGTTCCCGTTATAAGGAAAATTCTTGTCGAAACCCTGAATATCATTCTTGCGTCGCGGAAATGGCCGAGCGCCATCTGCTCGGAAACCATCTTCGAAACGGCAACGGGAAGTCCTGCCATTGAAATTGTATAGATAGGCAGATAAATATTGTAAGCGGCGTCGTAGTAACCTCTGCCGACGGTGCCTATCATATTTGACAGCGGAATTTTATAAATCGCGCCTATTATTTTTACAAGAAGCGTCGCAACCAGCAGCACCAACGCGCCGTTTAAAAGCGACTGACTTTTTCTTTTTGCCAAAATAACAACTCCTTAGGATAATAGTTTTTATCAGCCGAGAAATTCGCGAAGAAGCGAGTCTTCGGGAACACTTTCGGGATCTATCTGGGTAAACTTGTTAAGCGCCCTTATAAGCTTTTTTGCATCCCTGTAATAAATGCTGCTTTCATCCACGGTTGAGAGCATTTCAATAGCGATGCTTTTAAAAATACACGGCTCGTAAATATGAATGGTGTTTATTCTCAAGTCCGCGTAATCCTTGAAAGCGAAAAGGTACTTATCCTCACCCATTCTGACGCTGTCCCACATACGGTATGTATTTTCAACCGAGCTTGCCCTGAATTTATAGTCCCTTATCATACGGCGTATAAAACGCAGATTACGCTTGTTGAGGATTATATCCTCGCTCTCCTCGTTATAAATACGGGAGGAAACGCTGATATAAATTTTATAAAGGAATTCTTCGGGTATATTCTGGGTAACGATGGGATTAAGCGCGTGAAGACCCTCAACGATTACAACATCGTGCTCGCCGAGCCTGATATAATTCGCCCTGTCGTCCCTCATACCCGTTTCAAAGTCAAAGGACGGAAGATAGGTTTCCTCACCGCTTAAAAGTGACTGAAGGCACGAATCGATAAGCTTTAAGTCGAGCGCATAGACGGATTCAAAATCCGGCTCGCCCTCGCTGAAACCGGGCACCTGCTCACGGTTAAGGTAAAAATCGTCAAGGGAAACCACATAGCAGTTTTCACCTCTGTCAATAAATCTCTGCCTGATTTTATGGGCAGTAGTGGTCTTACCCGAGGCGGACGGACCTGCAAGCATAATGACAAGCCTGCCGTTATGCTTTTCAATGCACTCGTCAACAACGCTGTCAACGATTCTCTTAAAACGGTCCTCGCTTCTTTCAATAAGTCCTGCCGGATCGTTTTTCGCCTCAAGGTTGATGTACTCAATGTAATTGTTTATCCTTGCCATAAAACTTCCTCCGCATCAAGGCAAATGCCTAATTATTATATGAATTGTAAAACCCGTATATTCTGTCCTTACGCTTAATTACGGACTCGTAATCCTTTATGTATTCAAACGGATATTTAAAATTAAACACCCGTTCAATATTTTCGTTTTTTACGCTTCTGAGCTTCGTAACTGCTCCTGCGCCGCAGGCGAAAACCGAATGGACCTCCTCCATCATAAAGATATTGTAAAATCCTTCCCTGCCCTCTTTGCACCAGCCGACGTTTTCAAGGTTTCCGAGAGTTTTTGACTGGCGGTACATATAGTAGGGAAAATAATTTCCGTAAAGCCTTTTTTCGGTTTCAAGAAGCATTTGTTCGGCAAGAAGCGCCGCTGAATAGTCAGCCTTTTCCGACAAAAAGGACGAACGCTTTATTGAAAGAGTGTGCACGGTGATATTTTCGGGGGAAAGCGAAAGCACCTTGTCAAGAGTGTTTTTAAAGCCCGAAAGAGTGTCCGTCGGCAAGCCTGCTATCAAATCCATATTTATATTGTCAAAGCCCTTTTCTCGCGCGAGGAGAAAGGCTTCCTCAGTCTGTTTTCCCGTGTGACGTCTGCCGATAGCCTCCAAAACGCCGTCATTAAACGACTGGGGATTTATGCTGATTCTTGTCACGCCGCTTTGCTTTAAAACATCAAGCTTTTCGGCAGTAACCGTGTCGGGTCGCCCTGCTTCAACGGTATATTCCCTCAATTTTTCGGTGTCAAAGCTTTCCGATACGGCACAGGTAATTGCCTTTAAGTCATCCGCTTCAAGAGTTGTCGGCGTTCCGCCGCCGAAATAAACCGTTTCAAGCTTTAATCCGAGATCCTTCGCAATTTTCCCCGTAAGCCTTATTTCCTCTACGAGTTTTTCAACATATTCGGGAATAAGCTTTTTTACGCTTTCGTAGGAATGGGAAATGAACGAACAGTAAGAGCACCTCGTAGGGCAAAACGGAATTGAAATATAAAGGCTGAAGGAATTATTTTTTGATAAATCAATTATTTTCTGTTCCCTTTTTGCAACCTCAAGGGCAAGGTCTGTTTTCTTTTCGCTTACGAAAAGCTCATCGGTGAAATACTTTTTTGCTTTCTGTTCGCCTGAACGGGAAATATTATTTCTCATTACCTTTGACGGGCGGATTCCCGTAAGTATTCCCCACGACGGCGAATAGCAGGTCTTTTCGCTCAAAACGGAATAAAGAAGCTGAGCCATTAAACGCTCAATATCGTTCTTTTCCTTAAGAGAACTAATATCCGCTCTTTTTTCGAGCGAATCAAAGCGAACACTTATTTCGTTTTCGAAAAGCGAAGTCACTATTTCCCTTTCGCCCGAAACCTCTTCTTTAATTTCAATTCCTTCCGGAAAAAACTCACGCGAGAGCTTTTCCATTTCATACCTGAAAGGATGGTTAAGAATTACAAGCCTCATAGGTAGTATTTCCTTTCATCCGAAAGAAAGGTGTCGCTGTCATGACCGGGCAGGATATGATAATCGCCCTCAAGAGATAAAAGCCTTTTAACCGACTGACGCATTTTGTTTATGTCCGAACCGTAAAAATCCGTTCTTCCCGTTCCGCCTGCAAAAAGAGTGTCGCCCGTAAAGAGGATTCTGTTCTTTTTATCCGCAAGCACAATGCTTCCCCTTGAGTGACCGGGCGTATGAATTACCTCAAGCGTGATGTCGCCGAAACGGATTTCATATCCGTCCGAAAGAAGACGGTCGGCTTTAAGAATAATTTTTCTTCCGAAATACTCTTCATCAATAAGGTTAGCTCTTGATTCGGTCAGGCACTCCTCGTCGTCCTTATGGATAAGAAGCTTTGCGCCCGTAGCCTTTTGCATTTCCCCTACTCCGAGGATATGGTCAAAATGCCCGTGAGTGCAGATGATATATTTTATTTTCAGTCCGTCAATAGCCGACTGAACCAAACTGTCAAAGGAGCCGGGGTCAATTACGGCGCCCTCAAGACTTTTTTCGTCAAAGACTATGTAGCAATTTGCTTTTATGGGTCCCGTCGGAACAACTCTGATTTTCATTTTGTCTTACTCCAAGTGTCAGTGTCAAGGCAAATCGTGACCGGCCCGTCGTTTACAAGCTTGACCTTCATATCCGCGCCGAACACGCCCTTTTCAACCTTTTCTACTCCGTTAAGCTTTAACTGCTGACAGAAATATTCATACAGCCTTTTCGCTTCCTTCGGCTCTGCGGACGGGGTAAAGGACGGTCTGTTGCCCTTTTTCGTGTCGGCGCAAAGCGTAAACTGGGAAACGCAAAGAATTTCACCGCCAATATCCAGCACGGAAAGGTTCATTTTCCCGTTTTCATCCTCGAATACGCGAAGCATGGCGGTCTTTCGCGCAAGAAGCTCGGCTTCGCTTTCGGTGTCGCCGTCCATTACGCCAAGAAGCAGCATAAAGCCCTTTTCGATTTTTCCGACCGTTTCTCCGTCAACCGTAACGGACGAATTCAAAACCCTTTGGATAACCGCTCTCATATCAAAGTCCCGTTCTTTCTATTTCAAGAATGCTGTCAATTTTCTTTATCTTTTCCGTAACGTTATTAAGGTGTTCAAGACTCGAAACCGTAATGGTAAGAAGCATTTCGTTTCTTGTGTCCTTATACTCCCTTGTGGAAATGGCGTTGATATTGACGTGCATATTTGCAAGAAGCGTTGAAATATCAGCCATAAGACCGATACGCTGAATACAGGTAATCTGAAGCGTTGCCTGGAAGGATTCGGTTTTTACGTTCTTGTCCCACGAAGCGTTAATCCAGCGCTCGGGTTCGGAGGCGTATGCAACATTTTTAGGTACATTCGGGCAGTCCCTCTTATGAACGGAAACGCCGTGTCCGCGAGTGATAAAGCCGATAATGCTGTCGCCCGGAAGCGGATTACAGCACTTTGAAAGCTTTACAAGACAGTTGTCAATACCCTCAACGATAACGCCGTTACTGCCCGAGCTTTTTCTCGGAGCCACGGGAACAATTTCGTCGGGAACCTTTTTCTGGGAAGCGGAAATTTTATTGTACTCCTCACGGATACCCGGCATAAGATTTTTAAGGTTTATTCCGCCGTAGCCGATAGCGGCATAAAATTCCTCAACCGAATTACAGCGCTGTCTTTCGGCGATTTTTTCAAGGAATTTTTCGGTTTCCTCTTCATTTTCAAAGCGGATAAAGCTCTTGCGAAACTGGCTTTCAACCTCCGCCTTACCCTCAACAATATTTTCTTCTTTTCTCTCTTTTTTAAACCATGCGCGGATTTTACTTCTCGCCTGACTCGTTCTGACAATATTCAGCCAGTCGCGGCTGGGTCCCTTGCCCTGTTGCGAGGAGGTCAGAACCTCAATAATCTCGCCTGTTTTTACCTTGTAGTCAAGCGGAACAATTCTTCCGTCCACCTTTGCTCCGACCATCTTGTGACCGACCGCGGAGTGGATGGCATAGGCAAAGTCGATTACCGTTGCGCCGACGGGCAAATTTATAACGTCGCCCTTCGGGGTGAAAACAAAGGTTTCCTCCGGAGCGAGGTCGGTTTTAATCGTCCTTACTATTTCTTTAACGTCCGAGGAGCTGGTCTGGGTTTCAAGCATTTGCCTAATCCACGAAAGCCTTTCCTCAAAACGCAAATTATCCTTTACGCCGTCCTTATATTTCCAGTGCGCCGCAATACCGTATTCGGCGGTGTGGTTCATTTCCTTTGTCCTTATCTGTACCTCAAAGGGAATGCCCTCCTTGCCCAGAAGAGTCGTATGAAGCGACTGGTACATATTCGGCTTCGGGGTGGAAATATAGTCCTTGAATCTTCCGGGAAGCGGCTTATACATATCGTGAATAATGCCAAGGCAGTTATAGCAGTCTATTACGCTGTCAACTATGAGCCTGACGGCGAAAATATCGTAAATTTCGTCAAAGCTTTTCTGCTGCATATACATTTTACGGTAAATGCCGTGAGCGCTTTTTATTCGCGCCTCAATTACAACGTTGCTTACCTCCGACGAAACTCTTTTATAAATGTTATCCTTAATTTGCTTTAAGAAATCGCCGCGCGAACGCGTCATATTGTCAACGTATTTTTCAATATCCTGATAAGCTATCGGGTCAAGAAAACGTATAGCCCTGTCCTCAAGCTCCTCTTTAATCGCTCGGATACCGAGTCGGTGAGCTATGGGAGCATATATTTCAAGAGTTTCAAGCGCCGTATCACGCCTTTTCTGCGGCGCAACGAAGTCAAGAGTTCGCATATTGTGGGTACGGTCGGCGAGCTTTATTATAATAACCCTTATATCCTCACTCATCGCAAGCAAAAGCTTTCTTACGTTTTCCGCCTGCTGCTCCTCGCGTGAAATCCACGGAACCTTACCGAGCTTTGTAACGCCGTCAACAAGCGACGCAATATCGTTACCGAATTCGTTTTGTATATCCTCAAGCGTGACGTCGGTGTCCTCAACCGTATCGTGAAGAAGAGCCGCCGCAACGGACTGATAATCCATACCAAGCTTTGCAAGAATGGTTGCAACGGCAATTGGATGAATGATATAAGGCTGGCCGGAATGGCGAAGCTGCGCCCTGTGAGCGACAAAAGCCTTGTCGAACGCGGCGTCAACCACGCTCAACTCTTCTTTTGAATAACTCTCTTTAAGAATCGCTTTGAGCTGTTCATAATCAGCTCTGATTTCGTCATTCACCGGGTAAGCCTCCCCTCTATATCGTTTAAAATTTTTGACCTTGAAAGGTCGGTTTTTTCAATAGTTTCGGGAATAAAATAATTCCCGTTTTCGCTTTTTTGTACCGTCTTCAGCTCCTCAAGCACGTCAAGCGCAATAAGAAGCTTTGCGTAATAATCCATTGGCAGTCCCATTCTTACGCAGAGAGTTTCGCTGTCAAGAAAACGCGCAGGATTATTTTTAATATAAGTGAATACCTTTCCAAGAAATTCTCTGTCGGGTAAAAGGAGCTCAAGCTTTTCCCTTTCAAGCTCCTGACGCCTGTAATAGCTTTCATAAAGTCTTACGCTTTCAACTCTTTTATCTTCGTCAACGCCCGAAAAACGTATATCCCTCATCTGGACGGAGGCTCTTATTTCACCCCTGTACTCGTTTCTCTCAAGCTTAACGGCAATATCGACCTTATCCCCTGCAACAAACGGGAATGCGTCCACGCTCGTACCGAATTTTACAACCGAAACGCCGGCGTCGCCCTTTGTAAGGGTCATTCTTAAGTGCTTTCCGTCGCCGACGGGGTGAACGGACGCAACGGTCATTCCGTAAAGACCGAAAAGCGGCTGGTCATTTCCGTTGCCGTAAGGCTCCATAGACGAAAGGTTATTTGCAAGCTCAACCGTTATGTAGGACGGGTTGAGCTTACAGTCAAGCTTAAGAGTCGGGAAAGGCATGGGTTTATTCGAAGCGTAGCTGTTTATCGCTTTTCTGAACAAACCGATGTTTTCCTTTTCAATACCGAGTCCTGCGGCAAGAGTATGTCCGCCGAAATGGGTAAGCATTTTTTCGCACGAAAGAAGCGCGTCATACATTGAAAAATCGCCGAGGCTTCTTGCGGAGCCCTTTGCCCCGTCCTCATCCACCGCAATTACAACAGCAGGCTTTCCGTATTTTTCAACAAGCCTTGCGGCTACTATGCCTATAACGCCCGAATGCCAGCCCTTGCCCGAAACGACAAGCACTCTGTCATATTTATACCCGTTTTCTTCAATTGAATTTATAGCCTGACGCGTGATGTCAGCTTCAACGCTCTGACGGGTTTTATTCGCCGAGTCAATTTCTTCTGCAAGACTTCTTGCTCTTTGCCCATCTTCGCACAAAAGCAGCTCGAGCGCCCTGTACGCAGAGCCCATTCTTCCGGCGGCGTTTATCCTCGGCGCAACGGTAAACACAACTCCCGTTGACGAAAGAGATTTTGAAGCAGAGGAAATCTGCTTTATCATTTCTATTCCGAGCCTCGGAGCGGAATTTATTTTTTCAAGCCCGGCTTTTACCAACGCGCGGTTTTCATTTGTAAGTGAAACAACGTCCGCCAGAGTTCCTATTGCGATAAGGTCGCTGTATTCTTCAAGCAGGCTTTCGCCGTCAACGCCCTCAATTGCGCTGACGAGCTTAAAAGCAACGCCGACTCCTGCCCACTCCTTAAAGGGAGACGGGTCATCCTCTCTGTGAGGGTCGACAACCGCAACCGCGTCGGGCAGTACCGAGCCTGCCTTATGGTGGTCGGTTATTACCATATCTATTCCGAGTTTTTTTGCATATTCGGTCTCTTCGACGGCGGCTATGCCGTTATCAACAGTAATAATGAGCTTTACGCCCTGTTTATTCAATTCGTCAATTGCCTCAATGCTTGTGCCGTAGCCCTCGGTCATCCGGTCGGGAATATAGTAAACCGCGTCAGCGCCGCAGCTTTTAAGATAAGAATACAAAAGAGCCGTCGCCGTAACGCCGTCCGCGTCGTAATCGCCGAAAACTGCGATTTTTTCCTTTGACTCAATAGCGGGGCGGATTCTGTCAACCGCCTTGTCCATATCCCTTATGCCGAACGGACTGCTTAAAATCACGTCGGAAGAAAAGAATTCGTCAATATCAAGCGGAGCGGTTATTCCACGCGAAACGAGCATAAGCGCAATAAACGGGTCAAGACTCATATTTTCAGCAAGAAGCGCCGCCTGTTCTTTTTCAAGCGCAGACAAAGACCACTTTTTTCTGAACATTTTACGGCACCTCCTTAATCCAATAATATATTATTATACTATAATTTGTCATAATTATCAAGATAAAAGCCCCATATTTACAGCCGTTTTGCCTCATTTTTTCTTGTAAAAATACTCAATTATTTTAACTGCGTTTTGTTAAAGAGTTCAGTTGACTTTTTAAAAGAATAATTGTATTATAAGACTATATATGGTTTCAAAACCTTAATCAATTAAAAACGGAGAGTCTGTAAAATGAGAAAAATGACCTTACAAAACAGAACAAAAATTGCGTTGCTGATTATTCTTGACGCTTTTTTTATAAATATTTCGTATGTTTTTTCCTTAATGCTTCATAAGTTGAGCATTCACCTGGGCGAATTCCGCTGGATACAGTTTTTATACCGTTTTCCGCTTCTTACGCTTATTCTCCTTGTGACATTTGTATTTTTCAAAATATATAAAATATCGTGGAAAAACGCTTCATTCATCGATATTGTAAAGCTTGCGGTTGCAACCACTATTGCTTCCGTTGTCGCCGCCTTTGCGGATTACTTTGTTATGAAATCCCAGCTTATTACAATTACGCTCTCTACGGGCGAACAGAAGCTGTACTGGGTTTACCCCTATGCGGCGTATTTTGACGGACTTCTTATAACGCTTGTATTCATTATCGGTTCGAGGATTTTTTACAGACTCGTTGACACTATTATTAAGGAGCGTTACCGCAATTCCGGCATTAACGCCGACAAGCGCATAATGATTATCGGCGCAGGCGCAATGGGCACAACGGTTCTTAAGGAAATGCAGCAGGGCGGCTACCGATTCGGCAACCCCGTTGTAATTGTTGACGACGACAAAAATAAAAACGGCTATTCCGTAAGCGGCGTTCCGATAGTCGGCGACTGTGATATTATTCCCGATATCGCAAAGAGATATAAGGTAAACGAAATCATCTACTGCATTCCGTCCGCGGAGCCCGACAGAAAAAAAGAAATTTTAAATATCTGTATGTCAACCGGCTGTGACATCAAGGTTTCACCCGGTCTGGACGAGCTTTCAAACGCGAAGGACAAGATTTATGAAAAATTCAGAAAGGTCGATATTCTTGACCTTCTCTCCCGTCCCGAGGTTAAGCTCGACCCCGAGGTCTGTAAGTACGTTACCGACCAGACAATTCTTGTAACGGGCGGCGGCGGCTCGATAGGCAGTGAGCTTTGCCGTCAGATAGCAAGATACCGTCCCGAAAAAATAGTTATCTTTGACATATATGAAAACGAGGCGTTCACGCTTAAAAACAGCCTTGACTCGAAATATTACGGAAATCCCGAAATTGCAATACGCATAGGCTCCGTCCGCGATATTTCAAGGCTTAAAGAGGTGTTTGAGGAGTTCCATCCCTCCTGCGTATTCCACGCGGCGGCGCACAAGCACGTTCCGCTTATGGAGGACAGTCCGCTTGAGGCGATTAAAAACAACATTCTCGGCACCTATAACACAGCGCTTTGCTCAAACGATTACAAGGTCAAAAACTTTGTCCTGCTTTCAACCGACAAGGCGGTAAACCCTGCAAACGTTATGGGCGCAACAAAGCGAGTTGCCGAGCTTATTGTTCAGCATTTCAGCAGAATTTCATCCGACACGAAATTCGCCGCGGTGCGTTTCGGAAACGTTCTCGGCTCGCACGGAAGCGTTATCCCGATTTTCAAAAAGCAGCTTGAAAACGGCGGACCGATTACCGTCACTCACCCCGATATCACGCGCTACTTTATGACAATTCCCGAAGCGGCTCAGCTTGTCGTTCAGGCAGGCGGTCTGGCGTCTGGCGGTGAAATATTCGTTCTCGATATGGGCGAGCCCGTTAAAATCGTCACGCTTGCGGAAAACCTTATAAAGCTTTCGGGCTTTGAACCGTATAAGGATATCGATATCGTCTTTACGGGGCTTCGCCCGGGCGAAAAGCTTTACGAGGAGCTTTCTCTTGAAGAGGAAAACGAAAACCGCAGAACCACCCAGAACAGCAAGATTTTTGTTACGTCGCCGGTTGATTTTGACGACGAACTGCTTATTGAATACATAAGCAAAATAAACAGACTCTCGCCCCAGAAGGCAAGGCTTTTCTTAAAGGCATTGGTTCCGAATTTTACCGGCGCGGATAAATAATTATTAAGACAATGAAAATATTTTGGAGGTGCATTTAATGGCAAAAACAAGTGTTAAAAACAGTATTCCGAGGGCAAAAACGCCCGAAGAGGTCGGCGTTTCGTCAAAGGCGGTAATGGATTTCATTGCCGACGCGAAGGAGCACTCAATGGAGTTCCACTCCTTTATGGTTATCCGCCACGGCAAGGTTGCCGCGGAATGGTATAACGAGCCTTTCACAAATGACAGCAAGCACATTATGTACTCTGCCAGCAAAAGCTTTACCTCCACGGCTATCGGCTTTGCGATTTCGGAAGGACTTTTGTCCCTTGATACAAGGCTTGTTGACCTGTTCCCCGAGTACGTTAAGAAAAAGGACGAAAAGCTTGAGCAGATTACCGTCTTTTCTCTTCTGACCATGACAGCCGGCAAACAGCCGAGTCTTTTTGCGGATAAGGCGAAGGCGGACTGGATAGAGACCTTCTTCAAGGCTCCCTGGACCTATGACCCGAACACAACGTTCCTCTACATAAACGAGAATATCTATATGCTTGCAGCCATAGTAAAAAAGGTTACGGGCATGGGCGTTATAGATTATCTTATGCCGCGTCTTTTTGAGCCGCTGGGAATTGAAAGACCGTTCTGGGAAACCGACCCCGTTCATGGCATTGAAGCAGGCGGTTGGGGACTTTATCTTTCAACGGAGGATTTTGCAAAATTCATTCTCTGCTACGCAAAAGGCGGCAAGTGGAAGAATAAGCAGGTTATCCCGAAGGACTGGGTAAAACAGGCTACAAGCAAGCAGGTTGAAAATAAAGGAACAAGCGAAACGCGCGATAATCAGGCAGGCTACGGTTTCTGCTTCTGGCAGAATGACGGTATTCCCAACTCCTACCGCGCAGACGGTATGTTCTCACAGTTCGGCATTGTCGCTCCCGACTATGACGCGGTAATCATCACCACATCGGGAATTTCAAATGAGCCGGAAGCAAGAGAATGTATCTGGCGCCATTTCCCCGAAGGCTTTTTAGACGAAACCGCAGAGGAAAAGGCCGAGCCCGAAAAGGTTGACATTACAAATTCCAATATGGACGAGGTTCACGAGAGCTACCGTTCCGACCTTGAAGCGGAAATTGAAGGCAAGACGATTAAATTCAGAAAGGGTCCGATGGGAATTATTCTTAACCTCATCGGTTTCCCCGTCAGCGTTATTCCGATTCACGTTACGTTTATGATGAGCGACAGAGCCGGAAACATTGACCACGTTAAATTCCATTTTGAAGATAAGAGCTGCGATATGACCTGGGACGAGGGAGACGAAAACAATACCGTCACCTGCGGAATGGACGGTCACTACCGCTACGGTAAGATAAGACTCGGTCAAATTGATTTCAAGGTTTGCTGCTATGCGGAATGGTTTGACGGCACAAATCTCAACGTAACCATAAGACCCATTGAAACAGTCGGCAAGAGAAAGCTCAATTTCAATTTCAGACCGCACAAGAGAGTTACAATGAAGCCCTCAAGCATTCCCGACACAAGGGATTTTGCGAATTATATGAAGGGCTTTGCAGGCGACCTTGTTAAAAATCCCGTGCTTCTTGCAGTGGTTAAAAAAGCGGTATATTTCCTGCCCTACGTTGTAGAACCCAAACAGAGAGGTAAATTCATTGACTGATTTTTCACGCCGCAGGATAGATTACAAAATACCTGCCGAATATGACGAAAAAAAGGTTATGGCTTATTTGAGAGGAGAGGCAAAACTCTCCTCTCGTCTTATTCGTACCCTTAAGCACTATGAGGACGGCATTCTTTTGAACGATAAGCATATAAGAACCGTCGATTTGCTTAAAGAGGGCGATATTTTAAGCGTTATCCTGCCCGACAGCAAAAACGAAATAGAGCCGCTTGATTATGAGCTTGACGTCATATTTGAGGACGACGACCTGCTTGTTATCAACAAGCCGGCTCTTCTGCCGATGCACCCGACTCATAATCACCAGGGCGATACGCTTGCAAACGCAGTTATTCACCGCCTTATAAAAGAGGGAAAACAACCGTCCTTCAAGGCGGTCGGCAGACTTGACAAGGGCACAAGCGGACTTGTTGTTTGCGCTTTGAATTCCCACAGCGCTGCAAGACTTCAGGCAAAAATAAAAAAGACCTACTACGCGGTTGTCGACGGCGTTTACGAGGGAAAAGGGACAATTGATTTACCCATTTACCGACCCGACCCGTTAAAAACGCTTCGCGCGGTCGGCGAGGGCGGAGACAGGGCGGTTACGCACTGGAAAGCGCTTAAAAATGACAGCAGACGCACTTTACTTGAAATAAATCTTGAAACGGGCAGAACCCACCAGATAAGGGTGCATTTCGCCTCACTCGGCACGCCTCTGACAGGCGACAGGATGTATGGGCATGAGTGCGAAGAAATATCGCATCAGGCTCTTCACTGCGGAAAAATCGAGTTTATTCATCCCGTAACAGGTACGCTTCTTAATCTTGAATGTCCTATGCCCGACGAAATGAATAATTTATTGTGAATTATTTGTGAATTTTTCATAAAAAAGACATAATCCCCTTTATTTTTTTGTTTATAAATGATATAATACAGATGAAGCAAGAGATTGCTTTATTACATAGATTAGGTAAAAGGGGATGTAATAATGAATATTACAATCGTAGGACGCAAATGCACACCCCGTCAATCCTTTAAGGACAGGGCAGAGCAGAAGCTCAAAAAGGTTGAACGCTTTTTCGGCGAAAAGGCAGAGGCAAAAATCACTGCAACGGTTGAAAAAAGCGCAAAAATTGTTGAAATCACGCTCAATAAGGGCGGCATGATTTTCCGCGCGCAGGAAAGAAGCGCAGACCTTGAGGACGCTCTTGACGCTTGTGTTGACTCCCTTATCCGCCAGATAAGAAAGAATAAGACAAAGCTTGAAAGACGTCTTCGCGACGCAAATATTGACGACTTTATTCCGGAAGCGGACGAGGCGGAGGACGATTTTGAAATCGTAAGAAAAAAGGCGGTTCTCTTAAAGCCCGAAAGCGTTGAGGAAGCAATTCTTCAGATGAATATGCTCGGACATCAGTTCTATCTTTTCAACAACTCCGAGGACGACACAATTTCTGTCGTCTATCGCAGAAAGGACGGCGGCTACGGCTTGCTGTCACCCGAAAAGGACTGATTAAAAATAAATAGATTAAGGGGAGCGGAAAATCCGCTCCCCTTTCTAATTTTTATTTTTTAATGATTCCCGAGCTTTTGCATTTCAACCGTCTCCTTTTCAAAATAGGAAACGTATTTATCCTGGTAATAGCTTTCGGGAGTGTAGTCAATTGCGCCGTTTTCGTCAATATTTATTACAGTGCAGCCGCGCTGCGAGCCGAGCTTATATATTCCGTAATAGGCAAGATAGTCAATGCTCATACCGTATGTAAGGTATACGCCCTTATACTTAATTGAAAACGTATTCAGGTGGTCGTGGCCGCAGAAAACGGTATCCGTGCTCTTTTTCTCAAGGATTTTTTCAAACATATTATCCTCGTTCATTCCGCAGCAGATAGCGTCGCCCTCCTCGCCTACCGTTCCGTATTTACATTCAACATTGCCGCCGTCCTTAAAGCTGTTTGCAACGTACTCGTCCCAGGCGTCCTTATATTCGGTAAGCGGAATATGGAAAAACAGCGAGGTTGGAACCGTTTCATAGCCCTTATATTTTTCCTGCGTCTTTTTATCGAGTGAGGAAATGGCTGCTTTATTCTTTGCGTTCGCCTCATCAACGGTTTTACCGTACCAGTCAACCTGATTCTGATGAAGGTTATCGTATCTGCCGAAAATGCTCGTCAGCTCTCCCTTCGGGTATGTATGGGAGTCCAGCGTGATAATCGTCCTCGTAATAACGCCGTCGGAATTGACAATATTTATGACCTGATTCCCGTAACCGTCAACATCCTCGGGTCCTTTCTGAAGAAGGCAGTGGGGATATTTTTCGCTGTCAAGATAATTCACTATCTGCTCTCTTGAACAGTAGCTGTATATCTCGGTGTCGTGATTACCGAAGCAGTAAACCCAGTAAACGCCCATTTTTTCCATCATTTCGGCAAAAACCGTTACCGCGGTTTTATTGTTGAGCGTTCCCGCCTGGAACGGGACGGGATAAGCCACGTCACCCGTGACGATTACGAGGTCTGGCTTTTCAGCAGTGAGCATTGCGGACACGGCGTTTACCGCCATGGTATCCTTGCCGACGCTCATCCAGCCCGCGCCGATATGGACATCCGTAATCTGAACCACCTTAAGTCCCCTGTCGGTGTAAATATTCATACAGCCGTTGTCGTAGTACTCATAATTAAGCTTTTCACATTCTACGGTGTCAAAATTTTTAACCTTATTGACAAGCGACTTATATACCACAACGTTCACCGCCGCCGTAATAAGTATAACCGCAAGAACCGTAACAACAAAGCCTATGAAAAACCTTTTCGCCCTTCTGCGGCGCTTTTTTCTTTTTTGAGCCTTTATCTGTTTTTTATCTGTTTCGAGCATTTTTTCCGAAATCTTTTCTTCAGTCATTTCCTTTTCCCCCAATGTTTATATATACATCGCTTACCGTTTCGGGCGAAAGCGCATTTCTTATTCTCTCAACCGTTTCCTTCGAAAGCTCAGTCCCGTTTAAATCAAGCGTCAGATTTGCAATTATTTTTTCACCGTAGACGTGACAGGTGACGTTTTCAACCGTGACGGGCAAACCGATTTGAGAAACGGCGTTTTCGATTTTTTCACAAAGGCTGCTGTCCCTTTTTCCGATAACAGTACCGAATGCGTTTTTAACGATCTTTATACTTTGGAAAACAAGGATAACGCTTATAACCATTCCCGAAAAGCCGTCGGCGGAAAAACCGAGTCGGTTTGAAACAAAAAGCGCAGTCAGTGAGCATAAAGTAATAAATAAGTCAAGTATGCTGTCAAACGAAAGCGCGTCAAGCACGGGTGAAGAAAGCTTTTTATTTGACCTTTTATAAAGGAAGAACAAAAGCAGCTTTACGGGGAGGGTAAGAGCTACCATAGCCGCATATTTTGAGGAATACCAGATAGGAAGCGGATACATAATTCTTCCCAGTGACGAGTACGCAAAGGAAAGCCCCGTAACAAGAATTATAACGCAAACAAGAAAATTTACAACCCCTTCGGTCTTTCCAAAGCCAAAGGGGTAGTCTTTCGTTGCGCCTTTTTTTGATAAAATGAAACCAAGGCCTACAAAAACGCAGACCAGGCAGTCAACCGCATTATTAAAAGAATCAAGATAAATACTAAGGCTGTTACAGGATACGGCAACATAAAGCTTTACAAGAAAGAGCGCAAGATTTACAGCCGCGCCGCAAAAAGCAACAGCCGCGCCGATATTACGTTTTTTCATATCAGTAGTAGCGCATTACCGCAACAACCTTTCCGAGGATGGTTACCTCGTTGACAATAATCGGTTCGAAAGCGTCATTTTCGGGCTGAAGTCGGAAATGTCCGTTCTCCTTATAAAAGGTTTTTACGGTTGCCTCATCTCCGACGAGAGCAACAACCATTTCGCCGTTTGAAGCTACGGGAGTCCTTTCAGCAAAGACAATATCGCCGTCAAGGATACCTGCCCAGAGCATACTTTCGCCCTTGACCTTAAGAGCGAAAAGCGGCTTATCCTTTGAAACGCGGCCGTTATAGGGAAGATAATCCTCCGCCTGCTCAACCGCCAAAATCGGCTGACCTGCCGCAACAGTACCGAGAAGCGGAACGCTTATAACATTTTCAGCCTGACCGACAATTCTTATTGACCTTTTAAGCATCGGGTCACGCTCAATATAGCCCGCGTTTTCAAGCGCGTCAAGGTTAGCCTGAACGGACGAGGTCGAGCTCAAACCGACCGCCGCGCCGATTTCCCTTACTGAAGGCGGCACGCCGTTGGTCTGGCTTCTTTCAACCAGAAAATCATATATCTTTCGCTGAGTATCGCTGATAGGGTTCATACTCTCACTCCTTAAATATTACGCTTCGTTTTTACCATTATAACACAGATAATTCAAAAAAGCAAACATTTGTTTGCCGAAAACAAAAAAATTTTTGCATAATAATTCCATTCCGAGGGAAAAATAACCTCAAAAGGAGGTTAAAAAATGAAAAAAATAAAAATAAGCGAAAAAGGACGCATAGCGTATCTCTGTGTTCTTTTTCTTGTGCTCGCCTTTTCTCTTACGGCGTGGCGCACCTCACAGAACGCAAGACGCCTTCTTGACGGTGATGACCTTACCGTTACGCAAAACACGGTTACCGCAACGACGGCAGAGACCTTAAAGGCAGTTGAAATACCCATTTCCAACGTTCCCGATACGAGGGAAAGCGAAACGGAAGAAACAAAAGAGACAACCGAAAATATACAGCCGCTCGACTATTTTATTTCACCTGTTGAAGGTAAAATCCTTTCTCACTATTCAAACGGCGAGCTTGTAAAAAACGAGAATACAAACGACTGGCGCACACATAACGGAACCGATTTTGCCGCAAAAAGCGGCGATGACGTCTATTCGATAAATAACGGCATAGTCACCGCAGTTTATGTCGATTCGTTATGGGGAACCGTAATTGAAATCGACCACGGCAACAGGGTTACGGCGAAGTACTGCGGACTTAAGGAAAACGTCAGCGTAACAGTCGGCGAAAAGGTAAAATCCGGCGAAAGGCTCGGAAATGTCGGAACAATTCCAATTGAAAGCGACTCTCCTCACATTCACCTTGAAATGCGCTCGGGAGGCGTACTGATAAACCCAATTGACGTAATAAGATAAAAAACCGCCGATACTTTAAGTACCGGCGGTAAATCTTAAATTAAATAATCAGAATTTGATTTTTTCCGAAATATAAGCTTCTATTTCACTTATGGGAAGTCTTACCTGCTCCATTGAATCCCTTTCACGCACCGTTACGCAGCCGTCCTCAAGAGAGTCAAAGTCATAAGTAATGCAGAAGGGCGTTCCGATTTCATCCTGTCTGCGATACCGCTTACCTATGGAGCCCGTTTCGTCAAAGTCAACCATAAATGCGCCCTTGATTTTATCGAAAACCTCCGAGAGAGCGTTTTCGGAAAGCTTCTTTGAAAGCGGAAGAACCGCAGCCTTGAAGGGAGCAATTGCAGGGCTTAAATGAAGCACAACGCGCGTGTCGTTCTTTTCCTCGTCAATGATTTCCTCATCGTAAGCTTCGCACAGAAGCGCAAGCACGGTTCGGTCAAGTCCGTAGGTGCTTTCAACGATATAGGGAATGAATTTTTCATTCGTTTCGGGGTCAAGATATTCCATCTTCTGACCAGAATACTCCTGATGACGGGTAAGGTCAAAGTCGGTTCTGTTATGAGTTCCGTTGATTTCACCCCAGCCAAAGGGGAAAAGAAATTCAATGTCACACGCAGCCTTTGCGTAGTGAGCAAGCTTTTCGTGGTCATGGAAGCGAAGATGCTCCTCGGGAATGCCGAGGTCCATATAGTACTTTTTGCCGTACTGTTTGAAATAATCGTAAAGCTCGGTATCCGTGCCCTCTTTACAGAAGGTCTGGAACTCCATCTGTTCAAACTCAATTGTCCTGAACGTAAAGTTACCGGGCGTGATTTCGTTTCTGAATGCCTTTCCTATCTGACCGATAGAGAAAGGAAGCTTCGAGCGCATGGTACGCTGAACATTTATGAAATTGACGTATTCGCCCTGGGCATTCTCGGGACGAAGGTAAATAACGCTCTTCGCGTCGTTTGTAACGCCCCTGAAGGTCTGGAACATAAGGTTGAACTCCCTTATATCCGTAAAGTTGTGCTTGCCGCAGTTCGGACAGGGAATTGAATGCGCCTTGATGTAATCGAACATCTCTTCCTTTGTCATGCCGTCCGCGTGAGCGTCGGGATTAAAGTCGTCAATAAGGTTGTCCGCGCGAAAACGCATTTTACATTCCTTACAGTCAAGAAGCGGATCGGAGAAGGAAGCAACGTGACCGCTCGCCTCCCAGACTCTCGGGTGCATAAGAATATCGGCGTCGACCTCGTAGCTGTTTCTTATTTCCTGAATAAAACGCTTTCTCCAGGTGTCCTTGACATTGTTTTTAAGCCTTGCGCCGAGAGGACCGTAGTCCCAAGTGTTTGCAAGTCCGCCGTAGATATCGCTGCCGGGGAAGATAAAGCCCCTCGTTTTACAAAGGGCAACGATTTTATCCATTGTCTTTTCGGTATTGTTCATTTAAGTCCATTCCTTTTTCTTAATATACATTATTCAAAATATAACACCAGTAAAGTTTATATTAAATCCGAAAGAAAGTCAATAGAATTGCAAAACGAAATTCTCCACTATACACATTTTTAGCGTGCAAATTTCTTGCAACCTTAACAAAAATAATTATATCTGCATTTTTTTATTGACATTCACATTTCAATTTGATAATATACATAATTTTATGCTTGCAAAATGAAAAAAAGTGTTATATAATAATCATAATTATTATTGTAAATTAGATTACTTTCGCCTTATTTCGGGCGGAAACTAAGCAATGCTTGTACTATGCACTTGTTTTGGGATAAGAAAGGGGATTTAAATGAGCGTAGACTTACATTGCCACACAAAATTATCTAATGGTTCTCTGGGAATTGAAGAAATTATTGTTTTGGCTAAAAAAAGAGGAGTAAATACCATTGCCATTACCGACCACGACTGTATGGCAGGCGCGGGCAGAGGTAAAATAATCGGCGCAAGACACGGCGTTCAGGTTATCCACGGGGTTGAGCTTTCCGCTACGGAAAAAGAAAGCGGCAGGCTTTGCCATCTTTTGTGCTATCTTGCAGACGCTCCCGACAGACTTGAGGGACTTTGCCACAAGAATACCCTTTTGCGCCGTAAGGAAGCGCACTATATGATGCTTCACGTTGCAAAGCGTTTTCCGGTTTCGCTTGACTTTATGACCGCGTGCGCTGCCGGCTCGACGAGCCTTTATAAGCAGCATATTATGCGCGCTTTAGTTGAGTGCGGCTTTGCGACGACGATTTACGGCGACGTTTACGAAGAGCTTTTTAATCCCGAAAGCGAGAATAACATTATCCCCAAGCCCAATTATCCCGACACCGCGGAGGTTATTGAGGCTATCCACGCCGCAGGCGGAGTAGCGGTTCTCGCCCACCCGTCGAAGCACGGAAATATGGAGCTGCTGGACAAGCTGCTCTCACAGGGACTTGACGGCGTTGAGGTCTGGTCGCCCTACAATACCGAGGAGGATAAGGAAATCCTCAAAAAATTTGCCCAGAAAAATAAGATACTCACAACCGGCGGAAGTGAATTCCACGGTCTTTATAACAAATATCCCGTTTCCGTCGGCGACTGCGATATGCCCGAGGAAAACCTCAATAAGCTTGTAAATTACAAGGCAAGGCTTAAACGTATGAGGAAAAAGGCAGAGGCTCAGGCAAAGGCGGAAAGTGAGCAGGAACAGGCTTCGGAGGGTTAAGCGTAAATGTTCTATGATGACAGCGACATTAAAATATTCGGTAAATCGCAGGTTGACGATAAGACAGAGGCCGCTCTTCTTTTAGAGCAGGTCAACCGTCAGCGCGCCAACGGCAATACCGAAAAGGCAAGAAAGCTCGGCATTCACCTTGCGGAAATCTTTTTGAATGATGAGGAAATAAACAAGCACATCGCCTCCGCAGTCGGAAAGGTTCCTAATACGCCCGAATCGATAGAGCAGGTCAGAATTCTTATTGTTTTCTCCGCCCAGTGGTGCTTAAGCCACCGTCTTCCGGCGGCGCTTCTTTCAAACACTGCCGTAAATGCCTTTTATGACAAGATTTCTGCCGAAAACAACGCTCTTTATAACGATTTGTCCGACGGACCGGAATTCAGCTTTTATTCGCTCGCCGTTAGGGAGAGCGAAACGTCGGCGGACGCGGTAGGCGCAACCTTCAAAAAGCTTTGCGACCGTGACGAGGACGAAAGCAATGACGAGGACTATGTTGAACTGGGCAAACGCATTTACAATAAAACCGTTGAAGAAGTTGTAAGTATTATTGAAAAATTCGGTTTCACCCAGTAAGGCTTTTTAAAAGTTAAAGTCATCCGTATTTTTCGGATGACTTTTTTATTTTTATATGATACAATATGAAAAATGCTCGGGAGTAACGGATGAAGAAAAAAATCATAATTACTTTAATAATAATCACTCTTACGCTTATCATCGGCTTGACAGGCGTGTTTTTCTACGTCTACCCGAAAGTCAGAAATAAAGAAATTCTCCTTAACGATTATTTCGTCAAAGACTCAGATATTATAGGCGCAGACGTTTCGGTATATCAGGGCAACATTGACTTTGACGTGCTCGCAACGCAAAATATCAAATTTGTCTATATCAAGGCGACGGAGGGAAGCATTTATCAGGACGTAAACTTTAAAACGAACTGGGAAAACGCCAACCGTTCTCCCCTTCCCTGCGGCGCGTATCACTTTTTCTCATACGACAGCGCAGGAAAAACGCAGGCGGACAATTTTATTGAAACTGTCGGAGAACTGAAAAATGAAAACCTCATCCCCGTTGTTGACGTCGAATACTACGGCGACAAGCACATAAACAAGCCCCGGAAAGAGGACGTCGTAAGAGAACTGAAAAGCTTTGTTGACGAAATTGAAAAGCGCTACGGCGTAAAGCCGATGATTTACACGCGTCCCGACCTCTACAGGGAGTATTTGAAGGGGGATTTCGACGGCTGCAAAAAATGGATAACCTCGCTTTATTATCCGATACAGTGGGATTACCGCGACGACTGGTGTCTCTGGCAGTTTACCGAGCTTGCCGAGCTTGACGGCTACTGGGGAGACGGAAAAACAATTGACCTGAATATTCTTAACCGAAAAATGACCCTGGACGAACTAAAAGTCGGAAAACAGTAAAAATTAAACCTCCGTAACCTTTGAGTTTTGGAGGTTGTTTTTTATTCGGTTATTTCCTTTTTCTTCCGTTCGGGAAGTTGGGCAATTATTACGCCTATAAAAATTATCACACAGCCGACTGTTTCACGCGGTGTAAGCACCTCGTGAAGAAGAGCCCAGCCCGTCAGCACGCAGAAAACCGATTCAAGGCTCATTATAAGCGAAGCCATAACGGGATTTGCGTGCTTTTGCGCCACTGCCTGAAACGTGTAGGCAACGCCCGTTGAAAGAAGCCCTGCGTAAAGGAGCGGAATATACGCCGCAAGAATGCTTGAAAGCGTCGGTTTTTCAAAAATAAACATCAGCGCGCAGCAGATTACACCGCAGACAAAAAATTCCACGCAGGCAAGCTTTACGGGATTTACAAGCGGTGTAAATTTGTCAAGCGAGAGAATCTGGAAAGCAAAGAGGAAGGCGCACAAAAGCGCAAGCCAGTCGCCGAGTGAAAGTGAAAAGCCCTCGCCTTTTTTTATGCAGAGCACATAAAGCCCGACTATTGCCAGAGCTGCGCTTATCCACAGGATGGGACGAAAGCGCTTTCCGATAAAAACGCCGACAATTGGTACAAAAATTATGTAAAGCGTGGTTATAAAGCCGACCTTGCCGGTTGAGGTGTATTTGAGCGCAAACTGCTGTGCGGCTGACGCCGCCGCAAGAAATACGCCGCAGATAACGCCTGCCTTCAAAAGGAGCTTTCTTGAAGCCTTTTCCTTTTTAAGCGTTTCGCTGTCCTTCCTTTTATCGGAAATGAATATAAAAGGTAAAAGCACCGCCGAGCCGATTAAATTTCTTATTCCGTTAAAGGCAAACGGGTCGATATAGTCCATTCCCTTTTTCTGGAAAATGAATGCCGAGCCCCATATAAACGCGCCTATTATCAGAAGAATATAACTGACTGCCTGTTGCCGTTTCGTTGACGGCTTAGTTGCATTATTCATCCGCTTCGGCAATTTTTCTGCCCATAAGTACGCCCATAATCGAAGCCATCATAAGTCCTCTTGTCCAACCGCTCGAGTCGCCCAGACAATACAGTCCCTTAACGGACGTGTTGAGGTCCTCGTCCATTTTTACGCGGTTAGAATAGAATTTAAGCTCGGGTGAATAAAGAAGCGTTTCGGTTGAAGCAAAGCCCGGTACAACGTGGTCCATAGCCGCAATAAAGTTGATGATATTGACCATCGCTCTGTAGGGCATAGCCGCTGTAATATCGCCTGCAACCGCGTCGGGAAGAGTCGGCTTGAGGTTTGACTGAGCCAGTTCCTTCTGCCAGGTGCGTTTGCCGTCAAGAATATCGCCGTAGCGCTGAACAAGAATATGTCCTGCGCCGAGCATATTTGTAAGCTCGCCGACCTTCTGGGCATAGGAAATCGGCTGATTAAACGGCTGATTAAAATTATGGGAACACAAAATCGCAAGGTTAGTGTTATTCGATTTCAAATCCTTATACGAATGTCCGTTTACAACCGCAAGATTATCGTCATAGTTTTCCTGACTTACAAAGCCGCCCGGATTCTGACAGAAGGTGCGGACCTTATTTTTAAACGGTTTCGGATAGCCGACAAGCTTTGACTCATAAAGCACCTTGTTGACCTTTTCCATTATTTCGTTTCGTACCTCAACCCTGACGCCGATGTCAACCGTGCCGGGCTGATGGGCAATATTATACTCCGAGCAGATTTTTTCAAGCCAGTCAGCTCCCCTTCTGCCCGTTGCAAAAATTGTACGCTTTGAGAGTATTTCCTCTTCATCCTTGCCGTTGGTGATTTTTACGCCCTTGCAAACGCCGTCCTCAAGAATAATATCAACGCATTCGTAGCCGAAAATAATCTCAACGCCGTTGGAAATAAGGTACTGCTCAATATCGTAATAAAGCTTCTGCGCCTTTTCGGTCCCGAGATGTCTAATAGGACAGTCAACAAGCTTAAGTCCCGCCTGAATAGCGCGCATTCTTATCTTTTTTACCTCTTCGTCATTTCCGACGCCCTCAACGTGGGTATCCGCGCCGAATTCAAGATAAATCTTATCCGTATAGTCAATAAGCTCCTGGGCAAAATCTTCGCCGATAAGCGACGGCAAATCACCGCCGACCTCATAGCTCAACGACAGCTTTCCGTCCGAAAAAGCGCCTGCGCCAGAAAAGCCCGTTGTAATATGACAGTAAGGCTGACAGTTCATACATTTTTTCGTCTTTGCTTTAGGGCAAGCCCTCTTTTCAACGGGCTGACCCTTTTCAACAATAAGAATGTTCTGCTTTACGCCCCTTCTTATCATTTCAACCGCCGTGAATATTCCCGACGGTCCTGCTCCGATAATAACTAAATCTCTCATTTTATATCCTCCAATTTATCTGTTATCCTTAAATAGTTCTTCCGCAATTCTTGCGCTGCCTGCCGCGTCCTTTGAGTAGTAATCGGCTCCTACCTGCTTTGCGTAGTCGGAATTGAGCACCGCGCCGCCGACCATTATTTTACATTCGGGCGTCTCTTTTCTCAACGCTTCAATTGTCTTTTCCATATTTCTGACGGTTGTGGTCATAAGTGCGGAAAGACCGACAAGCTTTATATTATGCTCCTTTACGGCGGCGACAATGTCCGTCTCGTCAACGTCCTTTCCCATATCAAGCACCTTAAAGCCGTAATTTTCAAGAAGCATTTTTACAATATTCTTTCCTATATCGTGAATGTCGCCCTTGACGGTGGCGAGAAGAATTTCACCCTTTATCTGGCTTTCATCCTTCGGCAGATAGCTTTTAAGCACATCAAAGCCTGCCTTTACCGTTTCGGCGCTTGACATAAGCTGGGGCAAAAAGAATTCGCCCTTTTCGTATTTTTCGCCGACCTTGTCAAGCGACGGAATGAAATACTTATCAATTATTTCAACGGGCGGTACGGTTTCAAGCATTTTTTCGGTCAGCGCTGCCGCTTCCTTTTTTCTGCCCGAAAGCACAAGCGATTCCATATCGTTATTCGCCGTTATGTTTTCGCTTTTCTTATCCGTCCTGCTGTCCTTTATTTCAAGCGATGCGTACTTTTCAATATATTGAGCCGCGCTTTCATCCTGAGCGTTAAGCACCTTAAAGGTGTTTACGACGTCCATATACCTTTGCGACGACGGATTTAAAATCGGCATATCAAGCCCTGCGCCGAAAGCCGAGGCGAGGAAGGTTGAATTGACAAGCTCGCGGTTCGGCAGTCCGAAGGAGACGTTGGATACTCCGAGAACGGTTTTAAGTCCAAGCTTTCTTTTGACCTTCTTTATTGTTTCAAGCGTCTGCATTACCGCCTTTTGATTTGTCGAAGCGGTGAGCACAAGCGAGTCAATAAGAACGTCCTCTTTGGATATGCCGTATTCCAAAGCTTTTTTTAAAATCCTTTCGGCGATTGCAAATCTTTCCTGCGCCGTATCGGGTATTCCGTTTTCGTCAAGCGTCAGTCCGACAACCGCCGCGCCGTATTTTTTGGCAATTGGCAAAACCGTTTCAAGGCTTTCCCTTTTACCGTTGACGGAGTTTATAATCGGCTTTCCGCAATAGATACGGCACGCTTTTTCAAGCGACTCGGGATTTGACGAATCAATTTGAAGCGGCAGATTTGTCACAGCCTGAATCTGTCTTACCGCTTCAACAAGCGTTTTTGTTTCGTCAATTTCGGGCAAACCGACATTTACGTCAAGTACATCCGCGCCGTTCTCGGTCTGGGTAATCGCCTCGTTGACGATATAGTCAAAGTCCCCGTCTATAAGCGCCTGTCTTAATTTCTTTTTGCCCGTTGGGTTTATTCTTTCTCCGATTACGGCAACGCTGTTTTCAAGTATAACCGCGTTCGACGCGCTTGTGACGGCGGTAACTCTTTTTTGGTTTCGTTTTACGGGTTTTCTTGAGGTAAGAAGCTTTCTTAACGCCCTTGTGTATTCGGGAGTGGTTCCGCAACAGCCGCCGACAATTGTCACGCCGTAATCAAGCATTTTCGAAACGGCGTCGGTAAATTCCTCTGCAGAAACGGTGTAGACGGTTTTTCCGTTTTCGTAAACGGGCATTCCTGCGTTCGGCTGGACGAGCACGGGCACTCTTGAATACTCGGTCATTTCCTTTACAAGCGGAAGCATTTCAACGGGTCCCAACGAACAGTTAAGTCCGACTGCGTCCGCGCCGAGCGACGAAAGAGTCAAAGCGATAGTTTTTGCATCCGCGCCGAGAAAGGTTCTCCCGTCCTCGCCGAGAGTCATTGAAACAAAAACCGGAAGAGAGGAATTCTCCTTTGCCGCAAGTAATGCAGCCTTTGTCTCAAGCAAATCCGACATTGTTTCAATAAGTATAAGGTCCGCGCCGTGCTTTACGCCCGAAAGCACCGTTTCCTTAAAATACTCATACGCAGCGTCAAATTTCAACGTGCCGACAGGCTCCATAAGAATACCTATCTGGCTTATATCAAGCGCGACGGTTTTTGCGCCGGCTTGTCTTGCAATTTTTATTGCCGCGCCGACAGTTTCGTCAACCGAAACGTTTTCGGGCAATTTATGCCTGTTTGAAGAAAAGGTATTTGCGGTAATAATATCCGCGCCTGCGTCAACATATTCCTTATGTATCTGTCTGACAAGGTCGGGATTAGTAAGGTTAAGCATATCGGGTTGTTCACCCGTTTTAAGCCCTCTTTGCTGCAGCATTGTTCCGAAGCCGCCGTCAAAAAGCAGAAATTCGTTTTCAAATTCCATTTTTCCCGTCCTCCTTTTTAAAAAATCCTATAACCGCAGTAACGCTTTTACGCGGCGACATAATACAGTTTTCGTTAAGAAAAATACCTGCGCGCTTTTCACAGTCAAGAAGCGGTATTATTTTTCTCTGGGTTTCAAGCGGAAAGTCGCCGTAACCGGGGCTGAAACGAGTTTTGCAGTAAAAGCCCTCTTTTTCGGCTTTTATTTTTATTTCTTCATTCACCCTGTCCGCAAGCTCTTCGACAAGAGCCGTCGCAACGCCGTCAAGCATTACGGATTTTGTAAGAAATCCCGTTCTTTCGTATCCTGAAATCGCTTTTTCAATTCCGACTCCTATTGTAACAGCCATCACGGCGCATTTTGAAGCGCCCGAAAGATGGTTGTTAATATTTTCCCCTAAAAGCGTAAGGTCGGTGTTTTCAAGTAAAAGTCCGTCTGCCGTTTGCTTTAAGTCAAAAACCGCATAAACGCTTTTAGGCGCGCAAAGACGAAGCCCCTCTTTCAAAGCAGAATCGAGCTGATTTTCCATTTCTTCGTCAAGACTCTGTCCTTTGTAGCCGAGGTAACGCAACGCCTCTTTTTTATTGCCGATAAGCTTAATCATTTAATTCTTTCCATTATACCCGAAGCAATTTCGGGTTTATTCATTGTATAAAGGTGTACTCCGTCAACGCCGTTCGAAATCAAATCTCGCGCCTGAGATGCGGCATATTCAATGCCTGCCTTTTTCAGAGAGATTTCGTCATTTTCGTATTTATTGAGTATTCGTATAATTTCACTCGGAAGCGAAGCGCCGCACATAAAAATCATTCGGCTTACCTGCGACTTTGAGAGCATCGGCATAATGCCTGCGGTAATGGGCACGGTAATTCCTGCCCTTTTTGTTTTCTCAATAAAATCGTAAAACGACCTGTTCTCAAAGAAAAGCTGACTGACAAAAAATGAAGCTCCCTTGTCCTGCTTGACCTTAAGATACTCAATGTCCTTTTCAACGCTTTGACACGCAACGTGTCCCTCGGGATAACAGGCGGCGCCGATGCAAAGCGGCTCGTCCTTTATTTCCTCAATAAGGTCGGCTGCCGTTTTAAAATCAGTCGGCTCGTTACCCTCAATAATATCTCCTCTTAACGCAAGCACATTTTCTATTCCTGCGTTTTTAATATCCGAAACCACCTTTCGGACCGTCTGTCTGTCGGAATTTATACAGGTCAGGTGCGCCATTGATTCAATGCCGAACTCATTTTTTACAACTGACGCCAATTCAACCGTCTTTGCGCTGTTGCCCGTTCCGCCTGCGGAATAGGTAACGGAAATAAAATCGGGATTAAGCTTTTTAAGAGAAGAGAGCGTGTCACGAAGCGTTTCAACGCTCAAATCGCCCTTCGGCGGAAAAATTTCAAATGAAATCGGAGTCTTGTTTTTAAAAATCTCACTGATTTTCATATTAAAGCCACCTTTTCTTTTTAAAGTAAATGAGTCCGCCTATGCCGATAAAAAGACTTACGGCAATTATTACGGGATAGCCGAGTTTCCAGTTAAGCTCTGGCATATAGCGGAAATTCATTCCGTACCATCCGACTATAAGCGTAAGCGGCATAAAAATCGTCGTTACAACCGTAAGAACCGTCATAATTCTGTTCTGCTTTACGTCGAGCTGGGTTTTCTGAAGGTCGCGTATCTGCACGGTGTAATCACGAAGCGAGGAAGCCATATCCTGAAGTCTTGTCGCTTTGTTAATAAAGAGCCTGAAATAACGCTCATTCTGCTCCCTGAAGAAATTGTTTTCGTTTTCTTCAAGCTCCTGACCGAAATCAATAAGCTGTTCGTAATGGGTGCGAAGCTCTCTGACGTCGCCTCGGATATCGTTTACGCGGTTGAGAATTTCCTCCTCATCGTCGCCGTCCGCAATTCTGTCCTCAAGCGCGACAAGCTCACGCTCGTATTTTTCCAAAAGCGCCTGGTCGGAATGAATAATCTGTTCAAGAAAATCATACATAAACCTTTCAAGGGACGGCATACGCCACTTTTTTGTATTCTTAACTCGGTTGATGATTTTCTGCGCTCTGCCGGAGGAATCAATAAATACAATGCCCTTTTCGTCAAGCGCAAAGGCGAATTTGTAATCGTCACCCGTAATATCACGTCTGCTGGGGATGGAGAATGTACCCGTCAGAGAGTCATAGTTTACCTCCGCCTTGGTGTTATGAACCTCAATAGGGTCAATTTCAAGGTCAATACCCATTTCAAATATATCCCTCTGACTAATCCATTCCTCGGGAGTAAGAACGGCAACGTACTGTCTGCCGTTTGTTCTTATTTCCTCAAGAGTGCATTCTCTTAACGTATTTTCAATAAGGTAATACATTTTTATCCTCCTTTATCAGAAAACCGTTCATTCCGTTTTATTTTGTACTGTTTTCAAGAAAATCTATTGCTTCCATATAAAGCTCATACTTTTTTGTCCTTTTACCTTCAACCCGTCTTACGTCGGAATTGTGCTTAAGGTCGGCAAGTTTCACCTTTGAAGCGACGGGATTTGAAGCAATTTTCCTCACATAATCCATATACGGCACGCTTTCGTCGTGCGTCAAAAGCCTTAACGCGTCAAGCACCTCTTTTGGGAAGCCCTCGCTTTCAAGGTATTCAAAGGTGTATTTGTCGCCGTGGTCCTCAATGACGTCGTGAAGAAGCGCAACGCAGGTTGAAACCTCGTCATCCATTTGAGTCGCAAGGAAAAACGGATGGAAAACATAGGGGTAACCGCCCTTGTCAAAATCGTTTTTATGCGCTTGGAACATTATGTTACACGCCTTTTTAACCAATTCGGAATAGTACATTTCCCCGTCCCTCTCATTCATCTCTCAAAGGTTATAAAGCCGCATTTGGTCGGATGGTCATAAACGACAACCTCGTTTTTATCGCTCTTATATTTCAATAATCTGAACGAAACAATTATATCTCCGCCTGCGCCGACAATCATAAACAAGCCGATAAGAAAAAGCCATGTAACAGCAGTCAGCGCGCCGATTATTGCCGGAATCATACCTACAACTAAAAGCGGCATAAGAGAACCGACAATATACTGCCATTTTTTAAGCGGTTCACTGCAATTGCAATAAGGCGTCAGCATTTCAAGCATAATGCCGAAGCTTATACTTTTAAAATGATTTTCCGCAAAAGCCGCCCATGTTATGCCGTGGACCAATTCGTGAAGAACAATCGCGGCAAAATATATAAATAAAAACAGCCACAGCGATAAAAGTCCTAACGAAAAATTGAACCTGCCGGGATTAATCAGAAGATAAATAAGAACGGGCGATATCAAAAACGGAATCGCGACTATAAAAGCCATAAAGTTTGCGTAAACAAGCCCGAGCGTGTGCTCCTTCATTTCATAGCCCTTGTTTTCAAGCTCTGCTCTTGTTATTTCAAACCTTTCCTGACGTTTTTGTTCCGCCTTTGTAAGCTTCCTTTGTTTATCGTCTGTCTTTTTCACTCTGTTCACCCGAACCTTTTATTTAAAATTTTGTCATACTCTCTGTTTTCACACCAATAGACTATTCCGTCCGTCACGTCGTAAACCATTGAAACTATACTTGTTCACATAACGGTTTCCCTTTATTTCCCTGCGCAACGCAGTGATTCATAGAGCTTTTTGTGGGTAAAGAAATTATATGACCTGCAGCCGCCTGCGCATCTTTTTTTATACTCGCACTGTCTGCATTTTCCGCTTAACATATCCTCATTAAAGTCCCTGTTATACGAAAAGGCGTGGGGATTATTCCATATTTCTTCAAGGCTTTTTTCACGAAGATTACCCTCGATAAACGAGTCGTCATACATCGATTCGCACCCTCTGACATTTCCAACGCTGTCTATCCCAATGCCCGTAAGCCCTGCGCGGCAGCGTTAAAACAGGCTTTGCCGCTTAAGTTTCCCCTTAAATAGCCCTCGGACCGGGTATAATAGCCGATATTGTCAGCAATTCCAATTGCAAACGGAGCCTTGCCTATATGCTTTTCAACAAAGCGGATAACCGAAGAAAAATCAATTTCGGTTGAAAACTCACCGCTTGCCGCGTTCCCCATAGGCGAGCACGCCTGTATCTGCCAGGCGAAAATATCCTTATGCTTTAAAAACGAATACATTTCCTCAAGCTTTGACACATTCCTGCTGTGAAGCGTGGTTATTACGGAAACGGGAATTTCGTTTTCTATAAGAACATCCATCGCCTGTTCTGCTCTTTTAAAGCTTCCGCGCTGTCTAAATAAATCGTGGATTTCCTCGGGTCCGTCAAGCGAAATGGCAACCGACTCAATTTTTAATTCTTTAAGAGAGGAAATAAGCCGCTCGGAAAACATAAAACCGTTTGTGATAACCGACACCTTAACGCCTCTGTCGGTAAGCGCCTTAACAATTTTTGCCCAGTCGCTTCTCATAAAGACCTCTCCGCCGATAAGAGAAACCCGTCTGCAACCGATATCGGCAAGCTGCCCTGCAACGTTTAAGGCTTCGTCTGTCGAAAGCTCGTTATCCCTCGCCTTTCCTGCCTTTGAGCCGCAATATCTGCAGGAAAAACAGCACGAAAGAGTGATTTCCCACACGCATGAGAGCAGGTTATATTTAACGCTTCTTTCCATACTCAAATTTTAAGCTTTGCGCCGCAAATGGGACAGAACGGTGCGTCAAGCGGTATCGGCGCTGTACAGAAGGGACAAAATCGGCACGTTTCATTTTTTTCGGGAATAACCGGTCCGTCATAGACGGTTTTCATAAAAGGATCGCCCTCAATATCCTCAACGGGACCTGCGTACACTTCGTTCATAACGCTGTTATCCGGGTCATTTTCCGCCGCATAGTTAAACGGATAATTATCCTTATTAAACGAGTCATAATTACTTTTCATCATTTCGGGAGAAGCGTAAACTGTCGTGGCCTCGGCATAAGGCGGAAAATCATCCTCACTTACAGGCGTCGGGCGCGCGTCATTCATATTTTCATTCTCCAAAGAACCGTTTTTATAAGGCATTCCCGTTTTTCTTCCCATAATTTCCGGAGATGCGTAAACGCATTCGATTCCTGCAGGACGCCTCGAAGCTTCATCCTTCCTTTCGGGTCCTGCATAGACACGGTTTATTTCCACATCCTCTTTTTTATTCTTCTTTTTAAAAAGCTTATCAAAAAATCCCATTATAAAATCACTCCGTTTGTTTACTGAATTTCAAACTTTATTTTCGCTTCGGGACAGTAAAACAACCGTCTCAACATGCTTTGGGACAATAGCGTGAATAAAAAGGCATATGTTTACGCTACTACCCAACCTTCCTCATAAAGCCTATGCCTCCGACTGGTAAGACGAAACCAAAAACAGCAAAAAGATCTTTCATGAATCCGCCATTGGGTAATGGTGCCTATTGCTTACGGCTATTATAATCCTTTGTAATAACATCCCATAGCGTAGAAATATGGCAAGGCGGAATTCTTTGCTCCAAAAAACAGGAAAGCATGCTGTAATCGCGGCTAAAATCATCAATACTGTGTTCAGCAAAATATGAGACGGGGATTCTCTCAATATTGCCATAACTCGGGTACATCCCAGAACCGGAACAACCCCAGTCAATTACATAGTTTTCATCTGACGTTACAAAGACACTACATTCTGTTGGACAATGACCGTCCGTATCATAGCCTCCGCTGAAAAAATACTCTTTTTATCATTGTCGTTCATAGTTAAACTCTCCTTGTTCGTAAACAGTTAATCATTAACATTTTGAAATCAAAACTACTGTCTCCACATAACTTGGGTAGTTCGCGAGACAAAACGTTTTTACTCAATGGTATTCAAAAGCTCAAAAAGAGTAATGATATCAGAACTATGTGTTATATCTTCAACTTTAAGTTCTAACAAAGAATACTTTTCAATAATATAGGTTGCGAGCATGTAAATATCACGTTCAATAAAACAATCTGCAGGAATTACATCGGCGCTACCGGCGCCGCCAAGATTATAGCCATATCCTTCATGCCCAAATCCAACAGACCAAGAAGCAAATACCGCTTCATATTCTTTCTTTTCAATACAAAAATTCTCTAAAAGGCATCCATCACTAAGGGTGCGCCCGCTTTTTATTACACAAAAAAAGGCGAAGTTCTCAAACCATTCAGGCAAAGGGGGGTGTGAGTTATCCTCAATCACTTTGTCTGAAACACCATCTGTTATCCACTCTGAATATGCTTTGCTACGAGATACTTTTGTTTTTTTGTTGGAAGTAGTATTTTTGCTTGCCTTGTCTTTTCGTTCTTCAATGTTTTGAGTGTTATTTACGCTGTTTTGAGGTTCGATTCTTGAAACAAAGTGTTTGGAGGCACAATTTCTACATAGTTTTTTACCAAAAACAGTAATCATTTCAGACGGAGAAAATGATTCTTTACATTCCTCGCAAACAATACTTGGAGCAGAAGCCGCTTCCTTCAGATACTCTGCACAAACATCACAGTATTTTTTGCCATCTATTGTAAAAACGCTTCTTTTATCAAGGTAGCCGAAACCTATTCCGCATCTTTCACATACGGAATTACTGGGTGATATTCTGCCGATTCCTATAGAATTGTTGAAATTCTTGGACTTTTTTTCTTATTAAACAACCACATATTACTTTTCCTCAGCTATTGATTTGTCAGTTTTTCAATTATGTTTATCTATTCCTTGTCATCAATACTACCGTCTCAACATGTTTTGTATGCGGAAACATATCGACAGGCTGGATTTTGCGGACTTTGTAGCCGTTCTTAACCAGAAAGAACAAATCTCTCTGCTGGGTTTCGGGATTACAGGAAATGTAAACCACTCTTTCGGGCGCAAGCGAAACAAGTGACGAAAGAAAAGCCCTGTCACTGCCTGCTCTGGGCGGATCCATTATTACAACGTCGATTTTTTGCTTTTCCTTTGCAAGGTCGAGCATAAACCGACCTGCGTCCGCCTTAATGAATTTAATATTCTTTACGCCGTTGAGCTTTGCGTTTTCCTTTGCGTCTCTGACCGCGTCGGCATTGAGCTCAACGCCCACAACCTGCCCTGCGTTTTTTGAAGCGATAATGCCGATAGTCCCCGTTCCGCAGTACGCGTCAATGACTGTATCGGTCCTTTTAAGGGAGGCAAATTCCAATGCCTTATTGTATAAAACCTCTGTCTGGACGGGATTTATCTGATAAAACGCTGGAGGTGAGATTCGGAACTTAAAGCCGCACAGCTCTTCCTCGATTTTACCCGTGCCGTAAAGCACTTCAAATCTGTCTCCGAGGACAAGTGAGGTATGTTTATCGTTTATATTCCAGACAACGGTAGTTATTTCGGGGTGTCTTTCGAGTAAAGCGTTTACAAACTGCTTTTTCTTCGGGAAAATATTCGTACCCGAAACGAGAACGACCATAACCTGACCGCTTTTAAAGCCGCGTTTTATGAGCGTATGACGGAGAAATCCTTTTCCCGTGTCCTCATTGAACGGGAGCAGCTTGAAGCTTTTGAGCAGTTTTCTTACAGTGACATTTATTCTGTCCGCTGTTTCGTCTTCCAAAAGACAGTTGTCCACATTGACAACCCTATGCGTCGAGGACTGATAAACTCCGGAAATGATATTCTTGCTTCTGTCAAGACTGAATGCCGCCTGAACCTTATTGCGGTAGTGATACGGGTTTTCCATTCCGATTATTTCATCGACGTGATGAAATTTCCCCAGAAGCTTTATAACGGAAGCCTGCTTGAAGCTCAACTGCTCTTCATAGCTTAAATTAAGCAACTGACAGCCGCCGCATTTTTTCATTACGGGGCAGTTCATATTACAAATCCCCCGTTTAGAGAAAGCACCTGTCCGGTGATAAAGGAAGCCTTTTCGCTTACAAGAAATTCAACCGCATTTGCAACGTCCTCCGGCGCGCCAAGCCTCATAAGCGGCGTTTCATTTTTCAGCTCTTCAAGGTCAGCTTCCGAAAAGGACGAAAGCATATCGGTCTTTATAACTCCGGGTGACACCGCATTGACGCGAATACCCGACATTCCGACCTCTTTTGCAAGAGCCTTTGTCAGACCTATAACCCCCGCCTTTGCCGCTGAATAGTGAACCTCGCACGAAGCGCCGGTTTCACCCCACATTGAAGCAATGTTGACTATTACGCCCGAGTGATTTTTTATCATATCGGGCAAAGCCGCGCGGCAGCAGTTAAACACGCCAGTAAGATTTGTATTTATCATTTCCTGCCACATTTCGTCCGTAATTTCCGTAAAAAGCGACTGCTGTGAAATACCTGCGTTATTTACGAGCACCTCAATTCTTCCGAGGTCTTTTTTTATCTTTTCAAAAGCGGCATTAACCTGTTTGCTTGACGAGACATCAGCTTCATAGCACTCGGCTGTAAAGCCGTCTTTAATAAGCTCATTTTTAAAAGCCAACGCTTTCTCTGCGCTGTTTTTATAAATGATGGCGAGCGCGAAACCGTTTTCACAAAGCTTTTTTGCCGTTGCCTTACCTATTCCCCTTGAAGCGCCAGTAACAACTGCGGTTCTCATTTTTTCACCTGCTTTAATGTAGGGGCTGACGACCTCGACAGCCCGTAAGTTCAAAAATCTCTTGATTCGGGGCGCTGAGTTCATCGCCCCCTACAAAATAAAATTAAAAAGTTATCATATTTCTACAAAATATTATAATACTATAAATTATTCAATATTTCAACCTTTGGGACATAAAAAAAAGCGGAGCACTTGCTCCGCCTTTATCTTTTTTTCTGTTGAGATTCTTCGCTTACGCTCAGAATGACAATTTAATTACGCCTCTGCCTTCCAAAGACCGTGAAGATTACAGTAAGCGTAAGCGGCTTTAACCTTATCGCCGTCAACAAGAGCGAACTGAACCGTCGGTTCACTGCCGACTGCCAATTCTTTTCTCTGCGCGCCCTGTTCGGTCTCAAGCGCAACCCAGAGAATGCTGTGTTCACTGAGCATCGGATGAGCAACGTCGCCTACCGAAACGGTAACCGTGTTACCCTCAACCTTGATTACGGGAACGTGCTTTTCCTTTGCGGCGTCAACGGTGTTTGCAACGATTTCTTCCATCTTCTCGCCGCAGCACTTTACGGGAACACCCTTGTTTTCAACAAAAGCGATAATATTACCGCAATGTGAGCATTTATAAAATTTCATCATAATTATTCCTCGCTGAAGCTGTCTTTTCCTGCGCCGCAGATGGGGCACTCCCAGTCATCGGGAAGGTCTTCGAATGCAGTGCCCGGAGCAATACCGTTATCGGGATCGCCTACTGCAGGATCGTATTCATAGCCGCAGATATCACATGTATATTTCATTTCCTGTTCCTCCGTTAATCAATAATTTTCGCTCTTAAGCTCAAAATACTTCTGGGGATGAGCGCAAACGGGGCAAACATCGGGAGCCTGCTTTCCGACGTGAACGTGACCGCAGTTACGGCAAATCCAAACCATATCGCCGTCACGGGAGAATACAAGACCGCCTTCAATATTTGCAAGAAGCTTTCTGTATCTTTCCTCGTGGTCTTTTTCGATTTTTGCAACGCCTTCAAACATAGCGGCAATTTTATCAAAGCCCTCTTCTCTGGCTTCCTTTGCGAACTTGTCGTACATATCGGTCCACTCAAAGTTTTCACCGTCAGCCGCTGCCTTAAGGTTATCCGTTGTAGTGCCGATACCGCCGAGAAGCTTAAACCACATTTTTGCGTGCTCCTTCTCGTTATTTGCGGTCTCTTCAAAAATGGCGGCTATCTGCTCATAGCCCTCCTTCTTTGCCTTGGAAGCAAAGTATGTGTACTTGTTTCTCGCCTGGGACTCGCCTGCAAAAGCGGTAAGAAGGTTAGCTTCTGTCTTTGTGCCTTTAAGATCCATAAAAAACACTCCTTTTAATAAAACTTCCGTATAAAATTTTAACATATTATACTCACCTAAAATTATACGGGCGCGCGTGTTTTTTGTCAAGTATTATCGGGCGCTGAAGCCTAAAAAGATTTACATTATATTGACAATATTTTATAAAAAGTATAAAATTAAAAAAATATACTTTTTCGGAGTGAAAAGGATGTCTGAAAAAGAGCTTAAAAAAGAAACATCAAGTGAAAAAGACGCTTTGAATAAGGTTTATGTGCCTGCAGATGACCCCGAAACCTACAAAGCGCTTTTTGAAAACGTAAACGGCGGCGGATTTATCTCAACGGTCGGAATTGACTGTGAGTTTGTTTTTGTCACCGACGGGCTGTTGCGCCTTTTCGGCAAGGATGAAAAGGCGTTTATTGAAATGACGGACAACAAGCCTGCAAATATGATTTATTCTCCCGACAGGAATTGGGCGAGGGATACCGCCATTGCCCAGCTTCAGGTGGGCGATAAAAGCGAGGTTACATACCGCATTATTGACGAATACGGCAATATCAAATGGGTTCACGATGTCGGTCAGAAGATAAAGGGCGCGGACGGTGAAGAACGCTTCTTTTCAACCGTTACGGATATTACCGAAACCGTTGAAGCGAACGAGCGGCTCAAGGACGCTTCATACGAGCTTGAAACGCTTATGACAAACATCCCGGGCGGAATATGCGTATTTGAATACGACAACGGAAAAATGGTTATCCAGTACGCAAATGAGGAATACTTTGTCTTAAACGGCTTTACAAGCGAGTATTTCTATATGATAGGCGATATGGATATTTCCCGTTTTATTAAAGAAGAGCAGTATCCTGAATTCAGAAATAAGCTTGAAGAGTCCCTTAAGGGCTCCTCCTCGTTTGAATACGAATACCGCGTAAACCGTATGGACGGAATTGACGTTTACGTTTCAATGAAGGCGAAGGTCTTTAAATACCACGGCGACAATCCCGTTTTTTATTCCGTTATCTGGGACACGACCGAGCGAAAGCAAATGGAAAACCAGCTTTTCCTCCAGTCCGAAAGATACAAGGCAATTGAAGAAAATATGGACGAGCTTCCGTTTGACTATGTTATTTCAACGGACACTCTTATTGTTTCAAAAATACTTTGGTCAAGACCGGGTCTTGGCAACAGAATTTACGACTTTTACAAAAGGCTTGACGAAACGGATTTTATTCACCCCGACTCGAAAGAGATATTCAAAGACAACATCGACCGCGCAAAAAAGGAAAAGTGTCAGGGCGTATTTGAATTTCGCGGTATGTTCCGCGACGATAATCTGTACCACTGGTACATAATGCACTACACCACGGTTGTTGACGAAACGGGAAAGCCGGAAAGAATAGTCGGCCGTGTAAACGAATATGACGAAGAAAAGCTCGAGCAGGAGGAAATTGAGCGCCGTCTTATGAACGACGATATGACGGGTCTTTATAACAAGACCGCCTGCGAAAACATTATCAGCGATATGCTTGAAAAGGAAAATCCCTGCGGAGCAATGCTTGTGCTTGATATTGACAATTTCAAGCTCATAAACGACACCTTCGGTCACACCTTCGGCGACACGGTTATTGAAAACTTTGCAACCGACGTAAAGGACTCGGTGGACGAAAACACCGTAGTCGGCCGTATCGGCGGCGACGAATTTCTTATTTATATTCCCGGTTCTTCAAGGAAGAAAGCAATTGAAACCGCAAGTCATATATGTACCCTTATGAAGAACACCTACGTCGGAGAGCAAATGCAGCTTCCCGACAGCGTGGGCTGCAGTATAGGCATCACCTATATCCCCGACGACGGCACCGCCTTTAACACGGTATTTGACAAGGCGGACCTTGCAATGTACTATTCAAAGTCAAAGGGTAAAAACTGCTTCAGCGTTTATAACGAAAAAATGCTCTCTTCAAAATCGGATATAATGAGTATGAAAAAGAGCGAAACGGACGCTGTCGTCTCTTCAAGGTCGCTTGTTTTTGACTCCGATTTTACAACCTACACCTTCTCACTTCTTTCTCATTCAAGGGATATTGACAGCTCGCTTAACCTTTTGCTTGAAAGAATAGGCAAGCAGTTTGACCTGTCGTTTGTTGCCGTGCTTGAGGATATTAAGGACGACGGGTATATGCATTTTACGAATATCTGGCACTATATTGACGGAATTCAGTACCTTGACGCCCAGCCGCCGCTGCACGCCAAAAACACGAGATATATTGCGGCGAAATCCGCCTCGTCAAGTATGTATATAATTGACGATACAAAAAATATGGACAAGGACAGCGAGGTCGGCGATCTGCTTTACAGCACTTACAACTGCAGCTCCTTTGCAAGCGTGCGCTTCCCTGCGAGCAACCAGGTGGACGGTTGTCTTTTCTTCTCGGACTGCTCAAAGCCCCACGAGTGGAGCGAATACGAGCTTGGCACGTTTTCCGAGCTTTCAAGAATAATTTCGGTTTTCATCTCCTTAAGACGTGAGCGTATCCGTTCAAACGAACAAATTGAAAAGCTCTCCACAAAGGATGCGTTGACGGGTCTTTATAACCAGGAAACGTTTATTGAGCTTTCAAAGGATTTTATTAAGGAACATCTGAAAGACGGCGTTGTGGCCCTCATTTACACCGACATCAACGGCTTTTCGTATGTAAACGAAAACTTCGGCTACGAAGCCGGCGACAAGATGCTTTGCGATTTTGCGGAAGCAATTTCAACCGAAACGGGTCACCCGAAAATCAACGGGCGAGTTTATTCCGACTTTTTCCTGACCATTTCCGCTTGCCGCACAAAGGGCGAGGTTTTCAGCTCGGTTGACAGCATAAACAACTACTTTATCGGTCAGCAGCGCTCAATTTACCCTGCAAGCAACCTCAGTCTTTCAACGGGTATTTATTTTATTACCGAAATACCCGACCACTCAATAAGCTCGCTTATTGAAAACGCAAACCTTGCGCGTAAGGAGTCAAAAAATAACGTCACTAACTATTACGTTTACGACGACGAGCTTTCAAAAAAAAGGTCAAGCGAGCAAACCGCGGCGAACGATTTGCATAAGGCTATCGACACGGGTGAGCTTCGACTTTTCCTTCAGCCTAAATTCTCCCTTCTTGAAAGGGAAATTGTCGGCGCGGAAGCGCTTGTACGCTGGGTACTTCCCGACGGGACAATGAGATATCCGGACCAATTTTTGCCTATTCTTTCAAGAATGGGTTACATCGTCGAGGTTGATTTCTTCATCTTCGAGCAAACTCTTAAATACATAAGGAAATGGATGGATGAGGGTAAAAAGATTTATCCCGTTTCCGTAAACTTTGCGCGTCAGCATCTCAAGGCGCCGGATTTTGTCAAGCAGGTTTATATGCTTACAAAAAAATATAACGTGCCGCCGGAATACATTGAGCTTGAAATAACGGAAAGTGAATCAATAAATGACAACGAGCATTTCTTAACGGTTATGAAGCAGTTTCACATAATCGGCTTCAAAATCGATATCGACGATTTCGGAACCGGCTATTCGTCGCTTCACATGCTGCTTGACGCACCGTTTGACGTGGTAAAAATCGACCGCAGCTTCATTACCGACGTTGAGTTTTCTTCAAGGTACTTAAACTACCTTACCACGCTTATAAATCTTGTAAAAACAAGCGGTAAGGAACTCATTTTTGAGGGAGTCGAAACCGAGGATCAGGCGCGTATTCTTCTTCAGTGCGGCTGTGATATTGCACAGGGCTATCTTTTCAGCAAGCCTATAAGCACCGACGAATACGAGGAAAGATTTGTCTATAACAGTTAAATAAAAATAAGCAAACGGCGCGGTAAAAACCTGTTTACCGCGCCGCCTTTTTTATTATCTTTTTTTATGAAACAGGAATCGTTTCCGAAACAACTCTGCGTATTGTGAAATAACCCTTGAGTACGTTTGTACCTATGGACTGCTCATATTCAACCTCATCACAGCCTGCGTCAAGAATATCAATTCTCCACACTCTTACAAGAAGGTCGAGCCATCTGTCAAACCCCTTTGAGCACGCGTCTCCGCCCATAGACTTCGGCGCGTACACATTAAGCGCGAGTCTGATTTTGGCTTCCCTGTTTCTTGTAACGGTCACATTTCCGTTGGCGTCAGTCGTCTCAAGTCTCGGACCGACTTCAATTTTCTTAATTCCAAGAGAAAACATCGTCTCCTTAAGCGGAGTTGAAAAGTATTTGTCCGGAAAAGCTACAACCGTTTTTCCGCCGACTATGGATTCAAGCCCGTTTGCGGTATTTACAAACGTCTCAATTGTATTGCCGACAACTACCATTACTCTTACGCCTCCTCTTCCTTTGTGCGTTTTAAAACCGCCCAGATATAAGCCACGGAGTCGGAATAAAAAAGCTTTTCCGCTCTTGTAACAAAAAAGCTTTCGTTATCGGCCTTTAACATATATTCGTCACGCGCAAGCGCCGTCAGGTCGTGCTCGGCAGGGCCGAGGTAAAGATAGTAACTCATATCGCCTATTCCGAGCGGAACTCTTTTATCCTCAAGGTACATCTTGTTTTTATACCGAAGCGGCTGAACAAATGCCCTGAACTGTTCGCCCTGCCAGCTTTCGTCGGCTGAAACAACCCTTATTCTTCTCCCGTATTTTTCAAAAAGAGATTTCAGCGTCATTTATATCCACCTCTGAAAAATAAAAGCCTTTATCCCGAATTAAACCGTCAAGCGCTTCAAACGCCTCTTTTTTAAGATTATAGGCAGCCGAAGTAACTGCGTCTGCGTCATTTTCCACGGTAATATCGCCTGCGCGAAAGCTTTTAAGCGCGTCCGAGTCAACCGCCCTGTTCAAAAGAATCCACTGATAAAACGCGTCGCACGCGGCGGCGTTTATAAGGCGGTCATCGCTTTCATCGGCATCCTCTTTGATAAGACTGCTTATTTTTTGTGCGCTTGACTGACACAGGGACTGGATTTTTTCATCGGACTGCTGTCTGTCGCAAAGGAGTAAAAAACGCGCAATTACCGGTGAAACGTCTATCATTTTTTCACCTCGTTATTCGCTGAAGGTCAATGCCTTTACTGCGTCCGCGGTAATTCTGTTAAAGCCGCAGGTGCTTGTGACGGCAACTCTTTCAAGCTGACGGTTAATAAGCTTGTCGCTTTCAACCGTTACGTCGCCCGACTGTACCGTTTCAAGAGCGTAGTTCCTGTCAATTGCAAGAAGGCTGTTTTTGGGAACATAATTTGTTCTGATTATCTTTGCGCCGAAGGGAGTAATAAGATTTCCCGTAGCGTGGAAATTAAGGCCGGCTGCCGCATCCCTGAACTCCTGCATATTAAGAAGAACAGAAAGTGATTCGGGGTTAATAAAGATGTGACTCATTGAGTAATCGCCGAAGCTTGTGTAAAAATCAACAAGGTCGGCGTATGTAAGCGCGCCGCCCGTGTTGTCCGAGCCGCAGTGCTCGTTACCCGAATTGCCGAGATAAAGCACGCCCAGCGCGTCCTCAACCTGCGCATTTGCAATATGCTTTCCTATCTGTCTGAGAGCGATGGCAAACACGTTGATTTTCTGGAAACGAAGCGCCTCATAGCTTGCGGAAAGCATTCTTCCGTACTTGCGCATTGTAACAAGATCGTTGGAAAGCGCAATGTTCACCTCGGGAATTTCCTCGCCCTCGGAAACAAAGTGACTGCTTGTCGGGTCGGTAAGAGTGGAAATAATGCTTCTGTAATCGAGTCCCTCAATTCTTGTCTTAACCGCGCTGATTTCGGAAAGAGTTTCCGCGCCGTCAATGCCGCTTTCAACCGTTCTTACAACAAATTCGGGGAACAGAGCAGCAGTCTGAGAAGAAGAGAAGAACTTGTCAATAACATCACTGTTATTGCCGCTGACCTTGATATCGAATCTTTTGAGCTGGCGCGCAAATGCGTCAAGTCCCTCAAGGGAAGTGCCCTTGTAATTCTCGCTCGGATCGAGCTGCTCAAGGTTATAGGAAAAGCCCTTTCCCGCGTACAAACCCTTATCAATTTTAATGCTTTTATAGTCTGACATAAATACCTCCTGTTATATTACAAAGGACGAATTGCTTTCATCCCTGTTAGCTTCTGTCGGCTCGCCTGTCTGGTAGCCGCACGGCATTAAGCCGCTTTTTTTCTTTTCAAGAGCGAAAGTGAATGCCTTAAGGTTTTCCACCGAAAGGGATTTACAGATTTCTCCCATTTCTTCCGCTCCGATTTCGGGAAAAGCCACAGCCGCCAGAGAAACGGCGTTTTTAATAAGAAAGTTACGGTACTTTTCACCGTCCAGAGCCTTTTTCTTAAGCTCGTTTACCTCTTCAAAAAGCTTTTCGCATTCCGTTTTTGAAAGCGTGATTTCCTCACTTTTTTCAATATTTTTTAAAATTTCGAGCGTATTTCTCTCCTCCTTTATTTTAAGTCCCTTTGTCACGCCTGCATTTTTCTGCGCAGGGACGGCAACAAAGGACCACTCATACGCGTCAGTCGGGTTTATAAGCTCGTCAAAGCAGATTTTACCGTCATATTCATTTCCCTTAACGTGGGAGCAGCGCTTTTTTCGTCTGTCGTTTTTGCAAATAGAACACCTGATTTCGCTTACCGAGCAGCCTACGCTCGTCTCCTTTTTAATTCCTGCCTCGATTTCTTTAATCAAATCGGCGTTTGAATCGGTCCTGACCATATATGCCCAAGCCTTAAGGTAGTAATAATCCTCCCCGAGCGAATTTTTCCGCCCGTCGGTTATAAGCTCCGTCTTAAAGGTTCTTGCGGTCTGGTCCTCGGCTTTCATACTGTGGTTCATTATTGCGGTTTTGCCGACAAAGAGCTTTTCAAGCGTTTTTAATGACTCAACCGTAAAGCGTTCGCCGTCACGGTCAATTTCATTGTCGCAGAGCACAACGCTGAACACAAACACATCGTCTGCCGAAAGAGAAGACAGCGTGTAGGAATTGATTTTCTCCATATCCGCGTCAGTCACTTTTCTGACGTTTTTTGTTTTTGCTGTTATTGACTTGTTAATCCTCAACACCTCCCGACTGAATTTCAAGCTGTCTTGCCTGCGCGTTCCAGAGCCTTGCGTGCGCCTGCTCCGTTTCATCCTGAAGCGTGATATCGTCCCACTCGATTTTTGCAGTTGCGTCCAACCCCGAAAGAGCGAGATACAAATTGCAAATTTTTTCCGCAACGGGAGTAAGGATTCTTCTGTACGCCCACAGCTCGCTTGTCAGCGCGTCCGCCTGCTGGGCGGACATTCTTTCCGTTGACGACCAGGAAAGACCGAGCATAAATGGCGGCAAACCGGTTTTTGAAACTATCTGCTCAAGCATCTGTCTTACCGGCACCTCGCTGTCAAGAATCTGGCTGTCTGCGCCGATGACCTTTATATCAACATCACCGACTGCAATAAAATCCTTCGTACCCGATGAATTCATTGCATTGCTCCATTCCGCAGCTATCTGCATTGCCCTGTCCTTTGCAAGACTTCTTTCAAGCGTATCGTTTTGCGGCTTATATGTAACCGCGTAACGCAGAGCGCCTGCTCTTACCCAATTCTGACCTATGGAGTTGTAGATTTTCATAAGAACCGAGGTCACAAACGGCAAACCCTTAAGAAGAGAATTGCCGTAAACCGCGCCTGATTCGGGATTGAGCGTCGATACAACCGTAAAGTCAGGATACTTTACAGGTACGGCATCAATGCCGTTAAACCTGCAAAGCTCCACTTTTATTGGATTTACGGGGTTTCTGCGTAATTTTATATTCTTAATCGGCGTATTGTAAAGTTGAATTACTTTACCGTTTTCGTCCAGCACCACTTCGCCCACCGCCGTTCCGTAGGTCAAAAGGCACTCGAAGAATACCGCCATAAACCTGTCAAGTCCGTTGCCCGTCGAGTTAACGTCAACAGTTTCAACAAACCTGTCAAGAACCGGCTGATAATTCTCCTTTGAACATTTCATTTTAAAGCCGCCTGCCAGATGTACCAGCTTTGTAATAGCGGCGGAAATAATCGGAACGCTGTTTTTGAGCGCGCCGTAGAGAGCCGCCTCCTCAATTGCCGGAGGAATGAAGCTCTCCAAAGCCGAAAACGGGTCATCAGCTACGGGTCCGGTCTGCGCCGCGACAAAGCTTTTGCCCTTTTTCGAGCGTGAAAAAAGGTTATTTTTCATAAACACTCCTTTCAGAAATTAAAATAAGTTCATACGAACCTATTTGTCGGCGGTTTATCTTTCCACCGACAGCGCAAAGAATCCGCTTTCCTGCTCACCGACAGCAGTAGAAACAAAATAGCGTATATCGTCCATTGCGTGATCGTTCTCTTTTACGGGTTTGTCTTTTATATATGTGCTGTCCCATCTGTAAAGCGAAAATTCCCTTAAGGAATCCTTACATTCGGGTGAGAACACCAGTTTTCTTTCCTTTAAAAGAGTCGACACCTTGCGTATTCCGTCATCGACATCGTTTTTTGCAGGGACTACCCTGTATTCGCCGTGACGTCTTATACACTCCATAAACGAGGCGGCTGACGGGTCAACTATCACAGAGTCGATTTTTTCGTTTCCGATAAGCTTCTTTAAATCGGAATAGTATTCCTCATCCGTTTTCTGAAAGCCCTTCTGTCTTGAATCGTGATAGTATTCCCTGAGTCTGAACCACTTGTCTCCGTAACGTCCCCACAACCCGAAGGAAGCAGGATTTACCGTACCGTAATCACAGGAAACGAAGAATTTGTCACACCTGCCCTCGGGAAAGCCTACGTTATATTTTTCGCTGAAAAACGGATAGACCAACCCTTCGGCGGCAACCCATTTACCCTCAACGAAGCGCTCATAGAACGTTCCGCTGTAAAGCGATTTGTAACGCGCAATAACCTCGGGCGAAAGAGACGGGTTGTCCTCCATTACAAAATGAAGGTACAGCGCGTTTTTCTCTTCGGTTTTCTTAATCCATTCCCTGTAAAACCAGTGCTGCGGATTTTCCGGGTTACAGTTAAAAAAGAATTTTGCATCCTGCTCCGAACAGCGCGCAAGAGCTTGCTCAACAAAGGAACGCGGCATCAAAGCGACCTCGTCAAAAAGCACTCCGCCGAGCGTCATACCCTGAATAAGCGCCGCCGAGCCTTCATCTTTGCCGCCGAAAAGATAAAATCTGTTAAACTGTTTTCCCAGACTTATTTCAATAAGATTCTTCGATTTTAACTCCCTGCATTTAAAGCCCATTTCTTCAAGAACGGGCAGAAGCGGAACTATCACATTTCTTTTAAGCGAAGTCACCGTCTTGCCGCAGAAAGCGAACGAAGTATCCTTAAAGCAATAAAATGCCCAACAGATAAATGAAATTGAAAGGCAAACCGTCTTGCCGCTTCTTACCGCGCCGTCACATATTATTGCGTCGCGGCTGCGGTATTTACTGCTCTCGCACCACCACGTCAGGGCGGTCATCTGCTTTTTTGAAAAGGATTCAAACCTCCTGTTGCCCATCAGTCCTCATCCTCTTCATTTTCCCTTGCGCCTTTTTCAAGCGCTTTATAAAACGGCAGCGCCGCGTCACCCTTGTTCGAGCTCAACTCGTTAAGAGCCTCAAGCGCCTTCTGACGGTCAAAAAACTTTATCTCAATTCCTCCGCCCTTCGGCTTTTTTATATCCGACACGTTAAAAAGGTCCAGCGACTCAATTTGCTCATCCGTAAGATTTTGAGCAAAAAGCAGCTTAACCGCGTCTGCCGTCGAGCCGAATGCAAGACGGCGAAAGCCTGCTTCAACCTCGCCCGAAAAGCTCTCACGACTGTTCTCAATTGAATCAAGGAAATCCCTGACCCTCCGTTTTTCAAGAAGCTTTAATGCGCTCTTCAGGGGCAAAAGCCTGTAGCCTGCCTCATAAGCCGCCCTGCGCTTGTCCATTGTTTCCGCATAGATACGGCAAAACTCCTTTTCCTTGTTTGTAAGCCTTTCGCACGCAGACGATGGCTCACTGTTATTTAACGAAAACTGTTTATTCATCTTTCCTCCCGTATTCATTCAGCCTTGAACTACTCCGTAGGGGTTGGCATGCTTGACAACCTGTTGCCCGTTTACGGGCAATTGCCGTCCTCGACGGCAACGGGACGTCCGGGAGGCCGTCCCCTACAAATCATTTCAATTAGTTTCCTGCTGATTGATATCGCTTTCACCCATAGATAAAAAAACGGACTTTGTTGCGCGTTTTCCGCAACAAAGTCCGAAAAAGTATGAATTTTTTATTTTATCCTATTCCACTACTCGTATAAAATATTGTCACCGACTCAACATTAAGATCCTTATCGAGGATAAAATCTATTTCAGGCCAGTAGCCGCAGCTGACATTGAGCTGGTACTCGCCCTCCTGCGGCTCACCGTCCTTTAACTGTTCATCCACATAAGCAAAGCCGTCCGTGAACTTATACATTCCGTCGCCGTAGACCTTTCCGTCAAGGCGGTAATCCTTATCCCTCTCCTGCGGCAATTTCAGAAGAATGCTCTCGAGCGAATCACCGATTTTAATATCCCTCGGGAATTGAGCATCCTTGTCGGTAAATTCAGCCGACCAGATTTCATCCATATACGCTTCGCCGAGGTATTCCTTTAAAAACGTTATTTTCACCCCGTCGTACACATAAACCTTTTTATTAAAACCGTCTTCGCTCACAAATTCGATTTCCTTCGGCTCGCCGAGAGTTTTTATTATATCGTTTTCCGTCATTCCCTCTTTGAGTGAGTAAGTTGTAACCTCCTCTGCCTTAAGTATTTCAAGGTCGGGGTTAGGCGTAACATACGGAAGGTCATCTCTCCATCTCATTGACCTGTCCCAATCTCTTTCAACCATATCGTAAGCATCACGCCAACTGCGTTGTTCTTCGTCAAGAACTTCCTCTCCCGTAAAAACGACGGAATTAAGTGTCATACAAAACGTTTTATAATCGGATGTATCATTTTTATTTGCATCGGTATATACAATTCCAATGCTTTCACCTTCAGCGTTATAAAGGTCAGCATTATAAGTTGTTACGCCGTTGTGATTCCATACAGTAATAAATCCTTTTGCATTTGAACCGCTGTATTCAATAACCCTGTCACTAATCGGTGCGGCAACATCCCACAATGTCAGAAGATTATATGACATTAAAGCCTTTTTCCAATCGCAACATTTTATATTATTCTTCCAGTCATAATTATAACCGAGCCATTTCAGGTCACCCATTCTGTAATGCTTTCCGTCATAGTTCTCACTGAACCATTCGTCTTCCCAATTCAGAATATAATCAAAATGCTCAAGCCCTCCGCCTTCAGGACTGTAAAGAACATGATAAACGTCAAAATGTTCTTCATCATTGAGATTTTCACCGTTTACCGAAATCTTTTTATAGCTTTTTTCCACATTTGAAACATCCCTGAAAAGTTCTGTTCCGTCGGGAAGAGAAAAGGTTACATTTCCAACTTTTCCAAATGAAGTAGTGTAGTCAAAAGCCAAATCATAACTGTCAAACTTTTCAGGTTTAATCTTTGCGTATTCGGACATTGAGTTATATTTCATTTTCACAAGAATTACCGGACCGAAAATGTATATAAGTAAAGTTATTATCAGAATACTCGGGAAAACAATAAACAGTAATCCGCGCAGTATCTTCCGCCTTTTCATCTTTTCATTATACAGCTTCAGGTATTTCTGTTCCAATTCCTCATCTGTTGTCTTTTTGTCTGACGGAATATCAAGAAACTCATCCATACTCACACCGAAATAATCCGTGATTTTGCTCATCATATCAAGGCGAGGCATTGCCGAACCGTTTTCCCATTTTGAAACGGCTTTATTTGAAACTCCGAGTATTTCGCCAAGCTCACCCTGGGTGAGTCCCTTTTGAGTACGGTACTCGGTCAGCTTATTTCCGAATTTGTATTTATCCATTGGTTTCGCCTCCGTTTTCATTATACCAACGCATTCAAACAAGGTCAATGAAACAGCCGCTTTTCGCTGTCGAATTAAAGTAGAAATTTAAAAAACGACAAGAACCGACAAACATTTTACAATATTAAAGATTTAAAAAACGTTGTCGATTTTAGGTTTTGTCATCTTGATTTGTTTCGGGAGGGCGCAGAGACCCTCCCCTACAGAATACTATAATTATTCGCTTGCACCGTAGGGGTGGGTTTCCATGCCCACCCGTTATTACAGAGCGACAAACGCTGCCCCTATTATTTAACGTCTTTTTCATTTCGATTTTTCTCATTTACTATTAAAAAATGTATAAACACTGTAAAAATGTATATACATTTCGGTTTGTTCAAAACTCTGTTCAAAATGTTTCTAACTTTCGGTTTTTGAGTCCCGAAAAATGTCAAAAAACGGGATTTCACCAAAAGTTTTTTACTTTTTGAACAGGGTTTTAGGCGGTGTAAAGGTATATGCCCTTACATACCATTTTACGGTTTTTTCGCATACTAAAGTGTTTTTAGAAAAAATATACATAAATATTCGCAAATATACATAAATATACACTTTATTTTCATTCCTTGATTATTCCCAAAAAATGCACGAAAAACATTCATTTCTGCCAATTGTTTATTGACAAACGATAAATTTGATGATATATTTAAACTGGAAAAAGAAAAAAAGTAAAAAAGGCAAGAGTGGTTTTATGAATAACAAAAGCGTTAAAACTCTTAAGGTGCTGTTAGTAATTGTATCGGCAGCCGTGTTTGTTTTTGAAGCGTTGTTGCTTTATCCGCTTTCAATTAAATACGCTTACCGTGTCCAGAGCTTCAGCGCGTTAAGACCTGCTTTTCTTGTTTTCGTTTATCTTACCTCGGTGCTTTTCTATATAGCCGTTTTCCAGGGCTTAAGAATTTGCAACAAGGTAATTGAAAACAAACCGTTCTCAAAGTCGAATATTTATAGTTTCAAGGTTGCCAGGAACTGCGCTGCTCCCGTTTTTGCGCTTTACCTTGTTGCGGCGGTATTCATTTATGTGTTCACCGCGTCGCGCGGCACTCCGGCAATTACGGCTGTGGTGGCTTCGGCGCTTGTGTCCTTTACGGCGCTGATACTGACCCTTGCCTGCTCGGTTCTTATTGAAATGCTCAAACGCGCAAACGAGCTTCAGGAAGAAAACTCGATGACAATATGATTTTGGAATGTGATTAAATGATTAGAGTCAATATAGACGTAATGCTTGCGAAGAGGAAAATGACCTCTACGCAGTTAAGTGAAACGATCGGCATTACCCTGCCGAATCTCTCCATACTCAAAACAGGCAAAGCCAAGGCAATACGCTTTTCCACTCTTGAAGCTATCTGCAAGGCTCTTGACTGCGACGTGGCGGACATACTTGAATATGTTCCGGATGAAAGCGTCGGTGACTGAACCCCAAATGCTCTTGTGCTGACTGCGCGGCTTTTAAAAAGGTCGATTTTGCAGTTTCCCCAAAGCAGCAGAATTGTAAACAGGCTTTTGATAAATGCCGCATTATGCAGTCAGCACAAGATAGTACGGATTATTATTTGAAATCTCTCCAATATGTCCTTTCGGGCAAAAGAAAAGCTCTTCACTTTAAGCGAGGAGCTTTTCTTTTATCCTTTTTCTTATTTTTTGTAACAAACTGCACAAACGGCTGTAATAAATTTGTGAATGTTTTTTAACTAAATAACCAAAAAGCCCTTGAAAATATACCCCCGTTTTGCTAAAATACTATATGTATAAGTATTTTTACCGCAGTGAGGTGTTTTTATGGCGGCAAAAGAGCAACAAAACATTCTTGAGGTTCCTGCTTATCTTTTTCATCAGGGGAACAACATCAAATCCTACGAGTTCCTCGGCGCTCACAGACTTGACGAGAACAAGGTGGTTTTCAGAGTCTGGGCGCCCAACGCTCAGGCTGTAAGCGTAGTCGGCGATTTCAATTCATGGGATTCTTCGGCTAATCCTATGTTCAAGGCTACCGAGTCGGGTATCTGGGAAGCTCAGGTTGAGGGGATAAAAACCTTTGACACATATAAATATGCAATTCGCACTCCTTCGGGTGAGCTGAATATGAAAAGCGACCCGTACGGCTTCCACACGGAGACAAGGCCGGGCACGGCGAGCAAATTTTACGAGCTTGACGGTTACAGCTGGCACGATGAAAAATGGTTAAAGGACAGAGCTTCAAAGAGGATTTATTCCTCGCCCGTAAGCATTTATGAGCTTCACGCAGGCAGCTGGAAGCAATATGAGGACGGAAATTTCCTTTCATACCGCGCGCTTGCGGATGAGCTTGTGCCTTATGTTAAGGACATGGGTTACACTCACGTCGAGTTTATGCCGCTTTCGGAGTATCCCTTTGACGGAAGCTGGGGCTATCAGGTTACGGGTTATTTTGCGCCGACCTCGCGCTACGGCGAGCCGAAGGATTTAATGTATCTTATTGACAAATTCCACCAGAACGGCATCGGCGTAATCCTTGACTGGGTGCCTGCGCATTTCCCGAAGGATGCAAACGGACTTTATGAGTTTGACGGAACTCCCTGCTACGAATATGCGGACGTCAGAAAGGGCGAGCATAAGCAGTGGGGCACAAGAGTTTTCGATTTCGGAAGAAACGAGGTTCAGTCCTTCCTTATGTCAAGCGCGGTTTACTGGCTTGACAAGTTCCATATTGACGGACTGCGCGTTGACGCCGTCGCATCAATGCTCTATCTTGACTACGACAGAAAAGACGGCGAATGGGTAGCCAACCAGAACGGCTCAAACGAAAATCTTGAAGCGGTTGCGTTTTTAAGAAAGCTTAACGAAAACATATTCAGGGACTATCCCGACGTGATGATGGTCGCCGAAGAAAGCACGGCGTGGCCGATGGTTTCAAAGCCCGTATTTATGGGCGGACTCGGCTTTAATTTCAAGTGGAATATGGGCTGGATGAATGACATTTTACGTTATTTCTCACTTGACGGTTATTTCCGAAAGTATAACCACGACTGTATCACCTTCTCCTTCTTCTACGCGTTTTCGGAAAACTTTGTGCTTCCGATTTCTCACGATGAGGTTGTTCACGGCAAAAAGTCGCTTATAGATAAAATGCCCGGCTCTTATGAAGAAAAGTTTGCCGGAGTAAGGGCGTTCCTCGGATATATGTACGCTCATCCCGGCAAAAAGCTTTTGTTTATGGGAAGCGAATTCGGTCAGTTTATTGAGTGGAATTACGAAAAGGGACTTGACTGGCTGCTGCTTGACTATGAAAAGCACCGTCAGTTAAAGGAATATGTAAAGCAGCTCAACAATTTCTACAAACATAATCCTTCCTTCTGGGAAATAGACTATTCGTGGGAAGGCTTTTCCTGGATTTCGAGCGACGACACGGACAACTCCGTTATTGCCTTTCGACGTATTGACGAAAAGGGCAAGGAGGTAATCGCCGTCTGCAACTTTACTAATATTGAGAGAAACAATTACTGCATAGGCGTTCCCTCAAAGGGCAACTACAAGGTAGTTTTCAATTCCGACAGCGCCGAATTCGGCGGCGAGGGCAAAGGCAATAAGGATAAAATCAAAACCAGCAACACGCCGATGCACGGACTTGAAAACAGCATTTCTCTCGACCTTCCGCCAATGTCAACAATATATCTCAAAAAAACGAGATAAAATAATAAATAATCAAACCATTATATAGGAGGAATTCTATGGCACGAAAAACAGAATGTATCGCCATGCTTCTTGCAGGCGGTCAGGGCAGCAGGCTCGGCATTCTCACAAAAAAAATCGCCAAACCGGCGGTACCCTACGGCGGTAAGTACAGAATTATCGACTTTCCGCTTTCAAACTGTGTAAATTCGGGTATTTACACTGTAGGCGTACTCACCCAGTATCAGCCGCTTGAATTAAACGATTACATAGGTAACGGTCAGCCCTGGGACCTTGACCGTCAGAACGGCGGCGTTCACGTTCTCTCACCCTATCAGCAGATTCAGGGCAGCGAATGGTACAAGGGAACGGCAAACGCGATTTATCAGAACATCAACTTTATTGACAGATATAATCCCGAATATGTTGCCGTCCTTTCGGGCGACCATATCTATAAGATGGATTATTCAAAAATGCTCGATTTCCATAAGGAAAAGGACGCGGCTTGCACAATAGCAATGCTTGAGGTTCCGTGGGAAGAGGCGTCACGCTTCGGTCTTATGTTTGTTGATGACGACGGTAAAATTACAGCCTTTGAGGAAAAGCCGAAAAATCCGAAATCCAACAAGGCTTCAATGGGCGTTTACATCTTCACCTGGTCAAAGCTTCGTCAGTATCTTCTTGACGACGAAGCAAACCCGAATTCTTCAAACGACTTCGGTCATGACGTAATCCCCGCTATGCACGAAAACGGCGAAAGACTTTTCGCATACAGGTTTGACGGCTACTGGAAGGACGTCGGAACCATAGACAGTCTGTGGGAGGCGAACCTCGACCTTCTCAACCCGAAGGTTGACCTTGACTTAAGCGACTCGAACTGGAAAATCTATTCCCGTAATCCCGTTGCTCCTCCGCACTATGTTTCAACTAAAGCAAAGGTTCAGAATTCAATGATTTCCGACGGCTCCGTAATCGACGGCGAAATCGATTTCTCCGTAATTTTTGCGAATGTTACCGTTGAAGAGGGCGCAATTGTACGCGACTCAATTGTAATGCCCGGTACAGTCGTCAAATCCGGCGCTACGGTTCAGTACGCTATTATAGGCGAAAACGCTGTTATTGAAGAAAACGCGGTAGTCGGCAAACGTCCCGAGGAAATGGATAACCTTGAAAACTGGGGCGTAGCTGTAGTCGGCGAAGGAATAACGGTAGGCAGGGGCGCATCGGTTGAGCCCAAAGCAATGATAAGCGAAAACGTAAAGGAGGCGGAATAATATGGCAGGCAAGGATACACTCGGAATTATCTATTCCAACGCCTATGACGAGGTTTTAAGTGAAATGACGGGACTTCGCACAATGGGTTCCGTTCCGTTTGCAGGCAGATACCGTCTTATCGACTTTGCCCTTTCGACAATGGTAAATTCCGGCATAACAAAGGTCGGCGTTATCACAAAGAGCAACTATCAGTCGCTTATGGACCATCTCGGCACGGGTAAGCCGTGGGACCTTTCGAGAAAGACGGAGGGTATGTATATTCTTCCCCCCTTCTCACTTTTCGGAAGGAGCACCTCGGGCAACAAGCTTCAGTCAATAAAGGGTATCAGCTCCTTTATTTCGCAGTCGAATGAGGAATACGTCCTGCTTTCCGACTGTAACGTTATATGGAATATGGATATTGACGAAATTGCCGATTTCCATAAGGCAAACGGCGCCGATATTACTATTGTATATCAAAACGGAATTGCTCCCGAGCTTGACAGCCTTATGGTATTCGATATGGACGGCAGCACAGTTAAGGATATCACCTTTAATCCGCCGAAGGATGAAAAGGTAAATTATTCCGCAAACATTATTTATATGTCAAAGCAGCTTCTTGAAAGACTGCTCAACGACGCAGTCAGCCAGAATTTTGATTCGCTCGAAAGAGACCTTCTCAAGGGTAACGTTTCAAGACTTAAAATCTGCGGCTTTGAAGCAAAGGGCTTTGTAAGAATGATAGATTCAATGCTCAGCTACTATTCCGTTAGCATGGAGCTTCTGAACATCAAAAACCGCAACGAGCTTTTCGACAGCGAAAGACCGATTTATACAAAGGTAAGAGACGATATGCCGGCTATTTACGGACTAGGCTCCTCGGTCAAGGGCTCGCTCATTTCAAGCGGTTGTATAATTGACGGCGAGGTTGAAAATTCAATTCTTTTCAGAGGCGTAAGAGTTGAAAAGGGCGCTGTTATAAAGAATTCAATTGTTATGCAGGATTCCTTTATCGGCAACGGTTCATCGCTCAACTGCGTAGTCCTTGATAAAAACGTCGCCATCACACCTCATAAACATCTTTCGGGTGACGCGAGCTACCCCGTTTATGTAGGAAAGGGAATTATTATTTAAGGAGAAACAAATATGAAAGTATTATACGTTTCAAGCGAGGCTCTCCCCTATATGGCGTCAGGCGGTCTGGGCGACGTTGCAGGCTCTCTTCCTGCCGCGCTTCGCAAAAGACTTATCGGCTGCCGTGTGGTTATGCCTATGTATGACGGCATAAGTCAGGAATTAAAGGACTCTATGACCTTTATTGCTTCCTTTACCGTTCCCGTAGCATGGCGCAGACAGTACTGCGGCGTGTTCGAAGCAAAGCACAACGGCGTTATTTACTACTTTATCGATAACCAGTATTATTTCAAGCGCGACGGCCTTTACGGCTACTATGACGACGCGGAAAGATTTGCGTTCTTCTCACGCGCTGTGCTTGAAATGATACCCTACATTGATTTTAAGCCCGATATAATCCACTGTAATGACTGGCAGTCGGCCCTCACTCCTCTTTACTACAGCACTATGTACGCTCAGCGTGAGGGCTACGAAAACATCAAAACCGTTTTCTCGATTCATAATATCCAGTATCAGGGAATTTACGGTATGGAGCTTATCAATGAGGTCATAGGTCTTGACGGACAGTACACATCCTTAATTGAGTATGACGGGACCGTCAACTTTATGAAGGGCGCTATTGAGACGGCTAACAGGATTTGCACCGTAAGCCCGTCTTATGCAAAGGAAATTCTTGACCCGTGGTATTCTCACGGTCTTGACACGATTCTCAAGCAGCGCGAGTGGAAGCTTTCGGGTATTCTCAACGGCATTGACGTTGACAACTATAACCCCGAAACGGACGAAAAGATTTACGCAAAATTCTCCGCAGAAAAGCCGACTAATAAGGCAAAGAATAAAAAGGGACTTCAGGAAGACCTCGGTCTTACCGTTGACAAGGACACACCGATTATCGGTATGGTAACTCGCCTTGTTTCCCATAAGGGGCTTGACCTTTGTAAGGCTGTGCTTGACGAGCTTATTGCAAATGACAATGTTCAGCTTGTCGTTCTCGGCTCGGGCGACTGGGAGTATGAGGAATTCTTCAAGGGACTTGCCGCAAGATATCCCGGAAAAGTGGGTCTGCGTCTCGGCTTTGACCCTGCTCTGGCTCGTAAAATCTATGCAGGCAGTGATATTTTCCTTATGCCTTCAAAGAGTGAGCCGTGCGGACTTTCGCAGATGATAGCCCTGCGCTACGGTTCAATTCCCATTGTCCGTGAAACAGGCGGTCTCCGTGATTCCATCACAGACAGCGAGGGCGGCGAGGGCAACGGCTTCACGTTTGCAAACTACAACGCCCACGAAATGCTCTACACTATCCGCCGCGCTCTTAAGGGATACGAGGATAAGAAGGGCTGGAAAATACTTGTAAAGCGCGCTATGGAATGTGACAACAGCTGGGGTAAATCGGCTAACGAATACATCCGCCTTTACAGAGACGTCCTTAAAGATTAAGCGTTTAAAAGCAGAAAAGCAGTCGGTTGTTACCAGCCGACTGCTATTTTTTTTATTATTTAATTATTCCTCTGCTTTTGAAAGCTTTTTGTAAACAACCGCAAAAATAACGGTAAAAGCAAGACAAATTCCCGAAGCAATAAGCAAGGCGTTGAGCACGCCGTTGCCAAAGGTGACAACAAATGAGTACAACGCCGCGCTTACGATATTCACCTTGCCGATAATGCCTGCAACCCTGACATATAACGGGCAGACAAGAAGCATTAAAAATGCTCCCGAAAAAGCATAAACGAGATGCCTTACCGAATGAACCTTGGGTTTGAACATAAACACTATCATCAGCGTCAGTACCGCTGCGCCTGCCGCGGCGGCAATAAGCGCAAGGTTTACATATCTTGTCAGCCTCGCAATAAGCGTATAAACGGTTGAGCTTGCAGGAAGAGAAAGGATATTTGAGTAAATCTCACCCATTTCCCCTGTTATTACGTTCAAATCCTCATCCAGGCTTTCGTCATTATATCCGTTTTGCTCGGCATAGGTAACGAGCGCCGGCTTTAACGCCTGCTCAAAACGTGAGGAGTCAGGCTTTGCGTTTTTATCGGAATAAAGAAGCGTGTAGTAATCCGAAACGTCCTTTTCGACAAAATCAACCGTCAAAACGCTCTCAAAAAAACCGTCAAAGAAATCTCCGCCTATATTACAGGCATTTCCGTATGAAACAAGCTGGGTTTTAAGCTCGGAAATCTTTTTTTCACCGAAACCGCTTTTTACAAGCGTACCTTTTGCATACGAGGGATTAAGAGCCGTGACCCTTAAAACCAGAAGAACCGAACAACCGAATATGCAAATGCAAAGCAGGAAGGAAAGTATAACGGCGACAACGCCGCGGATTTTTTCAGTCTTTTTCATAGTCTCTCCCTCCTCAATTATACTCGTCTATCTTCGGTCCCGAAAGAAATTCGCAGAACGCAAAGAAGCGGTAGTGAGTCGACCTGAGAGCATTATTCGGATAGCAGGTGTAAAGCACAAGAACCTCTTTATCGCCGTATACCTCGTTCCAATAGGAGGTCGATTCGTATACGTCAATTATTTCGGTACGGTACACCCTGTATTTATAAGAGCCGTAATAGGTTTCAACGCTGACCTCGGCGCCCTCTTCAATTGTCTGAAGCTCATGGAAATAATTGTAGTTATGACCGGCTACAAGCGTGCCGCTGCCGTAACCCGGCAGGCGCGAACGCTCCGACATACACGCGCCGTTAAGCAGATTTTCCATACTGTCACCGTAAATGAGCGGCATATCCTTTATACCGATGCTCGGAACTGTGAGAGTTCCCCACTTGTCTCCGACATAGGGAAAGTGAATTTCACTCGCTTTAATTGTACCCTCATACACACCGGTTTTGCCACTGAACAAATCTTTTCCCTGCAAATTGTCAGTGGTTACGGCATTGACATTTTTAAACGCCAGTCCGTAAATGGATTTTGCAGGTTCAATAATCGGAGTCAAGGCAAAGAAAACTATCAAATAGCCTATTATGAAAAAAGCTATCGGGAGAACCCAAAAGCTCACCCGATAGTTTTTTCTTTTCCGATTAAGTTCGGAATTAGTCCTCATCTACCTTGCGGAACTTCTTAACGCTAACGCCTGCAACTGCAAGTACGCTTGCTGCAGCAAGAGTGCAGATAGCGATGGATGTTGTTGAAGCGCCTGTCTTAGCGATAAGGTTGGGATGGAACTCAGCGATCTTATTGCCGTTTGCATCGTAAATGATTACAAGACCGTGGTCAGCGTCAGTGATGTAGCCCTTTGTAGCGATTGTGCAACCAAGAACTGCAGCTGCGTCACGACCGTACTGAAGAAGTGTCTCAGTAGCTTCTCTGTCCTTCTGAAGATCAGCGATCTTTGTGAGGTTCTTGCTCTTAGCATAAGCAAGGCCCTTGTCAAGGATAGCGGTGATCTCTTTGTACTGTGCGTCTGTAACATCGATAGAATCGCTGTTGAAAGCGTTCTTTGCCTGAGCTGCGATGTCATCTGTAACAGTGATTGTCTGACCGTCTACAACATAAGCTGTAGCAACATAGTCAAGAAGCTTCTGCTCGTTTGCATTGATGCCTGCTGCGAAAGCGGGAGCTGCGAAAGCGAGAAGAAGAACAGCAACAAGTGCTATACTAAGAATCTTTTTCATTAGAAATCTCTCCTTGTTTCTTTTTTAGATACTAGTATCCGCAAAATACGGTAACCTAATGATAGCACACGAAAAGCCGTTTGTAAAGCAAAAAATTGAAGATTTTTAAGATAATTTTTTCGTGTTATCGTTAGTCGAACAAGCTTTATCGAAAAACAGAAAACAGCCGAAAAATCGGCTGTTTCCGTAAAGAAAATTTTTCGTTTTTTTCTTATGCAAGCTCTGCAAAATACTTAATTGTGCGAACCATCTGTGAGGTGTAGGAATTCTCGTTATCGTACCAAGAAACTACCTGAACCTCATAAAGGTCATCGGCAACCTTTGAAACCATTGTCTGGGTTGCGTCAAAGAGTGAGCCGTATCTCATACCGACGATGTCGGAAGAAACGATAGGATCGGTGTTGTAACCGAAGGACTCGGAAGCGGCAGCCTTCATAGCAGCGTTAATGCCGTCAACCGTAACGTCAGCGCCCTTAACAACAGCCGTAAGAATTGTTGTTGAGCCTGTGGGTGTGGGAACTCTCTGGGCAGCTCCGATAAGCTTGCCGTTGAGCTCGGGAATTACAAGACCGATAGCCTTTGCAGCGCCTGTTGAGTTGGGAACGATGTTAGCAGCGCCTGCTCTAGCCCTTCTGAGGTCGCCCTTTCTGTGAGGACCGTCAAGAATCATCTGGTCGCCTGTGTAAGCGTGAATTGTGCACATAATACCGCTCTGGATGGGAGCGTAATCGTTAAGAGCCTTAGCCATGGGAGCAAGGCAGTTTGTTGTGCAGGAAGCAGCCGAGATGATGTTGTCATCAGCTGTAAGAGTCTTATGGTTTACGTTATAAACGATAGTGGGAAGGTCATTGCCTGCGGGAGCGGAAATAACTACCTTCTTTGCGCCTGCGTCAATATGAGCCTGGCTCTTTTCCTTTGAGCAATAGAAACCTGTGCACTCAAGAACTACGTCAACGCCGATTTCGCCCCAGGGAAGATCCTTTGCGTCCTTCTCTGCGTAAATCTTAAGAGTCTTGCCGTCAACTGTAATTGTGCCGTTTTCGTCGTCAGCCTCTACAGTGTGGAGACCTTCGCCGATTCTGCCTGCATAACCGCCCTGTGCGGTATCATACTTGAGAAGATGAGCAAGCATTGAAGGCTTTGTAAGGTCGTTGATAGCAACTACCTCATAACCCTCTGCGCCGAACATCTGTCTGAAAGCAAGACGTCCGATACGGCCGAAGCCGTTAATTGCAACTTTAACTGCCATAATTTGTTACCTCCGAAAATAGATTTTAATTTTCTTGCGTTATATATTTTATATCCTTTAGCCAATTTATGCAAGTAATTTTTGAGTTATTTTAAGACGAATGACAACTTTTTGTCAAACTGCTTAAAAAGGCGGTGGATTTAAACTGATTTATGGGCATAATAATTATTATATGAATGCAAAAGATATATCCGATATTTTTAATGAACTTGACACCTCGGCTTATAACGAAACGCTTTTAAGGGAAAAGGCGCAGCTTCTTTTTCTTTTAATTGAAAGCTCCTTACTTAACGCCGAAGAAAAGGAAGCGGCTTTAACGCAGTTGAGAATACGGTCAAGGAAAGCGGCAAAGCAGGATTTTTTCTCCTTTAATTACAACAGTATTGAGTTAAATTCACTACTTGAGGAGCTGTGCCTTGCGGCTGATTTTTATCTTCTTGAAACAGGAAAGCGTATTTGTCTTTATCCGCAGGAAGAAAACGCCGTTGTCAGCCTGAATTTAAGGGCGTTCGAAAACTGCTTTTACCGTTTAATCCGGGAGCTTTTTGAAAAAGACAATACCGTTTCGGTTTATGTCAAAAGCTCCGAGCATTTCTGTACGCTGATTTTAAGAGCCGAAAGCCGTGCAAAGCTGTGTTTTAAAGAAGATAGCTTTAACGTTTTTTCCCTTTACGAAAACGGACAAAGGCAAATATGCCTTAAAATAAAAAAGTGCGCCTGCCCTGTTTCTTCCCCGTCCCGTGAAGACTTTTCTCTTCTTCTCGGCGATAGAATGTCGCCGCTTCATTTATGGCTTTGCGATATATAAAAAAGGGAGTCGACCGACTCCCTTTTTTCTGTAATTATTCCTCTTCAAGCGCCTGTTCAACCGCAATTGCAAGCTGGTCCGCGCAGGAGGTTCCCCTGCCGCGGCAGTCGTTGCCCTTTAATATATTGACCGCTTTTTGCGCGTCCTCGCCCTCAAGCAGCTTTGAAATCGCCTTAAGATTTCCGTCACAGCCGCCGAGAAACGAAACGTTTCGAAGCACGCCGTCCTCAATATCAAAGCTGATTTTCATTGCGCAAACGCCGCGAGGTGTAAAAGTATAACTCGCCATATTACTCTGCACTTTCCTCCGCAACAATTTCTTCAACCGTCTGGGGCTCGGCAGTTTCTTCAATAAGCTTGTCCTCAACAGAAATGCTTTCGGCGTCCGCCTTTGCCTGCTCATCCGCTTTCTGAACGATTTGTTCCACAACGGCGGAGGTGTTTTCAATTGCCTCGTTAAAGGATTCCTTTGTTTTCTGGACAGCTTCATCGAGCTTTGAGTTGATTTCCTCAGCCGCGTCATTGACCGCCTTTTCAACCGGAGCCTCTTTACCCTCGCCTACTACGCCGTCAAGCCACTTGATAAGGTCGTCAACAACCTTTTCCTTGTCAAGCTCATTGTGAATTTCGTGGCGGTCGCCGGGATAAAGGTTAAGGGTGACGTTTTTATGCTTCGTTTCCTTAAGGGTGCGGAAAACCTGCTTTACGCCCTTTCCGTACGCGCCGACGGGGTCATCCTCGCCTGCCATAAGGAGAATGGGAAGGTCGGAAGGAACGGATGTGTACCATTTCTTCGATGAAACGGACTGCAGAAGATTAAACAAATCGCGGTAACCCGTAGCGGTGAACAAAAAGCCGCAGTGCGGATCCTCAATATACTTATCAACAACCGCCGTATCCTTTGTAAGCCAGTCAAACGGGGTTTTCTTTTCGGTCTTTTTATTATAAGTACCGAAAGCGATGTTGTTTATAAATTCCGAGCGGTACATTTCGCCCTTTCTTTTAGCTATCATATTTGCAAGCGAGCCGCCGACCGAAGCGCCGGGATTAGGTCCGCTCGTTCCGCAGTAAACCGCGCCGTCAATTTCGTTTCCGTAATGGGAGGTATACTCCCTTGCAACAAACGAGCCCATTGAATGACCGAAAAAGATAAAGGGAAGTCCCTTGTATTCGCTTTTTGCAATATCGGTAAGCTGCTTACAGTCGTCAACAAAATTCATATATCCGTTTTTCTTTCCGAAATAGCCGAGCATATCGTCATTTGAAACGGATTTGCCGTGACCGACATGGTCGTTTATAAAGACCGCATAACCGGCTTTACAGAGCCTTGCGGCAAGCTCGCCGTAACGTCCGCCGTGCTCCGCCATACCGTGAGCTATCTGAACAACGCCCTTTAACTTTCCGTAATCCATAGGCGCTACGGACTGGGCAAAAATATCACAAAGTCCCGATTTTGAAGGGAAAGAGTATTCCTTTGTAAGAAATTCCATTGTATTTCCTCCTTGATTTTCTTTCTGATATAAGGGTATTTTACCACATTTAAACCGTTTTGTAACTATGTGCAAAGCAAGTTTGGAGGTTTTTACAAAATACCAAAAGATAATTTGTTTAATATTTCAAGCCTTTTTCGTTTTTGACAAAACGGATTATAAACAATATAATAAAGCTATGATTAAAGCAGACGAAATAATTAAATCAAAAAGAAAAACTCTTTCCCTCTCGCTTGATAAGGACGGCAGGGTTATTGTCCGCGCGCCTTATAAGTGCAGTGAAAAAAGAATAAACGAGTTTGTTTTAAGTAATCAGGGCTGGCTGGAAAAAGCGACAGAAAGCTTTAATAAGAGCCAAAGCAAGGTTTCCTCATACAGCGTATCGGACGGCGGAAGGATACCTCTTCTGGGCGAGGATTTTGAAATACTTTTTACGGATAACAAGAAAGCGGCAATTGACAAGAGGGTAATTCTTCTGCCTGAAAAGAATTCCCTTTCATCCCTTGAAAAAATGCTTAAAACAATTGCGCTTAATTACTTTAAGGAACGGCTTGATTACTATTCGTCTCTTTCGGGACTTGAGTATAACAGGATAAAAATAACAAAGGCGAAAACGCGCTGGGGTTCGTGTAATTCGGATAAAAATATATGCTTTTCGCTTTATCTTGTGATGTGTCCTCTGAACGTAATCGACTATGTAATTGTCCACGAAATGTGTCACCTTAAATATATGAACCATTCAAAAAAATTCTGGGCAGAGGTTGAAAAATACATTCCCGATTACGGAGAAAAAAGAAAATGGCTTCGGGATAACCGAGCCATTGTCAATATAATCTGATTACCGGTTTAAAAGCCAAACGCCGAGGTTGAGATAGCCTGCAAAGGTAACCCAGGCGAGATAGGGTATCATAAGGTTTCCTGCAGTTTTGTCAACCCTTCTGAAAAGCTTAATTGTAAAGAAAATCAGAAGCCACAACGCGACAAGCCAGAAGAACGCGAATAAAAACGCCTGTAAATTAAAGAAAATAATGCTCCAGAAAAAGTTGAAGGTCAGTTGGGCAAAATAAAGATAAATTGCGCTCCTTCTGTCCTTTGACGGGTTTGTCAGGCTTACTCTTGCGGCGCAATAGCCCATAAGAGCATAAAGAATTGCCCACACTATCGGAAATACTATTGCAGGCGGCGACAAGGGCGGTTTTGTAATTGTATCTTTGTAAATTTGAGTCCCTTCCCTTGTTAAAAGACCCGAGACAAAACCGACCGCAACGGTCAGCAATATAAAGAAAATATAATTCTTCCAAGGTTTGTTTTTCATTATTCTCACCCCATATAAAATATGTGTGATTATTCACCTATTATTCCTTTTATAAAAGCGAATTGACAAATACAATTTTTTAAAATATAATCAAGACGAATTTCAAAAAAGGAGTTGACGTATTATGCGTTGTAATTCTTGTCAGAATGAATTTGAAGGAAATGTTGCGTTTTGTCCCCATTGCGGAGCGCCTGTCGCTGAAAGCACACCCGACAGCGGCGTTTCACAGCCGCTTCCCGTAACGGGAGAACCAACGCCCGTATTTGAAACGGGAGCGCCGCTGATGATAAATCCGCTTCTTGCGAAAACGGACGCACTTGTTAAGGATAAGCTTTTCCTTGCCGCCTGTATTTTACAGACCGCAGCAAACGCCTTGCCCTTATTTAACCGCTTTTCGGGATTTAACGTACTGGGTATTCTTGTTACGGTTTTCCTTTGGATAATTTATGCGGAAAGCAAAAAGGGACTGCCTAATCCCCAGAGAATAAGAGTTTTAAGCGGAGTTGTTTTCGCGTATTATGTTATTCTCTACGTTTGCGCAGGTCTTCTTGCGCTTATGGGAATCCTTTGCTTCTTTTCATTTACAAAATGGGTAAATCTGTTCACTGACGCCTTTTCGGGCAACGCGCAGATAGACACGCCTCTTGACTCTCTGGTTTCAATGGGCGGCTGGTTTGTCGGCTTAGTGCTTATCATTTCAGCGGCAATAATGGCGGTTCTCAATTTCTTTGCATACGGAAAAATTCATAAGTTTGTAAAGAGCTGTTACGAAAACATACTGAACAATGTCAACAACCTTGAGAACAGAAATATCACCTTTGTCTGGATGATAGTTCTTGCCGTATTCCAGGGTATCGGCGCTCTCGGAAATATAGTCACTCATCCGATTTCCACTGTCGTTGCAGGCTGCGGCTGCGCGTTCACAATTATTATTGCATTACTTATTAAAAAGTATTATTCGGAATATAATTAAACCTTTATCTTAAAGAAAAAACCGTGGTCGAAGGACCACGGTTTTTTCTTTTTGATTTAAATTTTAATTTAGTAGAGCATAAGCTTTCTGTCAAGGAACGCCGCGTCGAAAGCATCGACAACGGTATCCTTATTGACGTCCGCCTTCGCCGACTGGGTCGAGGTCATTTCAATTTCACCGACCGATGCGCTAATTACAAACGCAACATCAACTATATCAAAGTAGCCGTCCTCGTTTACATCGTAATCGAAAACTACGGGAACAATCGTATTGCCGTCGATATTTGAATCGGTTGCAGGAGTTGTTGTGCCCTGAAGGATGAAATCGTCGTTAAAGGTTATGCTATAGACATCATAGGTCGAGGCATAAACGCTGTCGGTAGCCTTATCCCAACCGAGATACAGGTTAATAGGTCTTGTCGCAGAGGTTGTACCGCCCGTTCCGCAGCCGATACCCGCCGAATCGGTTACGACTGTGAGTCCCGTTTTCGGTTGAGATTCAGCATGTTTGCATCCGTTTGCGGTAACATTACCGCCGTTAATTGTAACCGTACCTGTTGTTGCGCGGCTGCTTGAATTTCCGCCGCCGCCTATGCCTGCGCCTGCGATATAAACCGTAGTTGAGCCGCTGGTTAATGTACCCGAGCCGCCTGATGCAGTTACGGTACCGCCGTTAATTGTGATATCAAAACGGAAGCTTGTTGCGGTGCCGCAGTTATAGCCGTTGCCTATGCCTGCCGCATATGCGCCGCCCTTTGCGGTAACAGCGCCGCTGTTAATTGTTATGTTGCCGCCGCAATGAGAGATTCCGCCGCCAATGCCTGCCGCGCTTCCGCCGCCCGTTGCGTTAACGGTTGCTCTTTGAATATGAACCGTTCCGCCGTTTCCGTTGTTTCCGCCGCCGATGCCTGCCGCACTTGAGCCGCCCTTTGCGGTTATAACGCCGCCGTAAATATTAACCGTGCCGTTTGTACCGTTTCCGCCGCCGATACCTGCCATATTGGCAACCTGTCCCACGGCGTTAATCGCTCCGGTGTTGCCCTCCTGAGAGTAAATGTTCAGAACCGAGCCGGTCGTGGCAAGACGGATGTAGCTGACATCAAGCGTTGCGCCGTCGCAAAGGATAAGATTTACCGTGCCCGTTACGTTAATTCTGCCCGTGAGGGTTGTATCCTCGGTCACGGCATACCAGCCGTTTGCGCAGTTCACAGATTCCGCAGTTGAATCCTCAAGCACCGTGTAATCCGTGCAAGCCTGCTTATTGTATACTTCATCAATATAAATAATACAGTTTGTTGCGGGAATAAGAGTTGTGTTTGAGCTGATGTTTTCGGTAACAAGCTGAGTCGTTCCCTGATAGAAGAAATCGTTGAGAAGATGTATGTTACCCTTGAAATAGTATGAATAGTAGCTGTCGCTTAAATTGTGCCAGTTAAGATTGATTGTGTAACCGCTTTCATTCGCAGAACCCGAGGCGCCGACAAGTCCGTTTGCGGTGATTTCGCCGCCGTTAATTGTGACTGTGCCGCTTTCGCCGCCGCCTATTGCAGGCGCGTCTTCACCGCCGCTGACTGCAAGTACGCCTCCGTTAATAATAATTGTACCTGCGTTATTTCCCGAGGTACTGCCGATACCTGTATCACCAGAATCAGGTGCGGTTATGTTGATTATACCGTTTCTGCCCGACTGAACGTAAATATTGAGCGTTGCGCCCTCGTTTACGGTAATACCCTTAAGAGCGCCTAACACCGCGCCGTCCTTAAGAATAATGCTGACATTACCTGTTGCGGTAAGTCTGTCGTTAAAGGACATAATGCCGGAAACTACATACCACGCATCCGAGAGGTTAAGCGTATCGCTTTCCAGTTCGTAATACGCCGTGCAGGTTGCAGCGTCGCCGTTTTCGTCAAGATAATCTACGGGAGTGACTGCTACCCATTGAGCAACAAGCGTAGTGTCGCCAAGCAAAGCGCTGTTAAAATCGAACTCGCTTCCGTTAAGCAGCCAACGAAGATTAAAGCCGTATCTTCCCGTAACCGCAGGCTTGGTTGCGGTACCTTGATTAGGTATGGTCTGTGAGGGCGCCAATTCGGTAATTCCATCCGAATCGACAAATCTGACCGTGATGTTCGTATCCGGAATAATAATAGCATCTGCAATATTATTATCCGTCGAGCTGTTGGCATAAGCCGATGTGCCTGTAGAGCTGAGCTTGAAAGCCTTTGCGAACGTTATTGACGCCGCATTATAGTTTGAAGCGTAAATGCTGTCCGAAGCAGCTGTCCAATTAAGAGTAACAGCACCCGTCGGACTTGTTACACCCGTTGCAGCGCCGATACCCGTGCCGTTTGTGCCTGCGTTTGCGGTTAAGTTGCCGCCGTTAATAACAACAGCCTTCATATCCTTGCCGCTTGAACCGCCGACAGCCGCCGCATCGCTGCCGCCCGTCGCCGTAACGGTACCGCCGTTAATCGTAATCGGTACATCAACTGTTGACCTTGCGTCGCCGCCAATAGCAGCATAGCCTGTGCCGGCGTTGGCTTCGATAGTGCCGCCGTTAATGACTATTGTGTCGAAGACAGACGAATTGCCCGAGCCAATGGCGCAGCCGTAAGACGCGTTCGCCGAAATATTACCGCCGTTGATGACAATATTTGTATTCCTTGAACTGTTCGTACAGTTGTAACCGGTGCCGATAGCCGCCGCAAAAAGGCCTGCAGTTGCATTTACTGTACCGCCGTTTATGGTAATATTGCCGCCTCCGCAGTACATTCCTCCGCCGATACCTGCCGCTCTTGCACCGCCCGTGGCATTGATTACGCCGCCGTTAACGGTTACTGTACCGAGTGTGCTATAGTTTGCGCCGCCGATACCTGCGCAATACATATTCGGACTTGTGCATTGAAGCTGACCTGTACTGTTTTGCTGACCGTAAATATTAAGCGTATTGCCCTCGCTGACGGAAATACCCTTGGAAATACCGACAGTATATCCGTCGCAAAGGATAATATTGACCGTGCCGTTTACGATAACGCGTTTTGAAAGTGTAACGTCGCCCATAAAGACGTACCAGCCGTCCGTAATAGTGAGAGCTTCGTCAGTTGATTCAATAAACGAATAGCTGCCGCCGGGAACGGTCTGCGTTTCGCCGTTTTCGTCGATATAGTCGATATCGGGAGCCTCCATCCAATGAGCGCGAAGAATAATGTCGGAGTTAAGCTCGGAATTAAAATCATATCTTACGCCGTCAAGCTGCCATTCAACAAACTTGTAGCCGTCCTTTACGGGGTTATTAGGCTCGCTGACCTTATCCCATTCAACATATAATCTCTGAGGATAAAGTGAGGTCGAGCCTGTCTCCTCAAGAAAATCAACCGTATAAACATTCCCGTCATAAGGGATTATCGTTTTGCCGTCAATATTGTCAACAGTTGCAACCGTGGTTGTGTTTTCAAGAACAAAGTTATCTATAAAATTAACCGTGCCGTAATAATTTGTTGCTGTAATTCTGTCGACAGCGTCGTCCGTCCAGCCGAGATTGATAGTTGCCGAGCCTGCAGAGCCGCCTGCGCCGATACCGTAATAAACGGTGGTTTCGTTTGTACTTGAATTTGTATAAGTATAGGCGTTAGCGGTAATGTCACCGCCGTTAATGTTTATTATTGTACGTTGCGAAGACGAACCTGCGCCGCCGATAGCCGCCGAGTTACTGCCGCCGTTTGCAACAACAACGCCCTCGTTAATTGTAATTGTACCGCCCGAAGCATTGTAGCCGCAGCCGATACCTGCAGAGCCGTAGCCCGTAGCAGTAACCGTGCCCGAGTTAATGGTTATTGTTCCTGCCTTGCCGTTCTGGCCGCCGCCGATACCTGCCGAATATCCGCCGCCCTTTGCGGTAATTGCGCCGCCGTTAATAGTAACCGTGCCGCAGTTGTTGTTAGACTTACTGCCGATTCCTGCGTTGCCCGAAGCAACGTTGTTGCAAAGAAGCACGCCTGCCGAATTTGTCTGGGAGTAAATCGAGAGGGAATTACCGCTGTTTACGGTAATGCCTTTAGGCGCGGTAAGAGTAAAATTATCGCAAAGAATAAGGTGTACGTCGCCGCTTACTGTAATTCGTTCCGATATTGTAATATCGCTTGTTACCGCATACCAGCCGCTTATAAGCGTTTGAGCCTGAGTGCTTGCGGCAAGAGTGATATAGTTGCTTGTTGACTGCAATTCTCCGTTTTCGTCAATATAGGTGAGAGCCGCCGCAGGTGACCAATGAGCGACAAGCGTAATATCGCTTGTAACGGCAGTGCTGAAATCAAAGTCTGAGCCGTTAAGCTGCCAACCGTCAAATACCTTGCCAACTCCCGAGGGGTCTGTCGGTCTTGTTGCCATTCCGCCGAAAGCGAGCCTTTGAGACGGGTAAAGCGCCGTTGCGCCGTCATCGTCAACAAAGCTTACCGTCGCAAAAGGACCGGGATAAGCGCAGATTTTAGTGCTGTTTATATTGTCGGTCGTTACAAGAGTTTTTGTATTCTCAAAAACATAGTCGTTTTCAATTGTAAAGCTGGTTGCGCCCTTATAAGCGGCATTAGTGCCCGAAGCCTTGACGGAATCGGTTGTGTTTGTCCAGTTAAGCGAAACAACCGCTCCTGCAATGCCGCACTGGCTGCCTGTTGCCGTAACGGTACCGCCGTTAATGTCAACCGTGCCCATTTCGCTGGCGTTAACAATCCAGCCGTTGCCTATACCGTCGCCGTACAGTCCGCTGTAAGCAGTAACACTGCCGCCGTTAATGGTGATGTTCATACCTCTGCCTTCCTGGGCTGTACCGATACCTGCGCCGTAACGACCGCCCCTGGCAGAAACAGTACCGCCGTTTATTACAACAGAGCCGCTGTTGCTTGAGGTGCTGTTGCCGTTGCCTATACCGGGGCTCCAGTCTCCGCCCGTTGCGTTGACAACGCCGCCGTTTATGGTGACATTTGCGGTTGTGCCGTAGTTCATACCGCCCGTACCGCCTTTACCGCCGATGCCTGCGCCGTTCTGCGCGCCCGTTGCAGTAACTTTACCGCCGTTGATTACAACTGTACCGCCTATGGCAGAGTAGTTTACGGCGGATACAGCCTTTACGGTACCGCTGTTAATTGTTATGGGGTTTCCGTATATTCCGTATGTACTTGCAGATGAGCTGTCGGAATCAAGAGTACCCGTACCCAAAGCCTGACCGTAAACCGTGAGCGCGCCCGTTACACCTCCCGTTGCAGTGAGAGTGTAACCGTCGCAAAGTATCAGCTTCGCCGTACCCGACGGAACAGATACCTCCCCTGTTGCGCTGACGTCTGAATTGAGAACGTTCCAGCCGTCGGCAAGTGCAATTTTGCCGTCAGCATCCGCCTCGACAATTGTATAGTCAGTTACCGAATATGTGTCGCCGTTTTCATCAACGTAACTGACCGCGTCAAGAGCGATAACGACAAAGGGCATTGTTCCCGTCAGGAGCAATACGCACATAATCACTGAAAGTAATTTTTTAAATCCTGAATTTTTCATAAACTCACCTCATAATACCAGAGTTTAAATATAATATTACACTCTAATAATACAAAAAAGAATGTCCTATATCAATTAGGACATTCGGGTAGGTTGGGTCTATTTGGTTGTTTTTTTGCATTTTTTACCGTTTAGTCGGTGTCTTTCCCGTCCAAACCGAAAATAGAGAACATTTCAACCCTGCTGTTTATGCCGAGCTTCTTATAAAGCTCCGAAACGTGATTTTTTACCGTCGACTCGCTCACTCCAAGCTCCCCTGCTATCTGACGCCTTGTTTTTGCGGCTAAAAGCAAAATTGCAATTTCCTTTTGTCTGGGCGTTAAATTGTACTTGCCGAAGCGGTCAGCCTGCTCAACCTTTTCCTTGATGATTTCCATATCGCGTTTGCTTATCTGTAAAATCCAGTCGGTTGAGAAAAGATATTTAAAGCTGAACGGCGAAAAAATAAGCAGAGCCGTTACTACCGTAAGCACGGCAACAAGCGTCGCTTTCGGAACAAGAGACGGGAAATAATCCTCAAAAATATCATCCGAAAAATTGCAAACGGGAGAAACAAGCACAAAAATCACAGTGCATTTCTTTAACAGCTTATAGCTTGCAAAGCGCCTCTGCGCGCAGACAAGCATATAGATACAAAGCGGCCATCCGATTACCGACAGACCCGAAAAAAGATAGCGGAAATTCATTGAAACGCTGTTTTCTCCGAAAGCCGTAATAACAGCCATTACTATACAGAAAACAAAGCAAACATTCCATAAATGCCAGACATTTAATTTAAGGCTTTTAAGTCCGACAAAAAGTATTACGCCCGAAATCAGAAGCCCCAAAAGTAAAAAACGGTATTCGGGTCTGTTATCACTGTCAAGATTTCCCCAAATATAGCCGTCAATTACAAAATAGCCGATGAAATACGCAAGCGCCCAATAAAGTCCCTTTGTATCCTTTTCGTCCGAGATTTCCTTAACCTCGAAGTCCTTTTCCTTAAACATAAGCAGGCATACGCACATCGCCGTCATTACAGCTATCGGCAGTATTTTTGCCCAGATTAACTCATTTGCGGTATCGGAATCAATATACCTGATAAATGCGCACGCAAAGTACATAATAACAATGCCTACAAGTCTTTCAACATTATTAACCGCAAAAGCAAAGCCGCACCTGGCGCTTGTAACCGCGCCGCCGAGTCCGATAAACGCAATAAGCGCAAAAACAAACCGAACATTTCCTATAGGCAAAAGCGCAAACGGAATAAAGCCGACCGCCGTAACGGCAACGCTTATACGAATAAGCGCGGTGAATTTTTCAGTCCACAGCAGCATTACGACAAGAGAAGCAAGTCCGTAAGCAAAAAGAACAAAATTAGCTCCCGATACACCAAAATATGTAACTCCTACAGGCATAAAATGACCGCGAAGGGAATACAGAATTAGCTCAAAAGCGTACGCCATAAAGTAACAAAACCTTGAAAGGCGTACATTTTTTAAGCTCATATCACCCTCGCCGAGAGGATCAGAGGGAATGCTCCCGTTCAATTTGCTCAACAGTCCCGACAATTATCTTTTCTCCGTTCTTTTTATTTCCAGTTATATTTTTCAGTAACGCCGTAATCGTTTTCAATGGTGAGCACGTTATTTTCAATCGTGTACTTATATTCGTGCTCCTTTGAGTTTCCGTCAAAGGTAATAACTACCGTATCGCCCTTATCCTTATACTTAAAGGTCTTTATCTCGTCTCCCATTGTAAAGGAACCGGTTTTGTCCGCATTGAAAGAATAATAGAACTCGCCGTCCGTGGCTCCGACCCAGACTCCGACAATTGAGCCCGAGCTGTTTTTGGTTTCCTCATTACTTACGCTTTCGAACTGCTCGGCGCCGTTTGCCTGACTTGTGGGTGTGTCAACCTTTATTTCGGGTTTTTTGAACCAAACGAAATAAACCGTCACCGCAACCGCAGCCGCAACGATTACAGCTGCCGCAATAATTATAGCCTTTTTCATATTTAAGACCTCTTTATATCTTTTTTTGTTCATTATACTTTAATAAAAAACAAATGTCAATTTAACGCAATAGTAGATTTTGTCGCAAAAAATTTCAGTAAATATAAATTTTTATTATATATTTACTATTGATATTTTATGCTTTTAAGTTGTATAATAATTTCGGTAAATTTTTATCAATAAAATAAAGGAGTTCGCATTTATGATTAACTATTCACATGAAGTTGAAGAAATGTGCTGCGTTAAAAAAGGTCCTCATCACGGACCTGCGCCGATTCCTGAAGAAGGTAAATGGATTGAAGCAAAACAGATTACCGATATTTCAGGTTATACTCACGGCGTTGGCTGGTGCGCGCCTCAGCAGGGTGCCTGCAAGCTTTCACTTAACGTTAAAGACGGCATTATTGAAGAGGCTCTCGTTGAAACCGTCGGTTGCTCGGGTATGACTCATTCGGCTGCTATGGCTGCTGAAATTCTTCCCGGCAAAACGGTTCTTGAAGCGCTTAATACGGACCTTGTCTGTGACGCTATCAACACCGCTATGAGAGAGCTTTTCCTTCAGATAGTCTACGGCAGAACACAGTCCGCTTTCTCGGATGACGGTCTTGTTGTCGGCGCCGGTATGGAGGACCTCGGCAAGGGCTTCCGCTCAATGGTCGGTACAATGTACGGCACAAAGGCAAAGGGCGTTCGTTACCTTGAAATGACCGAGGGCTATTGCACAAGAATGGCTCTTGACGAAAATGACGAGGTTATCGGCTATGAGTTTATTTCGCTCGGCAAGATGACAGACTTCATTAAAAAGGGTATGTCTCCCAACGAGGCTTATGAAAAGTCACTCGGTACTTACGGCAGATTCAACGAAGCCGCAAAGTACATTGACCCGAGAAAAGAATAATAGAAGGAGGAATTACTAATGGCACAGTTTGAAGGTTACGAAAGACGTGAGGCAAAAATCCTCGAAACCCTGAAAAAGTACGGTATCTCCTCCATTGACGAGTGCAAGGATATTTGTGCTTCAAAGGGCATTGACCCTTATACAATTGTTCAGGAAACCCAGCCTATTTGCTTTGAAAACGCAAAGTGGGCTTACACTGTCGGCGCAGCTATCGCTATTAAGAGCGGTTGCACAAAGGCTGCCGACGCGGCTGCGGCTATCGGTATCGGTCTGCAGTCCTTCTGCATTCCCGGTTCTGTTGCCGAAAACCGTAAGGTCGGTCTCGGCCACGGAAACTTGGGCAAAATGCTTTTGAGCGAAGAGACGGAATGCTTCTGCTTCCTTGCCGGTCACGAAAGCTTTGCAGCTGCCGAAGGCGCTATTAAAATCGCTCTCAACGCAAACAAGGTTCGTGAAAAGAACTTAAGAGTTATCCTCAACGGTCTTGGCAAGGACGCCGCTTATATTATTTCAAGAATCAACGGCTTCACCTATTGCGAAACCGAATTCGACCCCTATTCGGAAACAGTTACCGTCACAAAGGAAATCCCCTTCTCAAAGGGACCCAGAGCTGACGTTAAGTGCTACGGCGCTGACAACGTTCCCGAGGGCGTTGCAATAATGAAGCTTGAAAACGTAGGCGTTTCGATTACCGGTAACTCAACTAATCCGACACGCTTCCAGCATCCCGTTGCAGGCACTTATAAGAAATGGTGCGTTGAAAACGGCGTAAACTATTTCTCGGTAGCTTCCGGCGGCGGCACGGGCAGAACGCTCCACCCCGACAATATGGCTGCAGGCCCCTCAAGCTACGGTATGACGGACACAATGGGCAGAATGCATTCAGACGCCCAGTTTGCAGGCTCCTCATCAGTTCCTGCTCACGTTGAAATGATGGGACTTATCGGTATGGGTAACAACCCCATGGTCGGCGCTACGGTTGCAGTTGCAGTTGCAGTCGAAGAGGCTATGAAATAAGTCATTATTAAAATTTAAGCCTGTCCGAAAGGACAGGCTTTTTCTTATTTTTTCACTTTTATGCCGTCGGATAAGAAACTATATTGTCATTAGTAAATACAAAGCAGTCATAATCATACAAATCTCTATCATATTTTGAGATATCAAATCCGTCAACAACTCCGTCACCGTTTCTGTCAATTCTTTGAAAAATGTTTGAAGAGAGCGTTGAAGGGTCTATTAAGCCTAATGAAACATCAGTAATAAGCTCTATATCTTCATTGTTGATTATTCCGTCAATATTACTGTCCAGTTTCTTTAAAGCGTTTGACTGCATTTTTCCGCTGTATGTGGCTGATTTTGCCACTCTTTTAAATGTCATTCCGTCAATATTTATCACGGGCTGAACCGTAATTGTCTCATTTACCTTATTTACGGGAATATCGGAAACAACAAGATTAAAGTAACCATTTTCAACATTTTCGGCTTCGACGGAATACGAAACGCCGTCAATTGTATATTCAAAGCCGTAAGAGATTTCGTTGATATAGCTGTTTAACATAAAATCAGAAGCAGAAGCCGGGAAACGGTAACTGAACCTTAATCCGTCATTACAAACTGCGACAGTTTCCTCATTGGAAGCCGCCAAAGAATAACAGTCAATAAAATCCTGATTATTATCTTCGGCCCAGCTTTCACCGTAAGAGCCTAACGGTGCCACGACCGCAACACCGCCTGAGTATTCTTCGGGCAAAGCAGTCAAAGCTTCGGTACAGTAAAGCGTAAGGTCGTTTCTGACGGGCAGGGCTTCAATTGTTTGAGCCTTTGGCGCAAATACACAGCAGTTGACGCTTTCCAAATCCGAGCCGCTGAAAACTCCCGAAGAAATTGAAACAACATTCGGAATGTAAAGTACTTTCAGGCTATCAGCCTTAAAGCAGTACTGACCCGTAATACTTGTAGCCTTGGGAAGATTAAGACTTTCAACGGGACTTGACCAGAACGCGTGAGAAGCCTGCAGCTTTCCCGTAAACTCGGGAAAATCAACAGTTTTTAAAACAGAGCAATTTGAAAACTGGTATCCGGAATAAAGGTTTTTAAGGCTCGGCAGACAAATGCTTTCCAGCGCCTTGCAATTATAAAAAGCATAACCGTATAAGCTTGCAACCTTAGGCAAATTAACGCTGTATAATTTTGTACAGCTGTCAAAGCCGCGCTGTGCGATACCGGTTACATTACTCAAATCAACTGTTTCAAGCGCCGTCATATTTTTAAACGCGCCTTCGTTGATATACGTTAATTTGTCGTTCACTATGCTTTTTATAAGACGACAGTTTTGAAACGCATACTGTTTCACGGTTGTAAGCGCAGAAAAGTCAAAATCTGCAAGCTCATTGCAGCCGCTGAAAGCAAATTCGCCTACACTGATTATTTTCGGGTTGCCTAAACTCCTTAAACTTGAGCAATTACTAAACGCATGATTCCCGACGGAAATAATACCGTTACCCGTTACGTTTTCCAAATCGGAACAGCTTTTAAAAGCGTTTGCTTCAATGGTTTTCACGGTATCGGGCAAGCTGATGTTGACAATATTCTTATTACTGCTGAATGCAGAAGAGGCAATACCCGTTACCGTAATCCCTCTCACTTTTTCGGGTACGGTAATATCCGTAGAGGTACCTATAAAGGACGTAAGATATCCGTTGTCGTTTACAACAAAGTTATCCTCGGTTATTTCCGTTGTGGTGATTTTATAATAAGCGTATCTTGCAAGGCTTATCTGCTTACCGTCAGCAACAGCTATTGCGTAAAGTCCGGTCGGTTTTCTGAATGTCAGAGGTCCGCTATACAATGTACCCTTTGAGCTTTCCGTTGGCACTCTTCCGTTTGTGGTATAGTAAATCTCCGCTTCTTCGGGACATGTAATTGTTACCGTTACCACGTTTTCATAATCTCCGCACATTTCACTGAAAACAGGCTTTGCTGTGCGTATCTCGACTGAACCCGAATTTGTTCCCATATGCAACGCAACGCAGTTACAAAGACATATCGGAATGGAATCAACCGCAGTGGGCTTTGTCCAATTTGTCTTTGTATTAGCCGTAAAATAGGCTAACATATCATCAGTTGTTCTTGTCGTATCCTCTGACAGTAAAAGCGCGCAAGCCGCGGCGACAAAGGGAGCCGCCATAGAGGTTCCGTCAAGCGACTGCATTGAATTATTCAAAAAGCTGCTGCCTATCGTTTTACCGGGTGCGATTATGTCAACAACGTCTCCCCAGTTCGAAAACGCTGCCATAGAGTAGCCCGTATTCGTCTGTTGCATTGCCGCAACTGTTATACATTCGTCAATATTCGCAGGGTTACAGGTGCTCGCGTCAACAGCGTCATTTCCTGCTGCAGCTATTACGGTAATTCCGTGATTTTTAGCGTTTTGTACGGATTCGTTCATCAAATCCGACCAACCCTCTTCGCTTAAGGAGAGGTTGATTATGTTTACTCCGTCCTCAACTGCCTTATCAACGCAAGCGCATACGCTTGAAAGCGGACCGTATCCCGTATCGTCAAGGCATTTGTATCCGCTTACCATTACGTTATCGGTTGTATTGTCAACTACTATTCCTGCAACGTGAGTTCCGTGACCGTGGTCGTCGTTTTCGGAATTACTGTCACCTGAAAGTGAAACATTAAAGCCCGTTGGAATTATTCTTCCCTGTAAAAAGTCGTGGGTCAGTTCTATTCCCGAATCCACAACAGCAACAACTATCTGCGGAAGATTTGACGTGTCAATAGGACTAACCGACGTGTCAACTAATGTTTCAATAAAAGCGTCATATTCTACATAAGTGCTTCCCCAGGACTGATGCCAGCCGTAAGAGGAAACTCCTGCCTCCCCTTCGTAATCGCAAACTGCCATTACCGAGTCGGGTTCAACATATTCGACTGTATTTAATCCCTTGTAGTATTCAAGTGCAGAAAGTGTGCTTTCAAGGTCGTCAAACTGCAGAATGTGCAGTCCGTTATACCCTTCGACCGAAGCAACAGAGTCAAGGGTATTTATGTTAAATTCGGATTTTACAATAAGTCTGTGGGTCTGGTAAGGCTGGGAAAGAACAGCAGTTTCATTGTCAACGGTTATTTCAAAGCCGAGCTCTTCCGCGTAGTCGGATAAATCCTTCGTTGAAGCGGATTTCTTTGCTTTCTTTTTAAGAGAATTGCTTTCAACGCAGTTTTCTTCAAGAACAGAAGACGGAATTTCAATTTCACCGTCGTTTACCTGCGCTGTTGCCGTTTTTCCGCTTTCATCGGTAATTTTGACCTCTTCGCCGTCAAGGTCGTATGTACTCTCGCCGTCTTTAATTACAATTTCGCCTGCATATTCATTATCATACTTTTCCTGAATTGTCTTAAGCTTTTTTGCGAACTCATCAAGCGTAATTTCCTTTGTCATAGGAACGGCAAAGGTAAATAACGGCAATATATTCAATAAAAGACATACCGAAAGCAATACGGCAATTATTCTTTTCATTCCTGCACCACCAATAAAATACAAATTATAACGTCCGAAAATATTTTAATATTTCGTAAGTATCTTTTCAATTAAAATGAGAAAAATCAGGTCTACTTAAAGTAGATTTTTCACCTATTTAATAAGTTTATAAGTCTTTAAATTAGGCTATTGTGTAAGAAACAAAATTATCCGAAGGTAAAGTACGACAATACTCTTTTATAGACTTATCATATAACGAGACATCAAATCCGTCAATTACTCCGTCGCTGTTGATATCACATAACGAGAAATTATCTATTGAAGACGGATCGGTAACGCCTATTGACAAATCAATAAGCTTTTGAATATCTTCATCGTTAAGTAAGAAATCCTCTTTCATATTTAAGCCGCCTCTGTAAACAGGATCTCTTGCTAATTCAAAGTAAGTTGTTTGTCTATCCGATTTTTTGAAAATCATACCGTCAACGGTAACTACGGTTTGAACCTTAATTGTTTCTTTAACTTTATCGTTCGGAATTTCACTTATCACCAGATTAAAGCTGACATCATTATTTGAGTTTTCTAAAATATTAGTTGCTTCTACAGTATAGCTTTCTTCACCAACGGTATATTCGAACCCATACGAAATTGCGTTCGCATATTCATTTAATCCGAACGGATCGTCCCATTTAGAAGAAAACCTGATACCGTCCATCCGTAATTCAACAGTTTCAAGCACATCATTAGTAAGGTTATAACTGTCGGTAAAGTTAAAGCCTTGCTCTTCGGCATAGGTTTGAGCAGTAGAGCCCGAAGGAGCATAAAACGAAATGGGAATAACATTATCGTTTAAGTCCGCATTTGTAATTGTGATAAGCTTTTCCGAGCAGAAAACCTTAACGTCAGTATAACACGGAACACTCTTTAACCAAACAAGATTAGGAGCAAAAATAACAAACTCCTTGTCATTGTAACTGTCCGTCGCTAACTTCCAGAAGGCTAAAGCGTGAATGTATTTAGCCTTTGGAATATAAAGCATTGAAAGATTATTGCAACCTTTAAAGGAGTAATTATAAGACGCATACGCTTTTGGAAGCTTTACAACGCTCAGACTGGTATCATTATTAAAACAATAGCCGAAAATAGAGCCCGTAAAATTCGGAAAATCAACCTCGGATAACATATTGCATTCCGAAAACTGATATCCTCCGGAGTCCATAGTTTTAAGTTTAGGCAAAAATATTTTTTCAAGAGCAATACATTTTTCAAATGCCTTTGAATCAAGATTTGTAACTTTAGGTAAGTTAATATTTTTAAGATTATTGCAGTATGAAAAACAGCCTTTAGAAATATTTGTAACATTCGGAAGATTTACCGTATTTAATCCATTCATATAATAAAATGAATAATCGCTGACATTTGTGATAGTATCGCTGCTCACCTCGGTTATCATGTTACAATAACTCAAAGCATATTTTCCTAAATATGTCACACCGTCAAAACTTATGTTTGAAAGATTATTGCATTTATAAAACCCGTAATTCCTGATTATTGAAAGGTTTTCAAAATCAACATCGGTCAAAGAGGTACAACAGTCAAAGGCGTTGAAATGAATTGTATCTACTCCCTCACCGCTTATTTCGACAAGATTAGAGCAGTTTCTGAAAGAGTCAGAACCAATATAGGTACAGGTTGAAGGCAAAACAACGGATCTTATAGTGCTATTATCCTTAAAAGCGCCTCCATCTTTAATTCCGACAACTTTTTTCCCGTCAACAGAGTCTGGAACAACTACATCTGTCTCGGGACCGTCATAAAGAGATATATACCCATTCTCATCAATTATGTAATAGGCTTCATTCGGATTATTATAATTTTTGTTAATTGTATATGTAGCAGTAACCGCTTCGCTTTCAAGCTTGTCACCGCAAATGGCAACTGCTTTAACCGTAGTCGTTTGTCTTAAAACAAAGGGTTCTGTATAAAGAGTACCTCTTTGAGTAATATTTTCATTACTTCCGTCATCGTTGAGAAGGTAATAAATATTTGCACCGGTCTCTTCGGGACAGGTAATTGCAAGAGTGACATTATTGGAATAAACTCCCTCGGGGACGCTGAATTCCGGTTGTTTTGTATGAGGTATAGAGAAAATATATCCGCCGATATATACCGCAAAGGCACTCGATACGGGAGTAGCGCTGTCATACCTCCAGTCCGTTCTCTTATGCTCTCTCATTATTGTCATCATTTCATCGGTCGTAAGAGTGTTGTCATACGAGAGGAACATTGCAAATGCGGCAGAAACAAAGGGACATGCCATTGACGTACCATTCAAAGTTTGATATGTATTTCCCGTAAAGGTGCTTCCGATAGTTTTTCCGGGTGCTACAACATCAACGCAGGAACCGTAGTTAGAGAATGATGCAAGATGATAGTCAGTAACAGTCCCCAACAGCGGATCCAAGGCTCCAACCGTGACGCAGGCGTGGATATTCGCAGGCGTATAGTTTGCAGCATCATCGGAATCGTTACCGGCAGCCACGCAAACAGTTATTCCGTTATTTATAGCGGTCTGTACCGTATCAGCCATAACATCGGAAGTACCCTCTTCAGAAAGGCTCATATTGATAATATCTACACCGTCTTCAATAGCCTTTTCCATACAGAGAACTACACTGGAAAGCGGTCCGTATCCCGTGTCATCAAGACATTTGTAAGCGCGAATTTTTACGTTGTCGGAGGTATTGTCAAAAACTATGCCGGCAACATGTGTACCGTGACCGTGGTCGTCATATTCGTCATCCGCATTACCCGATCCGCTTGCGTTAAAATAGGTGCGTTCAACTCTGTCGAGTAACAGTTCATGGTTATAGTCAATGCCGGTATCTATTACACCGACTGTAACATCATAAAAGGAGTCAAGATTTCCGTCAAAAGAGTCAACATATTCATCAATTCCAATGTAATTTGAACCCCAGGAAAAATGGTTATTGTAACGAGGCATAGTAGTCTGAACCTTCATAACAAGGTCAGGCTCAACATAATCAACCAGTAAGTTATTTTCATAATACTCAAGTGCGTCAAGAGTACTCTCAAGATCATCAAACTGAACTATATGTAAATCATTATAACCCTCAACAACCTCTACAGCGTCAAGACAGTTAATACTGTACTTTGATTTAACAATAAGTCTGTTTGTCTGATAGGGATTTTTAATAACTGTTTCGTCATCCTTGACCTTTATTTTAAATCCCAACTCCTCGGCATATTCCTTTACCGAGACTTTTTCCGATTTCACAAAATCCTGCTCGCTGAAGATACCTTCGAAAACCTCTATCGGGATATCATCACTCGTATCATTTATGTTTATTTTCTCCTCGGTATCCTTAAACGGAATTACCTCGCCTTTTTTAGTGTAATATGATTTTCCGTTTTTAATAACAATATCTCCGATATACTCTTTATCGTAATTGTTTTTAACCGCAACAAAACCGTCCGTAAACTTATCAAAGGAAATCTCGTCAGTAAACGGAGCAGCGTAAACAAATAATAGCAATATATTAGCAATTAAGCAAAAAACAAGTAAAATTGAAAGAACTTTTTTCATTTTTGCACCGCCTTTCAAATTTATAATAACACCCAATTGTGACAAACTTGTGACAAAATCCAAAAAAGTTGCACAAAGATTATTAAATTCTATTGTAAGACTTGCATAAAAAACAGATAATTCAAGTATTATATCGGTTTATAATTAAAACTATTAAATAAAGCAAGGGTTGATGGATTAAATAAATAAGAAGCGCCCTTTGACCGATAAAAGTCAGAACAGGGATTCTTAAAGATAACAGCCTATTTCCTTTTTCAACATTTAGTGAAGCAGATTTTATATCAACAATTTTTCCAAAAGCATAACCCGAAATGAAAAGAAAAATCCAAGGAATAAATGAAAAATAATCGGATGAAAAGAAGCTTAAATCAGTAAAACCGAGAAACGTCATAAAATAACCTTTATAGAGGAAAGACGGAAGAACGGTTTTGTTTAAATTAAAAAAGCCAACATATCCGTTATTTATGTTAAATGTAAAAATAAAGAGCAGTACATTAAGTATCAGTAAAAATACCGGATTAACCTTATTTAATAATTTACTGATTAGAGCTGTAAACAGCATTGCGCATCCTAAAAATGTAAGCACACCGAATAAAATTTTTTCTTCGGGAATAAAAACAAGAGTAACTGCACTGACAATTAAACCCGATAAAAATACGGTCAATCCCCTTTTATACGGATGAGAGGAAAGATTCATACATAATCCCGAAAGTAAAATAAAGACAGAACAAATTAAAAATTCCCATATTAACCCAGCTTTTCCCTCATACCAGGTAATTTTAAACGAGCAAAGATATACCGCGTCATATAAGGCGTGATAGAGAATCATATTAAGAACGGTAAAACCGCGAATATTATCAAGTATATACAGTCGGTTTTTACCGTCCTTATTAGGATATAAAAATGTAAGTATTTTCTTCATAGCGATATAAATGCAAAAGAACACGGCTTGCGTGTTCTTTTGTCTTTTTTTATTATTTAAAATATTCAACTGCCGAACGGAACATACCCATTTCGTATACTCCGTCAACATTTTTATATAGTCCGTGACCGATTCGCTCGGAATGAGCCATTTTACCGAATACCCTGCCGTCGGGAGAAGTAATACCTTCAACTGCAAAAGCAGAACCGTTAGGGTTAAAATGAATATCGTCGGTTGCGTTGCCGTATAGGTCAACATACTGTGTTGCTATTTGACCGTTCGAAGCAAGCTGCCTTATAAGCTTCTCGGAACAGTAGAATTTACCTTCGCCGTGAGAAATCGGAGCTGTATAAATATCACCGACATTTGTATTCATTAGCCAGGGTGACTTATTTGAGGCAATTCGTGTTCTGACTAACCTTGACTGGTGGCGGTTAATTGTATTAAAGGTAAGCGTCGGACAGTTTTCGTCAGTGTCAATAATCTTTCCGTAAGGAACAAGACCGAGCTTTATAAGAGCCTGGAATCCGTTACAGATACCGCACATCAGTCCGTCACGGTTTTCAAGTAAATCGGTTACCTGTTCCTTAACTGCGGAATTTCTGAAGAATGCAGTTATGAATTTACCCGATCCGTCCGGCTCGTCACCGCCGGAAAAGCCTCCCGGAATAAATACTATTTGCGCATTTTTAAGCTCATTCGCAAAATGCTCAACAGACTGCGCAATTGAACTTGAAGAAAGGTTGTTAATAACTATAATCTCCGGATTAGCGCCTGCGTCACGAAGCACCTTTGCAGTATCAAATTCACAGTTAGTGCCCGGGAAAACGGGAATAAGAACCTTTGGTTTAGCGCATTTAATTGCAGGTGAAACACGTTTGTCAGCTTTAAAAGAGAAGTTTTCTTTTTTAATGCCATCCTGCTTTATATTGCAGGTAAATACGCTTTCAAGCTTATTTTCATAAATATCCTTAAGCTCTTCAAGGTCGAGAGAAAGATTATTCTTCTTAATTACCTTTTCATTTATTGTGTAACCCAATAATTTACCGACATCGATATCGTTTTTAAGTTCAACAATAAACGAGCCGTATTTATAACCGAAGATTTCCTCGTTTGACAAATCGGAATATTCAAAGCCAATGTCATTACCAATTCCCATTTTCAGAACTGCTTCGGCAATTCCGCCGTAAGTCGGTGTGTAACAGGAAAAAACCTCTCCCCTTTTAATGAGTGAATCAATTGTTTCAAAATTCTTCAGTAAGCTTGAAGTAACGGGAAGATTATTCTCATTATAATCGGTTTCAATAAGGACAACCTTATGACCGCCTCCCTTAAACTCGGGAGTAACCACTCTGTCAACCGTATCGTGAGTGACGGCAAAAGAAACAAGAGTGGGCGGAACGTCAATATCTTCAAAGCTTCCGCTCATTGAGTCCTTACCGCCGATGGACGCAATATTAAGCTCTTTCTGCGCTTCAAACGCGCCGAGCAAAGCAGCAAGAGGCTTTCCCCAACGTTTTGAATCCTTATTCGGTTTTTCAAAATATTCCTGGAATGTCAGATATACCTCGTTAAAGGTTGCGCCCGATGCAATAAGCTTCGAAACGGATTCAATAACTGCAAGATAAGCGCCGTGATAAGGGCTTTTTTCAGTAATAAACGGATTATACCCGTAAGCCATAAACGAACAGTCATCAGTATGCTTTTGTTCAACGGAAATTTTATTTACCATTGTCTGAATCGGCGTTAATTGATTTTTTCCGCCAAACGGCATAAGAACAGTACCTGCGCCGATAGTTGAGTCAAAACGCTCCGAAAGACCGCGCTTCGAACAAACATTAAGGTCACCCGAAAGCTCTTTATAACCGTTTTCAAAGTCAACGGGAATGTTCTTTTTATAGTCAGTTAACTTTTCAGGACAAATATCAATATGCTTTTCAGCGCCGTTTGAATTAAGAAAATCACGGGAAATATCGACAATTGTCTTTCCGTTCCAGTTCATTTTAAGACGAGGCTCGTCTTTTACAACGGCAACAACTGTTGCTTCAAGATTTTCTTTAAATGCAAGCTCTTTGAATTTATCAACATCCTTCGGGTCAACAACAACCGCCATTCTTTCCTGCGATTCGGAAATGGCAAGCTCCGTGCCGTCAAGTCCGTCATATTTCTTCGGAACAGCGTTAAGGTTAATTTCAAGTCCGTCTGCGAGTTCGCCAATAGCTACCGAAACGCCGCCTGCGCCGAAATCGTTACAGCGTTTGATAAGAAGAGAAGCTTCCTTATTCCTGAAAAGCCTTTGAAGCTTTCTTTCCTCGGGAGCATTACCCTTTTGAACCTCCGCACCGCAGCTTTCAAGCGATTGAAGAGTATGAGATTTTGAAGAGCCAGTAGCTCCGCCGCATCCGTCACGTCCGGTTTTACCACCTAAAAGAATAACAATATCTCCGTCAACAGGTCTTTCACGGCGGACATTTTCAGCAGGCGCAGCCGCAATTACAGCGCCGATTTCCATTCTCTTTGCCGCATAGCCTTTATGATAAATTTCATCAACCTGACCTGTAGCAAGACCTATCTGGTTACCGTATGAGCTGTATCCTGCGGCGGCAGTAGTAACGACTTTCCTCTGCGGAAGTTTTCCTTCAAGCGTCTCATTAAACGGTTTAAGAGGGTTTGCAGCTCCCGTTACACGCATTGCGGCGTAAACATAGCTTCTTCCTGAAAGAGGATCGCGAATTGCTCCGCCAATACACGTTGCCGCGCCGCCGAAAGGTTCAATTTCAGTCGGATGGTTATGTGTTTCATTTTTAAATAACAAAAGCCAGTCTTCGTCTGTACCATCAACCTTAATTTTCATTTTAACGGTACATGCATTGATTTCCTCCGATTCATCAAGAAGAGGAAGTTTACCCTGCTGTTTAAGATATCTCGTTGTAACTGTTGCAAGGTCCATTAAGTTAATAGGCTTTGTTCTGTTAATTGCTTTTCTGACATCAATATAATCATTATAAGCCTTTTCAAGCAGTTCGTCCTCAAACTTAACGCTGTCAATTGTAGTTAAAAACGTTGTATGACGGCAATGATCGGACCAATATGTATCTATCATACGGATTTCCGTAATAGTTGGATTTCTGTTTTCGCTCTTAAAGTAATTCTGACAGAATTTAAGGTCGTCAAAATCCATCGCAAGACCGTACTTAACGACAAAATCATTCAACTGATTATCGTTAAAATCAATAAATCCGTCAAGTGTTTCAACAGTAGTGGGAATTTCATATTGAGTTTTTAAAGTTGAAAAAGTGTCAAGAGTTGCTTCTCTTGCTTCAACGGGGTTAATAACATATTTTTTAATTTGGTTTACATCATCAATACTTATATTTCCCGAAAGAACATATACCTTTGCAGTCCTAACAAGAGGCTTTTCTTTTTGAGAAATAATCTGAATACACTGTGCCGCAGAATCAGCGCGCTGATCAAACTGACCCGGAAGATATTCAACCGCAAAAACAAAGTCACCTTCACCGTAAATAAGTGAGGGCGTGACGATATCAAGCTGCGGCTCGGAAAAAACAGTTTTTACCGAATAGTCAAACAATTCGCTTTCAATATTTTCAACATCATATCTGTTAAGAATCCGAAGCGAATCCAGTTTTATTCCGAGAGTATTTATAATATCGTTCTTTAAAGCGTTGGCTTCATTTCTGAGTCCTTCTCTTTTTTCAACAAATATTCTGTAAACCATATAAATCCCCTTTATTTATTTGCCATAAGAGCTCTTTTACCGATGTCCTTACGGTAATAAGCATTTTCAAAGCTGATTTGAGAAACTGCCCTGTAAGATTTTTCAACTGCTTCTTGAAGTGTTTTTCCCTTTGCGGTAACTCCAAGTACTCTTCCGCCGCTTGTAAGAAGCTTACCGTCGGAATTTTTGGCACCTGCAATAAAAATTTCAAACTCGTTTTCTTCAGGTAATTTTATTTCAAAACCAGTATTGTATTTTTTTGGATATCCGTCAGACGCCATAATTACACAACAAGCGTTTTCATCAGAGAATTCAACATTTATTTCGCTTAATTTCTCATTTCTGACTGCCATAAAAATATCAAGCAAATCAGTTTTTAAAAGCGGAAGAACAACCTGGGTCTCTGGGTCGCCGAAACGGCAATTATATTCAATTACCTTCGGACCGTCCTTTGTAATCATAAGTCCGAAATACAAACAGCCTTTAAAGGTTCTCCCCTCTTTGTTCATAGCCTCCATTGTAGGAATGAAAATCTTTTCCATACATTCCTTGGCTACTTTATCTGTGTAATAAGGATTAGGAGCAACCGTTCCCATACCGCCGGTATTAAGACCTTTGTCGTTATCAAGCGCTCTTTTATGGTCCATTGAAGAAATCATAGGAACAACTGTTTTCCCGTCTGTAAATGAAAGAACGGAAACCTCGGGTCCTTCAAGAAATTCCTCTATAACAATATTTGCTCCGCTTTCTCCGAAGATTTTGTCCTCCATCATTGAATGAACCGCATCAATTGCCTCTTCTCTTGTAAATGCGATAATTACGCCTTTTCCGAGAGCAAGGCCGTCTGCTTTAATGACTGTTGGAATTGGTGCAGTTTCAAGGTATTTTAAAGCGCTGTCAATATCAGAAAATACCTCATATTCAGCAGTAGGGATACCGTACTTTTTCATAAAATTTTTTGAAAAAACCTTACTGCCTTCAATTATTGCCGCTTTTTTTTCGGGACCGAAGCAAGGAATGCCGTGAGCCTCAAGCGTGTCAACACAGCCAAGCACTAACGGGTCATCAGGCGCTACAACGGCAAAATCGATTTTATTATTATACGCAAACTCGACTATTCCGTCAATATCCTTTGCACCAATGTTAACGCATTCGGCATCGGCAGCTATACCGCCGTTTCCGGGTAAAGCATAAATTTCTTCAACGTTTTTATTTTTCTTAAGCTGCTTTATAATGGCGTGTTCACGTCCGCCAGAACCGACAACGAGTAATTTCATATTATTTCCTCTAATCAATAAATGGGAAATCTATCGCAAAGCTCTTTAACCTCTGAAAGAACTCTGTCTTTATTTCCTTCAAAATCAACTGTTATATCCTTAATCCATTTTGCAATTGAATGCATTTCAGGCTCTTTAAAGCCTCTTGTAGTAACTGCAGGAGTACCTACGCGAAGACCGCTTGTAATGAAGGGACTTTCGGGATCGTTAGGAATTGCGTTTTTATTAGCAGTAATATGAACCTCGTCAAGACGCTTTTCAAGGTCTTTACCCGTTACTCCGAACGGAATAAGATTAAGAAGCATAAGATGGTTGTCAGTACCGCCTGAAACAAGCTTAAAGCCTTCATTCAGTAAATCCTCGGAAAGCACCTTTGCATTAGTAATAATCTGCTGCTGATAATCCTTAAATTCAGGAGTAAGAGCTTCTCCGAAGGCAACAGCCTTAGCCGCTATTATGTGCATAAGCGGACCGCCCTGTGTTCCGGGAAAAATAGCTTTATCAATTTGTTTAGCATATTTTTCTTTACAGAGAATAAGTCCGCCTCTGGGTCCGCGAAGCGTCTTGTGCGTTGTTGTAGTAACTACGTCCGCATAAGGAACGGGTGACGGATGAAGACCTGCGGCAACAAGACCGGCAATATGAGCAATGTCGACCATCATATAAGCGCCGACTTTGTCACAGATTTCACGGATACGTTTAAAATCAATAATTCTTGAATAAGCGGACGCGCCCGAAACAATGAGCTTTGGCTTGCATTCAAGAGCAATTCTTTCCATTTCATCATAATCAATTGTTTCAGTTACGGGATTTACGCCGTAAGGAACGATATTGAAATATTTACCTGAAATATTTACGGGTGAACCGTGGGAAAGATGGCCGCCGTGAGCAAGATTCATACCCATAACGGTATCGCCGGGTTCAAGAAGCGCAAAGAAAACTGCAAGGTTAGCGTTTGCGCCCGAATGAGGCTGAACATTGGCATGCTCCGCGCCGAAAATCTGCTTTGCTCTTTCTCTTGCTATTTCTTCAACAACGTCAACGCACTGACATCCACCGTAATAACGGTGCGCAGGATAACCTTCCGCATATTTATTTGTAAGCACGCTTCCCATAGCAAGCAAGACAGCCTTTGAAACAATATTTTCGGAAGCAATTAACTCAATATTACCCTGCTGACGTAAAAGCTCGGCGTTACAAGCCTCGAAAACCTCTTCGTCATATTTTTTCAATTCATCTAAAAACAACATTTTTTCTCTCCTAAAATCAATGATGGAATAATCTCATACCCGTAAACGCCATTGCAATTCCGTATTTATCGCAGGTTTCAATTACAAGGTCGTCACGAATAGAACCGCCCGGCTCTGCAATATATTTTACGCCGCTCTTATAAGCTCTTTCAATATTATCTCCGAACGGGAAGAATGCATCGGAACCTAATGCAACATCGCTTACTGTATCAAGATAAGCTCTCTGCTCTTCTCTTGTAAACGGTGAGGGCTGAACTGTAAAGTACTTCTGCCAATTGCCGTCAGCGCAAACATCCTCTTCATTCTGGTTAATATATCCGTCGATTACATTATCTCTCTCGGGTCTACCTAAATCCTCTCTGAAAGGAAGATTAAGAACCTTATCCGCCTGACGAAGGAACCATGTATCAGCCTTTGAACCGGCAAGACGGGTGCAGTGAATTCTTGACTGCTGACCGGCGCCGACTCCGATAGCCTGACCGTCAACGGCAAAGCATACGGAATTTGACTGGGTATACTTAAGAGTAATCAGTGAAATAATTAGGTCACGAATTGCGCTTTCGGGAAGCTGTTTATTTTTAGTAACAACATTTGAAAGAAGCTCACGGTTTATTTTAAAGTTATTTCTGCCCTGTTCAAAAGTAATTCCGAAAACCTGTTTTGTTTCTTGCTCCTCGGGGACATATTCAGGGTCGATTTTAACAATATTATAGTTTCCTTTTCTCTTTGTTTTAAGTATTTCAAGAGCTTCAGGCTCGTAACCGGGAGCGATTACGCCGTCGGAAACCTCACGCTTTATAAGAAGAGCTGTTGTAACGTCACAAACATCCGAAAGAGCTACCCAGTCGCCGAAGGAACACATACGGTCGGTTCCCCTTGCTCTTGCGTATGCGCAGGCAAGCGGAGAGGAGTCAAGTCCTTCAATATCATCAACAAAGCAAGCTTTTTTAAGCTTGTCGGAAAGCTTTATACCTACTGCTGCAGAGGTGGGACTGACGTGTTTAAAGGAGGTAACTGCAGGTAAACCGAGAGCCTCCTTAAGCTCCTTTACAAGCTGCCAGGAATTAAAAGCGTCAAGAAAGTTAATATAACCGGGTCTGCCGGAGAGAATTTCTATAGGAAGCTCGCTTCCATCCCTCATATAAATTTTTGAAGGCTTCTGATTTGGGTTACAGCCGTACTTAAGTTCAAATTCTTTCATACCGATACTCCTTTATTTTATTTGTTTTTATTAACTAATCTGTCTTCATATTCGCCGTTTGAAAGGTCAATATAACGAACGTAAAGCGAAATTTTATTATCTTTATCAAGCGCATTCCAAAGCTTATTTGTAAATGCGTCAATATCGGAATCTATTTCAACTCTTTCGGGTTCGCCCTGGAAGGTAGGAATAGGATTTCCGTCACAGACGTAAGTGTGAATAAAATGACCGAGACCTGACTTTGAAGGATAACTGAATCCGTAACGGGCACAGTCGCTTCCCTCTTCGTCAATGCTCTTGAGAATGCTCATCTGATAGGAAAAATCGCCGTTTTCAAAGGTAAGCATACCGCTGATTCTGGGAGTAAAATTCGGACTGTCAGGCTCAAAACATCTTGATTCAAGCGCTTTATTGAAGCTTAATCCGTTTTTGATACCGTCATAAATTGTATCTGTCTGGTCGCCGTTGGTGACAATAAGATTATTTTCAAACTGTCTGAGAGCAGCGTAAATAATAAGACTCGGGTCCTCAACCTTTGAAACGTCAAAAGGTTCAGTAAAAACTTCGCCGTCTTTTTTAGTAAAAATTCTGTTTCTGGAATTTGCGCTTCTGCCCATAATGAAATACGCGCAGCAAGCCTTTTTTGAATCCATTGTTTTACCGATAACAATTCCCCTGCCAACATAAGAATTGTCCTTAATAAGTTCGCCGATGTCGTTAATCTTGTAGATGTCCATTATTTACTCTCCTTTATTATTTTTGAAACCTTTTCAACCGATAGCGGCAGAATAATCCATTCAGCCTGCTCCATTACTCTTTTCTGAAGAATTTCGGGAGTATCGCCGTCAAGAATTTCAACAGCCTTTTGCATTATTATTTTTCCGCCGTCGGGAATTTCATTAACAAAATGAGTTGTCGCTCCCGTAACCTTTACGCCGTATTCAAGCGCTTTTTGATGAACCTTAAGTCCGTAAAAGCCCTCGCCGCAAAAAGACGGGATAAGCGACGGATGAATATTGATAATCCGTTCCGGATAACGGGACGTGAAATTAACAGTCAGGATTTTCATAAATCCAGCAAGGACTATCAAATCGATTTTGTTCTCTTCAAGCGAAGAAATAATACGTTTTTCAAATTCGTCCTGCGAAGAACACTCTTTTCTTTTTACAACAAAAGTGTCAATAGAATTGTTCCTCGCTCTTTCAAGAGCATAGGCGTCAGGGTTATCCGAAATAACAAGAACAATTTCGCCGCTTTTAATAATTCCGCTTTTCCGGGCGTCAATTAAAGCCTGAAGATTTGTTCCGCCGCCTGAAACAAGAACAGCTATGCGTGTTTTCAGCATATTGTTACTCCCTCGTCACTTTTAATTATTGAACCGATAATATAAGCATCCTCACCGCTTTGTTTAAATATTTCAATTGCTTTTGAAGCGTCCTGTTTATCAACAACAATACTCATACCAACGCCCATATTAAAGGTATTGAACATATCCCTTTCGGAAATATTTCCCTTTTGAGCAATAAGCTTAAATATGGGAAGAACACGTATGTTTTCTTTAATAATCTTTGCGCCGAGTCCCTTTGGAATGCTTCTCGGTATATTTTCGTAAAATCCGCCGCCGGTAATATGAGAAATACCCTTTACTGTAACCGATTCAAGAAGCTTTAAAACGGGTTTCACATATATTTTTGTAGGAGTAAGAAGAGTTTCGCCGATTGATTTTCCGTCCAGTTCTTCAACAGGTGAAGATATATCCTCGTTTTCTACGTCAAAAACTTTTCTAACAAGTGAAAATCCGTTTGAATGAACTCCGCTTGAAGGAAGAGCGATTATTACATCGCCCTCTTTCATTTTTGAGTTGTCAATAATTTTATCTTTATCGGCAACACCGACTGAAAAACCGGCTAAATCATACTCGTCAACAGGATAAAAACCGGGCATTTCCGCAGTTTCACCGCCAATGAGAGTAACTCCAGACTGAACACAGCCTTCAGCAACACCGGAAACAATTGAAGCGATTTTTTCGGGATAATTCTTTCCGCAGGCAATGTAATCGAGGAAAAACAGAGGTTTTGCGCCGCAGCATATAATATCGTTTACACACATAGCAACGCAGTCAATGCCGACAGTATCGTGCTTGTCTAATAAAAAGGCAATTTTAAGCTTTGTGCCGACACCGTCCGTACCGCTGACAAGAACGGGCTTTGAAATCCCCGTCAGATCAAGGTCGAACAGACCGCCGAAGCCGCCGATTTCAGAGGTTGCGCCGTTTGTAAATGTACGGGCGATATGTGTTTTCATCAGTTCAACCGCTTTATAACCGGCTGTAATATCGACACCGGCTGCAGCGTATGAATCGGATTTTGAATTAGTGTTCATATTTATTCCTTTCCGTCCCAGCAATAAGTGCAAAGCTTTTCTCTGTCAATTCCTATTGATTTGATTATTCCCTCAAGAGACTGGAATTCAAGTGAAGCAAAATTAAATTTTTCGCAGATAATTTTTCTTAATGCTTTACCTCTTTGAGTAGAAGAATCGGCATATTCTTCAAGATGATTAAATCCCTCTTCTCCCTCGTTTTCAAGAATTACGCGTCTTGCAAGCAATTCCATTTCACTCGTTGAACGTGAGAAATTAAGAAACTTACAGCCGTACATAATCGGAGGGCAGGCAGAGCGCATATGAACGCTTGCAGCGCCGTTTTCGTAAAGGAATTCAACAGTCTCTCTCAATTGCGTACCGCGAACAATTGAATCGTCTACAAAAAGAAGATTTTTTCCCTTTATCAAGTCAAAGACAGGTATTTGTTTCATTTTTGCAACCTTATTCCTGTCAGACTGATTAGTCGGCATAAAGCTTCTTGACCAGGTTGGCGTGTATTTAATAAAAGCTCTCGCAAAAGGTAAACCGCTTTCATTTGAATAACCTATTGCGTGTGGAGTGCCTGAATCGGGAACTCCGCCGACATAGTCAATTTTAAGGTCGGGTAAATTCTCCTTATCCATTTGTGAAAGCAGTTCACCGTTACGGTAACGCATTGCTTCAACATTAACGCCTTCGTAGGTTGACGTAGGATAGCCGTAATATGACCAGAGGAAGGAGCAAATCTTCATTTTCTTTTCGGGCTTCATTAGCTGAACACAGTTTTCGCTGTCAAATTCAACTATCTCACCGGGACCGAGCTCCTTATAATCCTCGTAACCTAATTTCTGGTACGCAAAGGATTCAAAAGAAACGGCAAAACCGTTTTCATTTTTTCCGAGCATTACCGGTAATCTTCCGACAAGATCTCTTGCGGCTATAATTGAACCTTTGTCTGTTAAAATCAAAATTGAAGCGGTGCCCTCAATAGATTCCTGCGCAAAACGTATTCCATCTTTAAAGCTTGTCTTCTGGTTTATAAGAGCCGCAACAAGTTCTGTTGTATTAACATTACCGCCTGTCATAGCGTCAAAATGCATTCCGAAATTTGAAAGATATTTATCTATCAATTCGTCAGCATTATTTATAATTCCGATTATTGAAATCGCATAGGTCCCCAGATGCGAACGGATGAGCATAGGCTCGGGATGAGTATCGCTGATACAGCCTATTGCCGAGGTTCCCTTCATTTCATTAAAAATATTGCGAAATCTCGTTCGAAACGGTGCGCCGTCAATATGATGGATTTTTCTCTGAAGACCGATTTCTCTATCGAAAGCAGCAAGTCCGCCGCTGTATGTACCAAGGTGCGAATGATAATCCGTTCCGAAGAACACATCCATCATACAGTCATTTTTAGAAGCTATACCGAAAAAGCCGCCCATTTATTTTCCTCCAATAAATTATTCGCCGAAAACTCTTCTCATCATTTCCTTATATGCGTCTTCAACTCCGCCCATATCTCTGCGGAAACGGTCCTTATCAAGCTTTTCATTAGTGGTTGCGTCCCAGAAACGGCAGGTGTCGGGAGAAATTTCATCAGCAAGAACTATTGTGCCGTCGGGAAGCTTTCCGAATTCAAGCTTAAAGTCAACAAGCTTGATATTAAGAGAAAGGAAATACTCTTTAAGAACCTCATTTACCTTAAAAGCAAGCTCTTTAATTCTTTCAATTTCCTCTTTCGAAGCAAGCTTTAATGCAAGAGCGTGATAATCGTTAATAAGCGGATCGTCAAGCTCGTCGCATTTATAAGAAAACTCAATTGTAGGCTCGTCAAATACAATACCCTCTTCAACACCGTAACGCTTTGCAAATGAGCCTGCGGAAATATTTCTGATAATTACCTCAAGAGGAACAATTTTAACCTTTTTAACAACCGTATCTCTGTCGTTAAGCTCCTCAACAAAATGAGTGGGAACGCCTTTCTTTTCAAGAAGCTGCATAAGGAAGTTGCTCATTTTGTTATTTACAACGCCCTTGCCTACAATAGTTCCCTTTTTAAGTCCGTTGAAAGCCGTTGCATCGTCTTTATATGAAACAATGCAAAGATTTTCATCATTTGTGGCAAAAACCTTTTTAGCCTTGCCCTCATACATTTGTACTGTTCTTTCCATAATATATCCCTCCGTTTAATAATTTTCAGAAATTGTTTTATCTTTTTCAAGAACCGCTATTGAAGCGTCCGAACGCTTTTTATCAAGCTTTTCGGCAAGTAGAGCATCATCCACAGAAAGAATCTGTAACGCAAGAAGAGCGGCGTTAGCAGCTCCGTCAATTGCAACCGTAGCAACCGGAATTCCGGAAGGCATCTGAACAGTTGAAAGAAGCGCGTCAAGTCCGTCAAGAGTAGATGATTTAACGGGTATGCCGATAACGGGAAGAGTGGTATTTGCGGCAATTGCTCCGGCAAGATGAGCCGCCTTGCCTGCCGCGGCAATAATAACACCAAAACCGTTATTTCTTGCATTGAGTGAAAAATCCCTTGCTTCAACGGGAGTTCTGTGCGCAGAGTAGACGTGAACCTCAAACGGAGCGTCAAACTCCTTTAAAACATCAATGGCTTTTTTGACAACGGGCAAATCGCTGTCAGAACCCATAATAATAGCAATTTTTTTCATAATAACCTCCAAAAATAAACAGGGCAGACCTATATTCTAAATAGGACTGCCCAGACGGTCGACATAATAATTTTGCTTTTATTCCCCTGTGGTTTAACCCACAAATCCGTCAGTTATAAAAGCAAATTCGGTTATGTAATAATTATAAATTATTACTCGCCTTCAGTCAAGACAGCAAAGAGCCGAAAATATGACTATTATTTACAAATTTTTAGTCATTTTTTGCTTTAGCTTCACAGTATATACAGCGGTATGTATTGCTTACTGCGTCGGTAAGTTTAAACCTGTGCGGTAATTCCTGCTCAATTGAGGTAATACACCTTGGATTTTGACAAACAATACTGTCAACAATTTTCTCCGAAACAGATGTCTCTTCCGTTTGCGACTTAATATCGAGAAGCTTTAAAATAAGAGCCATTCTCATATATTTTCCGTTCAATGCCTGTTCAAAATAGCAAGCCCTTTTATCAAGGTCAACATCAACGGAAATTTCATTGACACGCGGTAACGGATGAAGAATACACAAATCATCTTTTGCATTTTTCAGCTTTGAAAGATTAAGTACATAACTGTCCTTTAGTCTTTCATATTCTTCCTTTTCTTCAAAGCGTTCACGCTGAATTCGGGTCATATAAAGAATGTCAAGCTCGCTCATTGCGTCCTCAAGACTTTTTGTTTCAACATAAGTCATATTGTTGGGAACAATAACGTCTTTTATAACATACCACGGAACCTTCAGCTCCTCGGGTGAAATAAGAACAAGCTTAATATTACTGTATCTTGAGAGTGCGGCAATGAGCGAGTGTACGGTTCTTCCGTATTTTAAGTCACCGCAAAGACCTACCGTAAGATTATCAAAGTCGCCCTTTTTAATTTTTATAGTAAGTAAATCCGCAAGCGTTTGGGTTGGATGATTATGACCTCCGTCACCGGCATTGATAACAGGAATTCCCGCTTTCATTGAAGCTACAAGCGGCGCGCCCTCTTTTGGGTGACGCATTGCAATTATATCGGCATAGCAACCGATTATCCTTGCTGTATCCGAAACACTTTCACCTTTTGCTGAAGATGAGCTTGCCGCTTCGGAAAAGCCAAGCACATTTCCGCCAAGCTCATACATAGCCGCTTCAAAGCTTAACCTTGTTCTTGTAGAAGGCTCAAAGAAAAGAGTTGCAAGCTTTTTTCCGCGGCACTTATCGGCATATTTATGAGGATTATTTTTAATATCAATTGCCGTATCCATAAGGGAGTTAAGCTCCTCTACGGAAAGGTCGCGAATGTCAATAAGATGCTTCATATTACTCTCCTATCCAGCTTTCATCAGACGGGTTATTTCTGAATTTAATCAGTCTTTCTTTGTCTTCGGGTCTTATATATCCGTTTTCTGCTGCTACCTCAACGGTTGTATCAAAATCGGTAAGGCTGACATTTTTTACTTTTGCTTCTTCAAGTCTTTCAAGTCCTTTTTTCATTCCGTATGTAAAAATACTTACTATTCCGAGTTCCTGCGCACCGGCTTCTCTTAACACGTCAACAACCTCAATAACAGAGCCGCCCGTGGAAATAAGGTCTTCAATTACAACAACCTTTTGTCCTTTTTCAAGCTTTCCCTCAATTTGATTCTGTCTGCCGTGGTCTTTAGCGCCGGAGCGTACATAACCCATGGGAAGATTAAGAATACTTGCGGCAATTGCGGCATGGGCAATTCCTGCGGTTGAAGTACCCATAAGCACTTCACACTCGGGATATTCTTTTTTTACTGTGTTTGCTATTTCATTTTCAACCATATCCCTGACAGCAGGAGCAGTAAGGATAAGTCTGTTATCACAGTAAATCGGACTTTTAATTCCGCTTGCCCATGTAAAAGGGTTTTCCGGTCTTAAAAAAACGGCGTTAATTGAAAGTAAGCCTTTCGATATTTCTTTTTTCATTTTTATATCTCCTTACCTAAAAACTCGTAAACACATCTTTTATATGCTTCAACAGGATTTTCGGCTGCTGTAATGGGTCTTCCGACAACAATATAGTCAGAGCCGATTTGTCTTGCTTTTTCAGGGGTTGTAATTCTGACCTGGTCGCCTATCTCTCCGTCGGAAAAACGAATTCCCGGAGTAACTGTCAAAAATTCTTTTCCCATGTTTTCCTTAACAATTGACGCTTCAAGCGGTGAACAAACAACTCCGTCAAGACCGGCTTTTTCAGCGTTTTTTGCGTAATGGAGAACAACGTCGCCTATAGGTCTGTCAATAAGCAAATCGTTTTTCATTCTTTCTTCACTTGTTGAGGTAAGTTGAGTTACGGCAATAAGAATTGGTCTTGTGCCGTCTTCTCTTGTAAGCCCCTCAACGGCGGCTTCCATCATTTTAATTGTGCCGAAAGCGTGGACGTTACACATATCAACGTCAAGTGAAGAAAGCACGCTCATTGCTTTTTTAACGGTATTCGGGATATCGCAAAGCTTTAGATCAAGAAAAATCTTATGTCCTCTATTTTTAATTTCCTTAACAATTTCAGGACCCTCGGCATAGAATAGCTCCATTCCAATTTTTACAAAGGGCTTTACGTCAGTAAATCTGTCAAGAAAATTAAAGGTTTCTTCCTTTGAGCTGAAATCACAAGCAATAATTACATCTTTAGCCATTATGCGCGCCTCCGATAATAGTATTCAAATCGTCTATTCCGTATTTTTTTGCCGTTTCGGGCAAATTTTCAATTATATTCTTACAAGCGTAGGGCTCAATAAGATTAGCGGCACCAATCTCTACTGCAGTAGCACCTGCAAGCATCATTTCGATAACATCTTCAGCACTTGATATTCCGCCGATACCGATTATAGGAAGCTTTACCGCTTCGTAAACCTGATAAACCATTCTTAAAGCCACCGGGAAAATTGCAGGACCCGAAAAACCGCCCATCTTATTTGCTATTACGGGCTTTTTTGTTTTAAGAGAAATTCTCATTCCCAATAAAGTATTTATAAGACTTATTCCGTCTGCTCCTGAAGCCTCGCACGCTTTGGCTATTTCGGTAATATCTGTTACATTCGGAGAAAGCTTAATATAAATCGGCTTTGATGTAACATCCTTAACAGCTTTTACTACGCTTGAAACCGCATTTGTATCCGTTCCGAAGCTCATTCCGCCGTTATGGACGTTCGGGCAACTGACATTTACCTCAATTATTCCAACCTGCTCTTCTTTATCCATTTTTTCACAGGTTCTTGCATATTCTTCGACTGAAAAACCGCTGACATTTGCAATAACCTGTTTTTTATAAACCTTTTTGAGCTTTTTAAGCTCCTTTGAAATAACCTTGTCAACACCGGGATTCTGTAATCCGACGGAGTTTATAAGTCCATCGCTGCATTCGGCAATTCTCGGCGTAGGGTTACCGAATCTTTTTTCTTCTGTAGTACCCTTTAAAGCAATTGAACCGAGTATATTTATATCGTAAAAACGGCTGAATTCATATCCGAAACCAAAAGTACCGCTTGCAGGAATAACAGGGTTATCAAGCTGCATTCCGCTTAAATTAACAGAAAGATTTACCACAGTATTTCCTCCTTTTCAAGTACAGGACCCTCGGTACAGATTCTTTTATATCCTGTAACGGTTTTGCAAGAGCAACCCATACAAGCGCCTATACCGCAACCCATTCTTTCTTCAAAGCTTAACTGTCCGCTTGTTTCACAGTTATTATAAACCGCCTTTAACATCGGCATAGGTCCGCAAGCAAAGTAATAAGTATAATCAAGTTCATTTAATGCGTCCGTGACAAATCCCTTAACTCCAAAGCTTCCGTCAACAGTAGTAACTATTGTTTTAACTGAGAGCTTTTCAAATTCTTCTCTGTAGAAGATTTCGTCACTTGTATTAAAGCCAAGAATTACAGTAGGTTCAGCGCCCTTTTCGATAAGCTTTTTACAAAGCAGATACATCGGCGGAACACCGACGCCGCCGCCGATAAGAAGCGGCTTATCGCCGGATTTCGAAATATTAAAGCCGTTACCAAGCCCCGTCAGAATATCAAGCTTTTCTCCTTCTTTAAGAGAAGCCATTTGTTCAGTTCCTGTTCCGACAACCTTATAAATAATTTTAAGGTTATTTTCAGTACAGTCACAAACGGAAATCGGACGTCTTAAATATAATCCGTCAAGCTTAATATTGACAAACTGCCCCGGTCTTTTGATGTCCGTTGCATCGCCCTCGAGAACCATTTCAAGGACATTTTCGGTTAGTTTTTTATTCTGTTTTACTGTGAATAAGCCCTGTTTCATAAAAACTCCTATTCGTCAATTGTGGAAATTCCGAAGGTTGTTTCTTCAAGTACGTCAAGAAGCACGCTAACAGTATCAAGAGCAGTAAACATTGTAACGTTATTTTCAACTGCGCAACGCCTGATTTCATATCCGTCTGTAGCTTCACTCAAAGAGTTAATATCTCTGGTGTTGATTACATAAGTGACGTAACCCTTGCGAATTGAATCAAGTATTTCTTCACTGCCCTCGCTGATTTTTCCCTTAACTCTTGTCTTGATACCGTGGGATTTAAGGAATTCGGCGGTACCCTTTGTCGCTTCAATATTAAATCCAAGATTATAGAAACGTCTAATAAGCGGTAATGCCTCCTGCTTATCTTTATCGGCAATTGTTACAAATATTGTGCCGTAATTCATTACAGCCATACCCGAAGCCTGCAATGCCTTATAAAGCGCACGGGTTATCTTTTTATCGTAACCGATAGCTTCACCCGTGGATTTCATTTCGGGAGAAAGATAAGCGTCAAGCCCTCTGATTTTTGAGAATGAAAATGCAGGCGCTTTTACATACCAACGCTCTTTTTCCTTCGGATAGATTTCGGTAATGCCCTGCTCCTTAAGGCTTTTTCCGAGAATCGCAAGAGTAGCAATATCCGCAAGAGAATATCCGGTTGCTTTTGAGAGGAACGGAACAGTTCTTGATGAGCGCGGATTAACCTCAATAATATAGACGTCATTGTTCTTGTCTACAATAAACTGAATATTATAAAGACCTACTATTCCGATTCCCAAGCCAAGCTTCTTAGTATAATCAATAATTGTTTTCTTTACTTCATCGTTAAGGCTGAAGGAAGGATAAACACTGATACTGTCGCCCGAGTGAACGCCTGTTCTTTCAACGTGCTCCATAATACCTGGTATAAATACGTCCGTACCGTCGCAAACTGCGTCAACCTCGCACTCTTTACCCTCAATATACTTATCGACAAGAACAGGCTTGTCCTCATCAATTTCAACGGCAGTGTGAAGATATTTACGCAGCGATTCCTCATTTGCGACTATCTGCATTGCCCTGCCGCCGAGTACATAACTCGGTCTTACAAGCACGGGATATCCGATTTCTTCGGCAGCTTTAACGCCGTCCTCAATTTTTGTTACCGCTCTGCCCTTCGGCTGTGGTATATTCAAGGACTCAAGGACGTGTTCAAACGAATCTCGGTTTTCAGCTCTGTCAATTGCTTCAACGTCCGTGCCTATCATTTTAACTCCGCGCTCCATAAGCGGCTGGGCAAGATTTATAGCAGTCTGTCCGCCTAAAGAAGCGATTACTCCTATCGGCTTTTCAAGGTTAATAATGTTCATAACATCTTCAACCGTCAGAGGCTCAAAATAGAGTTTATCGCTTGTTGTATAGTCGGTTGAAACCGTTTCGGGATTATTGTTTATAATAATCGCCTCAAAGCCGTTATTCTTAATTGTTTTAACAGCGTGAACAGTCGAATAGTCAAACTCAACTCCCTGACCGATACGAATAGGTCCGGAGCCGAGAACTACAATTTTCTTTCTGTCGCTGACTATGGACTCGTTTTCATTTTCATAGGTTGAGTAAAAATAAGGAATATAGCTGTCAAATTCGGACGCGCAGGTATCTATCATTTTATAAACAGGAACAATATTATTCTTAATTCTCAACTGATAAATACTGTTTTCGTCAGTGTCCCAAAGAGAAGCAATATATTTATCGCAAAAGCCCATTTTCTTTGCGTAACAGAGAGTTTTAATGTCTCCCTTATTTTCTTTAAGCTCTTTTTCACAGTCGATTATATTCTTAACCTTGTCAAGGAAAAGCATATCTATCTGCGTAGCGTTTGCAATTAGTCCGAGGTCAGTTTTGCGCCTAACAAGCTCGGCTATGGCAAATATTCTGTCATCAGTTCCTATTGAAATGTATTTGAGCATTTCATCCGTAGACATACCGTCAAATTTCGGCATATATAAATGGCATACGCCGATTTCAAGCGAACGAATACCCTTTAGCATGCTTTCTTCTATTGTTCTGCCTATACTCATTATTTCGCCCGTTGCTTTCATCTGCGTCGAAAGCTTATTTGAAGCAGACGTGAATTTATCAAACGGAAAACGCGGTATTTTGGTAACTACATAGTCAAGAGTCGGCTCAAAGGAAGCAGGCGTATTTGCAATTTTAATTTCATCAAGCGTCATACCGACGGCGATTTTTGCAGATACTCTTGCAATGGGATAACCGCTTGCCTTTGAAGCGAGAGCGGAGGAACGGGATACTCTCGGATTAACCTCAATAAGATAGTAATTAAAGGATTCAGGGTCAAGAGCAAACTGAACGTTACAGCCGCCCTCGATTTTTAACGCCCTGATAATCTTCAAAGCGCTGTCCCTTAATAGATGATATTCTTTATTTGTAAGAGTCTGGCTGGGTGCAACAACAATTGAGTCGCCCGTATGAATGCCGACGGGGTCAAGGTTTTCCATATTACAAATTGTAATGGCAGTATCGTTTTTATCCCTGATAACCTCGTATTCAATTTCCTTAAAGCCCTTAATGCTTTTTTCAATAAGTACCTGCGAAACAGGTGAAAGCTTAAGAGCATTTTTCATTATTTCTTCAAATTCTTCTTCGTTATCGGCAAAACCGCCACCGGTTCCGCCGAGAGTAAACGCAGGTCTTAAAACTACAGGATAACCTATATCAAGAGCCGCTTTTTTACCCTCTTCCATTGAATTTGCAATAATAGACGGAAGAACCGGCTCGTTCAATTCTTCACAAAGCTTTTTAAACTTATCTCTGTCCTCTGCTTTTTCAATACTTTCGCTCGTTGTGCCGAGAAGCTCAACCTGACATTCGTTAAGTATGCCTTTTTTATAAAGCTGCATTGCAAGATTAAGCCCCGTTTGACCGCCGATACCCGGAACAATTGCGTCGGGTCTTTCATATCTTAAGATTTTTGCAATATATTCAAGAGTCAAGGGCTCCATATATACCTTATCGGCAATACTTGTATCAGTCATAATGGTCGCCGGATTTGAGTTTGCAAGCACAACCTCATATCCCTCTTCCTTAAGCGCAAGACAAGCCTGTGTGCCGGCATAGTCAAATTCAGCCGCCTGACCGATAATTATCGGTCCCGAGCCGATTACAAGTACCTTTTTTATATCAGTTCTTTTAGGCATTGTCCTTTGCCTCCTTCATTATTGAAATGAACTTGTCAAACAAGTATGCGCTGTCCTGCGGTCCCGGCGCACTTTCGGGGTGATACTGAACACTGAATACTCTGTCCTTTTTGCACTCCACTCCCTCAACCGTATTATCAAGAAGATTTATATGTGTTACGGTAAGGTCGGTGTTCTTTACAGATTCAGCGTCTACCGCGTAGCTGTGATTCTGACTTGTAATTTCTATTTTACCCGTTTCAAGGTTTTTTACGGGGTGATTTCCTCCCCTGTGACCGAATTTTAATTTATAGGTATTCGCCCCGTAAGCCAGGCTTATCATCTGATGACCGAGACAAATTCCGCAAATCGGGTATTTACCCTTAAGATTTTTTACAAGCTCAATAACGGGCGTTACATCCTGGGGGTCTCCCGGTCCGTTAGAAAGGAATACGCCGTCCGGATTCATTGCAATTATTTCTTCTGCCGTTGTGTCAAAAGGAACAACCGTAACGTTACATTTCCTTTGATTAAGACTTCTTATGATATTGAGCTTTATTCCGCAGTCTACCGCTACAACATTGAATTTATGGTTTGAGGTTCTTGAATACCATTTCTTTTTACAGCTGACGAGTGAAACTGCGTCGTGACGAAGCTCGGTTTCATTAAGAATTTTCAAAGCTTCCTCTTTAGAAACATTTATATCGGTAATAATAACCTTACAGCTTCCGAAATCACGGATTTTTCTTGTAATCTCTCTTGTGTCAACTCCGAAAATGCCGGGTATATGGTTTTCTTCAAGAATTTCGGAAAGAGTTTTAGTGTACCTGAAATTACTCGGTGAATCGTTATATTCTCTTACAATAAGTCCGCCGATAGTCGGAACTCTTGTTTCAAAATCGTCATCCGCAATACCGTAGTTTCCTATAAGAGGATAAGTCATAACTACCATCTGATAAGTGTACGACGGATCAGAGACAATTTCCTGATAGCCGACCATTGAAGTGTTAAAAACTATTTCGCAGACTCTTTCGCACTTTTCGCCGAAGGAATAACCTTGGTATTCGCTTCCGTCCTCAAGAACTATTTTTCTGTCAAATTCTCTTGCCATATAATCCTCCCGTTGACCATAGTCATTTTACATTTTCCGAACAGATTCATTCCCTCAAACGGAGTCGCTCTTCCCTTTGAAAGAAATTCATCAGAATTTACTTTATATTCTTCATTCAAATTAAACACAGCAAGGTCCGCAGGTTGTCCTATTTCTAACGGAAAACCGATTCCAAACCTTTTTGACGCATTTATGTGCATAAGCTCAATTTGTTTTTCAAGCGTTATAATTCCCGTTTTGACAAAGTGCGTATACACTGCAGAAAATGAAGTTTCAAGACCGACTACGCCCATAAGACTGTCTTTAAGTCCCTTTGATTTTTCTTCCTTTGAATGAGGCGCATGGTCGGTTGCTATCATATCAACTGTTCCGTCAAGAATGCCGTCAATAAGAGCTTTTCTGTCGCTTTCGCTTCTGATAGGCGGATTCATCTTAAAGCGTCCGTCCTCAATTAAATCCATATCGTTAAATACAAGATAGTGCGGAGCCGTTTCACAGGTAACGTCAACCGAGCTCTTTTTAGCTTGCCTGATTACTTCGACGCTTTCTTTTGTTGAAATATGACAGACGTGGTACTTGCATCCCGTTTCATAAGCGAGTTTCAAATCTCTTTCAATTTGTTTATATTCACTTTCACTTGAAATTCCCTTATGGTTATGAATACGCGCATATTCGCCCTTATGAATATATCCGCCGTCGAGAAGCGTATTATCCTCACAGTGCGCGGCAATGACTTTATTTAAGGACTTGGCTTTTAACATCGCATTACGCATAAATGAGTCAGACTGAACTCCGCGTCCGTCATCCGAAAAAGCAATTACATTTTCACTCATACCATCCATATCGGAAAGAACCTTTCCCTCTTCAGCGACTGAAATTGTGCCATAGGGATAAACACGGACTTTAGCGGATCTTTTAATTATTTCGATTTCCTTTGAAAGATTTTCAATACTGTCCGGACAAGGTTTGAGGTTAGGCATAGGACATACAGAGGTAAAGCCTCCGTGAGCAGCTGCCAAAGTACCCGTTTCAATTGTCTCCTTATAAGAAAAACCCGGCTCTCTTAAATGCACATGGACATCCAAAAGACCGGGAATAATTATACAATTTTCAAAATTAAGAACACTGCACCCTTTGGGTGAAATCAAATTCGGAGATATGGAAACAATTCGTCCGTCGGAAACAAGTATATCCGCCCTGACAAACTCATTTTTTAAAAAAATAACAGCCTGAGAAAGAACGTATTTCAATTTTACCGACTCCTTTCTCTGTTTTTTAAATTTTACCACAATATAATGTGTATTGTCAATTTTTTTCATAGCCATTCGGTGCCAATTATTGTGTATTTAAATCGGAAATTATTGTATGAAAAGACGAAAATATCTTTATTCAAGTTGACAAACGAAGAAAATTATTGTATATTTTCATTTGTAAAAGGGAGTAGCTGACGCTTAAACGCGACAACAGGTCGTCATCCCAACCGTTTCGGTTCGGTCTGTTGGTACTTTATTTGTATTCGGCAAGACTTTTGCAGTGTCAGCGCTGCAGAAGTCTTTATTTTTTTAAGGAGTTTTTTTATGAATTATTATCTTGCAGAAAAACAGGCTGTACTTGATGAGCTTTCAACAAAAAATGAAGGCTTATTAAGCACTGAAGCATCCGTCAGACTTGAAAAATACGGACGAAATAAGCTAAACGAAGCTAAAAAGCAGTCAATTATTGTTAAATTTTTAAGTCAGTTTGCTGACCCGATGATTATTTTCCTGCTTGTTGCGGCTGTAATTTCGGGAATTACGTCGGCATACGCTCACGAATCCTTTACTGATGTTTTCGTAATTCTGTTTGTTGTAATCCTCAACGCAGTAATGGGCGTAATACAGGAGAGCAAAGCGGAAAAGGCAATTGACGCATTAAAACAGATGACTGCAGCAACGTGTAAGGTTATGCGTGACGGCGAGGTTAAACACATTAAAAATGAAGAGCTTGTTCCCGGTGACATAGTTCTTCTTGAAGCCGGTGACTCCGTTCCTGCTGACTGCAGAATTCTTGAATCTTTCTCTCTTAAAATCGAAGAAAGCGCGCTGACCGGAGAAAGCGTCCCGGTCGACAAATTTATTGATATAATAAATCTTCGCGAGGGCGAAAAGGATATACCCTTGGGAGACAGAAAAAATATGGCATATATGGGAAGCACTGTTGTTTACGGCAGAGGCAGCGCAGTTGTTGTTGAAACAGGTATGAATACCGAAATGGGCAAAATTGCAGACGCGCTTACCCAGGCAGAGGATGAAAGCACTCCCCTTCAGCAAAAGCTCAACCAATTAAGTAAAATACTTACCGTAATGGTAGTTGGAATCTGTCTTTTCATATTTGTATTCGGACTTATTAAAAACGGAAGTTTTTCATTTGACACGGTTATTGATACATTTATGATAGCTGTTTCTCTTGCAGTTGCCGCAATTCCCGAAGGACTTGCCGCAGTTGTTACAATTGTTCTTTCAATTGGCGTAACAAAAATGTCAAAGAGAAACGCTGTTATAAGAAAGCTTACTGCAGTTGAAACGCTCGGATGTACGCAGATTATCTGTTCCGATAAAACCGGTACTCTTACCCAAAACGTTATGACAGTTGTTGACAATTACTCAAGTGACGAAAAAATGCTCGCCACTGCTTTGGCTCTTTGCTCGGACGCTGAAATTGACGCTGACGGAAAGGTTACGGGTGAACCTACAGAAGCTGCTCTTGTCAGTTTTGCAAACAGCATAAATCTTAATAAAAATGAACTTAAGTCTTCCCAGCCGAGAATCGGTGAGGTTCCCTTTGATTCAATGAGAAAGATGATGACAACTGTTCACGCAGTTGACGGTGAAACTGTTCAGTATACAAAGGGCGCTCCCGACGAGATACTTAAGAAATGCTCATATTACCTTGAGAACGGTTCGGTTTTACCGCTTACAGAAGAAAAAAGAGCCGATATTCTTTCAAAGAATAAGGAGTTTGCCGATAAAGCTCTTCGCGTTCTTGCCGGAGCGTACAAAAAGCTTGACGTAATACCCGATAATTACACTACTGAATTGGAAAACGAGCTTGTTTTCATTGGACTTGTCGGAATGATAGACCCCGTCAGACCCGAAGTAAAAGCTGCAATTGACGAATGTAAAACCGCCGGTATTCACGCGATTATGATTACAGGCGACCATAAGGATACCGCAGTTGCAATTGCTAAAGAGCTTGGAATAATCAAGGACGCTTCCGAAGCGATTACGGGCGCTAAATTAAACGAAATTTCAGACGATGATTTTGAAACGGCAGTTGAAAAGTATTCGGTATATGCAAGAGTTCAGCCCGAGCACAAGGTACGAATAGTAAAAGCGTGGAAGAAAAAAGGTATGATTACCGCTATGACCGGTGACGGCGTAAATGACGCTCCGTCAATTAAATCGGCTGATATCGGTATCGGAATGGGTATTACCGGAACGGACGTCACAAAGAATGTTGCTGATATGATTCTTGCGGACGACAACTTTGCAACAATTGTTGCCGCAGTTGAAGAAGGCAGAAGAATTTTCGACAATATCAAAAAGTCAATTCAGTTCCTTCTTTCTTCAAACCTGAGCGAGGTCGTAAGCGTATTTGTTGCAACTCTTTTAGGCTTTACAATTATGAAGCCTATTCACCTACTCTGGATTAACCTTATAACCGACTCTCTGCCTGCTCTGGCTTTGAGTATGGAACCGGGCGAAAAAGACCTTATGACAAGAAAGCCGAGAAAGTCGAGCGAAGGTATTTTCTCAAACGGCGTCGGATATGCAATTTTCTATCAGGGACTTATTGTTTCGGTTTTAACACTTGCTGCATATTTTATAGGTCATTTTATGGAGTCGGGAAGATGGGAATTTACAAACAGCGTTGACGGAATTACAATGGCATTTTTAACAATGTCAATGGCTGAAATTTTCCATTCATTCAATATGCGTTCTCAAAACGGTTCTATCTTTGCAATGAAAAAGCAAAACTGGTTCCTGTTCGGTTCAATGTTAGTTGCGCTTATACTTACGGCAGGCGTTATTTACATTCCTTTCTTCAGAACACTGTTTGATTTCACGGAAATCAGCCTTAAGGAATATGCGGTTGCTATGGGACTTGCAATAACGATTATTCCCATTGTTGAGTTTATTAAAATCTTCCAGCGTATCGCCGAAAGAAAAAGAAATAAATAAAAAACAAAAAAGACCGGATTTTTCGGTCTTTTTTTATTATAGTTATCTGAATAAAAATCTGAATTTACCGCTGGAAGCAAGAGAAACCGAATCTCTGCCCGAAACAATAACGTGGTCAAGTAATCTTACATTTATGTATTTTAACGCATTTGCAACAATTTTTGTTGTGTTAATATCGTCCGTAGAAGGAGCCGCAACTCCGCTCGGATGATTATGGGTAAGAATTACAGAGGTTGCGTTTGAGGAAACAACCTGTTCAATTATTCTTCTCAAATCAACTGTTGAAGTATTCGGAGAACCCGATGAAATAAGAACGCAGTTAATAAGTGAGAGATTATTGTCAAGCATTAAAGCGTATAAATGCTCGTTTGTCTTGCCAATAAATCTTGATACACAGTATTCGGAGGTCTTTTTACCGCTATCGAGAACAACCTTGGAAAGCTCCGCTTTATTGCTTTCATAAACGTTGAAAAGTCCTCTCATCATAGTAATTAAAGTAGCGGAATTTCCGGTTATGCCGTTGACCTTTAAAAGCATATCGTATGATGCGTCAAAAACGCCTGACAAAGAGCCGAATTCACTTAAAAGATTATGTGCAATTTCATTCGTATCCTTTCTCGGAATGGAATAAAACAGAAGCATTTCAAGAATAGTCACATCCGAAAAGCCGTCAAATCCTGTTTTTCTGTATGTATCCCTGACTCTTTCACGATGACCGCTGTGAATTGATTTTTCCTTTTCTCCCAAAACTTACACCACCAAATTTATTTAAAAATCTTTCTGAAATGCTTCTGCCATTTATACAGATATGCGGTTATCATTCTTGTAAGCGCAATATCGTAAATTATAAAAACGGCGTTAAAAGCAAGATAAAGAAGCGCCAAACCTATTTTGGTAAACTCCCCGAAATCATCCATACTAAGGTTAAAAACGTAAATTAAAAGCAAATATGAAGCTATAATCGACGCATTGAATACCAGCATTTTAACAACCCAGCAAACATATTTATTAAGATGCTTTTCAATAGGCTGTTTAATAATCGGATAATAACCAAAAAATGCAACATACATTACAGCCGCTTCCTTATCGGCGATTAAAAGAAGTGACAGAATACTGACAGATAGATAAACAACGGTTGCCCATTTTTTATCAATTTCAATTACCATTATCAAAAGAAGCAAACCTGCAGCGGCAGGAATAGCATAAGTAAGAATCGGTATAACGGATGTAAGGAACATTAAAACAACAGACAATGCCGCTATTATGCCGCCTAATGCTGTTTTTGAGCTTTTGTTTAAATTCTTCATATCAGCAACACTTAATCAGGTCTCCGCCCATACATTCACAGCAACAGTCAGCGCATAAAAGTGAGGAGCAAATATCACAACCGCTGCAAGAGCAGCAGTCACCCGAAGCACCTGAACCGGACGTTCTGTAACCTCCGGAAGCGGCATTATTTAACGAGTTCAATGCGGAAGAGTATTCCTCGTTAGACGGGTCAAGCTCGCACGCTTTTGAATAAGCCTTTCTCGCCTCGTCAAACCAGCCTCTGCGATGATGGATTTGTCCCTTTAAGAAATACCATTCTCCGTCGCGCTGGGTTTTATATACGCCGTCAAGTATTGTTTCAGCTTCCTCAAGCTTATTTCTTTCAATAAGAGAACGCACATCGGGATAAGAAGAGGTACGGGATGAATATGAATAATACTCCCCTTTATTATTATCTTCAGAAGACCCAACAGAGCCCGATATTATCATATCGTAAGCTTCATTTATTTCATCCATCTTTTTTTCTGCATTCGAGGAAAGAGGTCCGTTTGAATAGTCCTCGGACTGATACTTTCTTGCAAGAGCCTTATATGCGCTTTTAACCTCTTCTATAGAAGCGCCGTCATGTAATCCGAGCACTTCATAGGGATTTTTATTCATTTACTCCCCTCCTTTCTCATTTTTACGGCATTGAGTTGCATTTCAAGTCCGTTTCTTATAATATTTGAAACAATATCCTTATTATTATAAAAAGAAAACAAATCAAGACAAAGAATAAGCTCGTTTATACTCATCCTTATACTTTCAATAACCGATTCAGATGAATAACCGTTCAATAAAAAAACATTATAGCTATTGTGCTTTTCATCCTTTTCCATATCGTCAAACGCGTCCAAAAGGTATACATACCTTCCAAGGCAGTAACCGAAACGGTAAAAAAGCTCTTCATTATCTTTAGAATCGGAATAGAGCTTAAAGCATTCGCCTAACGCCTTTGCAGACGGATCTGCCGCCTTATCGGCAACAGCGCATTTATTTTTTTCGAGTTCAGCCTGCTTCTTAATTGACTCACTTAAAATCGAGTCAATTAAAGGATTATTCTTTTTTGCTTTTTTATATTTGAAATACACGAAAGGTAAAACAATACGATACTTAAGAGAACGTAGAAACGAACTGTCAATTATATTATCCTTTAATTTATAGTAGGTCATTATAACCGAAAAAGCGGATGCAAATTCATATTCATCGGTTTTAACATCAATGTAATTACATTTTTTAAAAGGATTAAAGGGACATCTACCCTTTTTAAATTTTGGAGTAAAATCCTTTTTCAGCCCGTAAACGAAAACAATAAAAAAAGTTACGTCATAGCTTAAAAAAAGTCTTGAAAATACACCGTATCTTTTTCCAAGCGATTTACAAAGCGAGCAATAATAGCCTCTGTATGCTTCATAATCCTTGATCTTCAGTTCAGGTTTACAGGGTTTAACATATCCAAGCATATTTTTCACCGTAATTTCAAACTTATATAATTATAATATACTTGGTTTTTTTATTCAATAAATATAATTTTAGTTTACAAATATTTAACAATTAGTCAGCTGCTTTTATTGACTTTATTCGAACGTAGATATATAATTCATATATTAAATCCTTTTGAAAAGGGGTACTTTTAATGACCGTTAAAGAAATACAAAATGAAATTTTAAGACTTAAAAAAGAAAATGATATTTGTATTCTTGCTCACGCTTATCAGAACAGGGATATAATCGAGGTTGCCGACTTTATGGGCGACTCATTTGCCCTTAGCGTTAAGGCGCAGAGCGTACCGCAAAAAACAGTTATTATGTGCGGCGTAAGATTCATGGCTGAAACCGTTAAAATACTTTCTCCCGAAAAGAAAGTTATTCTTTCAAATCCAATTGCAGGTTGTCCGATGGCTGAACAGATGGATAAGGAAACTATCAGCCAGGTTAAAGAAAACCTCCCTGAATACACTGTAGTTGCCTATGTTAATACTACAACTGATTTAAAAACAGTATGCGACGTCTGCGTTACATCTTCTTCGGCTTTAAAAATATGCAAAAAAATAGATAATGATAAAATCCTTTTTATCCCCGACTGTAACCTCGGCGACTGGATAGCAAAGCAGATTCCCGAAAAACAGTTTAAGCTTCTCAACGGCTGCTGTCCGACTCACGCAAAAATGAGCGCAAAGGACGTTGAAAAAGCAAAAGCGCTTCATCCCGACGCGCTTGTACTCGTTCATCCCGAATGCAGACCCGAGGTCGTAGAAAGAGCGGATTATGTCGGTTCAACAACAGGGATTATGGATTTTGCTAAAAAAAGCGATAAAAAGGAATTCATTATCGGAACCGAAAACAGTATTGTTACAAATCTTCAGCTCGAATGCCCTGATAAAATGTTCTATCCTCTTTCAAAGGACTGCATTTGCAGTAATATGAAAGCAACTACTATTGTAGACCTTCTTAACTGCTGTAAAGGAACATTCGGCGAAGAGATTATTCTTGACGAGGATACTCGACTTAAAGCGAAAAAATGTATAGATAAAATGATAGAGTTAGGTTAATTATGAAAAAAGCAATTATTGCAATGAGCGGCGGTGTTGATTCAAGCGTTGCCGCTTATCTGATGAAAGAAAAAGGCTTTGAATGCATCGGCGCAACAATGAAGCTTTTTGACAACGAAGATATTGTAATAAACAACGAAAAATCCTGTTGCTCGCTTGACGGGGTTGAGGATGCGCGCTCGGTCGCAAACCGTCTTGAAATACCCTATTATGTTTTCAATTTCAAGGATGAATTCTCAAAAAAGGTAATCGACAAATTCATTTTCACCTATGAAAACGGCGGAACGCCTAATCCGTGTATTGACTGCAACCGAAGCTTAAAATTCAAAAGGCTTATGGATAAAATGTATGAGCTTTCTTTTGATTATGTTGTAACCGGTCACTACGCTTCTGTTGAAGAAAAGGACGGCAGATTTCTTTTAAAGCGCGGCGTTGATAAATCCAAGGACCAAAGCTATGTTTTATACTCACTTACACAAGAGCAGTTAAGTCATATTATATTCCCTTTGGGCGAATATACAAAAACTCAAATCAGGGAAATAGCTTCTCAAAACGGATTTTCCAATGCCAATAAAAGAGAAAGTCAGGATATATGCTTTGTTCCTGACGGCGATTACGCTTCATTTATTAAAAAATATTCAGAAAAGGTTTATCCTCAAGGGAATTTCATAAATAAAAATAATGAAATAATCGGTACTCATCAAGGCATTATAAATTATACAATTGGACAGAGAAAGGGTCTCGGTGTGGCATTCGGAGAACCGAGATATGTTTGTTCGGTCAATCCAAAAGACAATACAGTAACGCTCGGCAAAAACGAGGATTTATTCTCAAAAGAACTTACAGCTAATGATATTAACCTCATTTCTGTTGATAAAATAGACAGTGAAATGAAAGTTAGCGCGAAAATACGATATAATCATAAAGAACAACCTGCAACGGTTATTCAGACTGACGAAGATACTATAAAAGTAATCTTTGATGAACCGCAAAGAGCGATTACAAAGGGTCAGGCGGTTGTACTCTATGACGGAGAATACGTTGTTGGCGGCGGAACGATCATTTAATGATATCCCTTTTTTCGACAAAAAATTTAAAAATAATAAAAAAACGGCTCACCTTTTTCAGGTGAGCCATATTTTTTTATTACTTAAGACCAATTGCCTTCTTAACCTGTTCCTTAAGATTTTCGGAGCAAAGACCGAATTCCTTAAGAAGAAGCGAGCCGTCTCCGGATTTGCCGTAAACATCGTTCATACCGACGCGAACAACGGGTACGGGATAATTCTCGCTCAACGCTTCACAAACTGCGCCGCCGAGACCGCCGATAATATTGTGCTCTTCGGCAGTTACTACACAGCCTGTCTTTTTAGCGGAAGCAACAACAAGGTCAACATCGAGAGGTTTAATAGTCGCCATGTTTATAACCTCAACCGAAATTCCTTCATTTTTAAGCTCTTCGGCAGCAATTAAAGCTTCATTTACAAGAAGTCCCGTTGCAATAAGAGTACAGTCGGTACCCTCTTTAAGAAGGTTACCCTTACCTATTTCAAATTTATAGTTTTCGTCAAAAATTACCGGAACAGCAAGTCTGCCGAAACGAAGATATACCGGACCATCTTTTTTTGCGGCTGCAAATACAGCCTGTTTAGCTTCAACAGCGTCAGCAGGATTTATAATCGTCATACCGGGAATTGTTCTCATAAGAGCAATATCCTCGTTACACTGATGGCTTGCACCGTCCTCACCTGCGGAAACACCAGCGTGAGTAGCGCCGATTTTAACATTAAGATGAGGATAACCAATGGAATTCCTGACCTGTTCAAAAGCTCTGCCAGCAGCAAACATTGCAAAGGAGCTTGCAAAGACTGTAAGACCGGTTGAAGCGATACCTGCGGCTATACCCATCATATTGCTTTCGGCAATACCGCAGTCATAAAATCTCTCAGGAAAAGCAGCTTTAAAAGTGCCGGTTTTTGTAGCCTTTGCAAGGTCGGCGTCAAGAACAACGAAATTTGAATCAACCTTACCAAGCTCTGCCAATGCTTCACCGTAAGCGTCACGGGTTGCCTTTTTAATTACATCTGCCATTGTTTACGCCTCCAATTCTTTAAGAGCGGCATTAAGCTCGTTCATAGCAATTTCATACTGTTCTGTATTGGGAGCAGCTCCGTGCCAGTTACATTCGTTTTCCATATAGGAAACGCCCTTGCCCTTAACGCAGGAAGCAACAATACAGGTAGGCTTACCCTTGCACTCTCTTGCCTGATTAAACGCTTTTTCGATTTCGTCAAAATTATGACCGTCAATTTCAACAGCGTTCCAGCCGAAGGCTTCAAACTTTTCTTTAATCGGATAAGGAGAGTTTACGTCGTCAAGAACGCCGTCTATCTGAAGATTATTATAGTCAACAATTGCAACAAGGTTATCAAGCTTTTTATTTCCCGCGAACATAGCCGCTTCCCAAACCTGACCTTCCTCGATTTCACCGTCACCGAGAATTGTATAAACACGGAAATCCTTTTTCTGATGTTTAGCGCTCAATGCCATACCGACAGCAGCCGAAATACCCTGGCCAAGAGAGCCTGTACTCATATCAATTCCGGGAACATAAGTCATTGAGGGATGTCCCTGAAGATAAGAATCGGATTTTCTTAATGACTTAAGATCATCATAAGGGAAAAATCCCTTAAGCGCAAGCGCAGAATAAACTCCGGGCGCTGCATGACCTTTCGAAAGAACAAATCTGTCACGGTTTTCATCCTTGGGATTTTTGGGATCAACCTTCATTTCAACATTGTAGAGATAACTTAAAAGCTCTGCAATTGAAATTGAGCCGCCGGGATGACCCGACTTTGCGCAGTAAATTGCTTCTACAGCGCCTATTCTCAATTTGGTCGCAAAAATCATTAAATCCTTTTTTAACGCTTGATCCATATTTATCCTCCTAATAATTTTGTTCTATGTATTCAAGCAGGTCCGCCACTGCGCCTTTATTACAGTGACAGGTAACTAACTTCGCTATTTCCTTCATTCCTCTCGGAGCCTGTCCGCAGCAGGCAGGAAGCGCAACGTGCTTTAAAAGCTCATAGTCATTGAAATAGTCGCCGATAGCGGCTGTTTTTTGTTTATCAATACCAATAATTCGGGCAACCTCAAGAGCGCCTTCGCCTTTATTGGTATTCCCCTCAAGCATTTCAAATGAAGAAACGGACGAAGACATAAACGTAACGCCCTTGCCGTCATATCGGCTTAAATACTTTTTAAGATGACTAACAAAAGCAGGCATACCGAGAAAAATAACCTTCCCCCACTCTTCCTTCGGAATCTCATCAAACTCTGAAAAGGTAAAGGTCGAAAGTGTGTCGGTACCTGCCATAAAAGGAGCAAAAACGTGAGAATTTATAAGATAATTCTTATCGTTTGCTACAATCATTATTTCTATCATCGGGAATTTTAATAAAACTTCCTTAACAATACTTTGACCTTTTTGACCGATGCTGACATAGTGAAGCATTTTCTCATTCTGAAAATCATATATGCCTGCGCCGTTAAGAATCACGGCAGGAGAAGTAAGATTTAACCTTTCATAGTGCTTTCGCATATTAGAAACACTCCTGCCGGAGGCAAGAGTAAAATTTCCTCCGAGATCGTCAATAAAATGCCTTATGGCATTTAAATTTCGCTCGGGAAGCTTTCTTATTTTATTGTTCAGTGTGCCATCAATATCCGAAATGACAAGCCAATCGGAAAAAGACTTTGCATTTTGCTGAACCATTATTTTATTCTCCTTAAAAAGTCCTCAAAATATTCGGGATATTCGGAACTTATTTCAATATATTCCTTTGTTACGGGATGAATAAAGCCGATTAAACCTGCGTGAAGACACTGACCCAGAAGTCCGTCGTCTTTTCTTTTTCCGCCGTAAACCTCATCACCTGCAACGGGATGTCCCAGATAAGCCATATGAACTCTTATCTGATGAGTCCTGCCCGTTTCAAGCTTTAATTTTACAAGAGAATAGCCTTTATACTCTTCAAGAACCTCATAATGCGTAACGGCATTCTTTGAGTTTTTATCGGTAACTGCCATCTTTTTTCTGTCTTTTGGATTTCTGCCTATCGGCGCATCAACAGTTCCCGAGCTTTCTTTTAAATGACCGATAATAACTGCTCTGTATTCTCTTGTAAAGCTATGCTCTTTAATCTGTTCGGCAAGGAAATTATGGGAAAAATCGTTTTTTGCAACGATAAGAAGTCCGCTCGTATCCTTATCTATTCTGTGAACAATTCCCGGTCTGATAATCCCGTTAATTCCCGAAAGCGAATCTCCGCAATGATACATAAGAGCGTTTACAAGAGTACCGCTGTAGTTACCCGGCGCAGGATGAACAACCATTCCCTTTGCCTTATTGACAACCAAAAGACTTTCATCCTCAAACCTTATGTCAAGCGGAATGTTTTCAGGACTGACGTCAAGCATTACAGGCTCGGAAAAGCTGACGGAGATTTCATCGCCTACAGAGCATCTGTAATTCTTTGAAACAGTTTTACCGTTGACAAGTACATTTCCGTCCTCAATGCTTTTCTGGACAAAAGAACGTGTGCCGTCCGTAAGAGCGACAATAACCTTGTCAATACGTTCGTCGGCAAACGCTTCTTCAATTTCAAATACTGATTTTTCAGGCATCTGCTTCTTCTCCGGATTTAACATTCTTTTTTTCTTTTACCGTTTCGTAAATAAGATAAAAAGCAAGTATAAACGAACCGCAAGTCACAAGAATATCTGCAAAATTGAAAACCGGAAAATCAACGAAAAGGGCTTCGATATAATCAATAACAAAGGAACGGAAAACCCTGTCAATAAGGTTACCTATACCGCCGGCCACTATCATAACAAGGCAAACGTTATAAACCCTATTATCAAGTGGTTTTAAGAATATAAAGTATAAGCAGACAAGTATGACAATGCCGGTAAAAACGCTCAACACAGCGGTATTATTTTTAAACATACCGAAAGCCGCGCCGGTGTTTTCAACGTAATTCAAACGTAAAAAACCCTTTATAAGGTTAACCGACCCGAGAGGTTTAAGATATTTCAATGTAAGAATCTTAAAAATCTGATCGCCAAGGATCAGTATTATCATAATAAGAGCCGTGGCAACCTTTTTCATCCGTTCCCTCTCAGTTATCAATTCTGAAATGATTATTTATATCGTTCTCTTCAAGAGTGTCTTCGTCATCATCAAACTTAACGTCAAAGCTTTCTTCATCATCCGATTCAACGATTTCTATATCAGTTTCGTCAATAGAACCCTTTGCGCGGATTAAGTCCTTTAAAGAGGGTCTGTCGGCATTTTCTTGATGAGTTTCGGTTTCTTCTTCGGCAGCTTCGACAGAATCGAAAACATCTTCTTTTGCTACTTCTTCATCCGAAGTAAATACATCGGCAATAATGTTATCATTCTCTTCCTTTGAAGAGTCAAACAACCTTTCAGTTTCGCCCTCTTGCTCGATTTTTACTTCAAAAAGCGGTTTATCTTCCTCGTCCTCGTCAAAGATTTCTTCATCCTCTTCATCGTCAAAGGAAATATTTGAAAAATCAAAGCTGAAGCCTTCATCCTTTACTTCTGCATCGGCTTCGTCTTCAACGTCAGCCTCTTCTTCAACGATAGCTTTCTCGTCGGGAACAGAAGAAACAACATCGTCTTCTTCAGCGTCAGAGAAGATTTCACCTGATTCATCGGCAGAAACATCTTTTATTTCTTCAACAGGTTCAAAGGAATCGCCATTAGAATCAACATCGGAGTCAAACGAAACATCGTCATTATTTTCGGTAACTGTTTCAACAGGCTCATCAAGCTTTTCAACAAACTCATCAGCCTCGGAGAAAATATACGTTGCGTCAGTATCTACTTTAAACTCTTCCTTTACGCCGTCAGCTTCTTCTTTTGTTTCACTTTTAGCAGCCTTAACGATTTTTTCAGCCTCAACAGGAATTGAATCAATTAAAATGAGGTGCTCTCTGTAAGTGTCAAGAAGCTTCTTTTTAAATGCGTCAGACTGGGCGTTAAGAAGGTCAAGCGTAACCTTCTGCTCTTTAATCTTATCCTTCAAATCAACAAGAATTCTGTCAGACTGCGCATTGGCATTATCAACAATACCTACGGCTTTATTCTTCGCCTCGTCAAGCATTCTCTGGGCAACAGCTTTTGCCTGGTCAAGCTTCGCCTTAAGGGATTCGTTGAATTCCTCGTTTTCATCCTTGTCAGCCTGCTTTTCGGCAAGTTCTTCCTGACGTCTGTATGCCTCAAGACGGTTTGCAAGAAGACTGAGCCGTCTTACAAGCTCGCCGTTCTGCTTGAAAACCTGTTCATATGAAGACGCAACCTCTTTCATAAAAGCGTCAACATCTTTAGCCGAATAAGAGCCTTCGTCAACCCTTTCAAAAGACTTTTCATAGATTTCGTTAGGTCTTAACATAATAAATTACCTTTCAAGACTGTTAGTTTAATTAAAAGAATACGCCTGTGCTTTCAAGCTCATCAAGAAGATCTCCCATAACGTCAACATTATAAGGAGTGATAATGAAAATAGCCTTTGCAACCTTTTTAAGGTTACCGTCATTTGCATAAGCAACGCCTGTAAGGAAATCTATAATCCTTAAAGCGATATCACGGTTAGCGCTTTCCAGATTAAGAACAACCGTTCTTTTCTGGTTAAGATTGTCGGCAATTTTTTTAGCTTCCTCAAATGTTTCGGGTTTTGCAAGAACAACCTGAAGCTGGGCAGTTGTATGAATGTTTACAACATTGTCCTGATCACCGGAAAATCTTGATTCGCGCTCACGGCGTGTAGCTCTCGGAGCAGGCTGCTCATCATAAGAATCTGCGCCGAAATCATCGGTTTCACCGTCATAGAGCTCATCGGTATTAACAAACTCCTTAACCTTGTCTAAAAATCCCATTGTAGTTACCTCCACTTTTTTTAATATATTCTGGGTCCGAAAACGGCAGACCCAATTCTTACAAGATTTGAACCGCAGAGGATCGCGTCTTCATAATCCCCTGACATACCCATGGACAAAATGTCCATGTTAATATTATGTATTTTTTTTGACCTAATGTCAACATACATATTGTACATATTTGAAAAAAATTTGCGATTTTGCGCATTATTTTGTGAAAACGGAGGAATTGTCATAAGTCCCTGAACCTTAATTGCAGGCAGTTCGGAAATTTCATAGAGAAAGTCCGAAAGCATTTCTTTAGGCAGTCCTGTTTTATTTTCCTCGCCTGCAATATTCACCTCAACAAGAATATCGGTGACTATCCCCTTTTTCAAAGACTGTTTTGAAATCTCATTTGCAAGCTTAATGCTGTCAACGGACTCAATGCAGTCAACCTCGCCGACGATTTTATTAACCTTATTTGTTTGAAGGTGTCCTATAAGATGGCTTTGAACATTCTCAAGATGCAAATCAGGCTTTTTTAAAAGATACTCCTGAACCTTATTTTCGCCGATAAGGTCAATTCCGCACTCAAGCGCCTTATTTATTCTGAATACGTCAACCGTCTTTGTAACCGCCATAAAACGCACGTCAGAACGTGTTCTTCCGCTTTTTTCAGCAGCGCAGGCAATTCTTTCGTTAATCGCTTTGAGATTAAACTCAATATCTTCAAATTGTTTATCTTGAAATGATTTTTCCGTCAAATAAATCAGTCCCTTCCGTTATAACCTCATCATACATTCTTAACTGACCGCTTTCGTTTTCAATATTATTAACAATTGAATAATCGGTAGATGAGTAAATAACATTTATTTTTCTGAACCTTACAATATTGCCGACAAGAACATATACGCCCTGTTCGCCGTCGACCTCGCGTATTGCTCGGTTATCAATTCTGAAACCCGTGTACTCATTTACAACAAGTTGAACGTCCTCAAGCCTTAAATTAGCAATAACCTCGTTCATTTCGTTTCCGCAGAAAACAACGGCTGTTTTACCGTCCTTGCTGTCATTAACCTTAATAAATCTGGCATAGACCTGCTGAATAGTATAGTCCGGTAAAAGAATTTTAACCTGACTGTCGGTTTTAAAGGATGTGACCTTATTTGTCGGAATATTACAAAGGATATACCAATTGAAGCCGTCAACAAGCTTTCCCATAACGCTCTTATTATTAGGAGAAGCCTTTAAAACCTCATTTATCTGTTCAACCGTGTACTCTGTTGCCTCGTCATAAGGAACGGTTTCCTCATATCCGTCCGTAGTACTTATATAATAACCCGGATTATTAACCGTAACGGAGGTATACCCGCCCGATTTATTATTAAGCGAAGCAAGCTCGCTTTCAAGCGAAGCAATTTTTTCATCTACGGAAATAGCGCCACCCGTAGCAAGCTGACGGGCTGTCATAGCCTCTTTTAAAGCGTCCCTGAATTTCACAGTAGAGTTTATATTTCCGCTTTGAAGCGCTTTAACGTAGGAAGCGGCAGAAGAGTCAATTCTTTTATCAAGAGCGGATAAGTCAGTAGTCTGAACTCCGACTCGGTTCTTAAGAGACTTATAATATGAAATTGCGCTTTCAACTTCCTTAAGACGGTTAAACTGCCTTGCGGAATCGTCATCGGAAAACAGCACCGCAACCGTATCTCCGCTTGCGACTCTCATTCCGTCCGAAATCAAAGGCACAACCGTGCCTTTTCCCTTTGTCTGGATATAACTTTCATCCCTTACGAAAAAAGCCTTTGTATCAATTGTATCATAAACGGTTTTTTCAAGGGCGGTTTCGGTTTTAACGGGGCTTCTTTTGAACATATAAGCCTGATAGCCGATATAACCGATAATGAAAACACCGACTGCTGCGCTTAAAAGCATTAAAAGATATCTTTTAATTTTATCATTCATTTAATTCGCCCCTTTCAGAAAACCGTCAACAAGCTCAAATGCGTCGTTAGTTACAAATTGAGTTTTATCGGCAAAAATCCAATGAATATCTTTATTCCTGTTAAACCATGTCAACTGGCGTTTAGCATAACGCCTTGTCTGCTGTTTTATTTTTTCAATTGCATCTTCAAGAGATATTTCACCGTCAAAATAAGGCTTAAGCTCCTTTATGCCGATAGCCTGGTTTGCAGTTTTAATATCGGTTTGAGTGATAAACTCCCTCGCCTCTTCAACAAGGCCGCTTGAAATCATTTTATCAACGCGCCTGTTGATACGGTCATATAAAATATTTCTGTCTGAAAAATTCAAACCAATGTAAAGCGCAGAAAAATCACTTTCATTTTTCTTTGAATTTTCGATTTGCTCGCTCATTTTTATACCGGTATTATAATAAAGCTCAAGCGCCCTTAAAACGCGTTTTGTGTTATTGGGCTCAACAGAGTCCGCATAAGCCTTATCAATGCTTTTAAGCTCATTATAAAGCTTATCGGCTCCTTCATTTTTAAATCTTATTCGAAGGTCATCTCTGATTTTCTCATTAAATCCTTCGTCAATAAATTCAATATTATTTACAAAACTATCGATATATAGTCCGGTTCCGCCGCAAAGAACAGGAAGTTTACCGCGTTCTGAAATATCAAAACAAATTTTCTTTGCGTCCTCAACAAAGCAGGCAACGGAATACCTTTCGTCATTTTCTTTTTCGGAAATAAGGTGGTGCGCTATGCCCTGCATTTCATCTTCGGTAGGCTTTGCAGACGCAATATTCATTCCCTTGTAAATCTGCATTGAATCGAAAGAAACAACCTCTCCGTTGTATTTTTTTGCAATTTCAACTGCAAGAGCTGTCTTTCCCGAAGCAGTAGGTCCGACTACAGCAATAACCTTAATTTTTTCCATTACTGTATTCTCCCAAATTGCTTTTCAAGCGAATATTTTGTAATTTCAATTACAACAGGTCTGCCGTGCGGACAATAGCGAATTTCGGGCATTGAAAGCAGCTTTTCAACAAACTTATTCCTTTCATATTCGCTTGTAATATTTCCTCCCTTTACCGCAGCGCGACAGGCAATATTATGAAGCACCCAGTCCTGCTTTTCGGTAACGAGGTCTTTTTTATTTTTAAGAAGATAGCCTGCAATTTCGTTAAGAAAATCCTTAACCTCTTCAACGGATAAATCAACGGGACATTCTCTTACTATTACGCTTCCCGAGCCGAAATCCTCCGCAACAAAGCCGACCTCTTTAAGTAAGGATAAATTCTCCGTAACGGCGGTATATTCTTCTTTTGAAAGAGTGACGTTTACAGGATTCATCAAAAGCTGCGTTCCCTCAAGCGAGGAATTACTTTTAAGCTGTTCATAAAGCATTCTTTCGTGAGCCGCGTGCTTGTCAATAAGAAGTATCTTTTCACCCTGTTCGACAAGAATATAAGTGTTAAATGCTTCTCCGATTACTTTGAAATCATCATTATCCTTTTCGGTTTTAATACTGATTTCCTGCTTTATGGGTTCTTCGGTCTTAATCTGTTTATAATCGTTTAAATTAACAAGGTTCGGTATATCATCCGAAACGGAAATATCTTCCCGGGGTGATTTTATTTCTACCTTATCGCTTTTTGCAGTCTCTTCAATAATCTGCTGATAAATTTTTAGCTGTTCATCCGATTTTTCCCTGTAATCCTTATGGAGCGTAATCGGATTTATCTTTTCAACCTTGAATTCGGGACGTTTAACATCACTATCAATTACATTTTTAACGGCATAGTAAACGCTGTCAAATATTCTTTTTTCATCGGAAAAACGCACCTCGGTCTTTGCCGGATGAACGTTTACGTCAACCGTATCGAAAGGTAATTCAAGAAACAGCACGCAATAAGGGTGCTTTCCGACCATAATCGAACCCTTATACGCCTCTTCAAGAGCGGCATAAATGGTCTTATTTCTTATATATCGTCCGTTAACAAAGAAATTTTGCATTGAACGGGTTGCCCTTGAAGAAAACGGATGAGAAACATAACCGCTGACTTTAATTGAGTTAATTACGGAATTTACCTCAATTAAATCCTTTGTAAAATCCTTACCGAAAACAGCTTCGCAGGCAGTCAACAAATCGTTGTTACCCGGAGTAAAAAGAACCTGTTTCCCGTCACGGATAAACTTAAATGATATATCGGGGTGAGAAACGGCAATTTTTTCAATAATGCCGCTTACCAAATTACCCTCGCTTACATCCTTTTTGAGAAATTTCATTCTCGCAGGGGTATTGTAAAACAAATCCCTTACAATAATTGTAGTTCCGTCCGGACAGCCGGCATCTTCAACAGCAGATGACTCGCCTGCCGATATTTCATATCTCGAACCTGAAAAGTCATCTTCGGTTTTTGTCAGTAATTCAACTCTTGAAACCGCGCTGATAGATGCAAGAGCTTCGCCTCTGAAGCCAAGGGTGAAAATCTTTTCAAGGTCGTCCGCGGAAGAAATCTTACTTGTTGCATGACTTGTAAAGGCGCGCTCAATATCATCCTTATAAATGCCGCAACCGTTATCAGTTACGCGCATATATCGGATACCGCCGTTCTGGATTTCAACGGTAATTTTATTCGCTCCCGAGTCAATTGAATTTTCAACAAGCTCTTTAATTACGGAAGCGGGTCTTTCAACAACCTCGCCTGCCGCGATAAGCTCGAATATGCTTTTAGGCAGAAGATTTATTCTGTTCATATCCCGCCTCCTTTCGTTTATTTAAAGAAATTAAGAATTAGCCTTTTTATTCAGTTCGTAAAGAATTGAAAGCGCTTCAATAGGAGTGAGCGTATTTACGTCAATATTTTTAATGCTCTCAACTATTGACTGATTATTTTTTTGTTCAAATGAAACCTGCTGTTCTTCCTCGATATCGGGAACAACCGTCTGCGGCGGAAGATAGCTTCCGTTCGCTTCAAGCGATTTTAGAACAGCCTTTGCCCTTTTTACAACGGTATCGGGAACACCTGCAAGCTTTGCAACCTCAATGCCGTAGCTTCCGTCCGCAGGTCCTCTTACAATACGGCGTAAAAATGTAATATCGTCACCGCGCTTTTTTACGGCAATATTATAATTTTTAACTCCGTCAACAATTTGTTCAAGCTCGGTAAGCTCATGATAGTGAGTAGCAAAAAGAGTTTTTGCGCCGAGCTTCTTTTTGTCGGCAGCAAATTCTATAACTGCACGGGCAATGCTCATTCCGTCATAGGTGGACGTGCCTCTTCCGATTTCATCAAAAATTATAAGACTGTTTTTTGTGGAATTTGAAAGAATATCGGCAACCTCTTTCATTTCAACCATAAAGGTGGACTGACCCGTTGAAAGGTCGTCGGATGAACCGACGCGTGTAAACACAGCGTCTACAACACCTATAACAGCCTCCGAAGCCGGAACAAACGAACCCATCTGCGCCATAAGAACTATAAGCGCAACCTGACGCATAAAGGTCGATTTACCCGCCATATTAGGTCCGGTAATAACAGCAACGCGGTTAGCTGAACAGTCAAGCAAGGTATCGTTCGGAACAAAAGGAACGTCGGAAAGTATTTTTTCAATTACCGGATGTCTTCCCTGCTTAATGGAAATAACGTCCGTATTATTAACTGTAGGTCTTACATACCCGTTCATAACCGCAACCGAAGCCAGAGAGCAAAGCGCGTCAACATTGGCGATGGCGTCAGCCGTTTTCTGGGTTCTTAAAAGCTCGTTTGCAATTGTCTTTCTTACCTGAGTGAAAAGCTCAAATTCAAGAGAAACTATTCTATCCTGGGCGCTTAAAACCTTTGCTTCAAGCTGTTTAAGTTCATCCGTTATGTAACGTTCGCAGTTTGAAAGAGTCTGTTTTCTGATATAATCTTCGGGAACCAGCTCTTTATAGGAATTAAGAACCTCAATATAATAACCGAATACGCGGTTATAACCAACTCTTAATTTTTTTATTCCCGTTTTTTCCTGTTCTCGCGCTTCAAGCTCGGAAATAAAGTCCTTTCCTCCGGAAACAAGTTTCCGAAGCTCGTCAAGCTCGCTGTTAAAGCCGCTCTTAATCATTCCGCCCTCACGGACTGAAAAGGGAGCGTCCTCGCTTATTGCATTGTCAACAAGGTTTTTAACATCGGAAAGAACATCAAGTCTTTCGTAGGTTTCGTTTAATAATCTGCTGTTACATCTCGATAAAAGCGTCTTTATTTCAGGCAACGGCGAAAGTGCGACAGAAAGCGATAAAAGCTCCTTTGCGTTCGCTGTACCGTAGACAATTCTTGTCATCAGACGCTCAATATCGTATATAACGGACAACTTTTCGGTCAAAGACTTTCTTAAAGAGTTGTTGTCAAATAATTCCTCAACTGCGTTAAGTCTTTTATCAATATCAACCGTATTCATTAAAGGTCTTTCAATAAACGACCTCATTCGCCTTTTGCCCATCGCCGTTTTGGTTTTATCAAGAACCCAGAGAAGAGATCCGCGTTTTTCACGCTCTCTCATAGTTTCCGTCAGTTCAAGATTACGCCTTGCGGAAAAATCGAGGTGCATAAATTTTTCGTCGGAATAATAGTCGATATCCTTTAAATTCGTAAGATCTGCGCGCTGGGCATTTTTAAGATACGCAAGCGTACCGCCGAGAGAACAGACTACGGACTTTGAAGGATTAACGTTTAATTCTTCAACCGAAACAACGCCGAAATGCTTTGTAATAACCGAAACACATGAATTATACCCAAACTCGTCTTCAAGCGTTTCAACCGTAATTTCGTTACGCTGAAGATAAGCCTTAAGTCCGTTATTTTTTGAAGCAAGGGAATTTATAATAATTTCACTCGGCTCAAATCTTGAAAGCTCATTAAGAACTTTATTGTCGTCATTTTCAAACGATGTAATATGAATTTCACCCGTTGAAATATCGGTAAAGCAAACTGCGGTTTGATTATCTTCACAGTAAATACACGAAAGATAATTATTTTTCCCCTCGTCAAGCATACTGCTTTCAATAACCGTACCCGGAGAAAGCACGCGAACGATATCACGCTGAACAATTCCCTTTGCAGTTGCTGGGTCCTCCATCTGTTCGCATATTGCAACCTTATAACCCCTTGAAACGAGCTTTGCTATATACGAATCGGCGCTGTGAAACGGTACGCCGCACATAGGTGCGCGCTCCTCAAGTCCGCAGTCCCTACCCGTAAGCACAAGCTCAAGCTCCTTTGATGCGGTTTTAGCGTCATCAAAGAACATTTCGTAAAAGTCGCCGAGTCTGAAAAGCAAAATGGCATCGTTATACTGTTCTTTAATTTTAAAATACTGCTGCATCATCGGCGACAATGCCATCTGCTTCACATCCCTTCAAAAAACAAATTATTCGGCTGAACCGCAATTGCTCGCGCAAGAATCGCAAGCTCCCGAGCAACATGCAGGCGCAGGTTCACAGGTTTCGGGATCTTCGCCGTTTACGCAAAGCGCAAGAATACCGGTAAGATAGTTCATCATATCGTCAACTTCCTTGCGGCTTGCTTCAAAATTCTGCATGGTTTTATTCATCATAATCTGAGCGTAAACCTGACGGAACTCCTCGTCATAAGCCTTCATTTTATCTTCACTCGCGTCTTCACGGGAAGCTTCCTGCTGATATGAAGCCTGAATAAGGTTAATTTTGGAGATAAGACCTGCTAATTCCTCGTCTGCGTCATTAGCCTTTCTTGCTTCAACATAGTTGAGATATTTTTCGTTCTTCTGAATTGCTTTTCCCAATTCTCTTGTCAATCTGATTACTTCTTCCATTTAAAAAACTCCTTTAATTATTTACTAACTCGCCTCTAACTATCCAGTTAAGCGGCTGAGTAACTTTGACATTTACATATTTTCCGATAATACTATTATCGCCTGAAAATTCAATTATAACATTCCCGTCCGTTCTTCCGGAAAGAAGAGTGTCATCATTTTTACTTATTCCCTCGCAGAGAACGCGGTAGGTTTTACCCTTCATTTTAGCGGTTCTTTTAGCGGCAATTGACTCCTGTAAGTCACAAAGCTCTTTAAAACGCCTTGATTTTTCTTCCTTTGAAACGGGGTCGTCCATTTCAGCAGCAGGAGTACCCTCGCGCTTTGAATAAATAAAAGTAAAAAGCGAGGTAAACTCAACCTTCTCAACAAGCGAAAGCGTATCGTTAAATTCCTCCTCGGTTTCACCGGGAAAACCGACTATAACGTCGCTCGTAATCGAAATGTCGGGCATAACCTTTTTTGCATAATCGATAAGCTCAAGATACTTTTCACGGGTATAATGCCTGTTCATTTCTTTGAGAATTCTGTTATTTCCCGACTGGAAAGGAAGATGGATATGCCTTGCAACCTTTTTGCACTGTGACATAGTGTCAAGAAGCTTCTTCGTGCAGTCTTTAGGATGGGAGGTCATAAAACGAATTATAAAGTCGCCCTCAAGGTCATTTATCTGTTTTAACAGGTCGGAAAAATCGGTATTGAAATCGGTATTTTTTCCATAAGAATTAACATTCTGACCTAAAAGCGTAATATCTTTATAACCTTGAGAAATAAGCTTCTTTGCCTCGTTAATAATTCTGTACGGTTCTCTGCTTTTTTCCCTTCCGCGAACATAAGGAACAATACAGTAGGTGCAGAAATTGTTACACCCGTACATAATGGGAAGCCACGCCTTCGAATCCTTATCCCTTAAAACGGGAACATCCTCCATTATCAAACCGTTATCCTCAGGCGCGAAATAAACTCTTTTTCCGCCAGAAAGAGTATCAAACATCAACTGCGGAAACTGATAAATGGCGTGAGTGCCGAAAACAAGGTCAACATACGGATAGCTTTTATAAATTTTGTCTCTTATATGCTGTTGCTGCATCATACAGCCGCAAAGAGCAATTTTCAAACCGGGCTTGTCCTTTTTATATTTCTTTAACTCACCGACATTACCGAAAACTCTGTCTTCCGCATGTTCGCGCACAGCGCAGGTATTGTAAAGCACAAAATCCGCTTCACTTAAATTATCGGTAAAACCGTAACCCATTTGAGAGAGCATACCCTTAATCCGTTCACTGTCCGCAACATTCCCCTGACAGCCGTATGTATGAACAAAGGCGAGCGGTTTTTTATCGTATCTTGAAGAAAGAATACTCTGAACCTTTAATAAATACTGGCTTTGAAGATATTTTTCTTTGTCCGTATCAAATGAACTGCTCAAGCGGTTACCTCCGAAGAATTAACTATTCCGTTAAAGAATTCAAGGACATCGTTATAAACAACGTCTTTATTCTTCTCATTTAATATTTCGTGCTTGTTTCCGGGATAAAGGATAGGCTCAATTTCGTGACCTGCAAGTGCCAACTGGTCAGACGCAAGAAGAGCCGTTCTTCCGTTAAAGCTTATAGGATCGAGCGCGCCGGAAATTACCATAATCGGAAGACCTAACGGAATTTGTTCTGCCCAGTCGGACTGACACGCTTCACACGCAAGGACCACAAGGTCTCTGTATCCTCCGAGCTTAAACGGGAAGCCGCACATTTCATCTGATTCGTAAGCATCCCAGTTTTCGGAATTTGAACTAAGCCAGGATACAGCCGCGCGTTCGTCTCTTGTAAGAAAAACCTGCGCTTTCTGGACAAATGAAACAATTTTGTCGACATCAGTTCTCGGACCGAATTTATCAATAAGCTTATCAAGTACGGGAATGAGTACGGGCGAAGCGTAAGGCACATTAAGCGTGCCGCAGAAAACTACGCCGTCAATTTCGTTTCCGAAATGCATTGCATAAACTCTTGCGCAAAGGGAACCCATACTATGGCCGAAAAGCATGTAAGGTAAATTAGGATAGCGCTTTTTCATAATGTGAGTGAGAATATGCATATCGTCGACAAGACGTTTGTCGCCGTCTTCATCCGCAAAAAAGCCGTAATCGAAAGAACTGTTTACGGAAAGTCCGTGACCGAGATGATCGTTACCGCAAACAACAAATCCGTTTGAAGCAAGAAAACGCGCAAAATCGTCATATCTTCCTATATGCTCCGCCATTCCGTGAGCGAGCTGAACAACTCCCTTGGGTTCTGTACTGTCATCAAACCATATAAGTGTTCTTATTCTGTTTTCGCCTGTTGAAGAGTTAAAATAAGCCTCTTTTCTAATAATCGGCATTTATCTCACCTCAAAAATCCATATTTATAGTATTATACAATATTTTTAATTAAATGTCATTAAAAAATTGATGATTTTCAGAAGAAATTTAAAGTTTTTTTGTGTAAATTTCCGTTTTACAAAATTCCCCTTGAAAATAGTATTACATTGTGCTAAAATGTTGCAAATTTTAAGAAAGGATGATTACCGATGACATACGAGCAGGTTGTTGAAAAGGTTCGCAGCAAGTTTGTTGAGTCCGATGCGTCTAAAATTGACGGTGTAGTTGCTCTTCAGATTAACCTTGAGGGTAAAAACACACAGGGTATCTTCTATATTGAAGTCAAAGACCATCAGGTAAACGTTGAGCCTTATGATTATTACGATCATAACGCTATTGTAACCGTAAATCCGACAAACCTTACAAAGCTCCTTGACGGAAAGCTTGATCCTGAAGTTGCTTTTAACAGCGGCAAGGTTGTTGTTGACGGAGACATCAACGCTGTATTAACAGTACTCAAACTCGCAAAATAATTTTTGAGAATAAAAAAGAACGCGGACGAATACCGCGTTCTTTTTTGCTTTATTATTTAAGCTTATCAAGTTTTTCAATACAGCTTCTGCAAATTTTAACTCCCTCGTATTCAACTGTATCCTCAACCCTATTGCAGAACATACAGGACGGCTCATACTTTTTCATAACAATTGAATCGTCCGTAACGTAAAATTCAAGCGAGCTTTCATTTTCAGTCAGATGAAATTTTTTTCTTAATTCCTTTGGAAGTACAATTCTTCCTGCCTCGTCAATACGTCTGACAAAACCTGTCGATTTCATATATATTCCCCCATAAAATGACATTTTTACAGTAATTACCTATACATAATATGACAAGAAAACTCAAAAGTCAAGAAAAAAGTAAACGCAGACAGTTTCCTGCCTGCGTTTTAAAATTTGGGTTAAAAATATAATTTTATTTATTTTTCGATAAGCGAAACACCGGTCATTTCTTTTGGCTGTTCAAGTCCCATAAGATCAAGAAGAGTCGGGCTCAGGTCACAAAGTCTTCCGCCCTCTTTCTTCAGTTTTACATCTCCCCTGCCGATACAGGAAAGAGGAACAAGGTTTGTTGTATGAGCCGTAAAGGGGGTGCCATCTGCTTCAAGCATTTTATCTGCATTTCCGTGGTCGGCGGTAAGAAGCACCGCTCCGCCCATCTGAAGAACCGCGTCAACTACCCTGCCGACACATTCGTCAACGGCTTCAACAGCCTTTACAGCTGCGTCAAAGATACCCGTGTGACCAACCATATCGCAGTTAGCAAAATTAAGTACAATTAAATCATACTCGCCGCTTAAAATTTTCGGAACCAATGCGTCCGTAACCTCGTATGCGCTCATTTCCGGCTTAAGGTCAAAGGTAGAAATCTTGGGAGAATCGATAAGAATTCTGTCCTCGCCCTCATACTGCTTTTCTCTTCCGCCGTTAAAGAAGAACGTTACATGAGCATATTTCTGGGTTTCGGCAATACGAAGCTGGGTTTTACCGAGATTTGAGAGATACTCGCCCATTGTGTTTACAAGAGACTCGGGTTTGAACGCAACCTCAACGTTTGGCATGAGCGCGTCATACTGGGTCATACAAACATAATAGAGCGGAAAAAATTCTTTTCTTTCAAAGCCGTTGAAATCGGGATCAACAAACGAACGTGTGATTTCTCTTGCTCTGTCGGGACGGAAATTGAAGAATACAACAGAGTCATTAGTCTTTATCATACCGTCCTTTGAAATAACTGTAGGCATTACAAATTCGTCCGTAAGATTCTTTCCGTCGCCGTCAATTGTTTCATAGCTCTTTTTAACAGCTTCAATAGCGTCCGACGCCTGTATACCTTCGCCGTTTACCATTGCGTTATAGGCAAGACCGACTCTGTCCCAGAGGTTATCTCTGTCCATAGCGTAAAATCTTCCCATAACGGTAGCTATTTTACCGACGCCGATTTCCTTAAACTTTTCTTCAAGCTCGGCAATATATTCAACTCCCGAAGCAGGCGGAACATCACGTCCGTCAAGAAGACAGTGAACATAAACTCTGTCAAGACCTTTTCTCTTTGCAAGCTCAAGAAAAGCGTAAAGATGGGTATTATGGCTGTGAACGCCGCCGTCTGACAAAAGGCCGATAAGATGAAGCGCAGTATTGTTTTCAAGCGCGTTATCAACCGCTTTAACGATTACATCATTAGTGAAGAAATCCCCGTCCTGAATGGACTTTGTAATCCTTGTAAGCTCCTGATAAACAACACGACCTGCGCCGATATTTGTATGTCCGACCTCGGAGTTGCCCATCTGACCGTCGGGAAGACCGACATCCATACCGGAAGCACCGATAAGAGTAGTCGGATATTCCTTGAAAATTCTGTCAAGATTAGGCTTTTTTGCGGCTCTTATGGCGTTACCGTAAGAATCAGGATTATATCCGAAGCCGTCCATTATACATAACAAATAAGGTGTTTTCATTCTGATAACCTCTGAAAATTACTTTGAAGCAGCTTTTACAATAGCTGCAAAATCGTTTGCCTTAAGTGAAGCTCCGCCGATAAGTCCGCCGTCAACGTTGACTTTATCAACAAGTTCGTCTGCATTCTTTGCATTCATTGAGCCGCCGTACTGAACTGTAACCTTTTCGGCAGCGTCTTCGCCGTAAGCTTCGGCAATTGCAGCGCGAACAAAGCCGTTGCCTTCATCTGCCTGGTCAGCAGTAGCCGTAACGCCCGTTCCGATAGCCCAGACGGGTTCGTAAGCGATGATGATTTTATCAAGCTGGTCGGCAGTAATATTTGTAAGAGCCATCTTTGTCTGGTACTTTAAAAGAGTTTCGGTATAGCCGAGTTCTCTTTGTTCAAGTGTTTCGCCTACACAAACAATTGCCTTAAAGCCAGCGTTAACGGCAGCAAGAGTGCGAAGATTAACAGTCTGGTCAGTTTCACCGAAATACTGTCTTCTTTCACTGTGACCGATTACTACGTACTCAACGCCTGCTTCTTTAAGCATATCCGCGGAAACCTCTCCCGTATATGCGCCGGAAGCCTTAAAATGGATATTTTCAGCGCCGATTTTGATGTTTGAGCCCTTTGCAGCTTCAACTGCAGCAGGAATGTCAATAAAAGGTACGCAAAGAACTACGTCACAGTCAGCGTCAGCAACAAGAGGCTTCATTTCTTCAATAAGAGCCTTTGTCTGTGAAGGCGTGTTATTCATTTTCCAGTTACCTGCGATAACTGCTCTGCGAACTGATTTTTTCATAATTAAAACTCCTCTTATACAGTATTTCAGGCGAAGTTAACCTCCGCCTGATAAAAATTACTTATTTATCGTCTACGCAAGCGATGCCGGGAAGCTCTTTGCCCTCAAGGAATTCAAGGGAAGCGCCGCCGCCTGTTGAAATATGGCTCATCTTATCGCCAAAGCCAAGGTTATTAACGGCTGCCGCAGAATCACCGCCGCCGATAATGGTTGTAGCGTCGGTTTCGGCAAGTGCCTTTGCAACGGCAATAGTACCGTTAGCAAGCTTTGCGTTTTCGGAAACGCCCATAGGTCAGTTCCAGACAACAGTCTTTGCATTTCTGACTTCGGAAGCGAAAAGCTCAGCCGTAGCAGGACCGATATCAAGGCCCATCATATCAGAAGGCATTTCTTCGTCGGTAACGATTTTAACGTCAAGATCCTCGTCAATGGGATTCGGGAAATGGGAAGCGCAAACGCAGTCAATAGGAAGAAGAAGCTTAACGCCTTTTTCCTCTGCAACCTTAAGGCAATTTGCGCAATATTCAAGCTTTTCGTCATCTACAAGAGATGTACCGACCTCATATCCCTTTGCCTTAAGGAATGTGTAAGCCATACCGCCGCCGATAATGAGCGTATCAGCCTTGTTAAGAAGATTATCAATAACTGCAAGCTTATCGGAAACCTTTGCGCCGCCAAGAATTGTAACGAAAGGACGAACCGGATTTTCAACCGCAGCGCCGAGGAACTTAAGCTCTTTCTGCATAAGATAACCTACTGCAGATTCGCTAACAAATTCGGAAACGCCGACTGTTGAACAGTGAGCTCTGTGAGCAGCGCCGAAAGCGTCATTAACAAAAATGTCGGCAAGAGAAGCAAGCTCTTTTGAGAAAGTCTCAACATTCTTTGTTTCTTCAACGCGGTATCTTGTATTCTGAAGAAGAACTACGTCGCCGTCTTTCATTTCTTCGACAGCCTTCTTTGCGTTCTCTCCTACAACATTGTCGTCAGCAGCAAAAACAACGTTTCTTTCAAGCTTTTCGGAAAGTCTTTTTGCAACAGGAGCAAGTGAAAACTCGGGCTTCGGTTCACCCTTCGGCTTGCCGAGATGGGAGCAAAGAATAACCTTTGCGCCGTTTTCGAGAAGATAATTGATAGTGGGAAGAGCCGCAACGATACGATTTTCGTCAGTAATAACGCCGTCCTTAAGAGGTACGTTGAAATCACAGCGGACAAGAACCTTCTTGCCTTTGACGTTAAGGTCTTCAACAGTCTTTTTGTTCAATACGTTCATTCGTTTACATCCTTTCAGATAATAATCATTTTACTTGTTAATTATATAACAATAACTCGTCTTTTTCAAGTAAAAGCATACTTGCAAAATGACGAAATGTTAAAGAAAAACGGCTATTTTTTATTCATAATTATCAATAACAAGTTTTGCCGTTTCAACAACCTTTGTTTTAAGCTCTTTAGGAGAAGCAACTTTTACAAGATTACCATACTGTAAAATCCAGCTTACAAGTCCGTCATTCACCGCCGAATTGAATCTTGCGACAAAGGTTTTTTCATCATTCGGATAAATCGGAGTTCTCTCGCCGAACTTGTCTAAAATCTGTTCAATAACCGAATTGTCACATATAAGCTCTATTGGCTTTGCCTGACCGGAGAACATATTAAGATGCTTTGAAACATAGTCTGCCGAGTCAAATGAACCCGTATAATCGGAAACCTCCTTAAGCGGTCTGATAATGCTGTCCTCAACAATAGACACCTTTCTCATACGGTCAATTCGCAGGTGCATAAGATTATCGTATTTAATATTATTCGCAATTAAGTAATAATGGTCGTTTGTCCATATAAGCGCATAAGGATTAACCGTATGCCTTTTTTCACTGAAGGAAACAGTTTTATTATCCTTTACAACACGTTTGACATAAGTCAGAGTTATCTGTCTGCCCTGAATTATCGCCTTGTTTATTGTGTCAATTGAATAATAAACCTCTTCATTTGAGGACTTTTGTTTACTGTCAACGTAAATCTGTTTTTTCAGCTTCACCGCGTCAAAATTATTTGTAAGCAGAGAAATTTTATCTATAAGCTCTTTTGTCTTTTTATTGCTTATAAACCCTGCCGCCTGAACCGCGTCCATAAGAAGCCTGACCTCGTGCGGTTCAAATTCGCCCGAAGCGAGAAAATAACCGTATTTCGGAGAACGAGTAAGGATGATATCAAATCCGTAATCCTTTAAAATCTCAATATCGCTGTAAATGGATTTTCTCTCCGAGGAAATGCCGTAGTCGGCAAGTCTCTTTGCCAAATCAATTGCAGAAAGAACGTGATCCTCGTTTGTTTCTCTTTTAAGAATATCGGCAAGATATAAAAGCTTGAGCTTCTGATTCGCATTACCTGCCAAAGCTATCCCTCCTTAATATTTCATTCTCTCGTTAATGCTCTTTATAACGTCTTCCTCAATTTTTACATGAGTTCTGTCATAGGTTAAAATACCGTTTACCTCAAGCTCAACATCACTTACCTGGGTATAGACAGTTGCGCAAAGTCCCTTTGGAATAAGAGGAATAATCTGGTTTTCAAAGAGCTTTCTGTAGCCCTCGGTCAAAGAGGACTTCGTCTTAAAGAACTTATAGCCGAAGCTCTTTTTTTCATTGAAAACGTGGTCGGAAATCTTTCGGCTGTAACCGCCAAACTCCGTAAGGCAGAATGGTCTTCCGTCAAGGCGAGGCATAAGAACCGGTCTGAAATAAATATGAAGGCTCTTGAATTCCCCGCCTTTCTGATCATGCCATCCGCTCGCGTGGTCAACAAAACGGGAAGAATCAAATTTTTTAATGCTCTCCCCTATTTCCTTTGCGTCAAACTGTCCCCATCCCTCATTGAAAGGAACCCAACAGCAGATAGAAACGCAATTGTATAAGGCGTTAAGCATATCCTTAAGTTCCGCCTTATAATCGTCACGCCATTTCTTTTCGTCGCGTTTAAAAAGATGATAGTTATTGTCTTTAACGTTAATATGAAGAGTCGGAAGAACAGAAGCCATCATAAAACCGATAAACGCGCCGCCGCTCATCATATCCTGCCATACGAGCATTCCGAGTCTGTCACAGTGGTAATACCATCTCGCAGGCTCGATTTTAATATGTTTACGAAGCATATTAAAGCCAAGGTCTTTCATCTTCTGAATATCGTAAATCATCGCCTCGTCTGTAGGCGGAGTAAGTACTCCGTCACACCAATAGCCCTGGTCAAGCAGACCGTTCTGGAAATAAGGCTTATTATTAAGGCAAAGCCTCGGCAAACCTTTTTCATCATTCTCGATACTGAATTTTCTCATACCGAAATAAGACGAAACACTGTCTACCTCTTTGCCTTCCAAAGAAACAGTCAACTTAAGGTCATAAAGGAACGGATTTTCGGGTGACCAAAGAACGGCGTTTTCAATTTCAACAGTATCATCCCTTGAAATCTCCTTGGTGATAATTTCCTTTCCGTTTTCAAGCACCTTTGCGGTAATTTTTACATCACCGTCCCCCGTAAGAACAGTTTTAATCTTTAAAACTCCTTCGTCAATGTCGGGAGTGAGCTTAATACTTTGAATATAAACCTCGTTTACGGGTTCCATCCAAACTGTCTGCCAGATACCTGAGGTTGCAGTGTACCAGAAGCCGTGAGGCTTAAGAACCTGCTTACCTCTCTGCTGCCAACCCTTATCAGTAGGGTCATAAACGCAAAGCGATAATTCGTTATATCCGTCAGTAAGATAATCGGTAATATCAAAAGAAAACGGGCAATAACCGCCGGAATGCGAACCGACAAGCTCTTTATTTACATAAAGCTTACACTGCCAGTCAACCGCGCCGAAATGGAGAATTACTCTTTTATCCTTCCAATCTTCGGGAATCTGAACAAGCTTTTTATACCAAAGTCTGTTATTGGGCAAAAGCGGTTTTTCAACTCCCGACAAAGGTGATTCAATAGCAAACGGAACAACGATTTCGCCGTCAAAGTATTCGGGTCTTTTGACGGATTTATCGGTAATGCAATAATCCCAGATTCCGTTAAGATTAAGCCATTCGTCCCTTACAAGCTGGGGTCTCGGATATTCGGGCAAAGGACATTTCTTATCGACAGAATCAGTCCAAGGTGTTTTCATAAAGTATTCCTCCCTATGTGTACTATCTTTGACTCATTATATAACAAATAACCGAATTTGTAAATTGATTAAGTAAAAATAATTATGTTATTATTCATAACATTTTTATGAATTATTATTGACAAATAAAATCTTGTATGTTATTTTTAATTATAGAGTTACGAATTTTAACATTTACTTTTTGGTGAAATTATATGAACGCAAAATACAAACTGATTAAAAACAGCAGAATAATTGATAATACAAGATATATTGTTTACGGTATCGAATGTTATTATGACAATAACTATTATGACAGTTTTAATGACATAGTGTTAAATAAATCGGAAGCACAAGAAATATGTGACTTTTTAAATAAACATAATATTTCACCTGTTCATTTTATTGACATAGTTGAAGATTTTATAGCAAAATAAAAATCGGATCGGGAATTTGAATTGATTTTCAAAAGCGTCCCGGTTCGATTTTTTATTATTTATTATTATCAATAAGGATTTTTATAGCGTCAACTGCAGTAATTATAGCATTTTCGGTGTTTTCATCAACCTTACTCGGCAGCCCGAGCGCTTCTCTCTCCTGGTTCCATATAACGTGGAACACTGCGCCGCATCTGACAGAAAGAGTTGAAGCAACCGTAAACTGGGCGGCTGACTCCATTTCACTCGCGAGCACTCCAAGTTTTTTCCAGGCGTTCCATTTATACAATAATTCATCGGAAACCGCCATTTTTTCCGGACTATGCTGACCGTAAAAGCTGTCCTTACTCTGGACAATGCCGATATGATAAACAAATGAATTTTTCTTTGCAGCCTCGACAAGAGCATTTGTTACGTCAAAGTCTGCCGTAGCAGGAAACTCTACGGGCGCGTACTCTCTGCTTGTTCCGTCCTGACGAACTGCGGAAAGCGCAATTACTACGTCACCGCCGTCAACCTTCGTGTTGATTCCGCCGCAGGTTCCGACCCTTATAAAAGTTTCAACGCCGCAAACCGCAAGCTCTTCCATTGCAATTGCAGAAGATGGTCCGCCGATACCCGTTGAACAGACGGTAACAAGCTCTCCGTTAAGATACCCGTTATAAATTGTATACTCTCTGTTTGATGCAACAAAGACGGGATTATCAAAATATTTAGCTATTTGTTCGCATCTTCCCGGGTCACCCGGAAGAATACAGTATTTTCCGACGTCTCCCCTTTTTATTTTAAGATGAAACTGAAGCTGATCAGCCGTCTTTTTCACAAAACATCCTCCTTACCGAAACGAAACGGAAGTAAATCCGAAAGCGAAAGAATTTTATATTCATCCTCGCTTTTTGCAACAATAACGGAAAAGTCTCCGTCACAAAATTCGCTCATAACCTGCCTGCAAACTCCGCAGGGATAGAAAAACTCATCCTTTCCGTTATTACCGACAATTACAATTGCGCAAAAATCCTTTTCACCGTTTGATATTGCATTGAAAAAAGCTACCCTTTCAGCGCAAACAGAGGGCGAATATGAAGCATTCTCAATATTACATCCATTATAAATGTTTCCGCTTTTACAAAGTAGTGCAGCTCCGACCTTACAGGAAGAATAAGATGAATAAGAATTATCTTGGGCCTCAAAAGCAGATGAAATCAGTTTTTTAATATCCATATTTACTCCATCATTTTCAAAAGAGAACTTGTGCCGAGTCTGTCGGCTCCGAGGTTAATAAAATCAACGGCGTCTTTAACACTTTTTATTCCGCCTGCGGCTTTAACCTTAATGCCATACGAATTCTTCTTTAGGATTTCAACATCCTCGCGGGTTGCGCCGTACTTTGAAAACCCGGTTGAGGTCTTAATAAAATCAGTTCCCGACTGAGAAACAATTTTACAAAGCTCAATTTTTTCTTCATCCGTCAAAAGACAGGTTTCAATTATTACCTTTAAAATCTTACCCTTACAGGCGTTTCTGACTTTTATTATTTCATCGGAAACATATTTGTAGTCTCCGTCTTTAACAGCGTTTACATTTATAACCATATCGATTTCGTCTGCGCCGTTTTTCACTGCGTTTTCGGTTTCAAAAACCTTCGCTTCGGTTGTCATATAACCGTTGGGAAAACCGATAACAGTACAGACGGGAATATCATTTTCAAGGTATTCCTTTGCTCTTTTTACAAAGCAAGGCTGAATGCACACCGACGCTGTTTTATACCTTCTTGCTTCGTCACATATTCTTTTAACGTCTTCCCACACTGCATCAACCTTAAGAATCGTGTGGTCAATTTTTGAAATAATATCTTCAGCCTTAATTCCGTAATATTCTTTTTCCATTTTAATCACCTTTTAAAAAATGCCATCTATGTAAGATGGCATTTAAAGTCAGAATTTCATTTCAACGTCCTGACGCTTTGCTTCTTGGGCCTGGAAGAACTCAATAGGCTCAAGTCCCATACTGTCGGCAATAACGTTTGACGGGAAAGTGATAAGCTTCTGGTTAAAAACAGAAACGTTTCCGTTATATGCCCGTCTTGCCGCCTGCAAATGCTCTTCAACGTCGGAAATCGACATCTGAAGCTCCTTAAAGGAACGATCAGCCGTCAGTTGCGGATAATTTTCAGCAACCACACTGATTTGACGGAATGCGTCGGACAGTTGAGAGTTAAACTGTTCCTTTTCCTTAAGTGTTGAACCCGATCTGAATTCAGCGGTCTTGACAAGTATTTCTTTTTCATGCTCGGCATATCCCTTTGTGACGTCCAAGAGCTTTGTAAGAACGTCAAAGCGCTTTGTCAGCGCAACATCAATACCGCTTTCGGCTTCTTTAATCTTAACGATAAGCTTTGCGAAGGTGTTTCTTGTAGAAATAATCCAAACTGCGGCTACCGCAAAAAGAAGCAGCACCAAAGCTAAAACAACATAAGGCATACTTATTTCTCCTATTCCTTAAAGAGTCTGTTATCGAGATTCAAAGAATCAACGAAGCTTGTAATCAATGACAAATCGTTAAACGTCTCATTCATAATTCTCTGAAGATCAATTTTACTGAAAATCGGCGGTTCAAATGAGTTTTTACCTGTATTGCAGGCAATGTAAAGAGAATTATTCAAAAAGCAGAACATAAGCTTACCTTTTGTTTTTTCCCTCAACTCAAGCATTCTTTCCATCATTTGCGGGGTGAGGATATAGAACGCCTCCTGCTGATTTTCACAATTGGTCTTAAAAGCCCTGTTGAAAACTTCATCGTCAAGCTCCAGCTTATGCAGCCTGTCGCCTGTAGTGTCAATTCCCTTTCTCGAACCTATAAAACCTCTTTCAACAACCTGAAGGTTACACACAAAGTTCTTATTGAACCTGAAAATCATCCATCTGCCGGTAAAATAATCAATGCTTTTTGAATACTTGAATCCGCCCTGACGGTACTGAATTCTCACGTCCGACTGCGTAAACGGAACGCCCTTATATAATCCGGAAATCAAATCTTCACTTTCAAAATGATTACCCTTGATAATCATTTTTGTAGAAAAGACTGTTGATTCGTCAATGCCGTCATCGGGAGAATAAACGGCATTATCGAAATATTGGTTTATTCCGTATTCAACGACATAACGTTTAAACTGTTTAGCGTAAACCTTTCTCTTATTCCCTGCAAAAACTGCCAGTCCAAAGGATAAAAGATAAGGCAAAAATATTATTCTTGAAGCAAAATAATATCTGTAAGTTTCCCTGTCTGCAAACAAAAATATTACAGACAGAAGAAACGGAATCGCAGAAAAAACGAACAGAAATGCAACATTTTTTCTCTGGCGTTCAAGGTCTTCAAGAACCGCCATAAATCGAAGCAGATGATTATTATCCATTATTTACTGTTAAGTAAAGCTGAAAGCTCCTCCATAAACTCGTTTATATCCTTGAAATGTCTGTAAACAGAAGCGAATCTGACATAAGCTACTTCATCAATATCCTTAAGCTTTTCCATTACAAGCTCGCCGATATGGACGGAGGTGACCTCTCTGTCAAGTGAATTCTGAAGAGCAACCTCAATTTCATCAATTGCGTTTTCAAGAGTTTCCATGGAAACCTGACGCTTTTCACAGGCGCGAAGCATACCCGAAAGAAGCTTGTTGCGGTCAAATACCTCACGGGATTTGTCCTTTTTAATAACAACTATCGGCACGCTTTCAATAACCTCATAAGTGGTAAAACGCTTTTCACATTTAAGGCATTCCCTTCTTCTGCGAATTCTTTCACCGCCGTCAGTAGGTCTTGAGTCAATAACCTTGCTTTCTTCATATCCGCAAAACGGACATTTCATACCTATCCCTCCACAATATGGATTATTATCATCTTATTTTACCACATAATATAGTGTTTGTAAAGAAAAACAGAGCAGATTTTAATCCGCTCCGTTTAAAATCTTCTGAAGTTCTTTTCCGGCAAAAGCAATTTCATTTTCATCAGACCAGCTGTGCTCATATAATTCGATAATATAACTGCCGTCATAGCCGTGTTCCTTCATACAACCGAAGAAATTATTAAAGTCAAATTTTCCCTTTAACGGCGTAATACAGTCGAGTTCATCGTTATAATCGCTTATATGAATATGCTTTATTATTTCACTGTGTTTTTCAATGAATTCGTACGGGTCTACCCCGGCTCTTCTGCACTGTTTTATATCAAGAGTTATTCCGAAGCGCTCTCCGATATAATTTTTCATTTTTTCAATGTAATCAGGACTTTCGCTCCTGAAATTAACAACATTTTCCTGAAGAAGAGAAACGCCGTTTTCATAAGCTAAATCAGTAAGTATTTTAAACCGTTCAAAATAAAGCTCATCGCTTGATTTAGATATTTTTTTAAGTCCGTGCATTACAAGATAAGGCGTGTTGAACTTATTTGCAAATTCAAGATATTTTTTAAATACTTCCACGCTTTCTTCAAAACGTCTGTAATATTCGCTGAAATAATTATATCCATCCGCAAAGGAAGCGGTTGTATGAATTGAAACAAGATTTACGGAGTATTCGTCAATAAGTCTTTTGTATTTTTCAATAAACGGTTCTTCAAGCTCGCTATACGAATTTATAAACATTTCAACATTTTTAAATCCGAGAAGGCAAACCCTTTCAAGAGACTTTTCCGTTTCAAGCGGATAATAACACGACGTTGACATTCCAATAAACGACATATACTCACCTCTTCCAAATCTTGTTCATTGAATTAAATAAATTTATCAGTTATATTTTAACTGTGAGGTGCATGAAATTGCAAGCATTATTTAAAAATTTTAAGGAAGATTTCAGTAAATTTAATATTATTTCAAAATACATATTAAAAATCGGTACAAGTTTAATAATCGGCATTATTCTTTTTGCGCTATTTGTAAAGGCTTATATATGCTTTTTTAATGCGGACTGCTATTTTGAATTATTTTTTGAGGATATACTCGAGTGCTTAAAGGAAACCTTCGGCGCAGTGTATCTTGGCGCATTCATTCTTGAAATACTTCACTTAAACTTTTTAAAACAGGAAAATAAGTAAAAATAACAGACGGCTTTATATTATTGATTTTAATATATTATTCTGTTATAATAATTAAGTTAAAATCAATATTCAAGGAGTCAGTTATGATTTGCGAAGAAAGATTTGTTTCAATTTACGGAAAAGAACCTAAAGGTATTTCGTTTTCCCCGTACAGGGTTTGCCCTATCGGCGCTCACGTTGACCACAACCTCGGGAAAATCACGGGTTTTGCAATTGATAAGGGAATTCATATAGCATACGGACCGAAGCTCAACGGCGTTGTCGAAATGGTTTCACTTCAATTTCCGAAAAGAGCGCAGTGGCATATTAACTCCGTTCCGAAGAATAAAGAAAACGACTGGGCTGATTATTTAAGAGGCGCTACTCTTTCACTGTCAAAAAGGCATCCTCTCTCGGTCGGTCTTTGCGGAGTTATTGAAGGCTCGTTACCTATCGGTGGATTAAGCTCATCCGCGGCAGTTATTCTTTCATTTCTTTCGGCTCTTTGTAAGGTAAATAATATTTCCCTTTCAAAGGACGAACTTATTGACATCGCTTACGACGCAGAGCTTAACTATGTAGGCGTATCTGTTGGAAAGCTTGACCAGAGCTGTGAAACATTAAGTAAAAAAGACCATCTTCTTTACCTTGACACAAAAAACGGCAATTACGAGCTTATTCCCACTAAAAAGGAAATGAAGCCTTATAAAATTGCCATATTTTTCAGCGGACTCGAGCATTCGCTTGCAGGCTCAAAATACAATATGCGTGTTGATGAGTTACGCTCGGGCGTTTACGCAGTAAAGGCTTTTGCAGGTATTGAATACGGTAAATTACACGAAACAAATGCAAGAGACATTCCGGCTGAATTATTTTATAAATATAAAGACAGGCTTCCCGAACCTTTTGCAAAGAGATGTGAACACTGGTATACCGAATTTGAAAGAGTTGAACAGGGCGCGGATGCCTGGCGCAACGGCGATATAGAAAAATTCGGTCAGCTTTCCTTTGAATCAGGCTGGAGCAGTATTCATAATTGGGAATCGGGAGCGCCCGAACAGATAAAGCTTTATGAAATAATGAAAAACACTGACGGCATATACGGCGGTCGTTTTTGCGGCGCAGGCTTTAAAGGCTGTTGCATGGCGTTAATTGACCCGTCCTTTGAGGAAAAAATAACTCGGAACGTTTCCGAACAGTATCTTAAGGCTTTTCCCGAACTTAAGGATAAATACTCGGTCAATATATGCGTAAGCGCTGACGGAATCGGTGGTGAGGAATAATTATGAAATGCCTTATACTTGCAGCAGGATATGCCACAAGGCTTTACCCGTTGACAGAAAAATTCCCGAAGCCTTTGCTCAAAATCAGAGAAAAGACCATTATTGACTGGCTTATTGACGATATTGACACTTTAAACGTAATTGACGAATACATAATTATTTCTAATCACAAATACTTTGACCATTTTAAAAGCTGGGCAAAGGATAAAAAACAAAACGTAACTGTTCTTGATGACGGCACAACGTCAAACGAAAACAGACTCGGCGCAGTTATTGACATTAAATTTGCGGTTGATAAATTAAATATCAATGACGATTTACTTGTTCTCGCCGGCGATAACGTACTTGATTTTTCTTTAAAGCATTTTATAAAATATGCGCTGGATAAAAACACTTCCTGCGTAATGCGTTATTACGAAGAAAGTACTCAAAGACTTAAAAAGAGCGGCGTTGCTCAAATTGACGGTAACGAAAAAATTATTTCACTTGAAGAAAAACCGGAAAGCCCTAAATCGAATTGGTGTATTCCCCCGTTTTATTATTACAAAAATGAAGACATCAAAAAGATTAACCTTGCTATTGCGGACGGCTGTAAAACAGATGCTCCCGGAAGCCTTGTCGGTTGGATGTGCCAAAACTCCGACGTTTACGCTCTGGAGATGCCCGGAAAGAGATATGATGTTGGCAGCCTTGAAAGCTATGAGACAATAAAGAACAACTATAAAGGAATCAAAGGATAATTATTATGAATAAAGAGATAATAGAAACGAAAGGTAAAACAATTCTTGTAACCGGCTCGCCCGGATTTATCGGTGCGTTTCTTGTATTAAGACTTTTAAGGGATAGCGATTTTAAAACCGTTATCAGTCTTGATAATATGAACGATTACTATGACCCTTCGTTAAAGGAATACCGCCTTTCTTTAATAGAAAATGAGGCAAAAAAATCTTCTGCCGAACATATTTTTATCAAAGGTTCAATAGCAGAAAAAAGCCTTATTGACAGTGTTTTTGAAAAATACAGACCTCAAATAGTTGTTAATCTTGCCGCTCAGGCAGGCGTAAGATATTCAATTGAACACCCCGACGTTTATATTGAAAGCAATATTATCGGCTTTTATAATGTTCTTGAGGCGTGCCGCAATTACCCTGTTGAACATCTTGTTTACGCGTCCTCGTCTTCGGTTTACGGCGGAAACAAAAAGGTTCCTTTCAGCGTTGAGGATAAGGTTGATAACCCCGTAAGCCTTTACGCAGCAACAAAAAAATCCAATGAGCTCCTCGCCCACTGCTACAGTAAGCTTTATAATATTCCTTCAACGGGATTAAGATTTTTTACCGTTTACGGTCCTGCAGGAAGACCCGATATGTTTTACTATTCGGCAACGCAGAAGCTTGTTAAAGGTGAAAACATTAAGATATTTAACTACGGCAACTGTAAACGTGACTTCACTTATATTGACGATATTGTTGAGGGAATTTACCGTGTATTAAAGGGCGCGCCGAAAAAGGAAATCGGCGAGGATGCACTCCCCGTTCCTCCTTACGCGGTTTACAATATCGGCGGAGGCACTCCCGAAAATCTTCTTGATTATATCGACACTCTCCAGCACGCGCTTGTCAATGCAAAAGTACTCCCTGATGATTACGATTTTGACTCGCACAAAGAGCTTGTCGGTATGCAGCCCGGAGACGTGCCCGTTACATACGCCGATTCAAAGGCGCTCGAGGAAGATTACGGCTTTACGCCTAAAATCGGCATAAAAGAGGGCTTGCAAAAATTTGCACAATGGTATAAGGAATACTATTCAAAAAACTGAAAAGAAGTTAATTATGGAAAAATACAATATTACGGTCTTCGGCATGGGATATGTCGGTCTTTCACTTGCAGTTTTACTTTCACAAAAGAATAACGTCACTGTCATTGACATACTCGATGAAAAAATCAACGCCTTAAATTCCTATTCATCCCCTATTAAGGACGAATACATTGAAAAATACCTTGAACAGACAAAGAACGGTTCAAGGTTTCTTTCTCTTAAAGCGGAATTATTTAATGAAAAAGCAATTGACGAAGCGGATTTTATTATAATCGCAACCCCTACGGATTATAATCCAAAAACCAACTGCTTTGACTGTACCTCTGTTGAAAACATAATAGAAAAAGTAAACAGCAGGAATAAAAATTCAACGGTTATTATCAAATCGACTGTTCCCGTTGGTTTTACTAAAGAAATAAGTGAAAAATACGGTAATCTGCACATTATTTTCTCTCCCGAATTTTTAAGAGAATCAAAGGCTTTGTACGATAATCTTTATCCGAGCCGAATTATAATCGGTCATAACCAAAGAGACGCTGAAAAAGCAAAGGAATTTGCAAAAATTCTTTGTAACGGCGCAATTAAGGAAGATATACCGATTTTATATATGAATGAAACGGAAGCAGAATCCGTAAAGCTTTTTTCAAATACGTTTCTTGCGTTGAGAATCAGTTATTTTAACGAGCTTGACACTTACGCGGAGATTAAGGGACTTGACACCGCTTCAATTATCAAGGGCGTTTGCCTTGACCCGAGAATCGGTGATTATTACAATAATCCGTCCTTCGGTTACGGCGGTTACTGTCTTCCGAAGGATACGAAGCAATTGCTTGCCAATTACAGCGACGTACCCGAAAATCTTATTCAGGCTATTGTTGACAGTAATAAAACCCGAAAGGACTTTATTGCTCAAAGAATACTTGAAAAAAATGAGATTTACTCCGATAATGACTTTTTCAGCTCTGATAAAGAGGAAAAACAGAAGAATACCTTAATCGGTATTTACAGACTGACGATGAAATCAAATTCGGATAATTTCCGACAGTCATCAATTCAAGGCGTTATGAAACGTCTTAAAGCAAAGGGTACCGAAATAATTATTTACGAGCCGAGCTTACAGGACGGTTCAACATTTTTCGGCTCGCCCATTGTAAACGACTTAAACAAATTTAAAACATTAAGTACATTTATTGTTGCCAACAGATACGATTCATCACTTGACGACGTAAAAGAAAAGGTTTATACAAGAGACCTGTTTAAAAGAGATTAAAAAAACCCTGCATACGAAACGTATGCAGGGTTTATATTATTCAATTCCTTACGCCTCCGGCTTCAAAAAAACGTTTCATTTCATCAAATTCGGTCTGACTTACATCACTGTAATCAAGCAATTGTCTGTTCTTTTTTATTCCGCCTCTTAAAAGCCTGAAAATTCTTTTAATCCAGCAAAGCGGTAAGAGATACGGATGCTTTTCCAAAATCTGAAACTGCGCTTTCATTCGGTCAACGGGAAGAAAAACGGCGGAAACTAACGAACGCATTTTACCGTTATTCAGTCCGTCATTTCCCATTGCGGCAATACGCCCTGCCTTATAGCTTGACTGCGTTCCGTAAATTCCGAAGCACATTGCGTGGTTGAGCATTATTTCGCTGTTTTCGTCAAACTCAATTTCACCCATCAGCGAACGGCAAAGTTTTATTATACGGTTTCTGAAAACAAGAATTCCGAGCTTTTCAAATTCCTTTTCAATTATTTCACCGTTATATTCGGTATTTTCAAGAAGAAAAGTATCAATAAGCCTTCTTAATCCAAGGCTGCCGTTCATAAAATCCTTATGCAAGTGGATAAAATGAAAAATATAATAATCCTCATTATTCATTTTAAAGATGTTACTGTCATTTTCACGGACAGCTCTGTCCCACATTTGCTTTTCCCACTGCTGAATCAGACCGCTGTCATCCGTAAGACGCTTGTGCATTTCGATACATACCTCATTCTTACGGAAATCATCGTGTTTCCAGGAGGATTCGTCATTTTCGGACGAATAGCCGATAGAAGACATAACGGATTTTATTTTTGCATACTCATAAGGGCTTACAAGAATATCAAGGTCAGCCATCTGGCGCATATTCTCTTGAGGGTACATTTTTCTCAATTCCCAGCCTTTAAGAGCAATACAGTTAAAACCGTTTTCGCTTAAACTCTCAAGAACGCGCTGTCCCTCATAGCCTTGTATTACACTCTGTCTTACCGTTAAGAGATATTTTTTTCTTAGCATCTCTTCAAGAGAAACGATTTCGGGTTTAGCGTCCGACTTTTCGGCTTCACTCTTTAAAACGGGATACACCGTTAAAAGAATACCGCTGCGGACGATAATCGAAGCGACCTGTTTTATATCCGCAAAAGAACCGATAGCATAATTCTTGTCACAGACACTTTTTCTTATTAAATTTACGATAAATAAGTAATCCTCACAGATCATATAAAGCTCCTTAAAAAGTGTTAAGCAGTTTTAAACTTAACCGAAATCAGCTTTTTGAATACAAAAAAACCAAGCAGCGCGCCAAGCGTATTCTTAATTAAATCGTCAATTTCAAATACGCCTATGGAGAAAACGAGCTGAACCGTTTCAATTATCAAAGAAAGCAAAAATCCGAGAATAACGGTATAAACAGGTTTTATAAAAGGGCCGTCTTTTAATGAGTTAAATTTTGACTCGGGAATAATGTAATAGAAGAAAACGGGAGTAAAAAAACCGAACGGAACAAAAAGAAGTATATTAAGAAGCGACCTGTTTGCCGTCAGTCCGTAGTGAAAATTCAAAAGAGCCTTTAAAAACGGCAACGGAAATTTAAAGCTGACGCCGCCAAGCCCATACCTTGCGCCTCTGACGGTTGTAAAATAAATAATTACAGCAATATACAATGCCGACAGCAGCAATAGCTTTTCATATTTTGTTCCTATCAACTGACGAGTAATAATTACAAGAATAATAATTACAAGCACAGCCGAAAATAATTCAAGATACATTTTAAAACCCGTTTAAAAATAATTATTTTGTCTTCATTTCTTCAATATACTTTTTTGCGTCCTTAATAAAGCTCCAAATCATAATAATCATTATTATTCCAATGGGGAACGCGGAAATGATACTTACGCTCTGGATATTACTCATACTGCTTTCGGAGAATACAAGAGCTATTGGAAGAACGATAAGCAGTAAGCACCATAAAAGAGTTATCATCTTATGCGGCTTTTCGTTTTCGCCGATATGCTTATAGCTGTAGCAAGCTGCAGTATAAGCAATTGAGTCAAACGAGGTCGCATAGAAGGCTATCATACAAATAAGAATAATTGCAAGAATAAATACCGAGCAAGGCATACTGTCTATAATATTCATTATAAGGCCGTACAAATCCCCGTCCTCGTTATACATCGCAATAAAATCAGCTTTTCCGCTTGCCTGAAGTCCGAGGCTGTAATTTCCGAGAACAACAAAGCTGACTATCGTACTTCCTACGCCGAAAATATATCCGCCGCCGATAACCTGTTTAACTGTTCTGCCCTGGGAAATATTACCGATAAAGAACGGAGCGGCAATGCACCAGACCATCCAGTAAGCCCAATAATATATCGTCCAGTCCTGGGGGAAATTATTCGTCCTCGTCGGATCGGTATAAGTACTCAATTCAATGAAATGCTGGAACATTTTGCCAAGGCTCTGAACGCCGTTTTCAATAATAAATCTACCCTGTCCGCCTATGAGAAGAACTATGAGAAGCAGACCGAAGAATAAATAAATACAAAGCTTTGCAAGAAAACTGATTCCTTTAAAGCCGTGAAGAACGGCATAAGTATATACAGCGCAGGTAATAAGAAGAATAATGACCGTAACGGCTGTTCTGCTAAGCGTAATATTAAAAAGTTTAAGGATAATGCTTGCCATAAGAGGAGTAGCAACTGAAAACGTCGTCGCGGTGCCTGCGAGAAGAGCAAAAATAGCAAACAAATCAATTATTCTTCCCAATATTCCGTTTGCATTTTTTTCGCCAATAACGGGCTTACATGCTTCGGAATAACGCTGTCTGGTCTTTTTTCTGACGTGAAGCATAAAGCCGAACGCAACCGCAAGGACAAGATAAAACGCCCAGGGAATAAAGCTCCAATGGAAAAGCGGAAAAACCCCTGCCCATTCTCTGATAGAGCCCATTTCCTCAATGTGCGGATTTGTAGCGTACATAACCCATTCCGCAAAGCTGTAAAAAAGTATATCTGCGGCAAGTCCGCAGGTAAACATCATACTTCCCCAAGTGAAAAATGAATATTTAGGCTTTGAGCCGGGGTCGCCGAGTACAATATCTCCGTATTTTGAAAAAGAAAGAAAAATTGAGACTGCAAGTACTCCGATACCGATTATAAGATAATAAATACCAACGGTATCACCGAAGAAAAACCTTACCTTTGAAATAAGGTTGTTCGCCTGTTCGGGAAAAATAAACAGATATACCGCAAGTGAAATAATAAGTATAAACGGCGCAAGAGTTATCAGCCAGTCTATTTTATTTTTTTCAACTGCATTGCTTTTCATTTCTATTCCTCCAAAATTATTATTCACAGGCAGCGTAACTGCTGTCTATTTTAATAAGCTCATCAAAATTATCAATTTCAATAATATCCGTTTCCTTCATTTCACGAATTCCGAGTGTGAAATCTTCAAAATGACAGAACATTGCAACATCATCCCAATAAATCCGGTTATTGCCTCTTTCAAATTCATACTCAAGATAATTCTTCAGTTTCTTTCCGTCCTCTTCAGACCAACGCGAAACGGAATAAAGCCTGAAGCCGCCTTTTCCGCCGTTTCTTGAACAGCTTTTGACAATTCCGTCTTTGACATCCATTAACCACTCATCGGTCTCATCATCCGTCCAAACCGCATTGTAACCCGAAAGAGTAAAGCTTTTTGAAAGAATATCGGGATTATAAATAATCTGGTCTCCGTCAAGAATAATACAGTCGGAAAGATACTCCCTTGCAACATAAAGAGAAGAAATATTATTGCACTTGTCATAATACGGGTTTTCAATTATTTTAAGTCCGTCATATTTTTCTTCAAGAAAATAAAACTGCTCCTTTAAATAACCGACGACTACATATATTTCATTTATACCGTTGATTTTCAAGGCTTTGATAACGGAATCTATCATTCTTTCTCCGTTCACCTTTACGAGTGGCTTCGGCGTTTTTAAGGTTACGGGTCTTAATCGGTTTCCGACCCCTGCCGCCATTATTATTGCCCTTTTAACCGTGTGCAGTTCACCCAAATGAACAACCTCTTTTCATTTAACACTAATCAATTGATTCTTTAACATATTTATAATACTCTTTTGCGTAGTGGTACTGACGAATGGAATATTCTCCGAATTCAACGCCGAGGTTTCTTTTAAACTCGCACCAGTTTGACCAAAGCAAGCCGCAAGAAGCAATATATGCGTAAATTTTTGTCCTGACTGTTTCAGGGCAATTATTTTCAAAATAAATGTCAATTAAAGAATCAACCTGTTTTTTATCGTACAGTGAGTAAATGCAGAACATTGCAATATCAACGTGGGGGTCCTGCATTCCCGAATACTCCCAGTCCGTAAGCTGAAGCTGTTCTCCGTTTTCCGTCTCATAAAAAAGAAAATTATCGGGTACTGCGTCAATATGAGTTAAACACCAATCCTTCTGACAGGAATCAATAAAACTCTTAAGAGATAAAACATTCTTTTTTGTTGTTTCATAATCCTTATAAACGGAAGGATTTGAATCCCAGAGTGATTCGTAAAACTCTATCTGACCGAATATATCAAACGTGTGAGGAACAGATAGCTTAAGAGAGTGAAAATACCTCAACTTTTCCATACAAACCGCAAGGTCATTTTCGTTTTCACAGTCGCAAACGCGCACACCGTCAAGGAACTTTGTAATTTTATAACCGTTTTCGGGATTTATATATACAGGATCGTCACAAAGCCCATAACCGCTTATCGCTTTAAATACCGCCGCTTCATTTTCACGGTTAATAAGCTTGTCCGTACCCTCTCCCGGAATACGCATAATGTACTTGTTCCCGTCCACACTGAAAAGAAAAGAACGGTTTGTCATACCTTTTTTAAGTACTTTAATATCGTGAATTGCTTCCGGCTTTGTTTTAAACACTTTTGCAATTAAATCAAGAGCGTCGTTTTTAAGATGCAAAGAATCGCCGTCAAGCTCCCTTAACTGCTCATAAGTATTTATTTCAACATATTTTTCAGCGTTTACCGAAAGGAACGGGATATTCATTTTTCCGTTCTCATACAGTACCGTTTCCCAGAATTCATTATCGTATTTTTCGTCCTTATCAAAGGAAATAAGCTTTTCTCTTATTTCCGGAGCTTTATCGGAGGATATAAATGAAATGCCTATCATTTCGTCTTCATCGCAATTAACCTTAATCATATACCAGGAATGTTCGCTTTCGGGTATATAGGGATTTTCTTCGCACCATACGTCCGAGGGAATGACAAAAGTATCCGATATTCTGTCAGCCGCCAAAGCAAGTGAATGAAGGTTATTTTTAACAGCATAATGCTCATTGACGAGAAGTTCAACGTTATATTCGTCAATAAGGTATTCAAAGGCTTCCTTCATAAAGCCGACAACAACCGTTATATCTTCAATTCCGGCATTGTGAAGCTGTTTTATTGATCTCTCTATTAAAGGCTCGCCTTTAACTTTAAGGAGCGCCTTTGGAGTGCTTAAATTGATGGGAACCATTCTTGTGCCGAAGCCTGCGGCAAGAATAACAGCGTTCCTTTCATTTTTTTTACCGTTAATACTCATTTTCATCAGACCTTGTAAAATTATAGAAAATTATCTTTTTGCTTTCTTTTTAATAATGGCAATTGCTTCGTTAAGTTCGCTTACTCTTAAAACTTTAAGCATTATAAGATAAATCAATACTCCGATAATACCTGACGCAATGAGTACGATAAACTTATTGGCAGAATAGAAATTGAAAATAATTCTCGGAGTTAAGCAAGCCGCTACGGAAGCAACAGAAATCTTTATAAAACTAATGAGAATACTCTTATTGTTAATATGTATACGCTTTTCGATAAAGAAGATACGGATAAAAAACGTAATAAACGCCGAAAGAGAGGTTGCCAACGCAAGACCGTTAGCTCCCCACAGCTTAATGAACAGAAGATTAAGCACAACGTTAATAAGAAGATTAGCAACGCTTATATACATAGGCGTTTTAGTGTCGCCGTAGCCATAAAAAAGATTAGTAATTACCGTATTGCAGGCAATAAACAAAATTCCGATGCTATATAAAGCAAATACGCCCGAGGTAAGAACAGTGCTGTCAGCATCAAAAGAGCCTCTTTCATAAACTGCCGAAACCAACTCGCTTCTGAATAAAACGCATGCAAAGGTTACGGGAACCATCAGAACGCAGAAAATATTGATTATTTTAACGATCAGGTCACTGATCTCCTTTTCTTTTTTCGTAGCAATAAGCTCTATCATCTGGGGATACAATGCAGTTGCAATAGAGGTCGATAACAGACCGCTGAAAACATTCATAAGTCTGTGACCGTAATTAAGTGCGGAAATTGTACCCTCGGGTAAGGTCGAAGCCATCGCCTTATCGATAAGCGTATTCAGCTGGGTAACTCCCTCGGAAATAAGTGCGGACGGAAGTCTTTTAAGCATAACGCCGAATTCTTTATTTTTGAATTTCAAATCGGGCTTATACTTATATCCCCAGTCAACAAAAGGAAGCTCTACAATAAGCCTTACCAGTCCTCCGATTACAAGAGCAATGGCAAGTGAATAAACACCGAATCTTTTATAAAAAAGAACTGCTGCAAGAATTGTCGGAATATGAGAAACAACCTCTCTAATTTGGCTTCCGAAAAACTTATTATGACTCTGAAGAATGGAAGCGTAAACCGCAGAAGAAATAATGAATATATACATCGGCGCCGAAATACGCACAAGTATAATACAAATTCTTCTTGTTTCGCCTTCAAATCCGGGAGCAACCAAAGAAACAAGAGGTCCGGTCAGAACCATAATAAGAATTGTTACAATAAGAGAAACGACGGTGAAAAAAGAAATCGCTTTATTTGTTATTCTATACGCCTTATCAATTTCATTTTTTGTTATATGTTCTTTATAAATGGGTAAAAATACCTTCCAGATGCCTGCGCTGAGCATAGGATATACAACCTGCTGAATGCTCGAAACCATATAGTAGGCGTCGCCCTGATACGAGGTTCCGAGATAAGCAGCAAGTATTGTTTCCGAAAGAAACGCAGCAATTTTTGCCATTATACCAACTATAACAACGACAAGCGTTCCGCGAAATAATTTTTTACCGATAGATTTTTCCATTTATTTTACCCAAATGCCTTTAATTGAATTTTTCAAAATACTTAAATCTTCCGCTAGCATGAAGCACCTGCTTAATTCTTCTTTCAAGAGACGGATATGACATATAGTCGCCGTAAAGCTCAACAAGAAATTCCTTATAGTTTTCGGGAATAGAGAGCGTAATACCGTTTACGGAATAATCAATTGTTTTAGTAAGCATTTCGGTTTTAAAGGTGTAATCCCCCGCAAAAATATCCGCGGAAGTAACAAACTCACATTCGTCAACCGGATATTTGAAAACAAGCTCATTGTACTGCCTGTCAATTTTTTTCATACTGAAAAGAACTGAACCGGCTTTTGCAACGGAATATTTAATAAATCTCTTCCAGTTTCCCGTTGCTTCCTTTTTTACCTCAACCTTTTTCGAATAACGGACCTTTGAACAGGTCTTTATTTTATCCGAAAACTGTTTTCTTGTCTGTTCATCCGTCGGGCATCCGCAAAAATAAAATACGTCAAGATGAATTGCAGCCGAGTCGTAGTTTTTCGGACATAATCTTAAAATATAATGACGGCACGAACTATCAAATTCAGGACACATGGCGTAAAACTCGTCCGACAAATCGTTTTTCAACGCTTCAAGAAGCTTGTCCTTTTCGTAAATGGGAACAAAAACGTCAATATCATAATCCCACGGAATCTGACCGCCGTCACGGATTAAGCCGAGAAGCGAACCGTAAGTAACGTGATAGTTAATTCCGTTCTTCTTACAAATTCTGTGAAATTCCAAAAGACATTTTAATGACATTTCCTGATATTTTTTAAAATATTCGTAAGTCTCTTTAAAATCAGGGGGACATATAGGAGAAGCCAATGCCTCACTCAAAAATTCTTCAGCGTTCATTTGCGAGTTCCTTTCCGTTTTTTGCATAGTTTATTGCTTTTGCTCTTTTCTTATGTATCTGCTCCGAAATAATCAAAGCAAATACTATAAATATCCAGTAAACAAGTCTTCTCATAGCGAAGCCTGCAAGGCCGTATGCGTACATTACGACTATAATCGGCGTAAGCTTCCAGTCGGAAAACAAGCCTTTTTTGAAAAGCTTAACGGAGTGAATGACAAAAAGTATTCCTCCGGAAAGTCCCGTTGCAGCAAGCACCTCAAAATAAGTATTATGGTACTCAATATAACCGTCAATTCCGTGGACGCCGGGACCGAGACCGAATACGGGACTTTTTATAAAGGTCTGCGGATATGACATAAAGATATCAATTCGTCCCATACCGTTCGCGTCGTTTGATACCCAGCGCATAAAAAGACTGTAAATTCTCGGGAAGCTTATTACCCCTACAATAATCAAAAACAGCGTGAACAGGAAAAATGCAAGATTTTTATGAGCCGGGAATAAATCAAGAATAAGTAAATATGACATCCAGATAATTCCTATTGCAATTGCAAGAAGCCCCGTTGAGGAAGCGGTCTGGTATACGAGAAAAACGCTTGCCGTAAGATAAACAAGACTCTTTAAAAAGTTTTCTCTCATAAGCATTTTTCTTAAGAAAACAAATACGCAGCCGCAAAGCAGCAATGCCACCTGATGGGGATTCGTACCTCCGCCCGAAAACCTTGCGCCTGAATACCAAAGCGGCGCTCCGAGGAAAGACTTGCTGACAAAAACGCTGTATAAATACAAAAGCGAATACCAGATAATCGAAACTCTTGCTATCAAATATATAAGATTTTCGTTATATTCAAGTGATTTTTCGGAAAGTCCGACATAAATTGCAGATGAAATAATCCCGAGATAAATCCATGTAAAGAAATCCGATACTCGAAGCTCATTGGGTGCAACTGCATATCCGAACAGTGTTCCGATAAACATAAAGAAAATAAACAGAGAATAGAACTTAAAAATATCGTTTTTTATCATTCTTTTCGTGAAAATATATCTTAAGCACCACAAAAAACACAGCAACTCACCCGGACCGATTTTCCAAATACGAAATCCGGTCATAGGCGCAAGACATACTCCGGCTACCAAAAGCCAGTCAAATAATTCAATTTTAACTGTATTTAACCGAATCTTCATAAATGAAAACTGTGACTCCTGTGAATTATCTTGAAGTTAAACCCGTAAGAAAACGGAAAAGCTTAACCTTTGAAATAATAAATCTAATAATCAGATATGACGGCACAAGACAGAAAATGAATATGCCGAAAATGATGATAAAAGGATTACTGATTTTTAAAACAGATACTAAAATCGTTCTTGAAATTACAAGCATATATCCGTCCAGCAGATATAACTGAAGCGAATACTTACCAAGCTCTACAAAAACATCAGAAAGCTTTGTATTGACGGCAAGATTTACCAAAACCGAAATTGTACCTATTCCGAGGAACGCTGCAGCAATACTTAACAGCGCAGTAATATAATAGGAAACCTCGCCGGTTGTATTGAATATCAGTACACAAACGCAAACCCAAAGAGCTAACATAACCGCCGCGCTGACTAAGGAAACAACCTTATTTCCGAAAAGCTTTTTGTATATCTGTTTAAAGGAACCAAAATCCACCTTTAAACAATATCCGAGCGTAAAGAACGGAAGATACATAACAAGCTTATCAAGGCTTAAGTACTTCGGCCAGAAATTAAATAACGAGAGTAAAAACATTAAACAAAGAACTGAAATGCGAACGATTCTTTTTTTAATGACCTTTTCAATAAGCGGGAAAATAAGGAAAATGATAAACAAAGTATAAAGGAACCAATAGCTTGTTCCCTTAAGTAAATCGTCAATAAGTCCCTTAAAACCGCTGCCGTTATTTATAAACGCAGGTAATAACAGACCTAACGCGAAATTTGCAAAAACAAATACAAGGTAAGGAATAAGTATTCTTTTGACCTTTTTCTTGTAAAAATCACCGGCATTCCTGAAGCTGTAGCAAAAGCCGGAAATCAAAAAGAAAAGCGGCATATGCACCGTGCTGACGAAGCTGTGAAGAAATCCGCACCAGGTTATCTCGTTTAAATTGACGGGATAAACAATTACGGAATGACCGAGTAAAACAAGAGTTATTGCAATTCCGCGCAGTATATCAATTTGTTTATAATACTTACTCATACGGTAGCTCCTCGTATCGCGCTTTTCCTATCTGTTCACAAATAACGTAAATAAATATAAAGAATCCCCAATAAATAAGACGTCTAATTGCAAAACCGCCCAAGCCGTAAACATAAATTGCAACAAGAATGGGCACAAACAAATCGTCTGCAGCAACCTTTTTAAAGGTTCTTGCTGACAGAATAATAAATCCTGCCATACCGACTATTCCGGAAGAAGCTATTATTTCAAGATAGGTGCTGTGATATTCCTTTGCGTTACCCATAAGGTCAAATGCGTGAACACCGGGACCCAGACCGAAAATCGGACCTTTTCTTATTGACGTTGTAATCTGGTGCATAAGATTTATTCGTCCGACGCCGTTGCTGTCGCTCATTATCCAGTCCATTAGCGTATTATAAATATAAGTATGGAAAAGGGCGACTACAAACAGCAAGCCGAGACATTCAAGGAAATATACTACATTTCTTATCTTCCTGTCAGTAAACAGATGGCCGATGAGAATAAATAAGAGCACAAGGAAAGAAGACAAAAGTGAAGCAAGACCGGTTGAAGCCTCTGTCCTCAATTCAAGGAAAAGGCAAACCGCGGCAAATACGGCGTTAATAACAGGCTGATTTCTGTTAAATACATTTCTCAAAAAATAGAAGGTCAGTCCGCACATAAGCAAGGCTATCTGATGCGGATTTGTTGCGCCGCCGGTAAATCTGTATCCGTAGAACCAAAGAGGCGCGCCGAGGAAGGTCTTACTGATAAACATACTGTAGACATACAGGAAAAGATACCAGATAGCGGCTCCGCGTGAAAAGAATTCAAACATATTCACGTTATACTCAAGCGTATTGCCACTGAGCGCTTCATACATAATAATTGAAATGTACGCAAGATATATCCAGGTGAGCCAATGGTTTAAAACAACCTCTTGCGGAGTGACAATAATACCCCAGACAGTTCCGAGAAGCATTGAACCGAAGAATACAATAAAGAACTTGACAATCGGGTTCATTGTAATTCTTCTTTTAAATACATAAAAAATGCTCCAGATAAAGCAAAAGGCTTCCGCAGGACCGACTTTTAATATTCTCAGTCCCGTCATAGGCGCGAGAATAAGACCGACAATTAACAGCCAGTCTAATTTGTCAATATCTCTTATCCTGTATTTTCTTAATTCACCCATATTTTTTCTCATTAACAAAAGATTTTTGATAACAGTTTTACTTAATACTTAATAAGCTCAAAATCCTCGCCAAACTTAAAATCCCATTCGTCGGGCGTGTACTGAACATATCCGCTCCAGGGATAAAACGTAAGCTCGCCGAAATAGATTTTTCCGCCGATATTATATAAATCCACACGAACGTACGGAAAACCTTCGGAAAGCTTTTCGGCAATTTCAAGCATTTTATCAAAGTTTTGGGGCTTTTCAATTTCTCTGTCACATTCCGGACAGTCGCTCAAAACGTGAAGATTATTCCACTCTCTGTCATAAAAATTCCTTTTATGACCTATGTATCTGTCTGTATCAACAACAATGTATTTTGCGTTTCCGTTATAGCAGAATATTTTATAGTCGTTAACGCCGGATTCGGGGTTTTCTTCGTTTTCAAGAAGCTCCTCAACAATTATGCCTGCTTCAAGTCCGTAATAAGCCCATTCGCGTCCGCCGTAACGTGACTTTTTCTTTTTACATTTAAGTTTTTCGTTTAATTCGGCTATGTCAAGCTTCGATTTATCGTTGCAGACAACAACGTTTAAGCCTCCGCCGCCGTTTGTGGTTTTAATTACAAATTTATCGGGAAGAGAATCCCAGTCAACGTCGCTTATTGACGGATATTTAGCATAAAGCTTTACAAGGGTATCTTCAAGATTTTTTTCCTTTACATATTCCCTGACCCGGTACTTGTCAACGCACTTGTGCATAAGCGGATTTCTGTAATTGACCTTATACCACTGAAGCTTTTCGGAAAACCTTTTCGGATTTTCAAAATCAAGCGGACGGGAAAGCTTTATTTTATACTGAAGCTTAAGCATCGGAACGTCGGGAATAAAACTCAACAGTTTCAACACCGCCGCTCTTGAACCCTTTGACTTAAGTACCTTTTTATAATTCACTCTTAATCTCTCCCATATATTTATCAATTACTATCTGCCTGTCAAAGCACTCTTCAACCTTTTTTCTTCCGTTCAAGCCCATTGTTTCACGCTCTTTAACGGAAAGAGAAAGGAATTTTTCAATTACCTTAATTAAATCCTCGCTGTCCTTTTGTTTAACAACAAAACCGTTTATTCCGTCATCAACTATCTCACCGCAACCCGGTCGGTCGGTAGTTATAATCGGTCTTGCGCACGCGCAGCTTTCAAGCAAAATGTTACTCATACCCTCGGGATAGTAAGAAGGATGAACCGTACAGCAGTTTATAAGGTGCATTGAAGCTATATCGTCAATTCTTCCGTGATAAATAATAACACCTTTTTCGTTAAGCTCGTCAAGTACGGCTTTATAATTTTCATCACAGTCGCCGCAGATATGGAAACGGGTGAAGGAATACTTTTCCTTTATCGCCTTTGCGGCGTCAAGATACTGGTCAATTCCCTTTTCCTTAACAACCCTTGAGATAAACAAAAAGTCAACCGTTTCGTTTTCGGGATACGGCAAGGGGGTATATTTACTTAAATTAACGCCCGAGCCAGGAAGTAAATCGTACTGTCCGTCCCTTACAACTTTATTCTTTTTCATAAATTCGAGGTTAGACGAATTCTGGAAAAACACCTTTTTAGCTTTTCTTAAACCGAATTTATAAAGCGTAAGTGAAATCTTCTGAAGAATACCGCCGTTTTCAATTGCAGGTCCGAGTCCGGTTATATTTGCAACATACGGCACTCCCAGAGAGCAAGCCGCCATACCAGCGTAAATATTCGGCTTAATCGTATAAGTAAGAATAATCAGAGGCTTTATTTCCTTTATCATTTTTTTGTAAAAGGAAACGAGTCCGAGTTCCTTAACGGGGTTTGTACCGTGACGGTCAAAGTCCTTTATTATCACCTTTGCGCCAAGTTCCTCAAGAGAATCCTTTCTGCCGTTGTCGGAAGAAATGATAATAACCTCAAACTCCTCTGACAACTGTTTAATCAGTTCGCTTCGAAAGCTGTAAAGACCTGCCGTAACATTACTTACAATAAGGATTTTTTCTCTCATATTTTTTCCTCTGTTCTGATGATTTTAACCTCGTTGTATTTCATCATATAAACGCCTTCTTCATAAGCGCCTATATTCTTTTCATTAGCCTTACCCGAAAGATTATTGAGTATAAGTTTCATATGGTCGCAGCCTGCTTCATAAGCGTGGGGATAACCGCCACCGAAACGAGGATTAACCTCACTAATATAGTACTCCCCGTCAATATCAAAAATGTCAATATCTATCTGACCGATAAAGCCTGCTTGTCTAACGAATTTTTCAATAAGCGAAAAAAGCTTTTCGTCCTTGAAGCTGACTGCCTTATCAGTCTCCCCTGCGCGCATTTTAAGCTTTTTCTTTGTAAAGATGGAAACGATTTCCTTTGAAACGGTATCAATGTAAACGTCCGCACCGATTTCCTGACCGTTGAGAAACTGCTGAATCATAAGTCCGTCGCTGTGTTCAAAAAGCAGGTCAACCGTTTCTTTATCGTAGACCTTTGAAATGCTGATAGACGCAGAGCCTCTTGCAGGCTTGACAAAAACGGGAAAAGAAGCCTTACCGTTATCAACTGCCTTATAAAACTCCTCTTTATCCATCCAGGAATCAGCGCAATTATAGCCGTGGAAAGAAAGCCATTTGAACATGCTGAATTTGTCAAGCGAAAGCTCGCAAAGTTGAAAGCTACTTCCGATAAAGGTGACTCCGATTTCTTCAAATCTCTCCCTGTTTTTCGCAAGCAGACTCAATTCAGGGTCAATAAGACTGATTACTCCGCTGATTTTTTCCTTTTTACAGATGTCAAGAATTATATCAATATAGTCAGGACTGTCTATTGAAGGGACAATATAATATTTGTCTGCTTCGTAAATCGCCGGAGCGAGCTTTGAAGCGTCGGTCGCAATAACGTTCCCTTTTCCTTCAAAGGTCCTTTTAAAATACTGAACAATTTTATTTCTTGTGCCTGCCGCAAGAATCAGAAAATTCATTTTTTATCCCTCAAATTCGCTTTTAAGAATGCTGTGAACATATAAATCCTGCTGTTTGCCTCTGCAATAAACCTGCTGACGCAAAACGCCGTCAAGCTTAAAGCCGTTGCGCTCATAAACGTGGCGTCCGCGCTCGTTATTGGGAAGAGTGTAAAGGTAAATCTTTTTAAGTTCAAGCTCATTAAAGCCGTATTCAAGAACAAGAGGGATTACCTCATCGGGAAGACGCTGTCCCCTGAATTTTTTATTGCCGATGGTAATATAAAGCTGGGCGTGATGGTTAATCCTGTCAATATTAAGCAAACCCGTCATACCGACAAGCTCATTTGTTTCATTGCTTACAATGCTTAAATTGAGCTTTGAAGAATCCATTACAACATTATTAAACCATTTAGTCGTTTTATCAAGCGATGTCGGCCAGTCAAACAACAAGGTCTGAATATTCTCTTCATCGTTTATCCAGCTTACTCTGTCGGGCAAATCCTCCTTCGCAAGAGGACGAAGATAAATGAATTTTCCTTTCAACATTTTAAAACCCCCTGTTTACGTCAACTATTCCCATAAGCTTTTCACCGTTACAAAGCGCAATTAAATTTTCAATTGCGCCGTCGAGGTGAGGAAGACTGTTTTCAATAAATCCGGCGCGGTGAGGTGACATAAGAACAATGTCAAGAGAACAAAAATCGTGCTTTAAAGACGGATAACTTTTTGTCTCTCCCCTCTTCGGAGTGTTCCACCAGACGTCGGAAGCAAATGCGCCGACCTTTCCGCTCAAAAGAGCTTCCCAGACCGAATCCTCATCGACAACGGCAGCTCTTGAAAGATTTATTAAAACTGTTCCGTCATTCATTTTTTCAAAGAGAGCGCTGTTAAACATTCCGCGAGTTGAATCGGTAAGCGGAAGCGTACAGATAACAACATCCGAAAGTGCTAACGCACTGTCTATTTCAGCCGAAGAATAAAACTTCGAAACATATTCACTGTCTCTTTGGTTTTCGTCAACCGCAATTATTTTCGCGCCGAGGCAATTTAACATTTTACCGAGCCTTGAACCGATATTGCCGTAACCGAAAATGCAAACAGTCTGCTTGTTTATCATTTTTGACTTAAGGTCCAACGGCTTCTGGTCACGGTTCCAGTTACCCATACGCATTTTACGGTCATGGTAGGACGTCTTTTTAAGCAAGTCAAGAAGCATCGTTACGCCGAGCTCCGCAACAGAATCCGCATTTGAATGAGTATTGCAAACGGAAATATCTACGCCTTTAACAGCTGAAAAATCAAACGTATCCATTCCCGTCCACGGAACCTGGATAAGCTTAAGATTTTCACACTTATCAAGAATTGCTTTAGTTACAAAAGGACCCAAAAGAACGTCGGCGTCACGGCAGACGCTAATTATTCCCTCCTCGGAAAACTCTTCGGGAACGCAAAACTCATACCGACCGCCTATGCTTTTATCAAGTCCGTCCTTAATATACCTGATGTCTCCTTCAAGCATACTTCTTGTCAAAACAATTTTCATCATTTATCACCAAGTCTGTAATTCTTAAGTAAACCTACCGAACGCTCAAGCGTTTCCATCGGAACGGCAAATGAATATCTTACATAAGAATCCCATTCGGGACCGAACGCAATTCCGGGAGTTGAAGCAATTCCGGTTTTCTTCAGAACGTCGGAACAAAATGTATTCGAGTCTACGCCTGCGGCGGAAATATCGGCAAAACAGAAAAAGCCTGCCTTGGGTTTTACAACCTTGAAGTATTCAAGCTTATTAAGTTCGTCCGCAAAATAGTCAATTCGTTTTTCAAGCTCACTGACATATCCCGGAAGATGAACCGGCTCATTTTTATAAATCGAGCAGGCGCCAACCTGAATAAAGGTACAAGTGTTTGTATTTATGTGCTGCTGAAGCTTATTCATTTTACGGATTATTTCTTCCGCGCCGATAGCAAAACCAAGACGCCATCCCGTCATAGCGTGGGATTTACTGTATCCGTTACAGACGATAAGTTTATCCCTTATTTCCTCATATGAGCTGAAGCTTGTATGAGAATAATCGGAGTAGACAAGCTTTTCATAAACCTCGTCGGCAATTATGTAAGCGTCATTTTCATTAGCAAGCTTTACTATGAAATCCGTCTCTTCCTTTGAAAGGACCATACCCGACGGGTTGTTCGGAGTATTGACAAGAATCGCCTTGGTGTTTTTATTAAACAGTGCTTTAAGCTTTTGCATATCGACCGTAAAATCGTTATTAAGCTTGAAATTCACAATTTTTGCCATAGGCTCTGCAAGCTTAACCATAGCAGGATATGAAACATAATAGGGAGAAACAAGTATTATTTCATCCGTCGGTTCAAGAATTGCCGCTAAAGCAAAATACACAGCGCTTTTGATTCCGGGAGTTACAATAACGTTTGAGGCGTTATAATTACAGCCGTTATTTTTATTGTAGTCTTCCGAAATGAGATTTCTCAATTCAGGCCAACCCTGCGTCGCGGAATAATGGGTAAACCCGTCGTTCATCGCTTTAACGGTTGCCTGTGTGACATAATCGGGTGTTTTAAAATCGGGCTCGCCGAGTCCGAGAGAAATAATTTCCCTTCCGTTTGCCCTCATTTCATTTGCCGTCTGCGCAAATTTATATGTCAACGATTCGCCGACCTCTTTCTGAAAAATCATTTCTTAATCCCCTCAAGTACTTCTTCTTTGTTTTCTGTCTTAACGCTGTTATCGATCTGTTCCTTTGTTTCGGGATAAATATTTTTGCTGAAAAGAACGGCAATAACAGTTTTGAAAAGTATTTTTATATCAAACAGCACGTTGAATTTATCAACGTATTCGTTGTCGATATGAATACGCTCATCCCACGGAGCGGTTGTTCTTGTTCTTATCTGAGCAAGTCCCGTCATTCCCGGGCGCATCATGAAACGCTTTTTCGCCCATTCGGGATAGTTTTCATATCCGTCATAAGGAAAATATGTAACCGGCGGACGAGGACCGACAAAGCTCATTTCACCCTTTAAAATATTTATTATCTGGGGAAGCTCGTCAAGACTTGTTTTACGAAGGATTTTTCCGATTTTTGTTATTCTGTTATCCTGAGTACCGTATACAAACAAGCCGTCGCCTTTCTTTTCGGCACCCATAACCATTGTCCTGAATTTAATAATTCTGAAGGTTTTGCCGTTGAGTCCGAGACGTTCCTGTTTAAAGAAAACCGTGCCGTCGGATGTTGCTTTAATAATAATTGCAACTATTAAAAGCAACGGAGACAGAATTATAAGCGCTATCAGACTGCCGAAAAAATCTACAAGTCTTTTAAGAAAAAGATTTAATTTACGCATAAAACAAACCTCTATTCAAAACAACGGTGAATGATTTCAATTACTTTTTTCTGTTGCTCTTCGGTCATTTTATTGTCCGACGGCAAACATAATCCGCGGTTAAATATATCGGCGCCGACATCCAAACCCTTACCTGCAATATAGGCATTGGTTCTTCCCCTGCCGTTTCCGTCATCCGTTATAAATGCGTTTGACCTGTAAATAGGCTGTATGTGCATAGGCTTCCATATCGGTCTGCCCTCCGCATTAAAGAAGGAAAGCGCGTCAAGTATTTCGGACGGAGTACTCTTACCTTTTTCAGTTAAATAAAGGTATTCTTTATCGCTTCGAATCTGCTTTGCTAAAAAGTCCGAATCAATAATCATACACGAAAGCCAGAAATTCGGACGGCTGTTATTTTCATCATAAGGATTCATCTTAACGGGTAAATCCTTTAAGCCCTCTTTATAACGCTCATAAATAGCCTTTTTCTGCGCAATATGTTCGTCAAGATAAGGCATCTGACCCCTGACAACGCCCGCAATAAGGTTGCTCATACGGTAGTTATACCCGATTTCTTCATGCTCGTACCAGGGAGCGTTTTCACGGCTTTGAGTAGACCATTTTCTGACTTTATTTGCGTCTTCAATGCTGTCCGTAAGGAACATACCGCCCGAAGAACCGGTAATGATTTTATTACCGTTAAAGGAAATGCAGTTGTAATTTCCGAGTGAGCCCGTTTCAACCCATTGTCCGTCAAGAAGATACTTCGCGCCGAGTGACTCCGCGGCGTCTTCGACTATAAGAGCGTTATGCGCTTGACATATTTCTTTAATGCGTTGCATTTTTCCGGGTGTGCCGTAAAGATGAGCAAGAATTACAAGCCTTGTATCGGGATATATTTCAAAAGCCTTTTCCAAAGCATCCGGACTCATATTCCAGGTATCGTATTCAGTGTCAATAAAGACTGCTTCACCGTCCTCATAAGCGACGGGATTTATACTCGCGTCAAAGGTGCAGTCGGAACAGAAAACCTTATGACCCTTTAAAACTCCCGAATCGGGGCGCGCCTGACCGTAAAGCTTTTCACCGGCAAGCTTTGTTGCAAGATGAAGAGCGGACGTTCCGCTCGCAAGAGCTACGGCATATTTAACGCCTATGTACTCCGCAACAAGTCTTTCAAGCTCATTTATATTTTCTCCGACAGTTGAAACCCAGTTAGTTTCAATAGCCTTATTTACCCATTTCTGCTCGTCGCCGTGCATAGTCGGAGAGGCAAGCCAGATTTTAGATTCAAACGGAATAATTCCGCGAAATCTTTCATTATTTAATAAACTCATATATTACTCCTTATATATAATACTATAAATGAAAATTTCACGTACTAATTCATATTATAGCAAAAATGCATTTTTGTCAATATATACGCACTTCCAAAGTTAAGGAAATTTTAATAAAAAAGACCTGTAATTTCCTTAAACCGGAAAGCAAAGCTAAACGTAAAAATTTAAAATAAAAAAATACTTGATTTTTTTTCGTAAGTCTAATATAATATCAAGGCAGACACGGAGAGTTGTCCGAGCTGGTCGAAGGAGCACGATTGGAAATCGTGTAAGCTGCTAAAACGGCTTCGAGGGTTCGAATCCCTTGCTCTCCGTTAAAAAGATAAAGAGTCAACTTGTTTGACTCTTTTTCTTTTTGTTTAGAAATTAGGGATTCGAACCGTAGGATTTCGGCGTTAAAAAAACGGTTCTGTGAACCGTTTTTAGACGAAATCGGCGAAGTCGGTTACTGTGACGAAGTCATAGTCGACGAGCCGTCAGCAAATGAGCAAGGCGAATTTGCTGTCGAATCCCTTGCTCTCCGTTAAAAAAGATAAAGAGTCAACTTGTGCACAAGTCCGTAAAAAATAGACAATAGAAAAAAAGACCCCCTTGGTGTAGAAT